>Ga0105047_10011769_pt1 | contig 14158 bp, 9 predicted proteins | sample MAT04_FD_78384 | JGI IMG/M metagenome (GOLD analysis project Ga0105047, IMG submission 78384) | Freshwater microbial communities from Lake Fryxell liftoff mats and glacier meltwater in Antarctica - MAT-04 (megahit assembly) | ecosystem: Environmental > Aquatic > Freshwater > Ice > Liftoff... | reverse complement strand
GCGAGGCAAGGTCGCAAGGGCAACTTCTGCATAATAATCCGGACCAACGGGAGCATTGCGCCAACGCCCGTGGTAGATGAAGGTTTTCTCACCCACATTCAGAATGCCGTTGCCCTGGGTCAGCACGTTGGGCCAGTCGGCGGAGGCTGCGGGTTTCACAGGCGATTCCTGTGCAGTGAGGAACCGTGATCCTTTTGCCGGCTCGCGGAACAACAGGCCATCATTGCTCACCAGCAATCCAAGATCGCAACTGATCTTGTTGAACTCGGGATTGTTGTGCCAGATTCCATACAAACCCACCAGGACATTTCCAAAGCTTGATGCGCCCACGCCGATATGCACCTGATCATATGGCTTGTCCACGCCTCGATCCTTCGGCTCTGCCGGCTCCGGCAAATTGAATGACTCCGCCGACTCTGTCAACCAGTCATTGAAATCGGGCGACACCCATGCAAACCCCTGACGACCGATCAAGTGCCCCCCCTCGCCGCGCCAGTGGGTGCCCGCTTTCTGTCCGTTGATGATGTACAGCCCATTGTGTTTATAGAAGGAGGCTTGTTCGATAAAATCATCCGAGGGAAGAGTTGGCCCCACGGTCCAGTTCAGTCCATCCGGGCTTGTCGCGGTCCGAATATATCCCCAGGTTCGTTCTGAGGTGTATTCATACGCGAGATAAATCAATTTGTATCGGCGAGCTGGGTCTGGATCGTCCTCGTCCTTAATCAAATTCGCGCCGTGGGTCAGAGCATCCGGAAGTCCCAGCGCGTTGTTGTTGGGATCGCCTTTGAACTTCATCTGCCCCAGGCTCGGGCGGTTCCAGTGGAGGCCATCTTCGCTTTCTGCATAGCAAAGCGGGCCAAGGAATAACTCAGAGTCATATCGTTCGAGTTGACGTTTTGCCGTGGCGGGCCAGTCCGGATTGGAACCCCAATTGCACGGGTAGTACCACATGCGGAACTTGCCCTGATCGTGCAGAACCGTGCCATAAAAATGCACTGCCAACGCATCGGGCGCGCGGGGGTTGGCGACATTGGGTGTCAGCACGGGCTCATTGCGAACGTCTGGCTTCGATAGATACAAGACCAGATCCTTTCGCAGCGGAAGGGCCACGGTATCAATCGCCAGCAGCAGCAGTTTGGCGGCTTGTCCTGTTTTTGGCAGATCCGCTTGCCCTTGATCTGCTTGCGCAGCACTTGGCACACCGATCGCTGCCGTTGTGACACCGATCCACTTCAGCATCGCGCGGCGAGTGAGTTCACTATCCCCTGGATTTCGCTCGTCAGACGGAATAATCATGAATCTCTCCCTCACTGTGCGCAATGTCATTGTGTCGCTGTTTGTGACGGAAACGAGCTTAAGTCCGGCGGAGTCGATGACGTTGAACCCCACGTTGAATCCGCATCCTGGCCGGTCGCCTTGCGATACGTCTGAAAATCGGACTTGGGATAATGCACACCCTTGGCGATGATCTCGTTCAGGTCGTAAGAATTGTGATTGGCAGACCACGAGGTTTGCTCATCAAGCGAGATTTTCGGCTTTCGCTCGCCGCCGATGATGGAGTTGGTCAGCGCGAGGCTGGCGTTTTGGTATCCCTGCAGGCTTACCGAAGAAAGCGTTAGCCTGTCCGCCACCAGACGATGCGGCCCCCAGAGTTCAACTGCAAAGACGCGGTCTTTCGCGGTCACACTGGCTCGATCATCGTAGATCCACACGTTTTGAAGCAGCAGCTTGATGCCGTCTTTCCCCACGTCATACGCAGGATTGGCCATCGACGCGGGATTATTCTCGGCGGCGACGTTGACTACTTGAATGGCCTGCCGCTTTGGAATGATAACCGTGTCGTAGAAGTCGTGTGTTCCCGACCCGTAGAGCTTGATTTCGTGTGAATTGTTGTGTTTGAAATAGGCCTGGCGGTTAATGCTGTGACTGTTACTGACATGGGTGATGCCAGTCGAATTACCGATGGCAACGAAATCCTGAGTTGTGAACTCGTTGTCTTCATGGGCGCTCATCCCATCATCGCCGCATTCGATGGCGCTGAAATGGTCGAAGAGGAGGTCACGGCTGTAACCGGTAAGTCCCACACCGTCGTTCACAACGTGGGTGGCGATCAGGTTGCGGATGATGATGTGCTCGCATTCGCCGGTGATCGTCACCGCGTTTCGGAAGGTCGGATACTCGATCCGCTCTTCACGGAGCGTTTTGCCCGGATGCACCTTGAGATAGAAAGCAAATTCATCGTCCACAAAGGTCCACTCACCTGGTTTGAGTTGGCCTGGCTTAGGGAGGGGTGGATAATCGCCCTTCGACGCTCTGCCCATGAAGTTGATTTTGCCGTCCCAGAGGAAAAAGAACCGGCTTATGACCGCGCTGTCGTTGTCCTTCTCGCGCCGGAGCAGGCGCTCGGGAAATAGCAGTTTGTCGTTGCGATAAAGATCCTCGCCAACCTTTGTCCAGTCATCAGGATTGATTGGCTTAGCGCTGGAGATAGTTGCCCCGTGACCATCGACGATGATCGGCTTGCCCGGAGCGCCCGACTTGTTTACAAATTCCAGGGGCTCACAGTATGCGGTAGCGGTCTTCGCCATGTGCACGGTCTGTCCGGGCTGAACCCGCTTCATTGCTTCCGCAAGCGTCTTCAACGCTTCTTGGTCTGAGGCTCCAGTGTTGACATCGCTGCCGATTTCGCAGTTCACATAGATATCATCTGCCCAGGCGCATGCATTGAGGTCCATCAGTGCGAGGATCAGAATCAGGCGAGAGCACCATTGAGGCTTCATTCTCTTGTTTCCTGTGTCGCTGAAGTGCGTCGTAGTCTTGGTCACTAGGGCATCTCCACAAAGCTGACATCGTCCACATAGCTTGCACTGCTGCCGGCATTCGTGGCGGTAAACTGAACCATGTACTCTGTTCCGCTTCGCGGCAGGAATGTCGCAGAACCGCTCGATGGCTGTTCAACGCCAGCTTCCGTCATCAGCACGGCGGTGTATTTTTTGGTCTGAAGACTTGCACTAAGTTTCAATTCAACCCAAGTGGATTGTGGAACCGTGATGCCCGTTGCAATCCAGCGGGACGTCGTGGCATCGAGCAATTGAAGTTCGCCCGATGGAAGAATGTTTGCACCGAACTGTGGAATCCAGCTTCGATCGAATGTGGTCACAGAGATCCCAAGCGCACTGTCGGCAGCTTCGCGGCGAATCCATGCGCGGAGTTGATAGTCGTTGTCCGGCTTGATTCCGGGGGTAATATATCCCGAGAGTGGTTGGCGGTCTCCAGTCAATTTGGCCGATTGCGGTGGCGAGTGAAAGACATTGGTAGTGATGACCGGACCCTGCATATCAAATCGTCCCCAGCGGCCAACCTTGGTGGACGCATCGCCCGCCATGCCAGCGGTGTCCGGGCGAAATGCTGAGGTGTCGTCGAAGCCAGTGTTCATCCGAATCACCTCCAGAGTCTTGAGGGACGCTGGGCGCAGGCGCATGATCTGGGCGTTCTCTTTCTCCGTCACCTCGCTGAAGGAGTTCCACGCGCGTTTGACATAGAGATTCTTCCAGGCCTGCTCCGCAAGCCGGATGTCAACGGTTTGATCCATGAACTCGCGAAGCACCGCCTCACCCTGAGGACCCATCGCCAGCAACGCGTCGCCGACGGGACGATATCCCCAGTCCGCATCAGCGCGTTGACATCCGTCACCAAACTTCGCGTACAACGCTTTCAGCGCCGCAAGGGCTTTCGGACGAAGCTCTGTCAGTTCATTTGGTATCGAGGCGAGAACTGAAGCGAGTGATGTTGCGATGCGGTTGCTGACGACTGGATCTGCATGATCCAACGCTGCAATCATCCCTTCAACCGCGCGGGGGCTGCGCAGGCGGCTCATCCCCTCGGCGGCTAGGAAACGGGCTTGGGTACTGGAATCAGAAAGACTTTTCTCCAGCGGCCCAATGTCGTCTTCGCCCACCATGGTTGCGATTGCCCAAAGAGCGGCGACGCGCGCAGCCGGGACGTCGCTCTTCGATATCACCTCAAGCAGTATGGGTTTGGTGGATGGGTCAAAGTGTTGCAGGCCTCTACCGACGATTTCAATCATCGGATGGACCGGGTCTTTCTCGACGGCAGCAAGCAGCTTACGCGCTGATTCGGGCCCGTGATTCTCAATCAGCCCATTTCCGGCAGCGAATCGCACCGTGCGTTCAGAATCCTCAAGACCTTTCTCGATCACGGGCACTGCTGCGGGGTCCTTTAATTTGCCCAAAGCCCTTAGCGCCATTCGTCGGACGATCAGATTCCGGTCTTCGGCGAGCGGGGCGACATCCGCTAAAGTAGCCTTCATCCCTCGGCTGATCTGCGCCAGCACCTTCATGCGCAGAATAGCGCGCTCACTTTTCAGAGACTGCAGTGGCTGATCCGGGATGATACACTGATCGAAGTATGCTTCTTCCTCGCTAAATGCGACCACTGCCGGCATTCCCTGCTTCATGAACGGCATCCAGCGTGGGTCGTTCGGGCTGGAAGTGGTCACGGCTGTCGTCGTGCTGGTGTTGCGGGTCAGCCAGAGGACGTCCTGCAATGCCTTTACTTGGCGGTTGCGATCGCAATTGCCGAACATCATGAAATCATCAACGATGCCATCGCGCACCCAGGTTTCCAAATCCAGCGATAGCGGGCCTGCCGTCCACATCAGTTCTGGCGCTGTGCTCCAAGGCTGTGGCAAGTGAATGTCGAAGGGCTGCAGACAGATGCTTAATTTTTGATTGTTCTTGCTTAATCCTTCCTTCAACTGGCGCAGATAAGCGGTGAGGTATTCGCCCTGCAGGGCGTACCAATCCTGCCTGCTGGCACTTCGCGTCCAGTCTTCCGTCCTGACATCGATTCCGTGTCGCTCCTTAAAATCTTTGACGGCGGCATCCGTGTAACCAAACTCGTCGTTAAAGCGCATTGAGTGATTTTCATTGTAAGTGAGGAAGCTCAGGCCATCATATCCATACATCTCCATGTACTTCAGATGAAGCGCAACAAGGGCAGTGCGTGCCTCGGGATAGGCGAAGCTGATATTCCCACCCTGCTTAAGCACGCCATATCGGTCGGTGGGAACCCACTCCGGATGTTCGTTACGAAGCTTGCTTTCGCAGTTGTACGGGTAGTCGGCGAACGCCGGGGTATCAGCGGTGGCGCCCCAGTCAGCAAGTGTTCCCACCGCCCAGATCTTCATCCCACGCTTGCGAGCCGCCTCGACAACCCTTCGCTCTGGATCAACCTCCCGGTGGATTTGTTTGACCCATTGCATGAACGTGTAATAACGTGGGCTCTCCGGGCGTTGTTCGATCGTGTCGATATAGGTCAGATCCTGCATTCCGCGCCAATAGACGTGCTTGATGCCAAGGTCGTTGAGAAAATCAAACGACGCCTCGATTGCCGCCGCAGAATCAAAGGGAAGTGATTCGCCAAGCCAGTAGTTGTCGCCTGTGGAAATGAGCACACCCAATGGCTTCTGAACGGCCTGGTGATCATCATTCACTGCAGTCTGGGTCGCCGGATCGCCCATCGCCGAGGACATTAGCCCGATCAACGCGCAGGCAATCAGATTGCCCATGATCTTCCTGTTCATCATTCAGTACTCCGCTTAAAAAACCTGCTCTGCCAGTTCCTCATAACGAACGACTCTACGTTCCGTCACTGACATCTCGGCAGCGAGCGCAAGAAGGCAGGCTTCGATGCCTTCGCGCATTCCCGCGGCGGATACCGTGCAATCTCCCCGCAACATGGACTTGAATTGTGCGGTCATAACCCCGTCCCCGCCACCGTGGCCGGAGCCATCGTGCCGGATCGGAATGACTTCAGTGGTTTCACGCTTGAAGTTGCCGAGGTTTACACGGCTGACGGTCAGCTCGTCACGCTCCATATCACCAGACACTTGGGCGAGAGTTCCATTGATCTTGATTGTGCGGGTCGTTCGAGGCTGATCCATGCAAACAGTGAATGATGCCAGCACCCCATTGCCATACTGAATATTGACCAGCTGATGATCAGTCACACTCTTTTCAGAGTTGAAGACGCAAAGATCGTCTTCTTTTTGGGGAAGCAGAGGGACGGTTGGATTTGATGGATCTTGACTAGCCCAATACGGGGCAATTTTGAAGGAGCTATAGCGGCATTCAGGCTCAAGCTTACAGTCGCGACAGTGCATGGCTGCCTGGGGATTGGGCAAGAAACGCGTAAGCGCTGCAAAGGAGGAAACCTGCACCGGGGGAGAACCGGCGAGCCAAGTCAGCATGTCCATGTCGTGGCAACACTTCTCAAGGATCACCGGGCCTGAAAGACTGACATCGCGCCGCCAGCCACGCGTGAACACAGAAGTGAGGGGAACGCCCATCATTTCCGTGGCTTCTATCGTAAGTACTTGTCCAACGGTGCCGTTATCAATCAGTTCTTTAACCTTTCGATAGAAAGGCGTGTACCGAAGCCCGAAGCCGATGGTAAGTGGAGGCATTCCGGCGGCGGCGTAAGCCTGCCACATCGTCCGGCAATCTGGGACTGTAATCGCTACCGGCTTTTCAAGGAGCGTGATCAGCTTGTGCCCCAGAGCAGGAACAACCGATTCGAGATGGAGTTGATTAGGAGAGGCAATGATGACCGCGTCGAGGGTATCGCCGAGGCGCGCTATCAATTCTGGCCCGCTTTTGAAAGTCAGGGTTGCCGGGTTCCCATACTCTTTTTTGTAGATTTCCAATGCTAACGGATTCGGATCTGCCAGCCCTGTAACCCGCCACCCATTGGCAAGTTCCGACCGCAGCGTACTCAGATAACTGTCCGCCCGCAGCCCGCAGCCAATAACCGCAAGCGATTTTTCGTGTTTTACCCTCATCAAAAAGCCAACCTTAAAGGAAGATAACGCCACACTAACTGGATAGTGACACAAAATCAAATTAAATCACACATTCCGGGAAGGGTGGCTCGGATTTTGAGACAACAGCCGAGCAGGCGGGCGTCGATTATTTTACTAGCGCAGGGTGGAATGGCCGACAATCAACTCGCCGGGGACGGCAACCTTGGTGCCTTTGGGAATAATCTCGCCCTCGCGCATCGCGTTCAGCCACCGGAAGATCTGCGCGGCGACGTCTTGGAATCGCGCATCGACGGTGGTCAGCACTTTCGGATCAACGCCAAGATTAGGACCAAAGTTGCCTTCACCAACAACAGCGACATCCCGTGGCACATTGCGTCCTAATTCATGCAGAATGCGCATCGCGGCAAAAGCGATCTCGTCATGGGCGCAGTTGATTCCGTCCACCTCAGGGTGAGCAATCAGCCAGTTGCGAATTCTCTTGTCGATTTCCACGGAGACTTCCGGCGATTCTCGCAACGGCTGAAGCGGAATTTGTAGGAACATATCATCTGACACGGGCTTGCCCGCGGAGATGAGGGCTCGAAGAAAAGCGTAATGCTTCACGTGGAGCATGTCCGACAATTCCTCAAAAGCAAAAAACGCAATCTTATTGCAGCCAATCCCGCACAAGTGCATCGCGGCGAGGTAGTTGTTATGGAAATAATCCGTGAAAACGTACGGCCAGCCGGCGACAGAAATATCGCGGAAGACAGTGACCACCGGGATGTTCCGGCTCTTGATCTCGTTCAGAACGGGGAGCGAAAGATTCTCGCGAATCGGCGGGACCAAGACCATGCCAAACACGTCACTGCGTACTTGTCGGAGGATGATTTCCTCGTACCGTCCGATCTCATCATCGGTGCTGCCGATGATGACATCCATCCCTGCTTTGTGCGCTTCATCCTGGATCGTTCGCGACAGCCGAGCAAACTCCGGGTGCGTAATATCCGGGAGAAGTACGCAAATCATTCGGCTGGAGCCTTGGTGAGCCTTCGAGGGTTCAAGCGAAGGCGCTTCACCGATGCCGGGGGCCACGATGGTTCCAACCCGAGGCTTTCGGATCACGATTCCCCGTGAAGCAAGCATTTGCAGGGATTGGCGAATCGTGCTCGGGCTTACCTTCCAGCGGGCGGCAAGCGACTGCGACGTGCCAAGACAATCGCCCGGCTGAAGCTTTCCGGCCTGGATTTCAGAGAAAATGGCCCGCTCTATTTGTCTATAGAGCGTATCTGATCCATCAGGAGCCCTATTTTCCTTCATCTTTTGCCTTGTCAGTGCAAGCATACACTATCCTTTGGCTGCATGTGGCATCAAGAAACGAGTTGCGGGCGATGTAACGCACTTTAAGACAGAATACTCTCTTTTAATTGGCCCCGCAACCAATTTGTGTCACATTCTACGGCATTGGCCTGTCAGCCCAGATCGCGACGGTTAGGGATCCAGTTTGCCTGATCCTCTCGCCTTGCGAGCAGCCAAAACAAATGTGTGGCGCATTTAGAAAATTCCTTGCTATCAATGGGTTGACGAGGTACGATTGACAGGAAGTCAGGAATGTGTGGCATAATCCAGTGGGTCATAAACTACTGCTTTGTCCACGTCACCATTGCAAAGGAGCGACAAATGTTGAGACGTCGGAACCTAATGTCAAGCAAGCTTGAGAGTCCGCAGATCGCCGCACCTGCATTTACACTGGTCGAGCTTTTGGTGGTGATTGGTATCATCGCGCTGCTGATCGGGATCCTTTTGCCGGCGATGCGGAAAGCCCGCGCATCGGCGAACCTAACGGTCTGCCTCTCGAATCTGCGGCAGCTAGGTCTGGCCGCACGCATGTATGCGGGTGACTACAAGGACTTTCTAACTCCTACTCGTAATACCCCTCCGGGGGCGTGGAGTGGTGATCGGGGCCAGCCTTGGCAGATGTACCTGACGCACTATTTGGACAAGACCCAGCCGATGCGAAACACAGGATGGAACACGCTCTCGCTCGCGGAAGGTGCTCAATACAATTCGATCTGGAGAAAGTTCTACTGTCCGTCGCTTAATGCTGACGATCTGCCGGACTACAACCCAATTGGAGCGCCGACAAGCTACGCCATTAACCTCGAAGGCTACGGTTCCAATCCCAATGGTTATGGTGGATACAGCTATGAGAATGGCTATGGAATCGTTGCGTTCTACGGAAAGGCGCGTGTTCGAAAGATCTCCGAGGTAACCAACGCATCACGTTGCATGCTCTACATGGATTGCCTGCTTCCCTATGTTTATCCGCGCATGCTCCAGAATTTAACCGCGATTGGATATGCGTTTGAAGCGGTCGAGGCTCGCCACTCGGGTCGCTGGGCAGGTGTATTTGTGGACGGGCACGCCGATACCATGGACAAGTCGCTCTGGAGTTTCCAAAGCCCCATCTGGAAAGCACGAAAGAGTGCTGCCCCTATTGATCCTGCATTGCCCTGACTGGATTTCCGTCTGTCACCGACGAGGCCTGCTTTCCCGTTGCTTGGCGCGCGGATCTGTGCGAAGGTGAAACAACACGATGAGCTTTCCCGTCCGTCCTTTCCTTCGAATAATCTTTCTTTTGCACGCCATCACCGTCGGTTGGGGTTGTGGCGATGGATCACTTGAGAAGGACAAAATTCGTCTGGTTTTTGCGGTTGCTGCCGGCATGAGCGAACGTCCGAAGTACCAGGCAGTGGTCGATGAGTTCGTGCGCGAAAACCCGAACGTACACGTGCAGGTTCTTGAAATTCCCGGAAACTATTACAAAAAACTCACTGTCATGATTGCCGGTGGGCACCCGCCGGACCTGATGTGGATGGGAAGCGGTTTTAGCGAATTTGCGCAGCGCGATTTGTTTCTTGATCTGACTGACCGCATTGCACGGGATGTCGATCCCCGACAGTTCCCCCCTCAGACACTCGACTGGTATCGTTTCAACGGCAAGCAGTTTGGCATTCCCTTCGGCATTGACCTGTATTTCGTCGCCTTTAACAAGTCGCTCTTTCACGCGCGCAATGTCCCTTACCCCACGCGCAACTGGACGTACGCGGAGTTTCTTGACAAGGCAAAAAAGCTGACTTTCGACGACAATGGTGATGGTCGGATTGATCACTACGGGTTTCGCGGTGAGATGGACATTTCGCTTTTTTCGGCATCCACGATGTCACTTGACGGTCAGAGGGCGTTCTTCACGTCGCCTGAGGTTCTGGACTACCTTCAAGTCAATCTCGACCTGGTACAGAAATATCATGTCTCCCCGCCGGGATCGCAGTTGCCTAATCTGGTGGTCGATGACCCGGTCAGTGTCTTTCGCCAAGGTGGCGCGGCAATGATGATCATGGCAACGTGGGATCTGCCTTTCCTGCGGGAGAGATGCCGTGATATGGATTGGGACATCGCCACCAATCCGGTAATCCGTCGGCCGGCTCATTGGGCGTCGAGTCAGGCAGTTTTGATCTCGCGGACAACCAAACAGCCGGATCTGGCATGGACACTGGCGAAAAAGTTCCTGGGTGAAAGTTTTCAGCGTTCCATGGCGGATCGAGTGTTGCCAAGCAATCGAGAGGTCGCACGTAAGATCGTGGCCGAGAATTCCGACAAGCCACGCAACCTGGCAGCGCTTGTGGAGGCAACGGATTCCATGTATCGCATTCCCGGCATTCCCAATATGACCGAGATTGGACAGTTATGGTTCAATACGCGACAGCGCGTATTCTCAGGTCGCGTTGAGCCGACCCAGGCAATGGCCGAAATGCAGAAGCAGGTTGAGCGGCTGATCCGTGATCGCAAACGCCTTGGTCAATAGGGCAGGTCCGTTAAGATGGCAAAAAGAGAGAACTGGCTGGCAGCGGGATTCATCGCACCGAACGCGATCGGGTTCGCAGTATTCACGTTGTTGCCAGTTGGCGCTGCGCTTCTGCTCAGTCTCTTCCAGTGGGATGTTTTTCACACGCCGCGTTTCGTAGGGCTAGGGAACTTCCGTAACCTGCTCGGATGGGTGAACGACGATGGCGAATGGCGCGCGGGAGACCCGAGATTCAGGCAGTTCCTTGGCAACACCTTTTTCTTCATGCTCGCGATTCCTCTCACCATGGCGGCGTCGTTGGTGCTTGCCGTCGTGCTCAACCAGAAGTTACCGGGCAGAGTCTTTTTCCGAACGATCTTCTTTCTCCCAAGTATCTGCCTGGGCGTGGGCGTGCTGCTTCTGTGGAAATTCATGTACATGCCCGACATTGGCATGATCAACCGCGTCCTCCATTCGTTTGGCATCAACGGGCCGGACTGGCTCAGTAATTATCACTGGGCGAAGCCTGCAATTATGAACGTTGGCATCTGGGCGAGCATGGGCGGCACCAACATGATTCTTTATCTTGCCGGCTTGCAGGGAATCCCTCCGGAGCAGTACGAGGCCGCCGAAATTGATGGCGCAAATCAGTGGCAACAGTTTCGGCATGTCACGCTCCCGATGCTGACGCCGACGACTTTCTTCATCCTGATCACCTCCATTATTTACGGCTTCCAGGGAGAATTTGATTCCGCATATGTGATGACACAAGGTGGCCCCGATGGCTCCACGACAACCCTTGCCTACTACATCTACTCTCACGCTTTCGAGTATTTTAACATGGGCTATGCCTCCGCGATCGCGGTGGTCATGTTCGCGCTGATTCTCATCGTCACGCTGATTAACTGGCATTTCTTTGGAAGTAAAGTGCACTATGTCTAGAAATGCCAGTCATTGGATACGCATTGCAGTTTCATACGTGTTTCTCACGCTGGTGGGTGTGACGATGATGTTCCCGCTGGTGTGGATGCTTGCAACGTCGCTCAAGTCCCCAGCCGCCGAGGCGCTCGATCTGACGCAACTGCTGCCAACCGAAAAGCTCCGCTGGGACAACTACGCTATCGTCACCGGTGAAACCAGCTTCGCGCGGGCGTTCTTCAATAGCGCGGTGGTCACACTTTCCATCACCTTCGGACTCGTTGCAACCAGTTCGCTTGCGGCGTTTGCGTTTGCCCGCCTGAATTTTTCGGGTCGCGATAAGTTGTTCCTGGGATACCTCGCAACAATGATGGTGCCGGGCGTTGTCATCTTGATCCCGCTATTTATCCTCCTACGTAAACTGGGGTGGATTGACACCTATGCAGCCCTCATTATCCCGCCAATGTTCAGTGCTTACGGGGTTTTCATGTTGCGGCAGTTCTTTCTGACCTTGCCCCGCGAACTGGAAGAAGCTGCGACGATTGATGGCTGCTCGAAGTTTGGGATCTACTGGCGCATCATCCTGCCCCTGTCGAAGACCGCTATTGCAGCACTGGCCATCCTAACCTTCATTGGAACCTGGCGCAGCTTCATGTGGCCGCTAATGGTTACCTACACCAACGAGATGTTTACTCTCCCAGTCGCGCTGACGCGGTATCAAGAGACTTATGGTGTTCAGTGGCCGTACCTGATGGCAGGATCGGTTGTTCTGGTGGTCCCGATGCTGATTGTTTTCGTCTTGGGGCAGCGATTTTTCATCGAGGGTATTCAGGTGGGTGCTGTGAAGGGATGACGGTTGGCGCTCACTGACAGGGAGTTGGGAGAGGTCCATGAATTTCTATCCTTCCGAAGCCGATGTTGCCTTCTATCAAAGAGAGCTTGCTAGCTTCATTCCAGACAAAATCTATGACGCCCACACGCATCTGTGGCATGCCCGACGAGCGCACGAGACAGAGTTTCCTGAAGCGGCTGGCTACGCGACATACCGCCAGTGGATTCAGGCGCTGCATCCGGGACGTGATGTGGCCGGCATCTTTATTCCCGTGCCCGATGTTCGATCGAAGATGGCAGACGCCAACGAATGGATCGCGAAAGAGATCGTGCATGATCCGCGATCACGAGGCGAGTTCTTTGTCAAACCCGAGGACGACCCCGAATGGGTGCGGCAGGAAGTGCGAAGACTCAAACTGAGCGGCCTGAAATGCTATCACACCATGAGCAGTTTCACGCCGACTTGGGAAGCCGATATTCCCTCGTATCTTCCTGAGCCGATTGTCAAAGTGGCACACGAGGAAGGATGGTTCATCACGCTCCACATGGTGAAGTCACGCGGCGTGGCTGATGTCGGCAACATTCACTGGATTCGCCACTATTGCAAACACTATCCTGATATGAGGCTGATCCTTGCCCACTCGGCGAGAGGATTTCAGCCGGCGCATAACTTCGAAGGGCTTCCGCAACTGACTGGTTTGGACAATCTGTACATTGACTCTAGTGCCAACTGTGAGCCGATGGCGCATGTCGCGGTCATCAAGATCTTGGGACACAAAAAATTCATGTACGGGTCTGATTTCTTCGTCAGCCATTTTCGAGGCAGGTCAGTCGCGGCTGCAGATTCGTTTATCTGGCTATATGAAAAAACTCCGGTATGGGGCGAAAAGCACCTGCAGATCAGTCCAGTGCTGGTGGGCTTGGAGCATCTGCGGTCGATCAAGTGGGCGTGTTGGGCGCTGGGCCTGACAGACTCGCAGGTCGAGGAAATCTTCTGGAGCAATGCAGCTGCAATGACCGGTGCATGATCAACGAAGCCGGCCTCGCTCAGGGAGCGAGGCCGGTGTTTGAGATCGAGTTTGAATCATGCATTTCGTCTGCGGACCAGCGCGAGGCTGCTGATCCCAAGCAAACCCAAGCTTGCCGGTTCAGGAATGGCAGCGTATCCGAAGACGAAATTATCGTAATACATTGTATCCGCGCCAGTGGCAGCAGCCAGGTATACCGAAGCACGTTCATCTTCTGGCCGCAGCACCGTATCCGTGCCGCTCATGATATTGGTGCGTGACATTGCCGGTTGTGTGCCGCTCGCACCGCGCGTGAGATAGAGATCCCATGAGATGGTATAGAAACCGCCGGAGAGCGCACTATTATGAACTTCCAATTCGACTGAGTTCCACGCACCCGATCCGTTGTAGACAGTCGAATCTACGAAGCTGTTCGTGACTGGATTGAAGTAATAATATTTTCCATTCAAAATATCAAACTCAATGGGTGTCGCAGTGCTCTCGCCCGGAATCCAACTGAAATTATTGCCGTCGGAGTCTTCCGTGCTGAAGAAGTCGTACTTCACTGTATAGGTGCGTCCTGCCTTGAGGAAAATATTGGGATCATCCGGGTCGCAGCGCGTGAAGAGCGATTCCGAGCCTTGACCTGCTTCGCGCACCTGCTTCAACGACAGACCTCCGCTGGGGTTCGACTGTTCGTTGCTGACGCTGTGCTGGCTTGCTGCTCCCGAAAGT
>Ga0105047_10011763_pt1 | contig 14164 bp, 13 predicted proteins | sample MAT04_FD_78384 | JGI IMG/M metagenome (GOLD analysis project Ga0105047, IMG submission 78384) | Freshwater microbial communities from Lake Fryxell liftoff mats and glacier meltwater in Antarctica - MAT-04 (megahit assembly) | ecosystem: Environmental > Aquatic > Freshwater > Ice > Liftoff... | reverse complement strand
TGGTGGAAGAGTCTGCAGCGGCCGCGGAAAGCCTCAGGGAACAGTCATCGCGACTGGCCAGCGCGGTATCAATATTTCAGACTGAAAACACGCGGCTATTGATGTGATCGTTCAACATGAACTTGTGAGTTGAGTCGCTGCCCCAATTAGGCTCACACACGAGGCAACCACATGCTTTTGGAACGGGTCAACAACACTATTTTGGGCATACAGGTAGTAGTTTTTGCTTGGGTAGCGTAGCCTCTGCGTGCGAGACACGGCACAACTCACGCCAGAAGCGTTGGGTGAATTCAGGGTACTGCGCATAAAACGCGTGGCCTGCAGCGGCATAAAACGAAAAATCTTGCAGCACCGGCAGTAGCAACTCCAACTGAGATTTTTCATCTTCGGGGAGGCCGTCAACAACAATTTCCGGCAACGCCGCCACGGGCACACGGCCTTTGAGCAACATGTAGGTGGTTTGCATGCCAGTGGCACCGGTTTCCACAGCAATCCCCCTCGTTGTTAGCAATTCTTCGGCCACTGAGCCGCGGCTTACTGCGACCCTGAATCTGGGCGGTCCATTCAAGGTTTTTCCGTCCCATTGGATGGACTTTTCGCCCCGCCGCACCCAAAAACCCATGCGTGTTTGCGCCATGGCAAAGCGCGGGTCCGGCAGCCCGTTGTGCATAGGGAACTGTGCCACTTTCATGCGTTCCTCAGTAGGTGCGGCCAAAGCCAGGAGGTCAACGCGATTTTCGGATATTTCTGCGTTCATGCGCTTTTGCGGCAGGCGCGCTGTTTCTACCGTGGGCTTGCAGCCACTGCGCTTGATGGCCTCGCGCACCCAATCTGGGGCCAAGCCGGGCTGGTCGGCAAACGTGTCACCGTTTCCATTCAGCAAAGAAGATACGGCAAAGTTGTAAAACGCTACGCGCACTTTCTCGGGGCACGGCTCTTTAGCCAGCGCCAAGGGGGTTGCGAGGGGGAGAGATAGCACAGAGAGCAGAGGCGTTAAATAGTGCATGCGCATAGTTAGGCTCGTTTTTATTGCATGGTATGCCGTATTTCGTTTGTCCGAACGAGTGTTTTCCCAGCCTGGATGTCATAGAACTTACGGTGACGGACACCCGTAAAGGGCCCCTTGCTGACTACCCCTTTCAGGCGGTCGGACATTGTCCCCAAGCGCACTGGATTCGGATCCATCTAGCAGTGGAGGAATCCAAGTGGAATATGCAGACTTCAGGCCGATTTCACTACGGCACTCGTGCTGCGTAACGCCTTAGCGAGCACGGCTGGTTTTGCGCTTTTTGCCGCTCTCGTTGTCGGCCGAGCTTTTGACCATAGGCATGCTATCGGCCTGGTCTAGCCAGAGCAGAGCATCCACATAGGACATGAAGCGGTTCAGATAATCCGGCGAGATGTCGCGCATCACAGACAAAGAGCGCAGCACCAGTTGATGCGAATTAAGCGGGCCAGCATTCTCCGGGCCTTGCGCAATGGCTTGCGAAAGCTGCTTGTCAACGCTGAGCTTGGACCAGGTATCCCTGAAATAGCGGATGGATTTGAGTTCTGGACGCGAGCCCATGCTGGCTGGTGCATTTTTTGGCAAGTGTTGCGTGAGCGTGCGGGTCAGCTCAGCCAGGGCGGCGGGCTGAGGGGGCATTTCCAGGCGCTGCAAATCGCTTGCGGCATCCGTGTGCTGCGCAACGCGCTCCTGATAGGCGGCCATTGCGCGGGCCAGCTTGTCTTCGAGAAGGTGTTTGACTGTGCCTTCGCTACCCTGAATGCGCCGGGCCAAAGCCTCCAAAAAATGCAGGCGTACCGGGTCAAAGGGCTCGGCAGGATCCCGCGCGTGGTTCATTGCCCGGAGCTGGTATTGACGTTGGTGGTCCGGGGCACGGGCGCCATTTCTACACGCCTGTTTTGCGAACGCCCGTTGGCATCGGCGTTGGATGCAACCGGCTGCCCGGCACCAAAGGCGGCGGCGAAAACGGTGGCGGAGGGCATGCCTTCTTCTATCAATGTTCGCGTCACGGTTAACGCCCGCTGCGCTGAGAGCTCCCAGTTGTCGGCAAAGCTGTCCTTGCCGCCCACGATGCTTCGGTCATCGGTGAAGCCACTCACCATCAATAATTCTTCGCGCGCGCTCAAATACCCGCGCAGCGGTGAAACGAGGCTTTTCAAGAGCTGCCGGCCCTCGGGCTGCAACCCGGCCGAATTGGTGGCAAACAACACGCTGCCGCTGATGCCAATGCGCCCGTTGCGCACGGTGACCCGGCCCGATGCCAGTGGTATGGCAAGAGCTTCCTCCAGGGCCATGCGCCGCTTTTCTTCCACCTGGCGCTTATTGATTTCAGTTTCGAGCTTGTTTGCCAGCTCCATTTGCACGCCCAGCACGCTCACCAGGATCAGGACGAAGGCGCCCAGCAGACCCGCCATCAGGTCACCAAAAACGGCCCACACCGGCGCGGTGTGTTCAACAGTGCCTTCCATATCCTCCATCAGGCCACCTCTTCGGCAAGCGTCGCCTGCTGGCTGCGCAGCGTGCGCAAGTCGTCAAAGACTTCCTTTTGCGACATGATGCTCAGGTCAATAATTTCGCGCGCTTGCGCCACGTAATAGGCCAGCTGGTCATCGCTGCGGGCCATGCTCTTGTCCATGGCGGCTTCGATGCGCTGCAGGTTGGCAATGAGCTTTTCATTGGACGTGTTGAACAGTTGCACCGCGAAGTTGAAGGATTCGCTCAAGGCGCCCACCTCAACCGCACTGCTGGTGACGTGCGCCGCCGAGTCTGACAAGCGCGCCGCCTCCGTATCTACTTTTTCCGTAAATTGATTGCCCACCCGGCTCATCAATGCCTCGGATGATGTCACCAGCGTATCAATGGTTACGCGCTGTTCGGCCGACGCACGGTTGATGGCATCAAGCAAGGCGCTGAGCGTTTCCAGAATGCGGCTGCGCTCTTCCAGCATCGCGTTATCGCGCGCCATGCTGCTGGAGAGTTCTTGACGCAGTTGACCGATGACCTCTGCTGCGGCGCGTGGCGCCTCCGCAGCGGCGTCCAGCAGGCGGGTGATTTCACCCAGCGTATTGTTGGTGTTGGTTTTTGCCTGCTCGGTGATCTGCTGTGCGGTGGCTTCCAGCGTGGTGCAGATTTGTTGCTGCTGGGCCAATGTTTGTGCACCAGCTTGCTGCCATTCGCGCTGCAAGGTTGCGGCGATGGATTCCAGCGAGTGCGTCCAGGTGCCCAGTTGGGCTTGATGGTCTGTGGTCTGCGTTGCCTGCAAGGCTGCGTAACTTGCACTGACTGCGCTCACCAATGTGGTTGAGCGCTCCTCGAAAGTTGCGCCAAAGGCGTGCAGGGACTCACCCAAACGGGTGATTAGCGTGCCGCTTCGGCTGTCTTGTGCCTGCGCCTGCGCGGTCATCTGGTGCGCCGTTTGCTCAAGCGCCATGCAGATTTGCTGCTGCTGGGCCAGCGTTTGTGCGCCGACTTGCTGCCATTCGCGCTGCAACGTGACGGCTATGGATTCCAGCGATTGCGTCCAGGTTGCCATTTGCTTTTCATTGCCCGCAGCCTGCTGGGCCTGCGCAACAGCGACGGATTCGCCGACCGAAGTCACCAGCGCATGGGAGCGTTGCTCAAAGGCCTCAGTAAACGCGTGCAAGGAGTCGCCCACACGGGTGGACAGCGCGCCGAGTTGCGTCTGCGTGGTGCTGATCATGCGTTCGTGCAGCTGTGCTGCCTCGTGGGTCAGTCCCGTCATCGTGGCCTCGACCAGGGGCTTGAACGTTTCAGCCGCCACGCGGGCACTGGTCGCCAGGCTGGCTTTGAGCGACTGGTCTACGGAACTGGCCAGCTCGGTGTAGACACCTTTGATGTGGCCGTGAAAATTATCCTGATTGGTCAGCAGCCGTTCGTTGAGTTGCTGGCTCTGGCGCTCCATTAACGCCATCATGGTTTGCAAGGTAGTTACCACGCCGGGTAGCGCCTGCGATTGCAGCTGCAGGGCTTTGAAGGTTTCCTGGCGCTGGTGGGTGAGCGAGAAACTGCGCAACACCGTCGCAATCTTTCCGTCCAGCGCTTGACCTGCATGCAGGCGCTCGCGGCGCACCAGCGCCGAGATCAAGCCCAGCATGGCCGACGTAGCCACGCCCGCCAGGGATGTGCCAAACGCCAGACCCAAGCCCTTGATCGGCGCTGCCAGGGAGGATCGCATGGCTTGCAGATCGGTCGTGCCCTCCAGCGCAAACACTGCGCCGTTGAGCGTGAGCACCATACCCAAGAACGTGCCCAGCATGCCCAGCATGACCAATAGACCGACCAAATAGGGCGTCAGTCCGGGGCCGGGCAGCCCCGCCCGCTCGCCTTCCACCCGTAAGCGCACGGCATTTTGCAGCGAAGGGTCGAGCGTTTCCAGCCAAGCACCGAGATGGGGAAGGTCGTCGGGAATGTGTGCCAGTGCATGGGTCAATGTGGCAGTTGCCCGGCGGAATTTGAGCAATTCCAGTGCGCCGATGCCATACACCGCGCCAATAACCAGGGTCATGAGCAGCGCCAGCGGATGGGCAGCAAAAAAGCCAAAGGCAACCCACACGACGGCCATGGCACCCAGGGAGAATGCGGCTGGGAAAAAAATTCTATTCATGTCTGTCAATTAACCTCGTTGCTAAATGCTTCAATGAGCCCCATGGCCGGTTGCAGGCGAACGTCCAATTCTGCGAGCAAGGCTTCAAGCAATTCATCCCGAAAATTGGCCAGCCAAGCGCCCGGGCGCATCCACGTCGCCGGATCATCGGTCTGCCCGGTGCGCACAAGCATTTGCTGGTGGAGTTTGAGCAATTGCGCAAAGCGTCTTTTGAGTAAAACGGGCACGGTCCCAAGCAATCGGCGCTCCCGATCACTCAAAATTTTGTCCAGGGCTGCATCCAGAGTCGCCAGCTGCTTCAGCGGGGGGGCGTGGGCTGCCAGCGCTCCTCGCGCCACGGCGCGCAAAGGGCCGATCTTTGACTCCATCTCCCTTTGCTGTGATACGTAAAAATGGTGAAACGGCGAGTAAATGACCGCTATTTCAGGCAGCGCATCGGGCGGGGGGATGGGGAATTTTATTCGAGTCGCGCCCAGTGTCGGCGAACAGCTGGCTTTCATCGACTCCATCAGGGCCGTGCGGACCCGGGAAAACTCATCCCGCGCGGCAAGACAGGCCGCTGATTGCGCCCCGGCTTGCGCCTCTGAGGGCTTCACCGTGGCTTGCACTTTGCTGGTGTCCAGGGCCATGTAGAGCCTGTCGGCGTCCGTAAAGCTCACCCATTGGCCCAGCCGCTGCGCAAAAGCCTGTTTTGATTCGGCCCCATCCACAAGGGCCAGATCCGCCAGAAAACGGACAAGCCTTGAACTATTGAAGTTGGTACGCGGCAAGATTTGGGCTTCCCTTTGCTTCTTATCTTTCATTCCAATGGCATTGCGTAGCTACGTTATTAGCTGATGGCTGGGTAGTGATGGAGGGGGTGCGCGCCCTGACAGCGCGATCGGATGAGCCATCACGGGTGGTGTGTGGCTTACGGACGGAAATTCAGCCGTATAGGCTCAATTGTCGCACTGTCACGAAAGGTGAGGACCTTCAGGACAGATCGATCGACACGGTACGCAAACGTATGGCGGATGCGGCGTCAAATCCGGGCCTGGTGTCGTTGTTGAAGCCATGAGGCATTGACGGCACCCGGGCCGGGAATCCCCCCCCAATGGCAGGGAGAGAGGGTTCGTTTGCTAATCTGGTTACTTCATGTCTACACCACGGAAGGTGTGGCGACCAAACGGGCTCAGCTTAAAGTCGATCACTTCCTTGCGGACGGGTTTCAACTGCACTGCATGGGCAATGGTGAACCAGGGTGCTTGTTCCTTGAATATGACCTGGGCTTTTTCGTACAACTTGGTACGTTCTTTCACGTCAGACACGACCTTGGCCTTTTGAATCAGGTCTTCAAAGGGCTGGTAGCAGAACTTGGCTACGTTGGAGCCGTTGGTTTTGGCCGAGCTGCAGCCCAGCAAGGTGTTCAGGAAGTTGTCTGGATCTCCGTTGTCACCGGTCCAGCCCAGCATGCCCATCTGGTGCTCGCCTGCCTGCATGCGCTTGCGGTATTCGCCCCACTCAAAGCTCTTGATTTCTGCCTTGACGCCTACCTTGGCCAGGTCAGCCTGCATCAACTCGGCAATGCGTTTGGCGTTGGGGTTATAAGGGCGCTGCACGGGCATGGCCCAGAGGTCGGTGGTGAAGCCGTTGGGATAGCCAGCGGCGGTCAGCAGTTTTTTGGCTTCGGTGGGGTTGAAAGCGTCGTCCTTGATGGACTTGTTGTAAGACCAGAGGCCTGGTGGAATCGGGTTGGTTGCCGCGATACCGGTGCTCAGGTAAACCGCTGACACGATGGCCTTCTTGTCGATGGACATGTTGATGGCCTTGCGCACGCGCACGTCATCAAATGGCTTCTTGGTGGTGTTGTAAGCCAGATAGCCCACGTTCAGGCCGGGTTGCTCAAGCAAGGAAATGTTGGGATCCTTGCGGATGGCATCCAGGTCTGCGGGGTTGGGATAGGGCATGACATGGCATTCGCCCTTTTGCAGCTTGGCCCAGCGTACCGAGGCATCGGGTGTGATGGCGAAGATGAGGTCATCAATCTTGGGCTTGCCGGCATAGTGCTGGGGGAATGCCTTGAAACGAACGATGGCATCTTTCTGGTATTGCACCAACATGAAGGGACCGGTACCGACAGGCTCCTGGTCAATTTTCTCCGGCGTGCCGGCCTTCAGCATGGCAATGGCATATTCCTTGGACTGAATGCCTGCCCACTGCATGGCCATATTCGCCAGGAAAGGTGCCTCGGGCGCATTCAGCGTGAATTTGACGGTGTAGTCATCGACCTTGTCTACCGCCTTGAGCAGCTTGGGCATGCCCATGTCGCCGAAGTAGGCATGGTTGGAGCTGGTGACCTTGAAGTACGGATCGTTTTCTTTCCACTGGCGCTCGATCGTGAAGAGAATGTCGTCCGCATTGAAATCGCGCGTGGGTTTGAAGTTTTTGTTGGACTGCCACTTCACACCCTTGCGAAGTTTGAAGATGTACTCGGTCCCATCCTTGGAGACTGTCCAGCTCTCCGCCAGACCTGGAACCACTTTGGTGCCGCCGCGTTCGAAATCGACAATGTTGTCGTAGATTTGTTCGGTCACGTCAAAGGAAGTACCGGTGGTGTTCACGCCAGGGTAGAAATTCTCAGGGCTACCTTCGGAGCAATAGACCAGTGTTTTTGCCGATGCGGGTGCAAGGGCCATGAGCGCAGGCAATGCCAACGCGCACAAGAGGGCGCTTTTGGTGGGGCGCAAGCGGAAATGAATCATCAAATAAACTCCTGTTGGAATAGTCAGATGGACTACGCAAAAATCGGGCCCGACTCATTTTTTGGGCCAACAAAGTGCCATCGTACGCCGAGAATCAGGTCTTGCGTCTTGGGGTTCATACGGGGGTTAGTCTGCAAGAGGCGCATCGCCCGCGGCAGCCAGACGCTCGGCTTCGAAACATGCGACCTGGCGACCCTGAATTTCCTGCAATACCGGGCGCTCGACGCGGCAGTGTTCCACGGCATAAGGACAGCGGGTCGAGAAAACACAGCCGGGTGGTGGGTTCAGCGGTGACGGCAATTCGCCCTTCAGCACCGAACGATGCAGTGAGGGCCCAGTGCCCGCCAAGCCGGGTGTAGAGGCCAGCAGTGCCTGGGTGTAGGGGTGCAAGGGGCGGCTGAAGATGGCGTTCTTGTCGCCCTGTTCAACCGTGTGCCCCAGGTACATCACCAGCACATCATGGGCAATGTGGCGCACTACGCCCAAGTCGTGCGAGATGAACAGATACGCCAGATCCAAGTCGCGCTGAAGGTCCGCCAGCAGGTTCAAGACCTGGGCCTGAATCGATACGTCCAGTGCGGATACCGGCTCATCAGCCACCACCAATGAAGGGTTCAGCATGAGTGCCCGCGCGATGGCAATGCGCTGGCGCTGCCCACCCGAGAACATGTGCGGGTAGCGGTCGTAGTGCTCGGGGCGAAGGCCTACCAGCGCCAGCATGGAACGTGCCTTTTCTGCCCGCTCGCCAGCGGTCAACCGGGTGTTGATCTCCAGAGGCGCTTCCAGAATTTGTCCGATGCGTTTGCGCGGATTCAGTGAGCCGTAGGGGTTCTGAAAGACCAGTTGTACTTTCTGACGCAGTGCGTGTCTGTCATGGCTGGACGCGGCGACTACGTCAACGCCATTGACCTGCAGGGTACCTTCGGAGGGCGCCTCAATCAGTGAAACCATGCGTGCCAGCGTCGACTTGCCGCAGCCCGACTCGCCGACAACGGCCAGTGTCTTGCCTGCCTGCACCGAGAAAGAAACGCCGCCCACGGCCTGCAGTTGATCAGGTTTGCGCAAAAAGCCTTTGCTGATGGCGTAAACACGTTTGAGGTTTTCTGCCTGGACCACGGTTTTTCCATCAGCGGGTGCCAGTATCCGTTGCGGGCTCATGCGGACACCTCTTGCGGGTTGGCGCGTTGCTGGGTGTCCCCGATGGGAAAGTGGCATCGCACGACGCCGTCTTGCCAGGGGCGCAGTGCGGGGCGGGTCAGGCACAGGTTGCCATCGGCATAACCGCAACGGGGGGCAAAGAGGCAACCCGTGGGCCGGTCAAGCAGACCGGGCACCATGCCGGGGATGGTGGCCAGGCGCGAATGTCCGTCATTGCGCTCAGGTAGTGCCGCCATCAAAGCTTCGGTGTAGGGGTGTTGGGGCGCGGTAAACAGGGTGTCGGAGCCCCGCTGCTCCATGATCTGGCCGGCGTACATCACGGCCACACGTTGCGCCATTTCGCTGACCACACCCATGTTGTGGGTGATCAGTACCAGTGCCATACCGCGGTCTTTTTGCAGGCTGCGCAGCAGGTCCAGAATTTGGGCCTGTATGGTCACGTCCAGCGCGGTGGTCGGCTCGTCGGCTATCAGCAACTTGGGGTTGCAGGCAATGGCCATGGCAATCATGACGCGCTGGCTCATGCCGCCTGATAGCTGGTGGGGATAGGCACCCAGGCGACTTTCGGGCGCGGGTATGCCGACCTGCTCCAGCAGTTCAATAGAGCGTTTTCGGGCGGCAGCCCTGTCCAGGCCCATGTGCAACTTCAGTGTTTCTGCCAGCTGAAAGCCTACCGTGAAGCAGGGGTTCAGGCTGGTGGTCGGGTCCTGAAAAATCATGGACAGGTCTTTGCCCGTGAGCCTGCGCCGCTCGCGGTCGGACAGGGCCAGCAGGTCGTGGCCATCAAAGCGCAACGTGTCGGCACGCACGCGTCCGGGGTAGGCCACCAGGCCCATCAGTGCCATCATGGTGACACTTTTTCCCGAGCCGGATTCGCCCACGATACCCAGCACATCGCCGGTATCGAGGGACAGGCTCACGCCGTCAACTGCGTGCATGACGCCGTTGTGCGATGGAAACTCCACCGACAGGTTTTCAATTTCAAGCAATGCCATGGTGCGGTGTGGTGTGGTGTGCTCAGTGGTTCCAGCGATTTAGCGCTTGAGCTTGGGGTCCAGCGCATCTCGCAGACCATCACCAAGCAAGTTAAAGGCCAATACGGTAATGAGAATCGCGAGGCCAGGAAATGTGACCACCCACCAGGCGCGTAGTACGAATTCACGCGCGTCGGCCAGCATCGTGCCCCATTCGGGCGAGGGTGGTTGCGCGCCAAGGCCCAAAAAGCCCAGCGCGGCCGCATCCAGAATCGCCGTCGAGATACCCAGCGAGGCCTGTACGATCAATGGCGCGGTGCAGTTGGGCAGCACTTCGCTGAACATGACCCGCCAATGCCCTGCACCGCCCATGCGGGCTGCGGTGACGTAATCGCGCGAGGTTTCGGTGATGACGGCTGCACGGGTTATGCGCACGTAATGCGGCAGCACCACAATCGCCACCGCAAGCATGGCATTCATCAGTCCCGGCCCCAGGATGGCCACGATCACGATGGCCAGCAGCAGGCTGGGCAGGGTGAGGATGATGTCCATCAACCGCATGACGGCGACTTCAAACACTCCGCGGAAATAACCCGCAAGCAGGCCCAGCACGGTGCCCAGAACGACCGAGATGGACACTACCGCGATGCCAATCAGAAGCGACAGGCGGGCTCCAAAAATAAGGCGCGACAGAATGTCACGGCCAATGGCGTCGGTGCCCAGCAGGTGCGCCGCCGAACCACCTGTCTGCCAGGCAGGTGGTACCAGAAAAACGGTAGCGTCGGTCAGGTCGGGTGGATAGGGCGCGATGACATTGGCAAAGGTCGCCATCAGCAACACCAGCACCACAATCAGCAATCCCGCGACGGCGCCCCGGTTCGCACTGAAGTAGCGCCAGAAGTCGCGCAGCGGATGCAGGGGCGCTGCCTGCACAGTGGTTTCCATGGATCGTAGGGTTGTCATTTTTGGTGCCTGATCCGGGGGTTGATGACGCCGTAGGCGAGGTCCACCAGCAAGTTGACCGCCATCACTACGGCACCCAGTAACAGCATTCCACCTTGCAGCACGGGGTAGTCGCGCCGACTGATGGCCTCAATCAACCACTTGCCCACGCCCGGCCATGAAAAGATGGTCTCGGTCAAGATGGCACCGGTGAACAGCACGCCCACTTGTAGGCCAATCACGGTGATGACGGGAATGAGCGCGTTGCGCAGCGCGTGTACTGCCACTACGCGCAGGTTGGAGAGCCCTTTGGCGCGTGCGGTGCGAATGTAGTCCTCACCCAATACCTCCAGCATTGCAGAGCGCGTCATGCGTGCAATCACGGCCAGTGGATTGGTGCCCAGCACAATGGTGGGAAGAATCAGGTGCGAAACCGCGGACCCGAACGCCCCTGTCTCGCCCGACAGTAGCGTGTCAATCAGCAGGAATCCGGTCACCGGTTCAATGAAATACTGCACGGCAATACGACCCGAGACGGGAGTCAGATCGAGCTGCACCGAGAACAGCAAAATCAGCAACAACCCCCACCAGAAGATGGGCATGGAGTAGCCGGTGAGCGATACGCCCATCACGCCATGATCGAGTATGGAGTTGCGTTTGACAGCGGCGATGATGCCGGCCGGAATGCCAAGGATCAAGGCGAAAAGAATGGCGCACAGGGCCAACTCTATCGTGGCCGGAAACAGAGCCGCAAACTCGCTGAGAACGGGCGTTTGCGTGATGATGGATTTACCCAGGTCGCCCTGCAAAACGCGCCCGATATAGATCCCGTATTGCACCATGACGGGCCGGTCCAGTCCGTATTCCTTGAGCAGCGCAGCGTGGCGCACGTCATCAATGCCGCGCTCACCGGCCAGCGTTTCGATGGGGTCGCCAGGCACCATGCGAATCAGAAAAAACGCCAGCAAGGTCATTCCGAAAAAAGTCGGGATGATCAGGCTCAGGCGCGTGAAAAAGAAGCGCAACATAGTTTATGCAGAGTGGGTGTTGAATAAAAAAAGCCGGTCAGAACCGGCTTTTTTATTGACAGCATGGCTATCGATTACTTGAGGTGCTTGCCGATCAGGCCAGCCATCTCAAACATCGATACTTGCATTTTGCCGAAAACTTCCTTGAGCTTTGCGTCGGCGTTGATCATGCGCTTGTTGACAGCGTCTTGCAACTTGTGCTTCTTGATGTACACCCACAACTGCTTCACCACTTCGGTGCGTGGCAGCGGGCTGTTACCAACGATGGACCCCAAAGCGGCGCTGGGTGTCAGGGCCTTCATGAAGGCTGCATTGACGGTGCGCTTTTTGGCCGGAGCCTTTTTGGCCGCTACTTTTTTCGCAGGAGCGACTTTTTTAGCTGGCGCAGCTTTTTTAGCTGGAGCGGCCTTTTTGGCCGGTGCCTTGGCGGCTACCTTCTTCGCGGGCGCTGCTGTCTTTGCAGGTGCAGCCTTTTTGGCCGGCGCTGCTGCTTTTGCAGGTGCAGCTTTTTTTGCCGGTGCTTTCTTTGCAGTTGCCATGATTGATTGTCCTTCTAGAAGTTGATTAATCTCCAGCGAAAAACTGCTTCTTCGCTGGTAACCCGGATGCTACTGGAGAAAAAGAACGTTTCCAAGCGCGGAAATGCTTTTTTCACTCGGGAATGTTGTTTTTTTCATTGGAGAATAGGTGTATTCAACGAAAAGGAGTACCCACCCATGGCAACCGGCTTTGCAACATGCGACCTTTGCGACGTTTACAAGAACGATTCCAGCGGTGATTTCCGCGTGCTGCCTCCCGTATTCAGGGACTTTGGACAGATCAGGAAATTCGCGGGACCCGTGGTCACGGTGAAGTGTTTTGAGGACAACACCTTGGTGAAAGCTGCAGTGGATTCCCCTGGTTTCGTGGACACGCCCGAGGGCCGCGTAGGCAAGGTGTTGGTCGTGGATGGTGGCGGTTCGCTGAGGCGGGCATTGCTGGGGGGCAATCTGGGCGCGGCGGCTGCCCGCAATGGCTGGGCTGGTGTGGTTATCGACGGCTGTGTGCGGGATACCGCGGAACTGGCTACCCAGGCCGTGGGTATCCGCGCATTGGCGGCCATGCCGTTGCCAACCGAAAAGCGCAATCAGGGGCAGGCGGATGTCGCCGTGCAAGTGCAGGGCATCTGGATTCGTCCGGGAGACTGGCTCTATGCCGATGAAGACGGCATTGTGGTGGGCACTAAGCCGCTGGTGTAGTGGTTTTACCGCTTGGGAGGGTGGCCAGGAGAACTCCGAGTAGCGCAATGGCAAAGGCCAGCAACTGCAGGCCACCCAGTGTTTCGCCCAGGACGAGGACGCCCACCAGTGCGGCAGAGATGGGCAGCATGACCGTGAATACGCCGGCGCGGGCAGCGGGCACCGCTTTCAACCCGGTCATCCAAAGCCACACCGTCCATACACTGGCGGCCAGCGCGTAAAAGACCAGCAGCACCCAGGAGCCCGTTGTTACTGAAGTGAAATCAAAACTGAGCGCCACGTAAAGCCCCATCGGCGTCATCAGCAGGAAACCCCACAGGTTGATCAGGGCCGTGATACGTTTGGGCGACAACGCACCAGTCAACTTCTTGCCGATTACCGCATAGGCTGCTTCGCAGACCACCGCGGCGAAGACCAGAAGATTGCCGATGAGTGCCTTGTTATGCATGAAATCGGTCTCTAGCCCCCGTGTAGACTGCGCCACCAGCTCACTTTTTGATAGCGCCAGCAAACCAATGCCCAGCGCGCCGCAACCCACGGCCGCCCAGACGCGCAATCCGATGCGCTCTTTCAGGAAGGCCCAACTCATCAGCGCGACAACCGCAGGGATCGACGCCATGATGACGCCGGCCGACACCGCGCTGGTCATGCTTACCCCGAAGAGCATGCAGATCGAAAACATGAAATTGCCCAGAAAGGATTCCAGAAACACCAGCCGCTTTGTCGCGCCTGTCATGGGCACTTCAGCCGCTGGCCGCTTCAACCAGTGCGCCATGGCCAAGCCGCCAATGCCAAACCGCAGCCATGCCAGCAAAAAAACGGGCAGGGCTGCGACCAGCGGTTTGGAGAGGGCCACGTAGCTGCCGACCAGCGACATGCTCAGAGCAAGAAAACAATAGGCGACCCATCGTCGGGGCGCGGGGGGTGAATGGGCTGCAGTTGTCATGGGTGGCCATCATGCCTCAGCGTGGGGCGGTGTTCAGTGGTTTGACTCTTTGCACCGGAATTGGTACCAGTCGGGCAGCCAGGTATGCGGTACCTTTGGCGCTTCCCAAACAAGGATCTGAAAATGGCGATTGGACAATTTGCGTACGCGAACAACAGCAACCGGTTTCTGGCCGCTCCCGCGCTGGACGGGCAGGCGTTTGCCGTGGCGGGCGTGCCCTTTGATGGTGCGGTGACCAACCGCCCCGGTGCGCGTTTCGGGCCACAGGAGATTCGCCGGGCTTCGCTCATGCTGTGCGATGGCTTGCATCCCGTGTTCGGTGTAACGCCGCTGGGTGTGATGGGCGATGCGGGCGACATGCTTTTGCCCAACGCGTCCGGCTTGCCCGTTGTGCGCACCGCCATCGAACAGCAGGCGGCGCAGCTGATGGCGGCCCACCACTGCGTCTTTATTGGGGGCGACCATTCGGTGACTCTGCCGCTGTTGCGCGCGGCCAAAGCGCGGCA
>Ga0105047_10011761_pt1 | contig 14166 bp, 16 predicted proteins | sample MAT04_FD_78384 | JGI IMG/M metagenome (GOLD analysis project Ga0105047, IMG submission 78384) | Freshwater microbial communities from Lake Fryxell liftoff mats and glacier meltwater in Antarctica - MAT-04 (megahit assembly) | ecosystem: Environmental > Aquatic > Freshwater > Ice > Liftoff... | reverse complement strand
GCTGCTGCTGGGCTTCATCCTCGGGCCGATGATGGAAGAAAACCTGCGCCGCGCGCTGCTGCTCAGCCGCGGTGACTGGACGACCTTCGCCACGCGCCCGCTGTCGGCCGGCCTGCTGATCGCCGCGACGCTGATGGTGGTGGTGGTGATGCTGCCGTCGATCAAGAACAAGCGCGAAGAGGCGTTCCAGGACGCAGATTGAGTCCGCCCCCGAAGCGCCTGCGGCGCTCCCCCGCAGGGGGGCGCCGCCAGCGGACCGGCGAAGCGGGCTCCGCGGCATCCCCTTGAGGGCATCATTTCGGCCTTCGGCCGCTTGACGGTTTGCCCCATGCCGCTTCCCGTCGCCCTAGCGCCACTCCAGGGCCCCGTATTCCGGGGCCTTTGGTTCGCCTGGCTCGCGGCGAACATGACGATGTGGATGAACGACGTGGCGGCCGCCTGGCTGATGACCACGCTCACCACCAGCCCGGTGATGGTGGCGCTGGTGCAGACGGCGTCGACGCTGCCCGTTTTCCTGCTTGGTCTGCCCAGCGGTGCGCTGGCCGACATCCTCGACCGCCGGCGCTACTTTGCGGCCACCCAGCTCTGGGTGAGCGTCAACGCGCTGCTGCTGGCGGCGCTGTCGCTGGCCGGCCTGCTGACGGCGCCGCTGCTGCTGCTGCTGACCTTCACCAACGGCATCGGGCTGGCGCTGCGCTGGCCGGTGTTCGCGGCCATCGTGCCGGGCATCGTCACGCGCACCGAGCTGCCGGCGGCGCTGGCGCTCAACGGCATCGCGATGAACCTGTCACGTGTCGTGGCCCCGGCTCTGGCCGGCGTGCTGCTGGCGGCCGTCAGCCCGGCGGCGGTATTCGTGCTGAACACGCTGCTGGCCGGCGTGGCCTTCTTCCTGGTGCTGCGCTGGAAGAGCGAGCCACGCGCCAGCGCGCTGCCGGGCGAGCGCTTCGTCGGCGCCATGCGCGTGGGCATCAACTACACGCTGCGCAGCGGGCGGCTGAAGATCATCATGCTGCGCGTCTTCCTGTTTTTCCTGCAGGCCACCGGGCTGATGGCGCTGCTGCCGCTGGTGGCGCGCAGCCTGCACGGCGGCGGCGCCGGCACCTTCACGGTGATGCTGTCCTGCGTCGGCGTTGGTGCCATCACCGCGGCGCTGTATTTCCCGCAGCTGCGCGAGCGTTTCGACCGCGACCAGTTCGTGCGCTTCGGCAGCGTCGCCCATGCCGTGCTGTCGTGCCTGATCGTGCTCGTGCCCGAACTCTGGGTGGCTCTGCCGGCGATGGTGATGGTGGGCATGTGCTGGATCAGCGTGGCCAATTCGCTGACGGTCTCGGCGCAGATGGCGATGCCGAACTGGGTGCGCGCTCGCGGCATGAGCATCTACCAGATGGCACTGATGGGTGGCTCGGCGGCGGGTTCACTGGCCTGGGGCCAGGTGGCCGAGCTGGCAGGCGTGCGTGACGCCGTGCTGGCCGCCGCCGCCTTCGGCCTGGTGGTGCTGCTGTTCACACGCCGCCTGACGGTGGAAGGTGGCGTCGAGATCGACTTTACGCCCGCCAGCGTGCGCCCGGCGCCCGAGCCGGCTTTTCCGGTGGCGCCCGACGAAGGCCCGGTGATGGTGACGATCGAGTACCAGATCGACCCCGCACGCGCCGCCGCGTTTGCCGAAGTCATGCAGCGCACGCGCCGCGCGCGCCTGCGCCAGGGCGCGCTCAGCTGGGGCCTGTTCCGCGACGTTGCCGTGCCCGGTCGCTACGTCGAGTACTTCGTCGACGAGAACTGGGTCGAGCACCAGCGCCGGCTCGAGCGTTTCACCGCCTTCGACGCCGAACTGCGAGGCAAACGGCTGGCCTTCCACGTCGGCCCCGAGCCGCCGGTGCTGCGGCGCTACGTCGGCGACGCCAGCGTGCCACCGTCCGGCCCCTCGTTCTAGTCCGAGCGGGGCACTCGGCGGCGTCTGCCCGGCGATACTCCGAGCAGGCCCGCGGGCAGCAGCGTCTTCCTTTTTTTACCTCTTGTCTTCCATCACCATGACCCATACCTTCGACTGGAGCGCCGGCTATGCCAGCCAGCGTTCGCCCGTGTTCGCCCGTAACGTCGTTTCCACCTCGCACCCGCTGGCCGCACAGGCCGGCCTGCGCATGCTGCACAACGGCGGCAACGCCGTCGACGCAGCCATCGCGACCGCGGCAGTGATGACCATCGTCGAGCCGTGCAGCAACGGCCTGGGGTCGGACGCCTTCTGCATCCTGTGGGACGGCAAGGCACTGCACGGCCTGAACGCCAGCGGCTGCGCGCCGCAGGCCTGGACCCCCGAGTACTTCAAGGGCAAGTACGGCGCCGAGGTGAAGACGCCGCCCAAGCGGGGCTGGGACAGCGTCACCGTGCCGGGCGCCGTGTCGGCCTGGATGGCGCTGAGCACACGCTTCGGCAAGCTGCCCTTCGCCGACCTGCTGGCGCCGGCCATCGAGATCGCCGAGCGCGGCTACGCGGTGCCGGTGATCGTGCAGGGCAAGTGGCGCAACGCCGCCTCGTTGCCCGAGATCACCAGCCAGGCCGGCTTCGCCGAGGCCTTCCTGCCCAAGGGGCGCGAACCGCACGTCGGCGAACTGTTCCAGTTTCAGCAGGCCGCGCGCACGCTGAAACTCATCGCCCAGACCAAGGGCGAGGCCTTCTACCGAGGCGAGGTGGCCGAGGCCGCCGCCGCGCACGCCAAGGCCCACGGCGGCGCCATGACGGCGGCCGATTTCGCTGCCTACCAGCCCGAGTGGGTGGCGCCGATTGCACGCGACTACCGCGGCTACACGATGCACGAGATCCCGCCCAATGGCCAGGGCATCGCAGCGTTGATCGCCCTGGGCATCCTGGAGAAGTTCGACATCGCGGCGCTGCCGGTGGACGGCGTGGCCAGCCAGCACCTGCAGATCGAAGCCATGAAGCTGGCCTTCGCCGATGTCTATGCCTACGTGGCCGAACCGAAGGCGATGCGCCTGACGCCGGCGCAGATGCTCGACGACGCCTACCTGGCCAGCCGTGCGAAGCTCATCGACCCCACCAAGGCGCAGAGTTACGGCCCCGGCCACGGCCCCACCGGCGGCACGATCTACCTGACGGCCGCCGACGAGAGCGGCATGATGGTCAGCTTCATCCAGAGCAACTACATGGGCTTCGGCTCGGGCATCGTGGTGCCGGGCTACGGCCTGAGCCTGCAGAACCGAGGCCACGGCTTCACGCTCAACCCGGCCAGCGACAACCTCGTGGGCCCCGGCAAGCGGCCTTTCCACACCATCATCCCGGCCTTCCTGACGAAGCAGGGCCGGCCGGTGATGAGCTTCGGCATCATGGGCGGCGACATGCAGCCTCAAGCGCATATGCAAACGGTCGTGCGCATGCTCGACTACCAGCAGCAGCCGCAGGCCGCCTGCGACGCGCCGCGCTGGCGCTACTTTGGTGGCACCGTCAACGTCGAGCCCGGTTTCGACCCCGCCACTGCCGACGGCCTGCGCGGCCTGGGCCACCCGATCGCGCCCTTCACCGACAGTTACCAGGACTACGGTGCCGGCCAGTTCATCTGGCGCCTGGACGAAGGGCAGGGCGACGTGTCGGTGACCGGCTACGCCGCGGCCAGCGACCCGCGCCGCGACGGGCAGGCCGCCGGCTACTGAAGCCGCGCGCCGGCGCCGCAACGATGAAACTGGACGAACTGCGCCCCGGCTGGCGTACCGACTTCATCCTGCACCGCGAAGGCGCGCTGGTGCACGAGCGCGAAGATTGCATCGTCGTGCGCACGCCGAGCAACCCCGGCTTCTATTGGGGCAACTTCCTGCTGCTGCCGGCGCCGCCGCGCGACGACGCGCTGGCCCACTGGCTGGCGCGCTTCGACGAAGAGATCACCGACGTGCAGCCGGCTTCGGGCCACGTCGCGCTGGGCGTCAACGGGCCGCCGGCCGCCGGCGGGCTGCCCGCCTGGACGGCCGCCGGCTTCGAGCTCATCGAAACCGCGGTCATCGAGCAGTTGCCGGGTGAGCTGCGCGCGCCGCCGCGCACGCCGCGCGGCGTGGTGCAGGTGCGGCCGCTGGAACTGGCGCGCGAGATGGACGCCGTGATCGCGCAGCAGCTCGCTGACCCGCACGGCTTCGAGCCCGAAGGCTACGAGCGCCACCGTCGCGCGCAGATGCAGCGTTACGCGGCCATGGCCGAGTGCGGCCTTGCAGTGTGGTTCGGTGCCTGGTGCGACGGCGAACTGGCGGCCGACTGCGGGCTGATGCGCGATGGCAGCAAACCCGGCGCGACCGGCCGCTTCCAGCACGTCACGACCCACCCCGCGTGGCGCCGGCGCGGCCTGTGCAGCGCGCTGGTGCACGCGGTCACGCGCTTCGGCTTCGAACATTGGCAGCTGGCGCGCGTGGTGATGTGCGCCGACCCCGAAGACGTGGCCATCGGCATCTACGAGGCGCTGGGCTACCGCCGCATCGACCGCGAGTGGGCACTGCAGCTGCGCGCGCCGCAAGACCGCGGCGACGCAGCCGGTGCCGGCGGCACCGAAGCGGTGTGACGGCGCAGCCCGCTTCGCCGTGGCCCGGCCTGGGGGGCCGGCCGCGGCTAGCCGCCACTGACGCGGCGCAACCTGAAGGCAGTGGCCGGGTTGGGCTTCTGCGGCTACTCCCTGGCCAGATTTTTCGACTTCGCCGGCTTGCAGCACATCAGCGCCAGCCTGGAACGGCTGATCGTCTACCTCAACCCGACGCTGGTGCGGGCCCTGAGCGTGCTGCTCTTCAGCCACCGCGCGCGGCCGGCGCAGGGTTTGGCGTTGGCCGTCAGCTGTGGTGGTGTGCTGCGGGTTTTCGGCCACGAACTGCGCGACGCGGACGGCAACACCGCGCTGGGCGCGGCGCTCGTCTTTGGCAGCGCGGTGAGCGGCGCATCGGCGCGCTGCGGCTCACCGCTTGCGCCACGCTGATGGCCTGCGTGCTGTGCTGCTGCAGTTCGTGCTGCTGCGCCCGCTGCAGGCCGCGCTGGTGGTACCCGAGGTGCCAGGGCTGAGCCTGCTGAATGCCGTGTTCTGCACCTTCGCGCCGCTGCTGATGGTGATGGTGATGATGATGGTGATGATGATGATGATGGCCATCGAACGCATCGGCGTCACGCTCACCGCGCAGACGGGCATGATCGGCCCGCTGTCGACCATCGCCCTGGGTGTGATCATTCTGGGTGAGCCCTTCAACGGTTGGATCGTGGTCGGCACGGCGCCGGTTCTCCTCGGCATCGGGCTGCTCGCCCGGGCCTCGTCAATGTCATCGAAAGGTTAGGCATGGATCTCGGTATCGCGGGCAAGTGGGCGCTGGTGTGTGCGGCCAGCAAGGGCCTGGGCAAGGGCTGCGCGGCGGCTCTGGTCAGGGAGGGCGTGAACGTCGTGATCACCGCGCGCGGCGAGGTCGCGCTGCAGGCTACGGCGGCCGAGCTGCGCGCGCTGAACCCGGCGGTGCAGGTGCTGGCGGTGGCCGGCGACATCACCACGCCCGAGGGCCGCGCGGCGGCGCTGGCGGCCTGCCCGCAGGTGGACATCCTCGTCAACAACGCCGGCGGCCCGCCGCCGGGCGACTTTCGCGATTGGGACCGCGAGACCTGGATCAAGGCGCTGGACGCCAACATGCTGACCCCCATCGCGCTCATCCAGGCCGTGGTCGACGGCATGGCCGAGCGCGGTTTCGGCCGCATCGTCAACATCACCTCGGGCGCGGTGAAGGCGCCGATCGACATCCTGGGCCTGAGCAACGGCGCGCGCTCGGGCCTGACGGGCTTCGTCGCCGGGCTGGCGCGGCAGCCGAAGCTGGCATCGCGCAACGTCACCGTCAACAACCTGCTGCCCGGCGCCTACGACACCGACCGCCTGCAGGCCACGCTGGCCGGCACCGCGGCCAAGACCGGGCAGCCGCTGCAGGCCGTGGCCGAGGCGCGCCGGCAGCAGGCGCCGGCGCGGCGCTTCGGCAGCGCCGCCGAGTTCGGCGCCACCTGCGCGTTCCTGTGCAGCGTGCATGCCGGTTTCATCGTCGGGCAGAACGTGCTCAGCGACGGTGGCGCCTACCCGGGCACCTTCTGACCGGCGCCGAGGCTTTTCGAGGTCAGGGGCCTTCGCTACTTCTTCAGGAAGGCCTTTACCTTCATGTCTTCCTTCAGCACGTGGTCGAGCAGCCAGTCCCGCAGCAAGGTGACGAGGCGGCTCGTCTCGGTGGCGGTCAGCGCCTGGGCCTTGGCTGCCGTCATGGCCTTGTGCAGCGCGCCGAACTGGGTGCGCAGTTCGCGATGTGCTTGCCGGTGCGCCACCAGGCCGGGATAGCCTACGCACTGCATGAGGTGCTCTTCGCGCTCGAAGTGCGCGTGTGTGTAGGCGCCCAGCTCGTCGAGCGTGGCCTCGAGTTCGATGTGCCCGCCGGCGGCGGTGAGGATGAGTTCGACCTTGTTGATCAGGTCGATGAGCTGGCGGTGGTCGGCGTCGACGGACTCGTCACCCACGGCCATGGCCTCGCGCCACTGTATCGGCATGCTGCAATCCTCGTGGCCGCGCCCAGGGCCGAGGCGGCCCGCGCAACGCGACTGCGTTCACTGTAGACCGGGACCGCCTGCGGCCGCCTTGCGCTGCATCATGGCCGGCTGTGCAGCGCTTGCGCCGGGATGCTTGCATTCGCTGCCGAGTCCGGCCATCGTCGCGCGGCAGCGCGGCTGCGAACGGCACGCCGACACGGTGGGCAAAGCACGGAGCAAGGCATGCATGCGCTGGAACTGTTTGGCTACCTGGGCGCGTTGCTCACGCTGGCGACGTTTTCGATGAAGACCATGTTGCGGCTGCGCATGGTCGGCATCGCGGCCAACGTGGCCTTCATCGCGTACGGCGCCGCGGGCCCGGTGTATCCGGTGTTGCTGCTGCACCTGAGCCTGCTGCCATTGAACGTCTGGCGCCTGCGGCAGTTGCAGCGCCTGACGCGCCGCATCGACCAGGCCGCGGCCGGCGGACTTTCGGTGGACTGGCTGAGGCCCTACTCGCGTTGTACCCACGTGCGCGCCGGCGGACGCCTGTTCACGCAGGGCGATCCGGCCAATGAAGTGCTGTTTGTGCTCAGCGGCCGGTTTCGTGCCGTCGAGGCCGATGTCGAACTGGGGCCGGGCGAGGTCTTCGGCGAGCTGGGCCTGATCACCAGGGGCCACCGGCGCACGCAGACGGTGGTCTGCGAGGCCGACGGCGAACTGCTGCGCGTCACCTACGACGAGGTGCGCCAGATGTACTTCCAGAACCCCAGGTTCGGCTTCTACTTCCTGGAACTGGCGGCCGAGCGGCTGATGCGCGATGCGCAGCGTGCCGCGCCGGCGCCTGAAGCGGCACCAGCGCCGGCTAAGGCTTCAGCCGCCGGCCTTGGCACGTGAGCTCGACGCCACGATGCCCGCGACGACGAGGGCAAACGCGAGCGCGTGGTAAGGCCGCGGCGCCTCGCCCAGCACCAGGGCCGACAGCAACGCAGCGAACAGCGGCGTGAGGTTGGCGAAGAAGGCCGCCAGCGCCGGCCCGCCCTGGGCCACGGCCAGGCCCCAGGCGCGGTAGGCAACGATGGACGCACCCACCGACACGTAAAGCAGCGCGCCCACCACCGCCCAGCCCCATGACACCGGCGCGGCGCCGAGCGCCTGCTCGCCGGCGGCAAACAGGCCCGCCGGCACGAGCCCGAAGACCACCTGCAACAGCAGCATGCCGGCCCAGTCCCAGCCTTCGTCGGCGCGCGGCCGCTGCGCGCCGACCATGTGCGCCGGCGGGCGCACCAGCAGCCAGCTGTAGACGGCCCAGCCGATGGCGGCCGCCACCACGAGCAGGTCGCCGACCACGAACTGCACCTGCAGCAGCGTCTGCAGCGAGCCACGGCCGATGACCACGGCCACGCCAGCCAGGCTGAGCGCGGCGCCCAGCAGCTGGCGCGGCCGCGGGTGTTCGCCGAAAAAGAGCGCGCCGACGGCCAGCATCCACACCGGCGTGCTCGACGCGACCAGCGTCACGTTCAGCGGCGTCGACGTCACCAGCGCCGCGTACTGCAGCGCGTTGTACAGGCCCACGCTGAGCAGCCCGATGACAAACAGGTAGCGCCAGCGCGCCGCCACGCGCTGCCACGGCACCAGCACGCGCCAGGCCAGCGGCAGCAGGATCAGCAGCACCAGCACCCAACGCAGGAAGTTCAGCGTCAGCGGCGGCACCTGCCCGGCCATCAGGCGGCCGACGATGGCGTTGCCGGCCCACATCAGAGGCGGCATCGTCATCAGCAGCGCCAGCCGCGGCGTCAGCGTCATGCTTGCGCCGGACGCCAGGCGCCGCAGTTCCAGCATTGCTCGAAGGGGCCCTCGACGATCTCGTCGCAGCTCGCGCAGTGCCAGCGCTGCTCGGGCGCCGCCTGCCATTCGGCCAGCAACGCGAGCGCACCGGCGTGGTCGGCGTCGTCGTCGACCCAGACCTCGGGCAGGCACTGGTCGGGTGGCAACTCGCCGGCGATGCTGCTGGTGTAGGCGCGCTGCACACGCGCCGGCAGCCCGGCGCCGCTGAGCTGGTCGGCCCATAGCGTGGCCAGGACGAGGTTGGGGGCTTGCAGCAGGCGTCGCATGGGGGGCGCGATGTTGCCACGGGTGGGCCGGCCGCGCCCGGCGCCCGGCGCCCGGTGCGCGGTGCGCGGGCCGGCGTTGGCTTACGCTCGCGGCTTCGTCCGACCACCCGAACCCAGGAGCGCGCCGTGCCCCGTGCCATCCAGATCACCGCCTATGGCGGCCCCGAACAGCTGCAGCTCGTCGACGTCGAGGTGGGTGAACCCGGCCCAGGCGAGATCCGCATCCGCCACCACGCCTGCGGCCTGAACTACATCGACGTCTACCAGCGCACCGGCCTCTACGCCAATGCGCTGCCGCTGCAACTGGGCATGGAAGGCGCGGGCATCGTCGAGGCGGTGGGCGAGGGCGTCAACCACCTGAGCGTGGGCGACCGCGCGGCCTACGCCAGCCAGCCCCCGGGCGCCTACTGCGAAGCGCGTGTGATGCCGGCCAAGTGCGTGGTGCGCCTGCCCGAGGCCATTGCCTTCGACACCGCCGCCGGCATGATGCTCAAGGGCCTGACGGCGCAGTACCTGCTGAAGAAGACGCGCCCGGTCGAAGGCCTGGAGCCGGGTGACTTCGTGCTCTTCCACGCCGCCGCGGGCGGTGTCGGCCTCATCGCCTGCCAGTGGGCGAAGGCGCTGGGCCTGCAGCTCATCGGCACTGCCGGCAGCGCCGCCAAGTGCGCGCTGGCGCTGGAACACGGCGTGGCATTTGCCATTGACTACAGCAAGGACGACTTCGTCGCGCAGGTCAAGGCCATCACCGGCGGCAAGGGCGTCAAGGTGGTCTACGACTCGGTCGGCAAGGACACCTTCGACAAGAGCCTGGAATGCCTGCGCCCTTTCGGCCTGATGGCCAGCTTCGGCAACGCCAGCGGCCCGGTGCCACCCTTCGCGCCCGGCGCCCTGGGCCCCAAGGGCAGCCTCTACCTGACGCGGCAGACGCTGTTCAGCCACATCGCCACGCGCGAATCGACGCAGGCCATGGCCGACGATCTTTTCGCAGTGGTAGTGAGTGGCGCGGTGAAGATCCGCATCGACCAGCGGTTCCCGCTGGCGCAGGCCGCCGAGGCACACCGCGCGCTGGAAGCACGCAAGACCACCGGCTCGACCGTCCTCCTGCCCTGATGCCTCGACCAAGGGCCCCGACCAAGCCCTTGCGCGGATCCGGCTCCGCCGGGCCGCTGCAAGTGCCCCCTTGGGGGTCGCGAGCGGGAGCGAGCTAGGGGGCTCTACTACTTCGCGCTGAACTGGTAGTCGGTCTTGGCCTTGGTGCGCAGCTCTTCCTGGTACTGCTGCAGGCGGGCCTGCTCCAGGCGCTGCTTGATCTGCGCCTTGACCTCGTCGAAGCCCGGGAACGAGGCTTCGCGCGTGTCTTCGAGGCGGATGACGTGGAAGCCGAACTGGCTCTTCACCGGCAGCTCGGTCATCTCGCCCTTCTTCAGCTTCTGCAGCGCGCCGCCGAACTCGGGCACGTAGCTCTCGGGCTTGGCAAAGTCGAGGTCGCCGCCGTTTTCGGCCGAACCGGTGTCCTTGCTGCTCTTCTTGGCCAGGTCCTCGAACTTGGCGCCGCCCTTGATCTGCGCGATCAGCGCCTTGGCGTCTTCTTCCTTGTCGACCAGGATGTGGCGGGCACGGTACTCGGTGCCCGTGGCCTGGGCCTTGAACTTGTCGTACTCGACCTTGGCCGCCTCATCGGTGACCGGGTTCTTCTTGCGGTAATCGTCGAACAACTCGCGGATCAGGATGCTCTCGCGTGCCAGCGCCATCTGCGCGGCGACGTCCTTGTTGGCGGCCAGACCCTTGCGCGTGGCTTCCTGGACGAAGATTTCGCGCAGCACGACCTGGTCACGCGCCTGCGTCTCGAGTTCGGGCGTCACCGGCTGGCCGGCGCGCGTGGCCTGCTGCACCAGCGTCTCGAGGCGAGCCTTGGGCACGGCCTTGCCGTTGACGGTGGTCAGGTTCTGGGCCATCACGGCCAGCGGCGCCGCCAGGGCGGCGGCCAGGACGAGGGCCGCGCGCGCGGCAGGGGTCTTCAGCTTCATGGGCAGGAGGGCTTTCGGGGGGGGGGGGAGGGGTGCCGCCCGCACGGGCGGCGGTAGGAACGAGAGGCGCCGAATAGGAGCGTCGGCGCGTGGAAAAGGTTCAGTCTTCGCCCGGCGCCTTGGCCACGATGGCCAGCGCGTGCACACCCTGCTCGGCCAGCCGACCCAAAGAATCATACACAAGGCGGTGCCGCGCCACCCGGCCGAGACCCGCGAAGCGCGCGCTGGTCAGCGTCACGCTGAAGTGGCGGCCCTCGCGCGCGCCAGCATGGCCGGCGTGCAGGTGGCTGTCGTCGTTCACCTGTATCGCCTCCGGCGCCAGCGCGGCGCGCAGCAGGGTCTCGATCTGTTCGGCGGTCACTGGTCTTCTGCCTTGAAGTGAATGGCGGCGGAATTGATGCAGAAACGTTCGCCAGTGGGCTCGGGCCCGTCCTCGAAGACATGGCCGAGGTGGCTGCCGCACTTGTTGCAGCGCACCTCCACACGCACCATGCCATGGCTGGCGTCGACGATACGTTCGACGACTTCGCTGTTGACCGGCTGCCAGTAGCTCGGCCAGCCGCAGCCGGCGTCGAACTTGGTGGCGCTCTCGAAGAGCAGCGTGCCGCAGCCCACGCAGTGGTAGTGGCCGGCCTGGAAGTTGTCCCAGTACTTGCCGGTGAAGGCAGGCTCGGTGTCGGCGTGGCGCGCCACCCGGTACTGCACGGGGTCGAGTTCGGCGCGCCATTCGGCATCGCTCTTGCGCACCGGGTAGCGCGCGTCGTCGTGGGGGTGGGGTTCGGCGTCTTTCATGGGGTGATTGTCTGCCGGCGCGGCGGCGGTGTCGCGCCGGCGGGCTCATCCCCCTGTCGCGGAGGTTACAGCGGCTTCGGGGTAGTCCCTGTGCGCCAGGGCCCCAACCCTTGGGCACACTTCGCCCGTTTCGAGAAAACCATTCCAGGAGACAAGAGATGACGTACCGCAAGAAGACACTGGCCCTGCTGTTCGGCGGCGCCATGGTGATGGCCGGCAGCAACGCGCTGGCGCAGAAGGGCGAAACCGTGAAGATCGCCTGGATCGACGCGCTGACCGGCCTGACCGCCGCCACCGGCCAGAACCAGCTCAAGGGCTTCCAGTTCCTGGCCGAACGCTTCAGCCAGGCCAACCCGGCGGGCGTGAAGTTCCAGATCGTCTCCTTCGACAACAAGCTCAGCCCGCAGGAGACGGTGAATGCGCTGCAGGCCGCCATCGACCAGGGCATACGCTATGTCGCCCAGGGCACGGGTACCGGCCCGGCCACGGCCATCATCGACTTCCTGAACAAGTACAACGAGCGCAACCCGGGCAAGGAGGTGCTGTTCCTGAACTACGCCGCCGTCGACCCCGCGCTGACCAACGAGAAGTGCAGCTTCTGGCACTTCCGGCTCGACGCCGACACCTCGATGAAGATGGAGGCGCTGACCACCTTCATGAAGGACCAGCCCGACATCAAGAAGGTCTACCTGATCAACCAGAACTATGCCCACGGCCACCAGGTCGCCAAGTACGCCAAGGAGAACCTGGCCGCCAAGCGGCCCGACGTGCAGATCGTCGGCGAGGACTTGACACCGCTGGCGCAGACCCGCGACTTCGCGCCCTACATTGCCAAGATCAAGGCCAGCGGCGCCGACACGGTGGTGACAGGCAACTGGTCGAGCGACCTCACGCTGCTGGTGAAGGCCGCCAACGACGGCGGGCTGAACGCCAAGTTCTACACCTACTACGCCAGCGTCAGCGGCACGCCTACGGCGATGGGCGCCAACGCCGCCGGCCGTGTCTACCAGGTGGGCGTAATGCCCTTCGAGGCGCCCGCCGGCCGCAAGCTGATGGACGACTACAAGGCCAAGTTCAACGACGACTTCTACACCGCGCAGATCTACAACGCCTACGCGCTGCTGGGCGCGGCGATGGCCAAGGCCAAGAGCACGGCGCCGATCAAGGTGGCCGCGGCACTGGAAGGCCTGGAAGTGAACAGCCTGAGCGGCGCGGTCACGATGCGCAAGGCCGACCACCAGCTGCAGCAGACGGTCTACATCGCGCAATGGCAGAAGGCGGGCGCCAAGCCCTACGACTACAGCGTCGAAAACACCGGTTACAACTTCAGGACGGTGAAGACCTTCGAACCCTATGTCGCCAGCACGCCCACCTCGTGCCAGATGAAGCGGCCTGCCGGCCTTTGAACGCGGCCCTTGCTGCCGGGGCCCTGGGGCGCGCGCGCCGCAGGGCCCTTTCTTCGCGCGCCGCGCGCTGCCCCGAACCCGCCTGACCGCCCCTTGGACCAGCTGCTCATCAACGTCTTGAACGGCATCAGCGCCGGGCTGCTGCTGTTCATGCTCAGCTCGGGGCTGACGCTGATCTTCAGCATGATGGGCGTGCTGAACTTCGCCCACGCCAGCTTCTACATGGTGGGCGCCTACGTGGCCTACTCGTTGACACGGGTGTTCGGCTTCTGGCCGGCGCTGTTCATCGCGCCGGTGCTCGTCGGCGCCTTGGGCGCGCTGTTCGAGCGCACTGCGCTGCGCCGCGTGCACAAGTTCGGCCACGTGCCCGAACTGCTGATCACCTTCGGCCTGTCCTTCGTGATGCTGGAAGTGACCAAGTTGATCTGGGGCCTGTCGTCGGTGCCCTTCGCGCCGCCGCCCCTGCTGCAGGGCGCGGCCTTCACCGTGGTGCAGTCGGCCGCCGACGGCCTGAGCCTCGCGTGGGGTGCGGCGCCCGCGGCGCTGTGCGCGTCGACCGAAGCCGCCGTGGTGCATTGCTCGACATTCCCGGCCACGCGATTTTTCATGATGGTGGTGGCGCTGGTGATGCTGGTGGCGCTGTGGGCGCTGCTCACGCGCACCCGCATCGGCCTCGTCATCCAGGCCGCCCTGACGCACCCCGAGATGGTCGAGGCGCTGGGCCACAACGTGCCGCGGGTCTTCATGCTCGTCTTCGGCAGCGGCTGCGGCCTGGCCGGGCTGGCCGGTGTGATCGGCGGCATGACCTTCGTCACCGAGCCTTCGATGGCCACCATCGTCGGTTCGATCATCTTTGTCGTCGTCGTGGTCGGCGGCATGGGCTCGCTGGCCGGGGCCTTCGTCGCTTCGCTGCTCATCGGCCTGCTGCAGACCCTGCCGCTGACGGTGGACAAGTCGCTGCTCGACCTGGCGCGCACGCTGGGCCATGTCTTCAAGCCGGGCGACTTCGGCTACCCGCTGCTGAAGGTGACGCTGGCGCAGGCCGCGCCCATCCTGCCCTACCTGCTGCTGGTGCTGATCCTGATCTTCCGGCCCAAGGGCCTGCTCGGCACACGGGAAGGCTGAAATGGAGCCCCCAAGCTCGCTTTCGCTCCACGCAACGCCAGAGGCGTTGCCTGCTCGGCCGTCCAAGTCCGCGCAGGCGGACTTGGAGCCGCGGCCTTCGCCCCCCGAGGGGGGCGAGTCGGACGAGGAACAGTCCCTGCGAACTGTTCCTCGCCTCCGAGCGCCAGCGGCGTCCTCGCCGCT
>Ga0105047_10011758_pt1 | contig 14168 bp, 10 predicted proteins | sample MAT04_FD_78384 | JGI IMG/M metagenome (GOLD analysis project Ga0105047, IMG submission 78384) | Freshwater microbial communities from Lake Fryxell liftoff mats and glacier meltwater in Antarctica - MAT-04 (megahit assembly) | ecosystem: Environmental > Aquatic > Freshwater > Ice > Liftoff... | reverse complement strand
CCGACCCCATGCGCCTCCGCCAGGTCCTGACCAACCTCCTCGGCAACGCCGTCAAGTTCACCCGGGCAGGCGAGGTGCGCCTCACGGTCCGCTGGCTCGCCGCCGCCGGCGAGGTCGCCTTCGACGTCGCCGACACCGGCATCGGCATGACCCCCGCCGAGGTCGCGCGCCTCTTCCGCCCCTTCACCCAGGCCGACACCTCGACCACCCGCAAGTACGGCGGCACCGGCCTGGGCCTGACGATCTCCATGCGCCTCACCGAACTGCTCGGCGGACGCATCGCCGTCGAAAGCACGCCCGGCCGCGGCAGCCGCTTCACCTTCAGCGTCGCGACCGCACCGCCGCTCACCCCGGCCGCCCCCGCGCCGCCGCCGTGTCCGGTGGCCCACCCCTTCAGGGGTGGGGGCGCGAATCGCCACCCCACTCCAGTTCGCGCCCCCATCGCTGAAGCGATGGGCCACCAAGACCCGCCACACCCCGCCCAGCCGCCCGCCGCCCGCCGCGTCCTGCTCGCCGAGGACGGCCCCGACAACCAGCGCATCCTCCGCCACTTCCTCGAACGCGCCGGCCTCCAGGTCGTCATCGTCGAGACCGGCCTCGCCGCCTGCGAGCGCGCCCTGGCCGCCGTCGCGGACGGCGCCCCCTTCGACCTGATCCTCATGGACATGCAGATGCCCGAGATGGACGGCTACGCCGCGACCGCCCACCTCCGCGGGCACGGCTACCGCGGCCCGATCGTCGCCCTCACCGCCAACGCGATGGAGACCGACCGAGAACGCTGCATCGCCGCCGGCTGCGACGATTTCGCCACCAAGCCCATCGACCGCGCACGCCTCGTGGAACTGGTCGGGCGCTACACGGCCGCCCCCGCGCACGAAACCACCACCATCCCCGCGCGCGGCATAGATCGGCATAGTCATTGATGACCCCCCGCCAGCCCCATGTTTACCGCTTGGGCCCCTCGTGCTCGCACCGGTCGTGGACGCACACGCACGTCTGCTCCGTGCAGTCGTACGCGCACGTCTCGCAGCAATAGACCTTCCCCTCCCGCACCACCGCCTTCCCGGGGGTGACCGTACAATGGCAGCGCAGACACGCACATTTCACCGGCTCGGGCATCGCAGCACCTCGCGTCAACTCACCCATTTTCCCGCCTCCGCCGCCCCGGGTCAAACGAAAAGGCCCGCGGCTCCTCACCGCCGCCAGACCCGCACCCGGTGGTTCTCGCTGTCCCCGATGAACACCGCCCCGTCCTTGTCCACGAACACGCCGTGCGGCCGGGCGAGGCGGCACTTGCCCGGCTCACCCCCGTCCGGCCCGTCGCCCCGCTTGCCGTCCCCGACCAGCACCTCCAGCGTGCCCCGCGCTACGTCGATGTACCGGACCGAGTGCGACTCCGTGTCCGCCAGGTAAACGTTGCCCGTCGCCGGACCCAGCGCCACCCCCTTCGGGCCCGCCAGCGTCGCCTGCCGCGCCGGGCCGCCGTTCCCCGCAAAGCCTGACTTGCCCGTCCCCGCCACGTGCCGGAGGAGCCCCGTCGCCGGGTCGAGCTGCAGCACCGCGTTCCCCTCCCGCAGCGCCAGCCACATCTTGCCGTCCGCCGCGAACGCCAGCGCCCGCGGCCCATGCAGCGGCGCCCCGGCGAACCGCGCCCCGTCCGCCGCCGTCCGCTTCTCGCCCGTGCCGGCGAATGTCGAGATCATCCGCGCCCTGGCGTCGATCCGCCGCACGCGATGGTTGAGCACGTCGCACACGTACAGGTCCCCCGCGGCGTCGAACGCCAGGCTGTGCGGCTGGTTGAACTGCGCCCGCCCGGCCGGCCCCCCGTCCCCCGCAAAGCCCGCCTTCCCCGTCCCCGCGACCGTGCTGATCGCCCCCGTCTTCGCGTCCACCCGCCGGACGCAGTGGTTGCCCAGCTCGACGAAGTGAAGGTTGCCGCCCGCGTCCCACGCCAGCTCGTACGGCTGGTCGAGCGCAGCCGCCGTCGCCGGGCCGCCGTCACCGGCGTAGCCGCGCGCCTCCCCGCCCGCGAACGTCGTGATCGTCCCGTCCGCCCCCACCCGACGGACGCGGTGGTTGTCCACGTCGCACACGTAAAGTGCCCCGTCCGGCCCGCGGGCAACCCCAAACGGGTTGTTCAACCGCGCCGCCCCCGCCGGCCCGCCGTCGCCCGAAAACCCCTTCACCCCCGTCCCGACCACCGTCTCGACCGTCGCCGCCCGCGCGGGGGCGCACACGGCGATGGCGATTAACACGGCGGCAAGCGGGGTGGTCGATCTCATGCGCCCGCGATAATGCCCTGCCGCTGCCGCCCCCGCAATGCTCAAAGGCAGCCAAGCGGACGGCCGGTTCGCCTTTAACGCTGGAACGGGTGACGAGGGCCCGGTGGTTTGTTAAAAGCGGGTTAAGAATGCATTGGGGAAGGGGACTCCTTGCTCCTGTCCTTAGCGCAAATACAATCTTCTCTTCATAAGATATTAACGTCTTCTGAACGACTGGAGCTGGCCGCGATGTTCAACCTGTTGCCGAAGGACACCGTTTTCTTCGACCTGTTCGAGGGGCTCTCGAACCACGCCGTCTCGTGCGCCGAGCACCTGCGCCGCATGGCGATCAACTTCCCGGCCGACGGGGCGGGCGAGACCCAGCGGATCCGGCACGAGGAACACCTCGCCGACGAGCTGGCCCATCAGGCCCTCGACCGCCTCGACCGCACGTTCATCACCCCGTTCGACCGCGAGGACATCCACATGCTCGTGGGGAACCTCGATACGATCGTTGACCAGATCGACACGATCGCCAAGCGGTTCGCCCTCTATCACATCCGCGAGATCGAGCCCACCTTCCTCAAGCAGGCCGACGTCCTCGTGCAGACGGCGATGGCCCTGCGGGAGGCCGTCCACCGCCTCCGCAAGAGCCGCAAGCTCTCCGACCTCGCCGACATGCTCATCGAGGTCCACCGCCTCGAGAACGTCGGCGACGAGAACAACCACTACGCCCTCTCTCGCCTCTTCGACGGCACCCACGACGCCCTGTTCGTCATCAAGTGGAAGGAACTCTTCGACATGATCGAGGAGGCCATCGACAACTGCGAGGACGTCAGCCACGTCCTCGAACGCATTGTCCTCAAGAACGGGTGACCGAGCGCGGGCGCGACGCACCAGCGGGGCGGTTCGACCTCACCGGGCCAATCACACATGGGAACGCTTCTCCTCGCCAGCAGCACCGCGGCGGCCTCCGTCCACCCCTCGGGCGGGCACGCGCTGTTGCTGATCGTCTTCATCATCCTCGTCGCGCTCGTCTTCGACTTCCTCAACGGCTTCCACGACGCCGCCAACTCGATCGCGACGATCGTCTCCACGCGCGTCCTGAGCCCGACCCAGGCCGTCACCTGGGCCGCGTTCTTCAACTTCGCCGCCGCCTTCCTGTTCGGCACGAACGTCGCCAACACGATCGGCGAAAAGCTGGTGAACCCCCAGGTCGTGGATATCTACGTCGTGTTCGGCGGGCTGCTGGGCGCGATCGTCTGGAACATCATCACCTGGCTGCTGGCGCTGCCCACCAGCTCGTCCCACGCCCTGGTCAGCGGCATCGCCGGCGCCGCGATCGCCAAGTCCGGCGTCGGCGTCCTGCTCTGGGCCGGGTGGTGGCCGCTCCTCCTGTTCATCATCCTCTCCCCCGTGATCGGATTCATCCTGGGCACGTTCAACATGGTCGCGGTGTCGTGGATCTTCCGCCGCGCCACGCCCCACAAGGTGGACACGCTCTTCCGCCGCCTCCAGCTCGTCTCGGCCGGCATCTACAGCCTCGGGCACGGCGGCAACGACGCCCAGAAGACCATGGGCATCATCGTCATGGTCCTTGCCGCCACCGGCGTGCCCGAGATCACCCACTGGGGGACCCACGACCCCGCCTGGCTCGCCTGGCTCGAGAGCCTCAACGTCTTCGGCCACGCCCACAACGTCGCCTGGTGGATCATCCTCTCGTGCAGCTTCGCCATCGCCATGGGCACGATGTTCGGCGGCTGGCGCATCGTCAAGACCATGGGCTCGGGCATCACCCGCCTCGCCCCCGTCGGCGGCTTCTGCGCCGAGGCCGCCGCCGCCACGACCATCATCATGGCGACCGGCTGGGGCATCCCCATGTCCACCACCCACGCCATCACCGGCTCAATCCTGGGCGTCGGCACCACCAAGGGCGTCCGCGCCGTCCGCTGGATCTGGGGCCAGCGCATCGTCACCGCCTGGATCCTCACCCTCCCCTGCTCCGCCTTCATGGCCGCCGTCGCCTACCTCGTGATCCACCACCTGGTCGAGCCGTTCTTCCGGTGACAAACCCGCTCCCCCGTCTACCCGCGCAAGGCAGGCGGATGTTAGCGCGGCCGGGCGGGAACAAAACCCCACGGCCCCACGGCATTCCCGTTTCCCGTCCCCTCAGTTCCGTCGCACCCGGCTGAGTTCGTGTAAGTCCAAAATTGCACCATCGATCTCCCGCCTTCTCCCTCTCCCGACAATCGACGATCCCACTTTGGTTCCGGAAAAGGACCAGCTTGCCCCGGCTTCACCCCGGTTCTCGCAAATCTCCCGAACCGACAAACCTAGCGCAAAGCGTTTCTGAAAAGCCACTTGCAACCAACGACCCCACCCTGCGATCCGCACGACACTTCCTTCCCGCCCCGCCGCCCCGGCCGAACGGGCGGGTATGATGTTGTTGTCGAGTCTCAACCGCCGCCGATTATCAGCGTATAGGATCACAGACGGCCGGCCTTACGTGCGCCAGCACGCAGCGCCGCCCCGCACTTCGCCGCACCGCCCATCGTCGGGAGCGTGCCGGCCAGACAGGACTTTGCGCGTGACCCGTCAACTCAAGCCCCAATCTCGATCCGCGCTGGTCCCCCTGGCGGCCGGCCTGCTGGGCGTGGCCGCCGCGCTGATCCTGGGCGCGGCCCCGCCGACTCCCGTCCGCCCGCCAACCCCCGCCTCGCCGCCCGCGGCCGACCCGCTCGCGCGGCAGTTCGACACCCTGATCAAGCCCTTCGTCACCCAATACTGCTACCAGTGCCACGGCAACGGCAAGAAGCGCGGCGAGCTGGCGCTCGACGAGTTCACCTCGCTCGCCCACGTCCGCCAGAACCCCAACGCCTGGGAATCCGTCGCCGACGCCCTGCGGCAGCAGGTCATGCCGCCCAAGAAGTCGACGGACCAGCCCGCCAAGGCCGACGTGGACAAGGTGCTCGCCTGGATCGACGGCGCGATCAACACCTACGACCCGGCCGGCCCGCGCGACCCCGGACGCGTCGCCATCCACCGCCTCAACCGCACCGAGTACAACCACACGATCCGCGACCTCGTCGGCGTCAACTTCGAGCCCGCCGCCGACTTCCCGGCCGACGATACCGGCTACGGGTTCGACAACATCGCCGACGTCCTTTCCATGTCCCCGCTCCTCGCCGAGAAGTACCTCGCCGCCGCTGAGCAGATCGTGGACAAGGCGATCGTCACCGACGCCGGCCGCCGCCGAGCCCCGCGCTACGATGGGCTCGCCATGCAGCCCGTGGGCGGGTCGAGCAGCCCCTTCAACTCCTCGCGCACCGCCCGCGTCCTGCTGACCAACGGCGAGGCCGTCGTCACCCACGAGTTCACGCAGGCCGGGTCGTACGAGGTGCGGGTCAGCGCCTTCGGCGAGCAGGCCGGCGCCGAGCCGCCCCGCCTCGTGCTGAAGCTGGACGACAAGGAACTGCGGGTTTTCGACGTCCCCAACGAGGAGGACCGCCCGCGGACCTTCGCCCACCGGTTCGACACCACCCCCGGCAAGCGCCGCCTGGCGCTGGCGTACGTCAACAATTACGTCAACCTCAACCACCCCGACCCCAAGCTCCGCGGCGACCGCAACCTCGTCATCGAGCACGTCGAGATCGACGGGCCCGCCGGCGCGGCCGCCACCGCCGCCCCCAAGGCCCCGCCCCCGCCCGAGTCGCACCGCCGCATCATGTTCTGCGGGCCCGGCGACGGCGCCGAGGGCGAGGCCTTCGCCGCGAAGATCGTCGAGCGCTTCGCGACCCGCGCGTTCCGCCGCCCCGCCACGCCCGCCGAGGTGCAGCGCTTCGTGAAGCTCTACCGCCTCGCCCGCACCGAGAAGGAGACATTCGAACAGGGCATCAAGGTCGCCCTGACCGCCGTGCTCATCTCCCCCCACTTCCTCTACCGCATCGAGCTCGACCCGCCCGCGGCCGGCACGAGCCCCCACCCGCTCACCGACCACGAGCTCGCCACCCGCCTGAGCTACTTCCTCTGGAGCAGCACCCCCGACGACGAGCTGCTCGCCCTCGCGGCCGCCAACAAGCTCCGCGACCCGCACGTGCTCGCCGAGCAGGTGCGGCGGATGCTGCTCCACGACCGCAGCGCCGCCCTGACGAAGAACTTCGTCGGCCAGTGGCTGGAGTTGCGCAACCTCGACGACCTTACGCCCGACGCGCGCAAGTTCCCGAACTTCGACGGGTCCCTCAAGCGGGCGATGGCCCGCGAGGCCGAGCTCTTCTTCGACAACCTCAAGCGCGAGGACCGCAGTCTCATCGAGCTGCTCGACGCCGACTACACCTTCGCCAACGAGCGCCTCGCCAAGCTCTACGGCATCGGCGGGGTCACCGGCGACAAGTTCCAGCGCGTCAAGCTCACCGGCACCCCCCGCGGCGGCGTGGTGACGATGGCCGGCGTCCTGGCCGTGACCTCCATGCCCGGCCGCACCAGCCCCGTGAAGCGCGGCAAGTTCCTGCTCGACCAGATCCTCGGGACGCCGCCCCCGCCGCCGCCGCCCGACATCCCCAGCCTCACCGAAAAGGGCCAGGACACCTCGTCCACGACGATGCGCCAGCGCCTCGAGCAGCACCGCGCCGACGCCAACTGCTCCGTCTGCCACATGAAGCTCGACCCGCTCGGCTTCTCGCTCGAAAACTTCGACCTCTCCGGCGCCTGGCGCGACACGGACGGCGGCGCGCCCGTGGACTCCAGCGGCGAGCTCCCCGGCGGCATCAAGCTCGACGGGCCCGTCGCCCTGAAAAAGGTGCTCGTCGAGCGCAAGGCCCAGTTCGCGCGCTGCATGGCCGAGAAGATGCTCACCTACGCCCTGGGCCGCGGCGTCGAGGGCTACGACCGCGCGACCGTGCAGGACATCGTGCGGCACATCGAGGGCAACGGCTACCGGTTCTCCTCGCTGGTCGAGGGCATCGTCAAGTGCGACGCGTTCCGCAAGCGGCGGGCCTTCAACCCCGCCGTGGACGCCCCCCGGGCAACGACCAGGCCCGCGGCGAAATAGGATGGAACCGCAGATGAACGCAGATAAACGCAGATAAGAGAAGAAGCAGTCGATTGACAGTGGCACGGGCGGCCCGCCCGTGTGGTGAAACGGATTGACCGGTCCGCGTCCTCAACTGGCGAGGCTTCATGAGCGTACAGCCGATTTCGCGTCGCACGGTGCTCCGAGGTCTCGGCGTGACCATGGCCCTCCCGTTCCTCGACGCCATGATGCCCCGCGGCGGCGCCGCCGCCCGCGCGGCGACCGCTGTCGGCGGAGGCGCCGCGGGCAAGGCCGCCGCTGCCGCCCCGACGCGCATGGCGATGGTCTACATCCCCAACGGCTGCTGGATGCCCGACTTCACCCCCGCGCAGCTCGGAGCCGGCTTCCAGCTCACCCCCACGCTCGCCCCGCTGGCAAAGGTCCGCGAGCACCTTACCGTCCTCAGCGGGCTCGCCCTCGACGCCGCCCGCGCCAAGGGCGACGGCCCCGGCGACCACGCCCGCTCCGCCGCCGCGTTCCTGACCGGCATCCACCCCTACAAGACCGCCGGCAACAACATCCGCCTGGGCATCTCCCTCGACCAGTTCGCCGCCCAGAAGATCGGCGACCGCACCCGCTTCCCCTCCCTGGAGCTCGGCTGCGACAAGGGCGAAACGGCCGGCCAGTGCGACTCCGGGTATAGCTGCGCCTACACGTCCAACATCTCCTGGCGCTCCGAGAGCCAGCCCATGCCCAAGGAGATGGACCCCCGCGCCCTCTTCGACCGCCTCTTCGGCGGCGGCGGCGACCCCGCCGCCCGCGCCGCCGAGGCCCGGCGCGCCCGCTACCGCAAGAGCATCCTCGACACGGTCATGGAGGACAGCCGCGACCTCAACCGTCAGCTCGGCCGCAGCGACCAGGACAAGCTCGACGAGTTCACCAGCTCGATCCGCGAGATCGAGAAACGCATCGAAAAGGCCGCCGCCGACCAGGCGACGGCCCCGATCCCCGACATGGCCCGCCCCGAGGCGATCCCCAAGGAACTGGGCGAGCACATGAAGCTCATGTGCGACCTGACGGTCATGGCCTGGCGCATGGACCTCACGCGCATCACCACCCTCATGGTCGCCCGCGAGGGGAGTAACCGCGCCTACCGCTGGCTCGGCGTCACCGAGGGCCACCACAGCCTCTCCCACCACGGCCGCAAGAAGGAGAAGGTGGACGCGATCAAGAAGATCGACCTCTACCACATGCAGACGCTCGCCTACTTCCTCGAGAAGCTCAAGGCGACGCGCGAGGGCACCAGCAACCTCCTCGACCGCAGCATGATCCTGATCGGCAGCGGCATCGGCGACGGCGACCGCCACAACCACGACGAACTGCCCATCCTCATGGCCGGCCGCGCCAACGGCGCCATCACCCCCGGCAAACACGTCCGCTTCCCCCGCGGCACCCCCCTGTGCAACCTCTACCTCTCCATGCTCACCGCCATGGGCGTCCCCACCGACCGCTTCGGCGACAGCACGGGGCCGCTGAGCGGGATGGCGTGAGGCGCACCGCCGCGGGGAGCGCAATGCGTGCTCGCGCATCACGCCAAGGTCGGGTGGCGCGCCGTGATCCAGGCCTCGGCGTCCTGCTGAAACTGCTTCGTCCGCCGGATCAGTTCATCCGTCTCGGTGGTCGCCGCCACGTTGGCGACGTCGTAGCTCAGGTCGTTCCGCTTCTGGCGGCAGGCGTCGAGGTAGGCCGCGAGCTGTTGAAACGCCCCCGGATCGGCGGCCTCGAACGCCATGAAGGTATTGAAGTGCCCTCCGCCCGCGGACTTGGGGCGGTAGCCCTCCGCGCGGACAACCATCAGCGCGAGGGTCCGCCCCGCGTTGTAAGCCATGGAGAACCGGCCGTCGTCCGAAAGGCCGGGCGTCTCCGCATCGGCCACGCTTCGGGTAACGATCGACCGCAGGTCATCCAGCTCCTGCTTCGTGGCGGGCTCCGCCGCGACGCGCTTCTCCGCCAGCAACTTGGTCCAGGTCATCGGGCGTCCCCAGTACGAACAGTTTCGGCCGTTCCATGACGGCGCGGATGAGATGGTGGCCTGACTTCGCCTTTTTCGCAAATTCCTCCGGCGCGTACAGGCTGGCGTTGACGGCGCGCCCGAGGTGCTCGCGGGCGTCCCGAAGTGGCAACGAGAGATCGGCCAGCCCGACCGTGCCGACGACGAGCAGGTCGACGTCGCTCTCGGACGTCTCCTCCCCACGGGCGACCGAGCCGTAAACGGCCGCGACGACGATGCCGGCGCGGTACGGCTCCAGCGCCGCCCGCAGCACGTCCACGAGGCCGGAAGTCTTGGTGAGCAATCCCTGGAGTTCAGGCAGCACCGGACACAGATCGTCAGCCCGGTAGTAAACGCGATTCCCGTCGCGCCGGCTGCGGAGGATGCCCGCACCCGCCAGATTCGCCAGTTCGCGCTGTAGCGACGACGGGCGAACCTTCAGGTGCTTCGCCAGATCGCTGAGGTACCACCACCGGTCGGGGTGGAGAAGCAAGGTGACCAGCAGGTCGCGCCGCGTCCGGGGGAACAGCGCATCAATAAGAACGGGCGATTTACGCACAATGCGTAAATATTAACGCATATTGCGTAAACCTCAAGCCACGGCCCCCACCGCCGCAACCGGCTCCCCCGCGATCTCCTCGTCCGTCAGGTAGCACCCCGGGTCGCTTGCCCACGGGTCGCCGGTCGTGATCTCGGCGCGGGCGCGCAGGCCGCCGGCGCACGCGTCCTTGAACCGGCAGGTGGCGCAGCGGCCCTTGAGGCGCGGCATGCGGTCCTTCAGGCCGGCCATGACATCGTTGGTCGTGTCCTGCCAGATCTCGCTGAACTTGCGCTGCTTGATGTTGCCGAAGGAGCGGAACATCGAGAACTGGTCGGCATGGACGTCGCCGTTGAAGTCGATGTCGGCGATGCCGACGCCTGAGGAGTAGCGACCGCCGCCGTTCCACCGCAGCATCTCCATCACCTGGTCGGCCCGGGGGTGGTCCTCGCGCTTCATGCGCAGGTACATGTACGGGCCGTCGCAGTGGTTGTCCACCGTCAGGATCTCGACGCGCTTGCCGCGCTTCAGCAGGTCGTCCGTGCGGGTGATGATCGTGTCAACGGCCGCCCGCGCCTGCTCGGGCGTGGGGGCGAAGATGTCCTTGCCGCGGCCGGCGGGGCAGAGGTGGTAGAAGCAGGCCCGGTCGATCCCCTCGCGCTCGATCAGGTCGAACAGGCGGTCGAGGTTCTCCGCGGTGTGGCGGGTGAGCGTGAGGCGCAGGCCCACCTTCTGGCCGACCTCGCGGCAGAAGCGGAAGCCGCGCATCGTGCGGTCGAACGCGCCGGCCACGCCGCGGAACTCGTCGTGCGTCTCGGGGATCGCGCTGTCGAGCGAGAGGCCGACGTAGGCGAACTCCAGGTCCTTCAAGCGCTGGGCGGTCTCGCGGGTGATGAGCGTGCCGTTGGTCGAGAGCACGACGTGCAACCCCAGCGACCGCGCGTGGGCGGCCAGCTCGAACAGGTCCGGGCGGACCAGCGGCTCGCCGCCGGAGAAGAGCACGGCCGGCACCTTGAACGCCGCGAGGTCGTCGAGGACCTCCTTCGCCTTGGCGGTGTCCACCTCACCGGGGTAGGCCTTGGCGTCCGACGCGGTGTAGCAGTGGACGCACTTGAGGTTGCAGGTGCGCGTGAGATTCCACACGACGATGGGGCGGCGCTCGGCGGCGCTCTTCGCGACGGCCATCCGTTGGTGGGCGGGCGGGTCGATCTGGGTGATCCGGCGGCCGTACCGATGCGGCGTGCTGGGGGTCTCGAGGCCGCTGTAGAGAACGCTCACGTCGATCATGGCCAAAGCCTCCGAGCCCGAAGCGGGGGGCGGGACGCGCGGGATTATCGAGCACCGGGGCCGGTGCTGCCAGTACACGGTAGGACAAAGGCCGTGCCGCAGCGTGCGGGGCCGGGAACGCGGGCCGGGGCGGCCCAGGCGGGGGTGATGGGTTGAACGCGAGTCAAAGCGTGGAACGGAGCGAGGCCGGGCTTCTCAGAAACGAGAATGCGCAGGCCGCCGGGTCGCACCGGGACCGCGTGGCGTGGGCTTGCGGCGGGGTCGGGGCGAACGGGCGCGTTGGTACTGGCCTTGCTTCGGGCACGGCGGCCGACCGCGCGCGGCGGTCGGCCTTACCGTTCCTTCAACCCGGGCGGCGTGCCATGCGAGCGATCCGGCCAGTACAGGCAGTGCGCGGGGCGTGGTCGTGGTGGTGGGCGAAGCGATGGCGCAAGCGCCTGGGCATCGCCGGCGCGGTCATGCTGGTCATGTCCATCGTGTCGGTCGAGGTGACGAGCCAGAGCTGGTTCTGCAACTCGTGCCACATCATGGGGCCGTACTACAAGTCCTGGCAGACGGGGACGCACAAGTCGGTGGACTGCGTTGCGTGTCACATCCCGCCGGGCACGAAGAACTTCATCGTGGCCAAGCTCAACGGGGCCGGGCAGGTTGTGGACGACCTGCTGAGCCGCACCTCGTCCAAGCCGTCGGCCTCCGTCAGCGACTTTGCCTGCACGCGCGCCGGCTGCCACGACATCGCGAAGCTGAAGGCCGAACCGAAGAAGGGCGGCAAGTACCTCTTCGAGCACGGCAAGCACCTGGGCCTGGAAACCAGCGGGATCGAGGTCCACTGCACGACCTGCCACTCGCACGTGAAGGGGTCGAATCACTTCGAGGTGAACACCAACTCCTGCGTCTCGTGCCACCTGCTGAAGCCGGGCGAGCAGGTCGCCAAAGGCGCGAGGATGCCGCCCGTGCTCGCCGCGACGCCCGCCGTGGCGAAGCACGCCGGCCCAAAGGTCGCGTCGAACGACTGCCGGACGTGCCACGACGCCCCGTCGAAGCCCATCGAGTACCGCGGCATGAAGGTCGTTCACGCGGAGTACGTCGCCTACGGCGCGGCCTGCGAGTCGTGCCACAGCGGCGTGACGGAAAAGCCCCGCCCCATGCGCGACGAGGCCTGCTTTACCTGCCACGAGTTCGGGCTGGAGAAGCTCGGTTCGGTCGAGGAGACGCACAAGGTCCACTCGACCGGGCGGCACAAGGTCGAGTGCTTCAGTTGCCACGGCGAGCCCAAGCACGGCCCGGCCGCCCAGTCGATGCAACTGGCGGAGGTGGACTGCCGCTCGTGCCACATCGGCCAGCACCAGGTGCAGAAGAGCACGTACACGCACGCGCCGCCGGAGGCCGGTAGCGCCACCGCGCACGTGCCGGCCGACGCGGGGGCGCTCAGCCCCATGTTCATGGTCCACGTCTCCTGCTCGGGCTGCCACACGCAGGCCCGGCCCGTCACCGGGAAGGCCGGCAGCGGCGCGGTCGTGATGGCGGCGTCCAAGACGTCGTGCGACAACTGCCACAAGGACGGCGCCGGCGAGCAGGTGCCGCTGTGGCAGAAGGCGACGCACCAACTCTACGACGGCGTGACGGCGATGATGCCGCCCATCGACCGGCCGCTGGACAAGCGACAGCGCCAACTGGTCGCCGAGGCGCGTTCCACGCTCGAACTGGTGCGGCTGGACGGGAGCTGGGGCGTCCACAACCCGCGGTACACACAGAAGCTCCTTGAGGAAGCGCAACGCAAACTCGTCGAGGTGAACCGCGCCGCTTCGCCGGCAACCCGGCCGGCGACGGGGAGCGCGCCATGACCGGCGGATCCTGGCGCGTAGGGCTGGCGGTGGCCGCGGGCCTTGCGGTGGCGCTGGCGGTGGGGGCGTGGATGAAGCTGGGGGCCCGCCACGCGAAGCGAACGCCCGGCGCGGCAACGCCCTCGACCACCGCGCCCGCCGCGCGCGGGCCGGTCGTTCCCGTCCTGTTCGTCCCGACGTCCCCCACCCAGCGCCCGACCGGGCGCACGGCCGACTGCACGTCGGTCGGGTGCCACGCGGAGCAAATCAAGTTCAAGGTGAAGCACGGGCCGGTCCAGATCGGCTCGTGCGAGTCGTGCCACACCTACCGCGACGAGGCGGCCCACACCTTCAAGCTCCGCGGCGACGGCGACGGCGGCACGATGTGTACCTTCTGCCACATCGGCGGCGGCGGGCCGGCGGGCGTCGTCACCCACAAGCCCTTCGAGGACGGGCAGTGCCTCACCTGCCACAACCCGCACGGCGGCTCGACCCGCGTCCTGCTCCGGACCGACGACCTCGCGTCCCTCTGCGCGAGCTGCCACGGCGACATCACCCGCAAACGAAAGAACCTGCACGGCCCGGTCGCCACGGGGAGCTGCGCCGCCTGCCACCAGTCGCACCGCTCCAACGCGCCCAAGCTGCTGACGGCCGAGGGGCGGACGCTCTGCCTCTCCTGCCACGACCAGATGGACGCCCAGATCCGCCACGCGAAGGTGCTACACAAGCCGCTGACCGAAGGCGCGTGCAAGCAGTGCCACGAGGTCCATGCGTCCGACCACGTGCGGCACCTGAAGGAGGAGCCGCGCGACCTGTGCCTGTCCTGCCACGAGAACGTGCGCAAGCAGATCGCCGGGGCGGCGGTCAAGCACTCGGCCGCGACGACCGGCGACGCGTGCCTGACCTGCCACACCGCCCACGGCGGCGCGCTGACGCGCCTGATGAAGGCCGAGCCCGCCAAGGCGTGCCTCTCCTGCCACGACAAGGCGATCGAGGTCGCCGCCGCCGGCGCCGCGCCCGCCCGCACGGTCGCTGCGATGGCCAGCCTGGGCGACGCGACCCAGAACCGCCACGGCCCGCTCCGCGACGGCGACTGCTCCGGCTGCCACCTGTCGCACGGCTCCTCCGCGGCGCACCTGCTGGCCAAGCGCTACTCGCCCGCCTTCTACCAGCCGTTCGCCATCGAGAAGTACGATCTCTG
>Ga0105047_10011757_pt1 | contig 14169 bp, 9 predicted proteins | sample MAT04_FD_78384 | JGI IMG/M metagenome (GOLD analysis project Ga0105047, IMG submission 78384) | Freshwater microbial communities from Lake Fryxell liftoff mats and glacier meltwater in Antarctica - MAT-04 (megahit assembly) | ecosystem: Environmental > Aquatic > Freshwater > Ice > Liftoff... | reverse complement strand
GAGTCGCCAAACGGATGCAATGGAATATCCCGCGTAGTCATTGTTAACTGTGACCCAGGTCTCTTCGACCTTCGGCGCGAGGTCTGACAGTCGATCCTTCCACCATCGCAGTTGTTCGGTCGGATCGAACCGTTCAAAGTTGCGCGGCTCGTATCGACCATGCTTGCCGATCAATCGCGCGTAAACAAAGTCTGTCGTCAAATGAATCCGACTGGGGCGATTCAAATATTCGGCAGCGACCAGCGCGCAACGCGCTTCGGTCAACATCGCCAGCGTCGCCGCGTTTCCCCAGGAGCGGTCACGCAGTTCCACGGCATATCTAAAGGTCGGGGGCAGCCGGCGAAGGAAGTGATCAAGTCCCGCGCGCTGCTCGGCTGTAAACGTCGGGGGAAACTGGATCAATACGACACGCAGCTTCTCCCCGAATGCGGTCATCGCGTCGAGAAACGCATGCATGGCCGACGTGCCCTGGTCGATGGGATGGTCGTGAGTCACCGCGCGCGGTGCCTTCACTGTGAACCGAAAGTCCGGCGGGGTCGTCTCGACCCATTTTTTGATACGGTCGCGAGGTGGAGTTGCGTAAAACGTGGTATCGAGTTCGACTGAGGAAAGATGCTGGCTGTAAAAATCAAGAAATTGCGATGCGTCAGCGTGGGCCGGGTAAAAAGTGCCCCTCCAATCAGGATAGCTGAATCCCATCGTGCCTATATGCCATCGCATGCAACTTATCTTAGGACAGATTCAAGGGTTGTCGACGTGGGGCATTTCATTTGCCAGCCTCTGCGGTTGATATTAAACTGCCCGGTGATTGATAGGGCTTGATGGTGGCGACGGCTCGACGTTTACGTGTGTTGATGTCGGGTTTTGTTGGCGGGGCACCTCAGGCGAACCCTTTGGCGAAGGGGCTGTATCCGTGATTTTCAACTTGCGTTCATCCGTGTCGGCTGGCCGAAAATCCAAATCAACGCAGCATCATCAGCGCGCGGCATTCATGGATGCGTTGGAACCGCGCCGACTTTTCGCCTTGAGCATTGTTGATTTTGATCCCGTCAATCCAGCCACCACGCTCACCGATGCACTCGTCGTCCCATCGACTGGGCTCACGGTTACCGGCGCGACGTTTGTCGGACAGCCCGGGCAGGCGGGCTTCTTCACGGGGTTCAATTTCAGCGACGGATCGCAAAAGCTCAATCTCGGCAATGGCATTCTCCTGACGAACGGCGACGCGCAGGACGCGCTCGGGCCGAACGATACGACCGGTCAAACCACTGCCACCGATACCGCAGGTGATACCCAGCTCGATTTTCTGGTGGGCGCCGACACGTTCGACGCCAACGCGCTCACGCTCACGTTCGCCAGCGCCCCAGGCACAAACTCCATCCTGCTCGACTTTGTCTTTGGAAGTGAAGAATTTCCCGAATTTGTCGGGTCAGCTTTTAACGACGCCTTTGCCGCATATCTGGACGGCGAACAGATCTCGTTCGATTCGAGCGACCAACCCATCACTGTCAACAACAATTTCTTCCAATTCAGCAACAACGGCGGCACCGATGCGGGCAAGACGCCGGTGCAGTTTGATATCCAGTATGACGGACTGACGCCGCATATCCGCACCAAGGCGCCGCTCAGTGGAACCGACCACGTCCTTAAGCTAGTGATCGCCGATGCTGCTGACCGTGCGTTGGATAGTGGTGTGTTCCTGTCAAGACTACAGGGCAGCACAGCGGTCCTGACCGAGCCGCAGACCGAGCTGCCCGCATCGGGAGAGTTCGAGATCTCGCCCCTGAACGTCACAGTGGCCGAGGACGGCGGAAGCGTCACGCTGACGATCAACCGCACGAACGGCACCGACGGCCTGGTGACCGTCGACTACGCCACCACCAACGGAACAGCCACCGATGGCTTGGATTTCACCGGCGTCAGTGGCACGCTCACTTTCGCTGATGGACAAGCCAGCCAGACGGTCATCGTCCCGATTCTTGATGATATGCTCCTGGAGCAAAACGAGACTTTCACCTTTACCTTGTCCAACGCCCAGGGTTCCGCCACCCTCAGTGGTGACGCTTCGGCAACCGTGACGATCCTGGAGAACGACGATCAGGTCTACATCGCCGATGCAAACTACACCTTCGCCGAGAACGCTGGTAATGCCGTATTGACGCTCGTGCGACTCGGCGGATTGAACGAAGACGCCACGGTCGTTTTCACCACCACCGATGGCACGGCAACGGGCGGGTTGGATTACACCCCTCGATCGCAAACCGTAACCCTGCCCGCAGGCGCACGCACCACGACCATCAGCATCCCGTTGCTGACGGACGCACTGGTCGGAGAGCCAACAGAGACTTTTACAGTGACGCTCAGTAACGGCACCAATGGGGTGAGTCTCGGTGCCACCCCGTCCGCTGTCGTGAATATTCTCGACGTCGACACTGCCGGGCCGACTGTCACGCGTACCGATCTTGTCACTGGCAGCAATGGCAAGATTCGCGCGATCCGACTGACGTATTCCGAACCGATCTTCTTCTTCCCCGAGACTAAAAATTATGGCTTGGCGGATCGTGGAACCACCGGCCCGCTGGTGGGTACAGCGAAGAACGTAAAGATTCGTTCGATCTCATACGACGCAGCCACCTCGGCCGTCACTATTGTCCCGAAGGGCACATTCAAATCGAACCGCTTCTATCAAGTGACCGCCAGCCCCAACGGCGGGATCACGGATCGCGTTGGGAATGTGCTCGATGGTGATGCCAACGGAATTAACGGCGGGCAATTTTCCACCTTCTTTGCCCGTGGCAATAACATTGCCTTCACCGAGACCGATGCCGACAAAGTTCGCCTGCGCATTAGCGGCGGGGGCGTTCTTCAACTGATCGCCCAGGGCAACTGGGACAACCGTCATGTGTCGGTGTTCAACGGCAGCTCGCAGGACAGCATCCTCATCGGTTCAGTTTTGAAGAAGCGGTCATTCGGTGATGATCGATCGTTCTTCACCAGTATTGAAAACACCGGTGACGTCATCAACGGACTCGGCGACGATTTCATCACCGGAGTGCCGGCGTAAATCCCGCCCGGCCACGTTTTGCCGCGGGGCTTGCCCCGCGCTTCCGTCGCGCGGCCTCCATGCCTCGCAGAAGCGCGGGGCAAGCCCCGCGGCGAAACCTGACAGCTAGTCCATGCAGTTCTGCTAGCGCTCTCTGGCTTGCCCCGCCATCCTTCCTCCCCTACGCTCAAAGCCCTGACGTTGCACGCAAAGGAGTGAGCTGTGGCTGTCGCGCATCCCTATACAAACCGTCTCGTTCATGAGACGTCGCCTTATCTCCTGCAGCACGCTCACAATCCGGTGGACTGGCACGGGTGGAACGCCGATGCGCTGGCATCGGCGCGGCGCCTGGATCGACCGATTTTTTTGTCCGTTGGATACAGCACCTGCTACTGGTGCCACGTCATGGAGCGGCAATGCTTTGAAGTCGAGTCGATTGCGCGCGTGATGAACGAGAAATTCATCAACATCAAGGTCGATCGTGAAGAGCGACCCGACGTCGATCAGTTGTACATGACGGCGGTACAGATTCTCACCCGGCAGGGCGGATGGCCGATGAGCGTCTTTCTCACGCCCGATCTCAAACCATTCTATGGTGGGACGTATTTTCCACCGGCCGACGCGCATGGCAGAATCGGGTTTCCTCGGTTGCTTGAGGCACTGGACGACGCCTGGAAAAATCGACGGGGCGAGGTCGAGGCCAGTGCCAGTCAGTTGGAGGAGATGCTCCACCGCCATGCCACGCCTCCGCGTTCAGCGCGACCATTGAGGATCGATGCTGGCTTTATCAACAACCTGATTGAACGAAGCGTTGCAGACTACGATCCACAGTTCGGTGGATTTGGTGGCGCGCCCAAGTTTCCTCGGCAGACGCTGCTCGAATTGCTACTCGCCTTTCTGGCTTCTGCAAAAACCGACAGCGACGAGACAATCCATCCCGACAGCCAGCAGGGGCCAATTGAAAAGATGCTCAGGCACACGCTCGACGCGCTGGCGGCGGGTGGAATACGCGATCACCTCGGTGGGGGATTTCATCGATATTCGACCGATGCCCAGTGGCTTGTGCCCCATTTTGAGATCATGCTTTACGACAATGCGATGCTGGGATGGATATTCGCCGAAGCATCACAACGGTTCTCCCAGCCATCCTATGAAGCCGTCGCCCGCGGGATTTTTGACTTTATCCTTCGCGATATGACATCGGCTGGGGGCGCTTTTTTTACCGCGTTTGATGCAGAGGTCGATGCACAGGAGGGTCTGACCTATCTCTGGACCCGCGAGCAGGTCGAGGCACTGCTGTCACCTGACGACTCACGACTTTTTTGTCGTGTCTACGGGCTGGACAGCGGGTCTAATTTTGCCGATCCACATCATGGAACAGGCAGGCCCGACAAAAATGTGCTGTGCCTTCCGGCCTCGATCGAGTCGGCGGCGACTCAGTTGAAGATTGACCCTGAGGAACTGGTCCGTCGTCTCGTCCCCATCCGACAAACGCTGCTCACCGTACGCAACAAGCGGAAGCAGCCGATGCTGGATACAAAAATCCTCACCAGCTGGAATGCCCTGATGATTCGCGCACTCGCCCACGCTGGGGACAAGCTGAACGAGCCGCGCTATGTCGCGGCGGCGGTGTCGGCAGCGGAGTTCGTCTTGGCGTCGCACGCGTCGCCGGACGGTGGGCTATTCCGGACCAGTCGGGACGGACAGGCGAAGTATGATGCATTTCTCGACGACTACGCTTTTCTGATCGATGCCTGCCTGACGCTTCACCGCGTCGGCGCCGGCGAAGCGTTTGCCGATCATGCAGCCCGGTTGACTCGCGTGATGCAAACGCGATTTGAAGATCCGGTGGCCGGGGGATTTTTCTTCACATCAGCCGGCGCAAGCGACATCCTCGTACGCCAGAAGTCCGCAACGGATTCGCCCCTGCCCAGCGGCAACGCGATCGCTGCGCGAGCACTTATCCAGCAGGGTGAGATCGAGCGTGCCGGTAGAATCCTCGACACCTTCTCGGTCCAGCTCGATCAGAACGGTGAAGGGATGGGAAGCCTGGTGACGGCTTGCCTTGACTATCTCAGAGTCGCCCCGCCGCGCAGCATCGCGCCCGCGGCAACAAAGGAACCCGCGCTGCCCTCGCCGCACGCCCAGGCTGCCGATGTGGTGGAGATTGCTGGCGTGTGGGCCGACGACCGGTCGCTGCGCGTCGAACTTGCCATCGCGAATGGTCATCACATTCAGGCGAACCCGACAGCCCGCGGATTGATCGCGACAAGTGTCACCGTGCGTGATCTCGAAGCGTCTGTTTCCTATCCGGTGGGCATCCCACAGACTTTCCCATTCGCGGATTCTCCAGCCAATGTTTACAGCGGTCACGTGACGATTTTGGTAACGTTTGCCAAACCCGTGACCGACGCGCCTGTCGTCGCTTTGACGTATCAGGCGTGTACCGATCAGGCGTGCCTGCCTCCCATTACCAAGCATTTACAATTCAAGCGATCATGACTTCTCCCAATATTAACGTGTCGATCAATGTGGAAAGCTCTGTGTCCTCCGACGTCACAGCCCTGGTGGTGTTGGTGCACAAGGGCGAAAAGTCCAAGGTGCTACTGCGCGGTGACGTGCCCGATGCCTATCGCGACGTCGTGGAATCGCTCGCGCGAAATGGGTTAGTGACAGGCAAGTCCAATGAGGTCTGCATCCAGCTCATTGAATCGGGCAAGCGCCCGCTCCGGCTGATGGTGGTTGGATTGGGGAACCCCGCGAAGTTTTCGGGAGAATGCCTGCGCGAGGCAGGCGGCGTCATTGCCCGGCAGGCACGCAAACATCGGGTGTCGTCGCTGTCTGTCATTCTCCCTGATTTGCCACCGAACTTTCCCGGGACATTCGGTGCCGTCTCCGCGAGCGAGCCCGTTGCGGTGGCGATTGATGCGATGGTGGGAGCGATTCTGCTGGCCGCATTTGATTACACCGAATACAAGGGCACGGCTCATAAAAAGAAGGGGGAGGATCAGAAGGCGCAGGCAACGGCCGTCACGATCGTCGCGCCAGCCAACGTGCTGAAATCTGCACGAGTTATCGCAACGCAGACGGAGGCGATCGTCTCCGGACAGAACTTTGCGCGGCTGATCGCATCCCGGCCGGGCAACGACATCAACCCGCCCACACTGGCAAAGGTCGCGCGCGACATGGCGGCCGAGGTCGGGCTGACCTGTCGGATTCTTGATGAAAAACAACTGGCCGGTCTGAAGATGGGCGGCATCCTTGCGGTGGGCGCCGGCAGCATCGGTACGCCGCCACGCCTCATCGTCCTGGAGCATCGACCGGCCGGGCGGGACAAGGCGACCTCTCGCAAAAAGTCTGCGAAACCCATTCTGCTGGTGGGCAAGGCCATCACCTTCGACACAGGTGGAATCTCGATCAAGCCCGCTGAGAAGATGGGGCGAATGATTTATGACAAGTGTGGCGGGATGACCGTGCTGGGCGTCATGTACGCCCTCGCGAAACTGAAGTTGCCCGTGCATGTCGTCGGTATTTTGTCGGCAGCGGAAAACCATATCAGCTCGCGCGCGTATCGGCCGGGCGATATCCTGCGGATGTATAACGGCGTGACAGTAGAGGTGACCAACACCGATGCCGAGGGTCGCCTCGTGCTGGGCGATGCGCTCGCGTGGGGGATCGAGCAATACGACCCGCGTGCGGTGGTCGACCTGGCGACACTGACCGGAGGTGTTGTCGTTGCGCTGGGCAAGAGCATGGCTGGCGTCATGAGCAACGATGACGCGCTGGTCGACGCACTGACAAAGTCCGGCCAACAGCACGGCGAGACAATTTGGCGACTCCCGCTCGGCGACGATCAGCGCGATCAGATCAAAAGCGACCACGCTGACATTGTTAACTCGGCAGGGCGCGAAGGGCACCCATTGCAGGGTGGGGCGTTCCTAAGTCATTTCGTCAAATGGGAAGGAGACGACCGCATCCCCTGGGCGCATCTCGACATCGCGGGCGTCGCCGATACCGAGCGTGAGATGCCGTATTATTCCAAGGGCGCCACCGGGTGGGGCGTGCGAACGTTGATCGAATGGATTCGGCGAGGCATCGCCTGATATTGCAAACGTGTTGCCAAGCCATCGCCTTTGACCCGAAGCGAAATCTATGCGAGATTGTGGAAGAGGCTCGATTTTTTTTGTCCGAGGAGGGATCTCATGCTGCTCACCAAGCACGAAAATGAAACGTTCCAGAATCAGACTGTTTACATCAGCGGGCAGGCGTTTATCGCGTGCACCTTCACCGCCTGCACGTTGATTCTACGGGAGACGGTCTATCACCTTGAGGGCTGCAGTTTCGAACGCTGCAACTGGCACGTCGACTGGGTGCTGATGTGGGGCAGCCCTGAATCGATCCGCGAAATCAAGGCGCTGGTCAACCTCATCGAGCAGGCGCAAAAGCAGCAACTGGCCACCGAAGAGGGCGGTTCGCCGTTCAAAAAATAGCTTAGGTTCAGGCGCAGCGCAGGTTTGCCGCGCATGGGGGTCTCAACTAGCATCGTCCGTCGATGTATGCGCCAAAACTCTGCCTGCGCGTCGTTCTCATCCTTGCTTTCGCACACAGCACAGTCCTGGCGCTTCAGCCGGACGAGCTTCTCCTGATCGCCAACAAGAACGCACCAATCAGTCTGCAATTAGCTGAATATTACGCCAAGATGCGGGCTGTGCCTCCTGGACGCATTGTGGGTCTGGATCTTCCGGGGTCAGAAGAAATTCCATTCGATAAGTATGAGCGTGAGGTCGTCCCCGCCATCCGTGCATTCCTGCGCGCCAACAAGCTTGAACGGAAAGTGAAATGCCTTGTGACGTTCTACGGCGTGCCCATTCGAGTGGGTTCACGCATCAATATTGATGCTGACAATCTTGAACGTGACGGCTTGAAAAAGGAATTGGATGGCGTGATCGCCGAAATGGGACCGCTCGTTGTGACGTCAGAAAAACTTGCACTGGAGATAGACCCTGCATTCAAAGGCCCTCAGGGAACAACACTGGATGACCTGGCGCGGCGCGCCGATGCGGCTGCCCGAACCATCGGAGCCGGAGTCGCCCGTCTCCCCGATGAGGCATCCCGCAACGCGGCTGTTCAGAAGTTCCTGGGCTTGCTACAGCAATTTGCCGGACCGCTCGGTGTTGCCCAGCGCGTGCAACCACAAAAGGGACATTTTGCGACAACTCAGGAGGCGAGGAATTGGCAGTCAATGCAGGCGCAGGCTGGGCGAGTAGTGGCAGAAGTTGCGGGCCTCCAGGAACAACGGTTTGACTCTGAATCCCGCAAGAAATTACGCGAGTTGGTGAAGCCCAACCTTGGGCTGTTCAACCTTGCGCGCACGCTCGAAGCCCAGGTCGATTATCTCACGGCCAACGAATCGATGTCCGGCTTCGACAGCGAACTGGCCATGCTGTGGATACCCACCTATCTGCGTGCGAAGTGGCAGTTCAATCCACTGCACTGGCGCATGCAGATGTCGCCGGTCCCGCCGGTGCTGATGACCGCCCGCTTGGACGGTCCGGAAGAGGGCACCGCTCGTGACATCATCATTGCCTCCCTGAAAGCCGAGCGCGAGGGCCTCGATGGAACGGTGGTGATCGACAGTCGCAACATTCCGCGTTTGAATAAGGAAAACAAGATCGACGGCTACGGCGACTATGACGAGACGCTTCGACACCTTAACGCAATCCTTCGCACGAAGACGAAGCTGCACGTATTGTTTGACGACAAGCCTGAAATTTTACCCGCCAACTCAGCGAAGAATGTCGCGCTGTATTGCGGGTGGTATCGCCTGCGGTCATATGAGCCATCGATGACATTCGTGCCGGGCGCGGTCGGATTTCACGTCGCCAGCCTGGAGATGGTCAGCCTGCGCGGGGACAAGGAGACCGGCTGGTGCAAAGGCCTGCTCAATGACGGAATCGCCGCGACGCTCGGGCCGGTCGCGGAGCCTTACCTGCATTCGTTCCCTCGGTCGGATGAGTTTTTTCCACTTCTGCTGACTGGTCGTTTGACGCTCGCCGAGACCTACTGGAAGACGCAATTGCTGACGAGTTGGATGACTAATTTGATCGGCGATCCCCTGTATACGCCGTACCGTAAAAATCCCGCATTGAACGTGGAAGACCTGCCGTTTGAGATGAGCCGAATTTTTGACGCGCCCACCAGCCGCCCGCTGACCGATGTACCCGCCACGCAACCGGCGACATTGCCTTGAATGATCGTGTCGCCCTCGCTGGAATTGTGTTTTCAATCCCGATCTCGTAATGTCGCCCACCGATGCGAACGCAGTACGATCAGGCCGACGTCCATCGACTGATTGACCAGCTTGTTTCCGAGATTTCTGCGGCGTTCTTAGCGTCCTCCCCCTTGACGATCATCGGCATCCGCACGCGAGGCGAAACCCTGGCCGGGCGCATCGCATCGGGTCTGACGGATCGTGGATTCTCACGCATCGCTCGTGGGGTGCTCGACATTACCATGTATCGCGACGATCTCTCTGAGATTGGCCCACGACCGCTCGTCCGACCCACCGACATTGCTGTCGATATCAATCAAAAGCCGTTGTTGCTTGTGGACGATGTACTGTTTACAGGTCGCAGCATTCGCGCCGCCTTGAATGCACTCACGGATTATGGTCGACCGAGCGTCATTCGACTCGCAGTTCTGGTGGATCGTGGCGGGCGCGAACTGCCTATCCAGGGCGATTTTGTGGGAATGCAGACAGGCGATCTTTCGCGCGATCATCGCGTCAATGTGCGACTGTCGGAGAATGACGGCCGCGATGAAATTCTCGTGGAGTCCAAACATTAGTCCTGGCGCATTGCATGATGCTGTCGATTGAACAGACGAACCCGATGACAACCGACGCCCCCATCCGCTGGACACGTAAGCACCTTCTCTCCCTGGAGGAATTGTCTGCCGACGAGATTCGTTTCATTCTGGATACGGCTGATTCGTTCAAGGAAGTGTCGACGCGCAGTATTAAAAAAGTTCCGGCATTGCGCGGGAAGGTGTTGGTCAACACATTTTTTGAAGATTCCACGCGAACGCGCACAAGCTTCGCTCTGGCGGCCCAGCGGTTGAGCGCGGACGTTATCGACTTTTCCGAAAAGACATCGAGCGTCAGCAAAGGCGAAACGCTTGTGGATACGGCTCGCAACATCGAGGCCATGGGCGTGGACATCATCGTCCTGCGTCATCCCGCTGCCGGCGCAGCCCAGAAGCTGGCCCGAAACGTCCAATGCAGCGTCGTCAACGCTGGCGACGGCGCACACGAGCATCCCACGCAGGGCCTGCTCGATCTATACACGATCCGCGAGCGATTCGGACGGATCGAAGGTCTGACAGTTGCGGTCGTGGGTGACATTGCCAACAGCCGGGTCGCGCGGTCCAACCTGTGGGGTCTTCTCAAGATGGGCGCGAAGGTGATTTTCGTCGGCCCGTCCACGCTCTGCCCCCGCGCGTTTGAGCAACTTGGCGCGACGGTCGTGCATAACTTTGACGACGTGATCGGGCAGATCGATGTCATCAACATGCTGCGCGTACAGTTTGAGCGCATCAAATCCAGCCAGTTTCCGTCCGTGCGAGAGTTCACCAGTTTCTTCGGACTGACCTGGGACCGTTTTCAACGCTGCAAAAAAGATGTCTTCATCATGCACCCCGGCCCGATGAATCGCGGGATCGAAATCCAAAGCGACATCGCGGACGGACCGCAATCCGGTATCCTCAAGCAGGTGACCAATGGGCTGGCGGTACGGATGGCTGTGCTGTATCTGGTGGCCGGGGTGTAGCGTCGGGCGTCTGCCGGTGCCTTTGCCGTTCGGTTTTGCTGTCAATGTTATGTCCACCTTACTCATCCAAAACGGCACGATCCTCGACCCGTCGCGCGTGTTCGAGCAGCGCAAGGATCTTCTGATCCGCGATGGTCGCATCGCTGCGGTGGGCAGCGGGCTGGGGAAGGCCGATCGTGTCATCGACGCGACGCACTGTTTTGTCACACCCGGGTTGGTCGATATTCATGTCCACTTTCGCGAACCTGGCGATGAGGAAGAGGAGACCATCGCCACCGGCAGCGCCGCTGCCGTGGCCGGGGGCTTCACCAGCGTCTGCTGCATGCCCAATACGAAGCCCGCATTGGACAACGAAGGGCAGATTGAGTTTGTCATCCGAGAAGCGCAGCGCGCCGGCCTGGCGAATGTGTATCCGGTGGGGGCAATCACCAAAGCGCGCGCGGGAAAGGAGCTTGCCGAAATCGGCCTGATGGCCGAGCGCGGCGCGATTGCGTTTAGTGACGACGGGGTTGGCGTTGCCGATCCGGCTGTCATGCGTAAGGCGCTGCAGTATTGTCGGATGTTTGACGCATTGATCATGCAGCATTGTGAAGAGCCTTCGCTGGGTGGGGGTGCCATGCACGCGGGGCTGGTAGCGACAACACTTGGCCTCCCCGGTATCCCTGCCGAGGCCGAGCAGCTGATGATTGGGCGCGATCTTCTTCTGAATCGCACGATTGGTTGCAGATACCATGTCCAGCATATTTCGACTGCTTGGAGCGTCGAATTGATTCGTCAAGCCAAGATCGACGGCTGGAACGTGACTGCGGAAGTTTCGCCTCATCACCTGTTGTTGACGGATGAATCATGCCGCACATACGACACCAATTACAAGATGAATCCTCCCTTGCGCACTCTTGCCGACGTGAAAGCGTGTGTCGCAGGCGTGAAGGACGGGACGATTGACATCCTCGCAACCGACCACGCGCCACACCTGGCAGAAGAAAAGGAACTTGAGTTCCAATATGCACCCATGGGCATCATCGGTCTGGAGTGTGCGCTGGCGTTGTACATCAAAGCGCTGATCGATCCGGGTCATATTGAATGGATGAAGCTCGTCGAGATGATGAGCACCCGCCCCGCACAGATCGCCCGGCTGCCTGCAGGCACGCTCGCTGAGGGCGCGGTCGCAGACGTGACCATCATCGACCCGAGCATCAACTGGACAATTGACGTCGAGCAGTTCAAAGGCAAAAGCCGCAACTGCCCCTTCCAAGGTTGGAACGTTCGCGGACGCGCGATCCATACGATCGTGGGAGGGGAGATCAAGTGGGCACTGACGTGAGCGACGCGAAGAATGGGCTATGTGCTGATCAACTTGTCGGCCTCGTCAGTCCTGCCGGTTGGATCGCCAGACCGTTTGCACGCCTGGCGAATAAACGGTAACAGCAGCAGCCCCGGCACAGCAGCGACCATCGTCAACCCGATGAACCATCGCCAACCAATTCGGTCTGCGATCTCACCTGTGGGGGCCGCGCCGATGGATCGGGTGAGCGCCATCAGGCTGGAAAGCAGCGCGTACTGCGTCGCCGAAAAGCGGGCGTCACACTGGTCCATCAAAAATGTGACGAACCCCGCTGCCACAAGCCCGCTACAAAAGTTCTCGATGGAGATGACGGCCACCAAAGCCGCACGATCGTTACCCGTGAATGTCAGCCCGTAAAATCCCCCGTTACTGACTGCCTGCAGGATGCCGAAAATCCATAGGGATTTCCACATTCCGATCCGCGCAATCACCGCGCCCCCACACAGGGTGCCGGCAATGCTCATCAGCATTCCGTACGACTGCGCGATGGTGCCCACCTCCTGCGGGGAGAAATTCACCCCGCGTTGCAGGAAGGCGACTTTCAATCCATCGAGCATCACATCCGGTATCTTAAAAACGACGATGAAGAGCAGCACAATGAACCAGCCGTCGCGCGACATGAACGACCGGATGGGCAGGATGACCGCGTCGCCCAGCGTATCAGGTGGTTTGCCCCCAGCGGCAGGCTCGGGCGCGAGAAGTGACGCACACAGGCCGATGAGCATGGCGCCGGCACACATCAGATACACGGTTGACCACGGCAATTGATAACGCCCGACAACCACCATCGCACCACCCGTCGCGGCCAGGTACGCAAGCCGGTATCCGGTCAGAAAGAACGCAGTCCCTAAGCCGCGTTCAGGCTCGGGCAGGACGTCCGTGCGATAGGCATCGGCCACGATGTCCTGCGACGCACTGAACGTCGCGACAGCGAGCGCAACGACCACCAGCATGGGCAGCGAAGCCGTCCCGATACCCCCCATCACGGCAATGGCAAGCATCAGAAGTATCTGCGTGATGACCAGCCATCCGCGACGCCGACCGAGGAGGGGAGGGACATATCGATCGAGCAGCGGTGCCCACAGAAACTTGATGGCATAGGGGAGAGCGACGAGATTGAAGAGACCGATCGTGCGCAGGTCGATCTTCTGGCTGGTCATCCAACTTTGTAGCGTCGCCCCGGTGAGACCAAGAGGCAGCCCTGACGAAAATCCAAGCGCGAGCAACGCCAGCATGCGTCGATGTGCGAAAGCATGTAAGGGACTTGTCATACGCTTGACTTGCCTGGAGCAATCCGTGCCGAACGCGTCGCGATTAAACCACAGTTCGAACCGTTGGCAAACGGCGTGGCGTTGGACATTTGCCAGTCACCGGTTGACACTGGCTTTGCATGAACTTTTTCAGCGATGATCCGAAGGAGCAGGCGGGCATTATGCTCGCATTTTGTGCAATCGCATTATATGTATCCGGACGTGTGCTAACCGCGACGCTAACCGCTCGCTCGGACGACGTCTGGAAGCGTGCAGTGGGTCAGTGGTTGCCCATCGCCGTGACCACCCTTGCAGCCGTCCTACTGGGCGAGCCGGCAGCCGCAATGGGCGTGATCTTTGCGACGAGTGTGGGATCGCTTTCACTCGTCGTCGGTGTGATCGCGATGTACCGGTCAGCGCATCCCGACGATCTCCCGCCGCCAAGATGGAGCCTATTTATCGTACCCGCCTGCCTGCTGGCGTGGCTGGCGGGTTTTCGAACGCATCTTTCGGAGATCATCGCGTTGCTGTTGCTTGCCCAGGGGTTGATGATCTGGTGGACAGGCCGCGGCGGTGGCGGTTCGGTGCCTTCGGCAGAGTCTGAACAAACGCCACCTGAAGCGACCGGATTCCGCACGTTAGAAATTGTCCTTGCGATTGCCTTAGCCGGTGTCGGGGCGTGGGCGGGACTGCGTGGGTCGCAAG
>Ga0105047_10011756_pt1 | contig 14170 bp, 11 predicted proteins | sample MAT04_FD_78384 | JGI IMG/M metagenome (GOLD analysis project Ga0105047, IMG submission 78384) | Freshwater microbial communities from Lake Fryxell liftoff mats and glacier meltwater in Antarctica - MAT-04 (megahit assembly) | ecosystem: Environmental > Aquatic > Freshwater > Ice > Liftoff... | reverse complement strand
GGTAATGAAGAAAGCAAGTCCTTGTGTTATAAGCTCAAAAGCTGTTACCATTTCGCCCGAAGCTACTTTTAGAAATCCAGGTTGTGCCTGGTCCGACATCAGGTGATGCGACCATACGGTCCATGATACAATAAGTTCAACAAGTAAAGCGGCACGGGCCCAGTTTTCCATAAAAAGTTTTTTGCCTGTGATAAGTGTTGCAAGCAAATACCAGGTTCCGGCAACAAAAATGAGCACCAGTCCGTCGGCAATCAGATCCAATCCCCACCAGAACCAGTTTTTGTAAAGCAGTGCATCAATAGCGGAGTGTTTCAGGTCGTATCCCATCAGCGCTGCAACCATATATACCAGTATCAAAACCCCTGTGAAAAGTATAATTCCGGCATTCAACGCAACATCAACCGTGCCACGGGCAATGGCTGCAACAGGTAAAGAAACCAGGTGTTCTTCTTTTTTCTTCGATAAAAGGTTATGCAAACCACTAACTCCCAATGCGGAAGCAATAAGTCTTCCGGCTGGTTGTTTGGGCCATCCTTCGGGAGTATACATAATAGTTTTGAAAATATTGATCACAAAAAATACAGTTCCAACCATTACCAGGGCAATACCCAGGATAAAGAAAATTCCGCCAATAACACTGAATTGTTTGAAGTCGGCAGGTAACGGCCAGTATAAGGTATAAAGAGGCGCATATTCCGAGAAGAACCCGGCTGTCCAAAAAGTTAAGGTGCCGATAGCAATCAGCAGAAATGTCCAGTTGCCAAGTTTGATGCTCCACAACGGCTTCTTCATCAGGAAAGGCACCAGGAACAGGAATGCACCAAATACAATGGAATAGGTTGACCCGAAAATCCCGACCAGCGGATGCGCCGTCATGATGGCAAAGAATTGCTTAGGCTCTATTCCCGGAACAGGGCTTACTTCATATATGCGCATGATCATTCCTTCAATCACGGCAAAGCCATAATAGATGAGTCCGACTACAACAAAACGCAATGTCATTTTCTGCATTGAAGTGAGCGATTTCGATTTAAATGCACCCTGCTCACCATTCAATAATGTTTGTAAAAAGTTCATATTCAATGTTTTTTTAACAGTTAAACAATTTATTAATTGGAACTTGTTTCGCAACCTACTACTTCCACCACATCTTTCTCAATCATGGCATATCCTGCAGGTCCTGAATACTCAGTGGAGCGGATGGAATAAACTCCGGGCTTGTCGAATTGCCATAGAATATCGTTCAGATGACCGGGTACAACCTGCATCTGGAAGACCATTGTGTTGTCGTTGCGGAATAATCCGAAACCATACGTAAGATCTTCAGAAGTTACATTGAACATTACTTTTTCGTGACATTGAATTGTTAGTTTTTCTGCCGGTAGATGAAACTTGTGGTTTGCAACCGTGATGTCGAAAACCCTGTCGGCTTTTATTTCCTTACGGTTCAGATCGATAGGCGTCCATGGAATTGTGTTGTAGGTAATGATGTGGAGAGATACTCCCAGAATAACCAGGAATGCCACCCATGAATAGAAAAAGGCTGGTTTCACAACGTTGCTTTTACCCTGCCGGGTAATTTTAAAGGCAAACCATCCCATTAGTGACATAATAGCCAGAACATAAAATGTGTAGGCCAGTGTCTGTCCTGTTAACACTGTGTTTGAATCAATCATAGTTCCTCCTTTTTTGGTTTTGTTTATTAATATAATTCTACCTTAATGTAGTATTTATGTGTAAAAAAATTACTTCGTCGGGTTAGTGTTCTTCAATTTACTGAGACTGGTATTTTTAAGCATTGCGGCCAGTGAATTATGTGTATCGCACCATATTTCATGCATCGCGCAGGAATTATCAAAAGCACATTCTCCAAATCCGAATATGCATTTTGGTTCCCAGTTAATTCCTTCGGTTGAGGCAATAATTTCGGAAAGAAAAATCTGTCCGGGGCTTCTTTCAAAACAAAATCCTCCATTGCGGCCCTGCACACTCTTCAGGAAGCCGTTTTTCGTAAGATCGGTAAGCAAGCGTTGGAGGTACTTTTTAGGGATCAGTAACTTCTCGCTTAATTGTTCCGCCGTATGCAATTCATCTTCGTGCAACGACATGTAGCTTAATATTCGTAAGGCGTATTCAGTTGTTTTTGTGAAGTTCATATTAATGGTCTACCTCCATGTAGTATTTTACAAATGTAATATATTTATTATTCGCTAAATATTATTTTGATGTGCTGGGAAATGAATTCAAGAGTTTAATTTCTTTTTTATTATTTTACTGTCCTTTTCCATCAGGCAAAAAGTAAGAAGAACAAATTGCAAATGAATTTCCGAATTAATTTATGGATATAGTAAATTCAATCAGAATAGTATCGCTTATTGATGTCCAAACTTTTCCAGCACATCAAAATAAAATAAAGCCCCATTATTTTCCATTAAAGGTCTTTTAAACACCATTTTCTATTAACCATTTTCCATTAACTAATTCTCAGGCGCGCCCTGATTAATCCAGATATTCACCATTTTAATCTGGCAATCAGTCAGTTTATTACCGTTTTTAGGCATAGCACTGTAACCGGTCAGGTGGCTGATGGCACCTATAATTTTTCCGTTATCAGCTATTGCTTTTACACCGGCATAGGTGGCCAGGTCAATTCCTCCGCCCGGGGCAGTTCCGCTGTGGCAACCCTGACAGCTGTTTTGTATCAAAGTTTTAATATGTGTCGAGTATTTTACATTAGTTGTATCGCATCCGCTTTCGAGGCAACTGTTGTTTTTTGCACCCTGTCCGATCCATTTCGAAATCAATGTAAGTTGGGCACTTGTTATTGGAGCCGCAGGTGGGGGAGGCATGCGATCCTCTGAGTCGTCTTCGGTAATTGCTTCATATATTTTACTCTTAGTCGGGTCATTCACCTTTATTCCACCTGTGGCAATGATATTTGCATAACTGTCGAGAATAATGCCTTCTTCGGCAGTACCCGCATCGTGGCAGCCACTTTTTGCACAACCCGATTGAAAAATAGGCAATACCTGCTGAACGAAATAAACGGTATCGGTACTGCATTGGATACCTGTATTGTTGCCGGTGGTATCAACAGGATTAATTATTTCGAGTGGATCGGGATCGTGCCTGCAGGAATAGGGGAGAAACAGTGTAGCAGCTATAAATGAAAATACCAGTGCCAGGAAAATATATCGTTTAATACAAATCTCATTTTTATGTATTTAATAACTTAGATATACCTGAAATGTTGCTAACTGGTATAAAAAATCTATTTTCAGAAAATCAAATCAGAAATTACATTATTTATTTTCACTAAGAAAACTCAGCATTTTATGTAAAAATGCTCATTTTCTTTAACTTTAGGTTTGGCAGGAAAAACTCAATCTTCTGTGCGCGAGGACTTTCCCCTGCGGTGCTGAGCGAAGGTTGGTGAGCGAAGTCGAACTAAGCCGAAGCAAAGGGGTGAGCGTGGGCAAAACTCATTTTAGACCCGTTTTCTTATACAATACTTCATTAAACTTTTTACTGAAAATCAAATAGTTATGAAAACAGTTTATTTGTATTCAAATAATTGAAAATCAGTTTTTTGCGTCTTTGCGTCTTTGCATGAGGAAAAAAATAACGGACTATTGCTTATACGCATTACTTACAAAAGTTTGATTCTGAATTCTGAGAGTTCGAAGCAGGCAAGAACTATCTAAAATCAGGTTTTTTCGCTTTAATATAAAGTGAACCTGCGATTTCTTTTAGAACGGGTATTTTTTCAATGGTTTCTCCAAAAGCAGAAACAATTGGAATCAGCGATCCGGGAACGGCCGGGTGCAGGAAATCAAAAGGTTTAATTCTAATATCTCTGAAGCCGGTTTTTCTCAGCAGACTATTCAACGACCATCTGAAAAATGCAGTTTCGTCTGGCGAATCGCCGAGTTTACGTTTCAGGGTGGGAATGTTTTTTTGCAAAGCTATTTGCGGGTTCATCATATTAGGTTCAGTGAAGAAGATGGTACCGCCGGGTTTTAAAACCCTGAACATTTCGCTTACCGCTTTTTCAATATCAAGATGGTGAAGTACCGAACTACCGACGATGGAATCGTAACTATGGTCTTCAAAACTCATTTCATAAGCGTTTTCGATAACAAAAGTTACCTTTTTATCTTTAATTTCCTCTTTGGCAATAGTTAGTAATTCAGGAGAAATATCAATAGCTGTAACGGAAACGCCTGTTTTTGCAATTTCTTTTGTAAAATATCCGGTTCCGCATCCGATTTCCAAAACCTTATCCGAAGGTTTTAAATGAGCAGTGAGCATCTGAACTCTTCTCTGCCAGCGCTTTTTGCCTGCCGGAGACTCCCAGTTCCATACTTCGCCTGCACCTTCCCTGGCCAGATATTTTCCATGCTCTATTTCATTCTGTAATCGATTGCTCATAGTACTTTTAGTTTATAGTGTATCTCACTATATAGTAATAGTAGTTTCCGATACAAAGCGGAATCTATTTGAATTTTATTTTTTTTGCCGCAAAGGCACTCATCTTTATCAGCAGCCATCCATGGCTGAAACGATTAATCTGTGTACTTCCATATTCGCGGTCACGGTAGCGGATAATGATTTCGGTAATTTTTAGGTTTAGTTTTGCAGCACCAAAAATTAAATCGAAATCGCCGAATGGATCGAAATCGCCGAAATAATGGCGGTTTCGCACAATCTCATCGTAATCCTCCTTATACAGAACTTTAGTGCCGCAGAGCGTATCTTTCAGCCGTTGCCCCAGCAGGTAGGAGAAAAACATGCCGAAAAATTTGTTTCCCAACAGGTTAAGAAATCGCATAGCATTTTTATCCATCGGGTAAACCAGGCGGCTACCATTGATAAATTCACCTTTGTTGTAACGCAATGCATCATAAAATTTTGGCAATTCTTCGGGTGGCATGGTGAGGTCGGCATCAAGGATCATAAGTATTTCACCGTTGGCAGCTTCAAAAGCTTCGCGTACAGCATTTCCTTTCCCTTTTTCACTCTGCCTGAGTACTTTTATGTCTTTGTCAGGATACGCTTCCTTCACTCTGAGCATCTCTTCATACGTATTGTCCGACGAATGTCCTTCAATAAATACAAATTCCTGATGTGTCCCAAAATCAGGAGTTCGCTTAATGGCATTTTCAATATTGCCTTTTTCGTTACGAGCAGGTACAACGATTGAAACGCTGTATTGCTGATCATCGTTCAGCAATGGTCGCGCAATGATCAGGTTAACCAGATCCATACGGTTGAAAACCGGCAAGTTGGCAAGTATCTTATTGAAGATCAGGTTAATAACCGGAATATACTTCGGGAACATTAGTTTTCGTTCAATCCGGATAACCTGGTAACCTTCCAGTTCGAGGAGGTTACGGGTATCATTATTCGAAAACCAGTTTTGCGCGGGTTGTTTAAGTTTAAATCTTAAAAATTCACCTGTCCGTAAAACTGGCTCCCACATATAGTTATACTGCGAAATTACGATGCGTGTCTGCGGGTGACAGAGTTTCTTTATATTGTGAAAAGCGGCCTGTACATCCCAAAGGCAGTTAGTAAGGTCGGAAAGTATTATATAATCGAATATTTCATTAAGTTTCAGTTCTTCAACATCATCAACTTTGAAAACCAGTTCGGGATACCTTTTTGTTGCTGTTTCGATGCAATCAGGCGCAAAATCAACACCAACCCCGTAAGTGGGTCGGGTCGAATAAAGCAGATTGCCATTTCCGCAACCGATTTCGAGTACACGTTTACCTTCAGGAATTATGGATGAAATGTATCTTTCCAGAGATTTGTGATAAAAACGGTTCATTTTTTCCCACTTGCTGCGCGAAGCAGCCGTTTCGGAATAAAATCGCCTTATATTCTCTTTATTCATTTTATAAATGTTCGGATTGCATAAAACGGGCAAAACTACAAAAATTATACGCAAGTGCCTTTGTGTGTTTTGTAAGTCTCATTAAAATACAGGCCGCCAGAATTTAATTTCCCGGAATTTCCTGGTTTGCCAAAATCAGTTGAAAGGGAACACATCAGTCAGATGAAACCAGGTTCGCCGTTTTTCATTCATTTAATAGCTATGCCGCTATGGATTGAGAAAAAATACAGATATTTGTAAGCGAATAAAGTAATGTTATTTTATTATTGCACTTATGGCTAAGAAAACCGAAAATCATAGTGAACCTAAAACAGCATCTGTACCACCAAAAAAAAATAGTTCTACTGAGGCAAAAAAGGATTTACTCGAAATCCTGGATGGATTTTTTGATAAAAGACTGGGCTGGTTAATCTGGGTTATTTTAGGAATTACTTTTCTTTTTAGTATGTTACTCTTCGATTCGCGTGTCAGCCTATCGGGAGATGATTCCTTTTACATAATCCGGGCTTCCGATTTTATAAATTCTTTTAAATATCCTGCATTTCAGGGACCCTTGTACCCGATGGTGCTTTCGCTATTCGTAGCTATATTTGGCATTAATCTCGTTCCGCTCAAAATATTGTCGCTTATTTCTTTACTTGGATTTATGTACCTGTTTTACATTGCATTCAGGAAAAGAATTCCTTCGGCTTTACTTGTAATTGCATTGCTTGTGATGAGTATTAATTCGTTTTTATTGTATTATGGCAGCCAGACGTACAACGAAGCCTTTTACCTTCTTGTGCTAATGGCGTTGGTTCTGGTTTTCTTTCGCTATTTTATTGATTATGAGCAAGCATTACCTTTAAAGCAGGAATTATACCGACATCTTTACCTGGCGTTATGCCTGCTTGCACTCACGCTGACGAAGAACATGGGATATTCTGCTGTTTTTGCCGTAGCAGGTTATTTCCTTTTGCGCGGGCAGTGGAAAAATCTTATTTACTCCGTTGCTGCTTTTGCGATTTTACTTATTGTATTCCAGGGAGTTAAATACATTTTATGGAATGAGGCAGGAGCACAATTCTCATCACAGGGATCCGGCCTGCTGAACAAAGATTATTACAATCCACAAGCCGGAAAAGAAGACCTGGCCGGGTATAAAGCAAGGCTGCTGGATAATTCGAACTTATACCTCTCGAAGCATTTTGTTTCCATTCTCGGGTTCAGGAAGGCTGAGCCGATTATGACTGTAAATTCACTTGTTACCTTGTTCGTTTACTTGCTGGCTATTGGTTCCCTGATAATTACTTACATCAAAAATAAGTATTTGTTCTTCAGTGGATTGTTGACCGGATCTTTTTTACTCGTGACTTTTATTGTACTGCAAACCAAATGGGATCAGAGCAGACTTATAATACCGGCAATACCTATGCTGATTCTGATGCTATTCGCTTTCGTGTACTATATTTCATCTATAAAAAAGTATAAAATTTTACAGGTTGTAGTTCCTGTAATGGCACTGCTGGTCTTTTTTCAGAGTCTGGCTGTTACGGCCGTGGCTGTTAAATCGAACCAGGAAATAAGCGGCCGGTATGGTGGTCTTACTCCCGATTGGAAAAATTACCTGAAAGCAAGCGAATGGGCATCTGTGAATCTTCCGGAGGATGCCATAGTAGCCTGCCGCAAGCCTTCTATTTCGTTTGTGTATGGGAAAGGCCGTAACTTTTACGGCATCATGCAATTGCCAACTTACAGTATGGATGTTTTCTTCAGTAACTGGCAGAAAGATGAATTGCGTTACATGATATTTAATTATGCTGATTTCAATGGAAGGAAGCTTAACCCTGACTTATATAAAGAGCTGAAAGAAAACCAACTGGCTCTGCTTTTTGTTAACGATAGTGTATATTTTATTGATAAAATAAATGATACGTCCAGGGTCGGGTTTATGGAAAAAGTTAAAGCAGCAGGATTTAATTATACTTCGTCGGTAAGTAGTTTTAAAGCAAAAATAGGGGAGGCCAGGGAAATGAAATTATACTATCCTGATTCGCTTCTTCTTCAGTTGCAGAACGCCGGAGTAACTCATATTTTAACTGCTAACCTGCGCCGCAACAGCACTAAAAAAGATGGAATGATCATCAATACGGTTGAACGTTATCTTGCATTTATCCAGGAAAAGTACCCCGACATTTATACGAAAGTATCTCAGATCGGTGATGATGGAAACGAACCGGCATCGATCCTTAAAGTTGAGTATGAACGCTATGGTAGAACTATCAGGAACCCAGCCGCTAAATAAAATCAGCTGTTTACTTGTTTTTTTCATAGAAGTCCTGATAAACAGACTGTAGGTAGGCTTTTCCCTGTTTTTCGTCCAGGCTGTCCGATCCAGGAATAATTCCGGTATATGTATTAGTAACTGTATTATATATCAATAATTTACCTGGTTTTTGAAACCCGAATCCTTCGCTGAACGTAAAGAAAGAGAAAGGTGTGTAAGAGGACGATAAAATATTTCTACTGAATTTCATGTCTTCAGAATCAATTTGTAGCTGGGCAAGCACGGTCGCCGCAAGGTCAGTTTGTGAAGCCATGTTTCCGATCACTGTATCGTTTACTCTTAGTGCACCGCCCAGCCAGATCATAGGGATGTGGTATTTTGATTTTTCCCATGTTTCAGATCTGCCGGGTAAGCGATTGCCATGATCTGCAATAATAACAACAAGGGTATTATTCCACCATTTCCTGGTTTTAGCCACTTTTATAAAATCACCAATGGCCTGATCTGTATAGTGCAATGAATTAAGGTATTTTGTTTCATCGTCATTCCCTGTAAAAACAGGTGCAACAGGCGTTTCGAAAGGCTCGTGGCTGGTTAAAGTGAGTATGGTTTTAAAAAATTTATCATCATTGTCAGGGGTATCCGCCAGAAACCGGTTAAAAACCACATGGTCAAAGGCACCCCATTTCGTTTTTAAATCTGCAGCCTGGAAGTCTTCGTCCGATACAATTTTGTCAAAACCAGCCTGAACAAGGAACGATCGATAATTGGCAAAATTCAGTGTGCCACCGTAAAAGAACTCACTTTTATACCCCTCGGAATTGAGCTTTTTCGGAATAAAAGCCAGCTTTTCGGTAAGTTTCTGATACTTGAGCGGACTTGATCCGGGTAATGATGGATATCCCGCCACAACAGCCGCAATTCCTTTATCTGTCCGGTCAGAAGAGGCATAAATATGGTCGAAAAGAACTCCTTCTTTTACCAACTGGTTTAATTCCGGCATTACACCCGCTTTCCCGCCTGTAGCAGCGAGTGCTTTTGCCGTAAGGCTTTCAGTTATAATGAGTATAATATTCGGCCGATTATTGTTGAGAAGGTATGTTATGTCTCCTTTTACAGGCCTAAGTGGTGACACTATTTTCCGAACTTCTGATTCACTATAGTACAGGTATTTCCGGTTCAGATCAGTCGCTTCGGTGATCGAAAAACCCACATTCCAGATAGGATTGATGGCTGCATGGTTTGCAAATTGATTTTTCGAAAAATAGGCTGTACTTGTTGTGAGGCTCGATATACCAACGCCACCCCGGATGAGAATAAAAAGTAAAAGCGTAGCAGGAAAAAGAACATAGAATGTTTTATTGTGTCTTTGCAGGGAATCCAGTCGTAAATCAAACAACTTTAAATAGATATAATAAAGTAATCCTGTTGCAATAAAAACAGCAAGGATTCCTCCGGAAACTGTAAAAATACTCACGCTTGCCGTCATCGCCTTCAGGTTGGTCATATAAAAAAGGGGAGTGGCATCCATCCTGAATCCCCAGTGTTTATACATAAAGAGATCTCCTGAAATAACAGTTATACAGGTAAATAAAACTATTAATGTATAGATGTGATAAAAGTATTTTATGAATTTGCTTTTGAAGAATGCAGTGAAAGTCAGTAGCAGTGAAGGTATCAGAACAATATACGATGCTATGCCTATATCGAGTTTAAAACCATAAAAAAACGTGTTGAATATTTCTGAAACCTGCAGCTCAATTGTATTGTTAAAATAGGAAAGCAGAAAAAGTACCCTCGCAAGTACGAACAGCAGATACCAGAAAGCAAGGTAAAGTATAAAGACAGATATTCGTTTTTTCATAGAGAGTAAAGCTGCTAGCAGGCTGCAAAATTGACTAAAAAAGAGTTAACACAAACATAATTACAGATTTTTATATTAATTTGGCTTATTATAAACATACTCTTTTGCGAACAAATATAAGTATTTTTAAAGGAATGGCCTTGCCTCAACATAATTTCAGGGAACTGCTTCTGAAAGGGAATTCCCGCTCGTACACCGATTTTGTAGCAGATATTGTGGAAAAACGGCCAGAACTGGTACATGAGTTGTGGGAAATATATCTTGCTATGGAGGAGCCCGTTTCACGAAGGGCGGCATGGATTGTTGATACTGCATCGGAGAATAAGCCCGGGTGGGTCGAACCCTTTCTGCCGGCATTAATCAAAAAACTTCCCGATTTCAACCACGATGGATTAAAACGCCATGCATTGAGAATGATATCCAGATCCCCTTTTCCCGATGGAGCGGAAGCTGAACTTTTAAATATCACTTTCGGATGGTTGTTGTCTCCAACTGAAAGTGTTGCTGTAAAAATGTATTGTATTCAGATTCTATACCGCCTTTCGGCCACCGAGCCTGATATTTTGCAGGAATTATACGATACCATCGAATTTCAGATGGCGGATGGTACGCCTGGCTTTCGGAGCATAGGAATCAAAATGCTGAAAGATATTGATAAGGATATAATTCAGAGGAAGCTGGGGAAAAGGAAACGAATAATATGATCATTACACTGTGTACTTAACAACAATAGTATTGAAAAAATAGCGAATATGGCAAAAAAGCAAAATTGTTTGCCTCGGTATTCGAATTAGGAATATAATTACGGTATTTCATAAATTCAATACTGCGGCGGTTATTCCTAAATGTTGCTCCGTTAGCAATAATAATACCACCCATCGCATTCCAATCGCCTGGATGCCAGTTGGTAATACCATTCATGGCGTTTTCGATAACAGCACCATTCTTTAGTTCAACAGTGCCTTGAGCGCAAACTCCGCCTACTGTGTATTGGTGCCGGATAAACCATATTTTCTTTGCTTCATTTTCCTGTCGCATAAAGCAGTGCAGGGTTCTTATAGTATCGAAAATTGTAGGGTGGTCATTCAGTTTGTATACTTTTGTGTACTGTATGTTGTTAAGCAATGTATCACCATCAACAGTATAAAACTAAATCATCGTAAACAAGCCTGTTTTCGTCCCATTCATACACTGTCCAATAAGCGTTTTGGGTGGGAAGAGGGAAATATGTTTGGGCACTTAGCTCTATTTTGGTAAAAATGAAGCAACAGAGCAGAAGCAAGATAATCCTACTTTTTAATAACAAATTTCTCATAATAATTTTGGTTTTTAGAGGTGAATAATTTAAGTATATACATACCAGAAGTTAAATTCTGATAAGGTATTTCATAGTTTTCTAAAACGTGTGGAGAATCGAAGGATTCATAAAATACTGTTTTCCCGCTTAAATCGCTTATTAAACATGAGGTTACTATAGCATTACAATTAATTTTTATTCGTCCGGATGATGGATTTGGGAATATTGAGATATTTTTAGCATTTAGTGTTCCAATTGATAGGTAAGGGTCATACCCATATATGAAAGCCAAAGCACCAAACAATGGTATTTGAGTTGGACCACCTGTATCTTCAGGGCAAAAAACGCTATCCTTTGTGAACATATTGGTTGTGTGAAATAAGGTGCAGTAGGATCAAATCCCAATACAAAAAACTGGTAACTTCCTTCTATGATTGCAATATTCATTGGAGGAATTGTTGGTAAATACGGAGCATTGAACAATGAGGTATCCCATCGGATAATTACTGGGTATGTGTAGTTTATAGCAAACACTTCGTCTGAACTCATATATGGATACATCCAGTAAGGGTATGCTTTCACTTTCGTAGAGTCAACGTCCATATTGTTAATAAAGACATTAAATGCAGTTGGATTATAATCAGGAGTTCCTTCACCCAGTTGGTAATCGACACCTTCAACTGTTGCTGTGTTGTCAAACACCATCCAAAGTGTATCGCGTTGCCCGGTGCCGTCTACCTATTAACTATTTGTTTTTGAGAATTAAGGCAGGAGGAGAAAAGATTTCTTACATGAATCAGTAATGTTGCCAGCCGTGGGTAAGGCTATGAGCAAATCTGTTACAAATTGGCGAAGGGGATTTTTTTGGAGGATATCCTCTGCTTGCTGAACTCAGTTGAAGCACAAGGGGAGATGTACGTAGGACAGAAGGGTACATTATAAAACTGTGAACAATTTTCAGTACGAGCCACGAACTGATTACCGCATATCGTTCATCTCAACTCCCGGATGTTCTGATTTAGTGAAAGTAAAAACGGAATCGGCAATAACCTGGTCGGTGATAAATCTATCTACGATATAGGAAAACGTGCTTCCGTTGCGGTCGTAAATCACAAATCTGCTTATCTGCTTTTTAGCTTTGTCGATAGTTAACTGAACTTTGGTAAAGGACTTGCCTTTTTTCAGCGGATACAGTTCAATAAGCTGATTATTTCCTTTTTCTTCGATAAATTTTGATTTATAGTCTTTGCTATAGCCACTCAACAACTTGGTTGGGGTGAAAGAATCATCGTCATCAGTAACATTATTAACCTGCACTTCGTTGGCTTCTTTCAGGTAAGTCCAAACTGTTTTACCATCACTTATCACATCCTGACCGGCGGCTGTAAGTTTATATTTATCCCCTTTCGAAATTAATGTCCCTTTGAACTTGTCATGAATCTTTTCCTTTACATTATCCATGGCATAGGTAAAATCAATTTTTATTGTTTTATACGACTTGGTTTTTACCGATACTTCATCGAGTATAGCAGACGCCTTTTTATCAGTCTGGGCAAAGCCGGAAATGGTAAAAACAACCAGTACGGCAATCATCAACAGGTTTTTCATTTTAAATTAATTTGATTAAAATTCCTCGTGTGTTCTGTTACTGTTTAAGTCTTTCAAAAACTGTTCCAAAGCGAACTCAGTAGCAACTTTTACTTCACGGGCTTTGCTTCCCTCGAAGGGGCCGACGATGCCTGCTGATTCCAATTGGTCGATAATACGCCCGGCACGGTTATAACCCAGTTTCAATTTGCGTTGTAATAAGGATGTGGATCCTTGCTGCGATGAAACTATAAGGTATGCAGCTTCTTCGAAAAGTTCATCACGTTCACCCGGATCGAGATCCTGCTGTATTTCCGATTCTTCTTCGTTAAATTCGGGCAAAGCATAGGCTGAAGGATATCCTCGTTGTGATCCGATAAAATCAGTAACACGTTCCACTTCATGCAAATCAATAAAAGCACATTGCAAACGGATCATATCGCCACCCTGCGACATAAGCAGGTCACCGCGCCCTATCAACTGGTCGGCACCACCTGTATCGAGGATGGTCCTGGAGTCAATCTTTGAAATAACCCTGAAAGCTATACGTGCCGGGAAATTGGCTTTAATGGTACCGGTTATGATATTTACACTCGGACGTTGTGTGGCAATTACAAGGTGAATACCAATGGCTCGTGCCAGTTGTGCAAGTCGCGTGATAGGATGTTCCACTTCTTTACCGGCAGTAAGAATAAGGTCGGCAAACTCGTCAATTACCACCACAATATATGGCATAAATTTGTGACCGTTAAGCGGATTCAGTTTCCTTGCTATAAATTTAGTATTGTATTCCTTGATATTACGTACCTGGGCATCTTTCAGCAGGTCGTAGCGGCTATCCATCTCAATATTAAGGGAATTGAGTGTCCTGACTACTTTACGGGTATCAGTAATAATTGCTTCTTCCGAATCCGGCAACTTAGCAAGATAATGACGTTCGATCTTCGAAAATAATGTTAATTCAACTTTTTTCGGGTCAACCATTACAAACTTAAGTTCCGACGGATGTTTTTTGTAGAGTAAAGATGTAATTATGGCATTTAATCCTACCGATTTTCCTTGCCCTGTTGCACCGGCCATCAGTATGTGCGGCATTTTGGTAAGATCAGCTACAAATTCCTCGTTCGAAATAGTTTTGCCGATAGCGAAAGGCAGATCGTACGTGTTATTCTTGAATTTTTCTGAAGCAATAAGCGTTTTCATTCCAACAATGGCCGGATTCTGGTTTGGTACTTCAATGCCGATGGTACCTTTACC
>Ga0105047_10011749_pt1 | contig 14172 bp, 14 predicted proteins | sample MAT04_FD_78384 | JGI IMG/M metagenome (GOLD analysis project Ga0105047, IMG submission 78384) | Freshwater microbial communities from Lake Fryxell liftoff mats and glacier meltwater in Antarctica - MAT-04 (megahit assembly) | ecosystem: Environmental > Aquatic > Freshwater > Ice > Liftoff... | reverse complement strand
GACTTTATGTCGAAAGTGCCGTCGTCTTTTAAGAATTTAAGCAGGTTGAGGCTGGCCAAGTTACAGGCTGAATTGTCTAGGTGCATGTATTCGCTGCAAGGATTTGACCCGTTGATGCGACCAGCATTTGGTGTGGTGTGCCATTTGTTGATAGTGGTGTCCCATTGCATGCCGGGATCAGCACATTCCCAAGCAGCTTCCGCAAACTGACGGAATAGTTCTCGGGCTTTAACTTTTTTGACGCTTTTACCGGTTGTAACAGCTCGTAGATCCCACATATCGTCGTTTTCGACGGCTTCCATGAACTCATCAGTTACGCGCATCGAAATGTTGGCGTTCTGATATTGCACGCTGAAGGAATCTTTGCCATCAAGGCTCATGTCCCAGCCTAGTTGCTGTAGGTCACGAGCTTTTCGCTCTTCTATGGCCTTACTCCAAATGAATTCTTCGATGTCTGGGTGATCTGAGTTAAGAATTACCATCTTAGCGGCACGACGGGTTTTGCCGCCACTCTTAATAGCACCGGCCGATGCATCAGCACCACGCATAAAGCTAAGTGGTCCAGACGCTGTTCCAGCGCTTTTGCCTAGTTGTTCCAAGCTAGATCGGATTGGGCTGATGTTGATGCCCGAACCGGAGCCGCCCTTAAAGATCATGCCTTCTTCGACATACCAGTTAAGGATTGCTGGCATAGTATCGTCGATGCCAAGAATAAAGCAGGCGCTAGCTTGCTGTGCACGCTCCTTAACACCGATGTTAAACCAGACAGGACTGTTAAACGCAGCACGCTGTGTAGCTAGTACATATTTGAGTTCTTCTTTAAAATCTTCGGCTTCTATATCGTTGTCGAAGTAGCCTTCTTGGGTACCTTGCCTAGTAACCGTATCTACAACTCGATCAATAAGATGCTTGAGTGAGCTTTCGCGGCTGGCATCGCCAGGTGTGCCACTAAAGTATTTCTGTGCCACAATATTGACTGCGTTTAACGACCAGCCCTCTGGGAAATCGACGCCTTTCTGTTCAAAAACGGGCGTGTCCTTCATCGGATTTTTAATGATTGAATCGCGTTTAGTCCACTTTAGTTGATCGTAAGCTTTGCTTTTTTTGGGGGTAAAAAGTCTTGCTACTCCCAAGCTGGTTGTTTGTCCCATTGTACTATCCTCTTTCTTTCCCGGTTCGGACCAACCGACCGGGACACCTCTAGTTTTATTTATATTATTTTTGTAATTTTTGTTTAGAGTTCTGGGAATGATCCGTCTCTCAGTTCGTATCATTCCAGTTCTGAGCTCTCTGCGACTCCGAATGTCATAGCCAATTATATATACATACTTATATAATGACCAGATTTTCGAAAGCGGAGACAACTGTCAAATTACTGCCCACCAGTGTCGGCATCTTCATAACTGAGTACAGCTTGGGATGACAAGCGAAGCCCGTAAGCGAACCGTACTAAAAGTACGGTGAGCGCGGACTGGAGCTTTTAGCCCAAGATGTGCCAGGTATGGTATGAAGATGTCTAGTCTTTGACCTCGCTTAGATGCTTGCCCTGCCTAACCATAGAAAGTTCTTTCTCAAAACTAGCTATGTCAGTAAAGCGTCGGTAAACGCTTGCAAAACGCACATAGGCAACTTCATTGAGTCTGGCTAATTGTTCCATAACCATCTCGCCGATTCGGGTCGATCGCACTTCTTGATCGCCACATGCATATATTTCCTGTTCGATATCATCTACAACTTTTTCGAGTTGCAAACTTGTTACGACTGTTTTTTCACAAGCTCGGTATAGTCCAGCGAGTAGTTTAGCGCGGTTGAAGAGCTGCCGAGTTCCATCATTTTTGATAACGATGAGTTGCGGACGCTCCAAGCGCTCATAAGTCGTAAATCGATAACCACAGGCAACGCACATGCGACGGCGCCGAATTGCTTGACCCTCTGCCACGTCACGCGATTCGATAACTTTGATGTCATCGCTTTGGCATTGGTTGCATTTCATGCTACCTCCTGACCAATAAGTTCGACTAGCAAAGTTGCTGATTTTGTACACAATTTGTATACAAGTAACTCTACAACAAAGCGTATTATTTAGTGACTTATTGGCTATTATCTTTAGTTAATGTGCGCACACCTGCTTATGCAAATATCCACATATAGTGGTGTGTGTTTCTAATATAGCCCCAGCTGTAGCGTTTTGCAAGTATTTAACGCTGTAATATTTAGTACGCACTGAGCGAAGTCTAAGCGAAGTGCTTCTACTTGTCTTTTGGCTCAGACTCTTCGTCTTTGTCGTCAGTTTCGTCTTTGCGGCGACGGCTTAGTCGGCGCAGGAATGAAGGTTTTTCGAGGTCGTCTTCTAGGTTGCCGCTAACCACTTCGTGATCGTCGGAATCATCTGATTCGTCATTCTTAGAGTCATTATCTTTACTTTTAGGCTCGTCGTCATCTTCGGGTTCGTCCTTGTCTTGATCGTCATGATTGGCCCAAATGTTGGGCGATTTGTCGTCTTCTTCGCGGTGGAAGGCAGCCGGCTCATCCCGATCGTCACCTAAGCTCATATCTATTTCGGACATAGCCTTTTCGTCTTGCTTGGTAGTAGTCGTGGCAGCATTCCGAGCCACCGGCTTGATCGTAGCGCCACTATCGGCATCACGCTTAGCATAGTAGGACTCATCAAAGCCAGTTGCAACGACAGTTATGATAACTTCATCGCCAAGATCTGGATTGATTGTAGCGCCAAATATAATATTGGCATCAGGATCCGCGGCAGTTGTTATAGCTTCTGCAGCAGCGTTAATCTCGTGCATCGACAGGTCGTTGCCACCAATAACGTTGAACAGGACACCTCGGGCACCATCTATAGAAACCTCAAGTAGTGGTGATTCGATTGCTTGTTGGGCGGCTGTAACAGCACGGTCTTCGCCGTTAGCTCGGCCAATGCCCATCAGCGCTGAACCAGCCTTAGACATCACTGTCTTGACGTCAGCAAAGTCGAGGTTGATTAAACCATGAACTGTAATCAAGTCCGAAATACCTTGAACGCCTTGACGCAAAACGTCATCGGCAACCTTAAAGGCTTCCATGAGCGGAGTGTCGCGGTCGATAGTTTGAAGTAGTCGATCGTTAGGAATAATAATCAATGTGTCGACTGCACTGCGTAATTTGTCGATTGCTAGGTCTGCGTTTTTGCGACGTTTTTCGCCCTCGAAAGCAAATGGCTTGGTCGCAAATCCAACTACTAATATGCCAAGATCTGTCGCAACTTGTGCAACTACGTGGCCGGCGCCGCTGCCGGTTCCCCCGCCTGCTCCGATGGTTACAAACACCATGTCAGCTCCCTTAATGGCGTCGCGAATTTCGTCACGTGATTCGTCGGCTGCCGACTCACCAACTACAGGATCGGCGCCAGCACCTAGACCCTTAGTTGTGTCTTTGCCGATATGTATTTTCTTGCGTGCTTTGGAGTGATGCAAAGCTTGGGCGTCGGTATTGATCGCTATAAACTCGACGTTCTCAATGCCTGCTTCAACCATGCGATTGATAGCGGCACCACCGGCGCCACCTACGCCAATTACTTTAATCTGTGCGAATGTCTCGATTGCTGGCTCTACGACTTCTGGCATTGGTATCCCCTCAAAAACTCTAATTTTATGCTTATAAGTATAGCGCAGCTATCTGTAAAGTTCAACAAATTTATACGACTATATTTTGCCAAAACTTATACTACCCTCAATTGTGCTCAACATAATGCCACATCAAAGCTATGATAAAAAATGTATACAATCAACTGTTTACTTGGAGCGGAAGCGTCCCATAATGCCGTCCATCATAGCTCGAGCGTTTTGTACACCTTTGCCGTGAACGGGCGGGAGTGATGGAAGTAGTAACATATCAAGTAGCATCAAACCAACGACAGTATTAAAGCTTTGATCTTCTACTGTATCTACGAGGCCGCCAACATTTTGCAACTTGCCTATTCTGGCCGGAAGCTGTAATTTTTCACGGGCGAATTCATCAATACCCGGCAGTTTTGAAGTTCCGCCAGTAAGCACAATTCCGCCCGGAAGCTTTCTGGATCGTTTAATCTTATGTAGTTCTTTGTCGACATATTCAAGGAGCTCTTCAACTCGGGCTTCAACAACCATTGCAACTTCATCAAATTTAAAGCTATGAGATTTATCGCCAACTTTTACAGTTGCGTTCATTTTTTTGGAATCGCGGTGCAAATCAGCGTGCTTAACTTTAACCTTCTCGGCAACATCAATGTCGGTCTTTAGGCCGATGGCTAGATCGTTGGTAATGTGCTGACCGCCGATCGGCAAAACTGCTACGTGCTGGACTTCTCCGTCTTCAAAAACAATCAAATTGGTCGTGCCAGCGCCGATATCAATCAATGCTGTACCGGCCTCACGTTGTTGGCGCGTAAGAACTGCTTCGGCGGCAGCTAATCCTGACACCGTATGGTGTGTAGGCGTGATCTCTGCCTTATCGAGCGCCATGTCAAGATTTCGCAAATTTGGAGAGGCTGCTGTGACGATATGCGCGTCAACTTCCAGCCTAACGCCGTGCATGCCAACTGGATCTTTGATGTTTCGTTGGCCATCAAGGCTATAATTTTTGGCAAAGAACTGGATGATTTCGCGGTTTGGTGGCAAAGAAACGATAGTTGCGGCTTCTTCTACGCGCATTCTGTCTTCGGCGGTGATTTCGCGGTTGGCGGCAGAGATAGCAATCACTCCTTCAGAGTTAAGACCACTTACATGTGAGCCATTGACGTTAACTGTGGCGTGCTTTATAGACATGCCAGAGATACGCTCAGCCTCAGTGATAGCTTTAACGATTGCTTCGGCAACATCATCAACGTGTACGACGGCACCGCGGCGCATGCCCTGATTAGTAGCCTGCCCGTGCCCAATTATTGACGGAACGCTACTACCGTTGGGGTCAAACATACCCACAACACAGCGCACGGCACTTGTACCGATGTCTAGACCGATAAAATGTTCTACGTTTCCGTTCATAGGTGACACATCTTTCGTTTGTTCAACGGCTTTCCGGGCTGCTTAGTAGCGTCATCGGGCGAAAATTCCATACCCTGAGGTACGGAATTTGAGCGGTATGTCGCTAATAATCGCTCGGTAGTTGTTGGCATAGTAAATATGTGTCTCCTTTGAACGGCATTCATTGGAATAAGTATATCGCTATTGCTTCCCTGATAGCAAATCATAAGAGTAAAAGTTCCATACTTGTCGAGCGATAGCGAGTCCTGAACTTGTTTCAGGATCCCTAGCGCGAATCTGCAGAGTCTATACTTTAGGGGCGCAGGGGTTCCTGAAACAAGTTCAGGATGACGTTACTGTAAGGATTTCGGCGCCGTTTTCTGTAATAAGAACTGTGTGTTCGAAGTGCGCCGACCAGCTACCGTCTTTGGTTAAAACAGTCCAGCCATCTGGGGCGATATAGACACTTTCGCCGCCTAAAGTCACCATCGGTTCTATAGCAATCGTCATCCCTTTACTCAGCCATGGACCGGTGTTGGCTCGTCCAGAATTAGGTATGTTAGGGTCTTCATGTACCTCATGGCCAACGCCATGCCCAACCAAATCACGAACAATTCCATACTTGCGATGTTTCAAAGAGTTTTCTACGGCGAAGCCGATATCACCAGTCCGCACTTGGTCTTTTAGGCTAGCTATTCCGGCCATCAAAGCATTCTGAGTGTCTTTGAGGAGATCGATATGGCCCCTCTGTTTTGCCTTACCAGCGATAACGCTAATAGCCGAATCAGTAATCATGCCCTGGTAGGTCACGCCAAAATCAAGGCCAACTATATCACCCTCGTTAATAATTTTGTCTTTATTGGGGATACCGTGCACAACTTGGTCATTCACAGATATACATATAACGTCTGGGAAGCCTTGGTAACCCTTAAAACTAGGAATTCCCCCGAGGGCTTGTAGTTCTTTTGCAGCCTCATCAGCCAGTTGCTGAGTGCTAACACCAGCTAAAACTTTAGGCTTAAGGGCGGCCAAAACTGTTGCCAACATGCCTCCACTCACACGCATGGCGGCAATTTCTGCTTTGGTCTTAACTTTGGTCTGCATATGCCCTCATAATAAACGATAAGTCATAAACAATAAACCTTAGTGGTTGATTGGCGATGACTTGCCCTTGGCGCTTAGCTATGGATTGTCGATTATCCATTAACTACAGATAATCGCAAACACTGGCTGGTTGTCGTTTATGACTTATTGTTTATCGAAGTATCATCCAGGTGGTTCATGATTTCGTCGTGAACGTCGATGGGTTCTTTGGCCGCGTCAACATCATAAACACTCACACCGGCATTTTTAAAGTACTCTAACATCGGTAAAGTTTCGGTCTCGTACTCGTTAAAGCGTTTTTTGATCGCTTCCTCGGTATCATCTTGGCGCCCACGGGCCAATAAGCGTTCTTTGACGACTTCTCTTGATGCTGCCAAATTGATAATCGCCGTAAGGTCAATGCGCCCCGATTTTGCCTGGCCAAGTAGCCAATCAGCCTGTGCCTTGGTGCGCGGGAAACCATCGAGCACGAATTCTTCATTCAAATCTATCAGTTCGAGAGTTTTGTCGATCATTTTGATAACTTCTTCATCACTTAACAGCTTGCCTTCAAGCATCTGTTGTCGGCGCTTGCCTGTTACTAGTACGCGGAATAATTCGCCGGTAGAAATCCAAGCATAGCCGTGCTCATCGGCAAATAATCGCCCTTGCATGCTCTTGCCTGCACCTGCCACACCCATCAAAATAATCACGAACGCCCCCCAATATTTGGGGTATAAACATTAAACGATAGGCAATAAACAACACTTAAGCCTGAGCGCCTTAAAGAAAGCCGATGCGCTTGCATACGGAGGCTGTTTATTACTTTTTGTTTATTGTTTATTAACCGGTTCACTGCGTTAGTTTCTCCTTTGTTAGTCGCGCAATAATTGATCCGTCGGCGCTACCGGCGGTTTTGGCACGTACACCAGCAATAACTTTACCCATATCGCGCTGTTCTGTGGCGCCAGTTTCTGTAATAACCTCAGCTACTATACTGGCAATTTCCGCTTCACTCAACTGTTTTGGCAGATATTCTTCAATAACCGTCTTTTCTACGAGCTCTTTGTCGGCTCGCTCCTGGCTACCACCCTGTACATACAAATCGGCGCTCTCTTGACGCTTTTTGGCTTCCTTACTAAATATATTGATAACTTCTTGATCACTCAGACCACTTTCGCGCTTACCTTCAGCAACCTTAACATTCAATAAGTTACTCTTGAGACCACGCAGAGTAATAACCCTAGTCTTCTCACCCGCCAACAAAGCAGTCTTGATATCCTGCTCCAACCGCTGTTCTAATGTCATAGTCTAACCTCCTGGAACGCCAAAGGACGTTCATACGATAGTGCGGTTTGGGATGAACTGCGAAGCCCGTAAAAGAGCCGTACTTTACGTACGGCGATTGCGGACTGGAACAGTTCGCCCAAAACGTGCATCGTATGAATGGCCTAGCGTAGGCCCATTTTGATTTTTTTGAGCTTGATGGCCTTCCGCTCTTGGCGAATTATCGCCTTGCGTCGACGCTCAGGCTTACTAATCGGCTTCTGAAAAAACTGATTGTTCTTGGCAATAGCGATAGCACCAGATTGCTGCACTTTGCGGTTGAACCGACGGAGCAGGTTTTCGGTGGATTCTTTAGAGTCTTTACGGTTTACTTGTATCATCGATGTATTACTATAGCCGACCGAAGTCGATTTTGCAAGAAAATACTTACGTAATCTCATAAATACTTGACATACATACGTTCTTATGCTATTATCAATACTATGAAAGAACTACATCAATCACAAATACAAAACTATGAAATAAAGCGCCGTGAGCACGATATTGATCTGCTAAAAGCAGGTGCAATAGCAGTAGATAGCGTGATTTATCCATCCGGCGAACAAAGAGATTCTATGCAGAATGAAATGGATGAAAACATAAAACTGAACCAGGAAGACAAGAGTAGCAGAGACGCCGCTTTAATAGCCGCAATTACACTCGCTCCACACGCCACTTTTGTTGGTACAAGTCACGAAGAAAGCTCAGACCCAGATATACGCATACGTAAATAACCCAGTCGAAGTCGTATCTACAAATACAGATAACTGTAAAGATGCTGTTTTATGCGATAATCAAGCCGTAATAAAGATTAGCTGTTGACGCGTTTTTGCTGGGTTGAGCGTTGTGATTTTAACACGATGCTTTGGAGTTCACGGAAGATTGGGAATTGCTTATTTGTAGAGTAGACCTTGGTGTTGCCCTGGCGTTCGCTAACTAAGAAACCAACCTTTTCGAGCCGCTTAAGCTCTCTCTGGATATTGCCGGCGTCTTCTTTGATAAGTTTAGCTAGCCCTCTTACGTGGGTCTTAAAATCAGGATATTTAGCATAAATCACAATGATTTTGCGTCGCACTCGCGAGGTAATAAAAACGTCTAGCATTCCGAATTTCTCCAATTCCCTTATTGTTATACAAACAACGTTAATTTAAAGTATAGCGCTCAAAAATGTCTTTGGCAATAGCTATTTTGAAGGTTTTTGGTTATAGGTGTTAGGTTATAGGCTAGCTACTGCTACTAGAACCTTAAACCTATAACCTGTAACCTATACCTATGTATTACTACTTGGTTTGGGTAAGGAGCAGTCGCTATCATGGCAGCGATCCTCTTACATATACCAGCGACCAAAAACTCAAGATTGGCGCTGTGGTATTAGTTGAATTACAGAGGCAGGTCGTTACTGGCTATGTGAGTGGAGTTACCGCCAAGCCGAGGTTTAAGACCAAGCCAATCACCCAAGTTATAGACATACCGGCACTGCCTCAGCACTTAATCAAGGTAGCTTCTTGGCTAAAGTCGTACTATCCAGCGCCGATTGGGATTATCAGCCAGCAATTACTTCCATCGTCCTTATCCGACAAACGCATTAACAGCGAGAGCAATCTAAGTTTTGATGATCCCAAGACGGATCAGCTACCCAAACTAACCCCCCAACAAAAATCTGCCCTAGAAGATATGTCGCAGCAAAACACTTATATTCTGCACGGAATTACAGGTAGCGGAAAAACCCGTTTATATATCGAGCTAGTAGCAAAATCGCTGACAGGCGGTAAATCAGCAATTGTTTTGACGCCAGAAATCAGCCTAACCACTCAGCTGGCCGACAGCTTCAAGGCTGTGTTTGGTAACAGAGTGATTATTATGCATTCCCAGCAAACACCGGCCGAAAGGCAAACCGCGTGGCTAGAAAGCCTACGAGCATCAGAGCCGGTGATTATCATTGGCCCGAGGTCTGCCCTGTTTAGCCCTGTTCGGAAGCTTGGTTTAATAATCTTGGATGAGGCTCACGAAGCAGCCTACAAACAGGAGCAGTCGCCACAATACCAAACAGGCAGAGTCGCGGCCTATCTAGCCGGCCTAACCCGTTCATCGCTAATTCTTGGCTCAGCTACACCTTCAATCAGCGATTACTACCTGGCCCAGCAAAAGAAAAAGCCAATTATTGAACTGACATCCTTGGCCACCAGTCAAGTCATCCCAGCGAAAGCTGGGACCCAGTCAATAAGCATCGCCAGTGGCGATTCCAAACCAACTGGGTCCCAAACCAAGTTTGGGATGACACAAGAGAGGTTAGTCGACATAACACTGGTTGATAAAAAAGAACATAGTCTATTCTCACGCTCGCCAACTTTTAGCCAGCCACTACTCAAAGCCATCGAAGTTGCCCTGAGCAAGGGCGAGCAAACACTACTGTATTTGAATCGGCGTGGGACTGCCCGCCTAGTGATGTGCGAAAACTGTGGCTGGCAAGCCACCTGCCCGCATTGTGACCTGCCCCTGACATATCACGGCGATAGCCACCAGCTACGTTGCCACAGCTGCAGCTATCACACCAAATCACCCGGTAATTGCCCTGCCTGCAAACACCCAACCATCATGTTTAAAACAGCCGGCACTAAAGCCGTGGTTGAAGAGATTGAACGATTATTCCCTCAGGCCAAGATTGCCCGCTTCGACACAGACAACACCAAGGCCGAAAGATTCGAAAAGCATTACAAAGACATTCACGCCGGCAAAGTCGATATTCTGGTTGGCACACAGCTGTTAGCTAAAGGCTTGGACCTGCCCAAACTCAGTACTTTAGGCATAATTCTGGCCGACACCAGCCTATACATGCCGGATTACTCTGCTCATGAGCGGACCTTCCAACTTATCAATCAGGTATTGGGGCGGATTGGTCGCGGCCATGTTGCTGGGCATGCCATCATCCAGACATATCACCCCGAGCACCCAGCCTTAACTACCGCCATATCTAGCGACTACAAAACATTCTACGAAGCTGAGCTGGCCAGCAGGAAGCAATTTTTGTTCCCGCCCTTCTGCTACTTATTAAAGATAAGTGTCCGGCGCGCTTCGATCAATTCAGCCCAGACTACCGCCGACAAGATCAAGCAAGATATTCAGCATAACGGTTATCGGGTACGCGTAGAGGGGCCGGCACCATCGTTCTACGAGCGCTTCCAAGGCAAATACCAGTGGCAACTAGTAATAAAAGCCACCGAACGCTCAGAGCTGCTTAAAATTATCGACGATCTGCCGGCCAACTGCTCCTACGACATCGACCCAATGGACCTTTTATAGACTTCTAACGATTGAATTCTGAGCCATGTTGGCAACTCTTATTTGTGCTTGTTCTTGTAGTGTATTTTCCAAGCGATTAACCCGACGTCATCTTTCTCTGCTTGCATTTGTGCTTCTTCTTGTAGCGCCCATTCTTGATAAGCACCTTGATGTGCTTCGTAATGCTCTTTTGAACTTTTTCGAGAGCGGCCAAGACCTACTTTTGCTCTTACCACTTGTGCTACACCATTTACTCGTAATATAGGAGCTGTAACAAACACGCCACTGATACTTGCATTATATTGGCTACTCGTACGGCTACCGGGTAAATTAGCGCCAGGGAATATAGCATCTTTTACCGCACGCCGTGATTCGCTTCGAACCGCACCAACATTTAGTAGCGCTTCTTCTTCTGCTTGTCTTAAACTTATAGCTTCTTCCGCTAGTTCTGGAGAAAACCTTTGGTTTTGTAGTGTTTCTTGGCTCATTTTTTAGTTTTCCTGTTTTTGTTTTTTTGTAACTGTTCACATATTAGCATAAGTAGTATGAATTGTCAAGGCTTACATTGTTAGCGAGTCACGCTCAATCTGGCATGGCCTAGGAAGGTTACAGGTTAAAGTTGCTAGGTTCTAGATTGAAGCTACTAACCTAACACCTAGAACCTAAAACCTGATTCAGGTATACTAACCTGAATATATGACTAAAGACGATATTATTGCCCTGCCCAATCCGCACCTCCGCGAAAAGTCCAAAAAAGTTGGCATCATAAACGACACTATCAAAGACATTGTGCAAGAAATGAAGGACGCCACAATCGACTGGGACGAGAGCCGAGACCATGAAGTTGGCGTTGCTTTAGCGGCAGTCCAAATAGATCGGATGTATAAAATTGTGATCGTGCGCGATAATTATGACGACAAAGAAAATCACGATTTTACGGTTTTTATTAATCCAGAAATTACTAAACGTGAAGGCGAAATTGTTGAAGATTTTGAAGGCTGTTTGAGCGTTCCAAATATCTACGGCAAAGTTGGTCGGCACACAAAAGTAAAAGTCAAAGCACTCGATATTGACGGCCGTGAATTCCGTGTAACGGCCATCGATTTTCTGGCCAGGATATTCCAGCATGAGATTGATCACACTAACGGCATAGTGTTTATAGACCATATCAAAGACAAGCCGGAAGCCTTTTTTGAGCTCGACGAAGATGGCAAATTACAAGCTCTGGATTATGAGGAAAAAGTTGAACAAAACGACAGTCTATGGAATTGAAAGGACTATACTCGTCGTGCTGAATTTAGTTCAGTATCCATACGAAATTAGTCAGGCATGGGTCCTGAAACAAGTTCAGGATGACAAAGCTAGCGTACAATATGACTATGCATAAACTTATATTCTTTGGCAATGAACGACTAGGCACCGGCCTAGCAACAACTGCACCTACGCTGCAGGCCCTAATAGATAATCGTTATCAAATTACAGGGGTTGTTGTAGCACAAAAAGAAATTGGGAAGTCTAGAACATCACAAGAACAAGAAGTTGTTCAGTTGGCGGAAACGCACAATATTCCTGTATTCGCACCCGAAAAATTGGCTGATATTGCCGATGCTTTAGTGGCCATGGAGGCCGAAGCGGCAGTGCTGGTAGCTTACGGTAAAATCGTTCCGCAGAGCGTGATTGATATCTTCCCCAAAGGCATCATTAATATTCATCCTTCGCTCCTGCCACGCCACCGCGGCTCCACGCCAATCGAAAGTGTGATACTGGATGGAGATGCAAAAACTGGCGTTTCGCTAATGAAGCTAGCCGCCGAGATGGACGCCGGACCAGTCTACTCGCAAACGACAATCGATTTAGCTGGCGACGAAACTAAACAAGATCTTGCCGAACAACTTCAGCGACTTGGCGCAGACATGTTAATCCGCGACCTTCCCAAAATCTTAGACGTATCACTACCACCAACTGCGCAAGATGAATCGTTGGCGACTTATGATGGACGCATTGCCAAAGCAGACGGATTGCTAGATTTTACTAAGCCAGCTGATGTTCTAGAACGGCAAATACGAGCCTACGCTGCATGGCCTCGCAGTCGGACTACAATTGAAGGTACAGAAGTTATAATCACCAAGGCTCACTGTGGAGATGGAGAAGCTAGGTCCGGCGCTGTCGTACGTAATAACGACCGACTAGGAATAGGCTGCTCACAAGGTATATTAATACTCGACGCGCTAACGCCGAACGGAAAAAAAGAAATAACAGCTTCAGCATTTATTAATGGCTACCTTTCTAAGCCCGGCTCGTAACTAAACTGCCAGCCCACCGCGCCTGTTTACCGCCTTGAGGTAAATCCTTCTCAGCACCTTCGATTTCAGGCGGTTGATTTGGGGGTGTTAATTCGGCAAATTCACCCATATCAGGGCCGTCTGGAAAATTCCCATCATTGCCTATCTCAATCTCATTTTTCATTAACAACACCGAGAGCTTTTTGTATACAGCCGTAAGACGGTCGTCTTGACCCTCGAAACCGTGTTCGTGCGTATTACTAAAGTTACCCATCACAGACCTCGCTTTACCAGCCTATACTAGTCTTTATGTTTATCTGGCGCTGTTAGATTTTTTGCAGGACGGAAATGATATTACTTACTGATGAGGTGTCGGACCGCTAGGTGGTTGCTGTTGTGGAAATTGTTGTGGTTGCTGTGGTGGATATGGCTGTTGCTGGGGCTGTGAGAACTGTTGTGGAGCTGGCGACTGCGGTGCTTGATATTGTGGTTGCTGAACCGGTTGCTGGGGCTGTGATTGCGCTTGTGGTTGTTGTGGAAATTGTTGTGGTTGTTGTGGTTGTTGTGGTTGCTGAGGCTGTTGAGGTGCGTATTGATCAGGTATTGGTGGTTGCTGAGGCTGAGGAGAAAACTGCTGCTGTGGTTGTGGGTTTTGCGGATTTTGCGCGGCTTGTGCTTGGCTGGCGGCCAATATCTGAGGTGCAGACTGGGCAACTTCGGCTTTTAGCTTATCAAACTCTTGCTGAACGATCTCTTTGTAGTTAGGAAAGTTGGTTTCTAGCCACTTAAATGCACCGGCATCATCTTTGGCCTCAAAATAACGTTCAAACTCATCAAGTTGTTCGTTGCTCATCTGATCGGCAAGCCGAATTCCAACTCTCATTTCTAAGGTTTCATATATATGCTTAAGGAAGCTGTTCCTCTCGGCTTCCGGCAATCCGGCTAACCCAAGTTCTTGCAGTAAATTGTTATCTATTTTTAACATGAGCTAATTGTATCACTAAAAGATATTGTGCGTAGCATTAGAGCCTGTGGCATTATTGCCTATTTATTGACTTAACCATAAAAACTATGTTATTTTCACATACAAAGGATTAAAACAAAAATGAAACAAACAACGCCGGATACACGAATAAACTCAAAGAGAGCCTGGACAGGTGGCATTATCGTTATTATTGTCGCCGTTACTGCTTACGGACTCATGACAG
>Ga0105047_10011747_pt1 | contig 14174 bp, 12 predicted proteins | sample MAT04_FD_78384 | JGI IMG/M metagenome (GOLD analysis project Ga0105047, IMG submission 78384) | Freshwater microbial communities from Lake Fryxell liftoff mats and glacier meltwater in Antarctica - MAT-04 (megahit assembly) | ecosystem: Environmental > Aquatic > Freshwater > Ice > Liftoff... | reverse complement strand
GCGCGCGCGCAACCGCTTCGTCGAACTTAGGCCAAGCCGCTTGGTAGCTCGCTTCCAGCAAGCTGCGCACGCGCGGCGCTAAGTTGACTTGTGTCAACTTGGAAAACGGAAGGAAATCGACCGCAGTTGCCGCGCTTCGAACCATTGGGTTGTCCAGGGACGAGCTTAGGGACGAAGTCTATTTGAGCGTGCGAGTCGATGCATGCGCCAATTCTCATCAAAATGGTAAAAGTGCACACCACAATCACTTTTTCTGCACAAAATAGGTGCATACCGCTTGTCGGTCGCCGATTGGATATGCACAATCGACTCCAGGATTTTGTGGAGCGGGCCGCAGGTGATCGATCCCGATGGATATCGACCCAATGTAGGCATTGTGCTGATGGATGCGAGTGGCCGCGTGTTCTGGGCGCGGCGCGTGCGTCGGGATGGCTGGCAATTCCCGCAAGGCGGGATGAACAGCGATGAAACTCCCGAGGAGGCAATGTATCGCGAGTTGCACGAGGAAACCGGCTTGTCGCCGGAGCACGTGGAGATTCTTGCAGCCACACCGGGTTGGTTGCGCTATCGCCTGCCACGGCACTGCGTGCGCTCGAATGCGCGTCCGGTGTGCATCGGCCAAAAGCAAGTATGGTTTTTGTTGCGGCTCACGGCAGACGAACGCAATGTACGGCTGGACGGCTGCGATCGTCCGGAATTTGATCTGTGGCGTTGGGTAGACTTTTGGTACCCGGTCGACCACGTCGTAGCTTTCAAGCGTGGCGTTTACGAGCGCGCCTTACGGCATTTTGTGCCGATGGCTCGGCAACTGAGTGAGATCCCGGCTGGTCCGGTATTCGCCGGCGGCTTGCAGGCGGTAGCCCGCTATGTCGCAATTCCCTAACTCAGCGGTTTAGCGAGGCACAGGACGTGCCGGCAGTCGCGCGAATCTAATTGACAACCATTCGCATTCGCCTTAACCTGAGCGCATCTGGTTGAGGGCAAGACGCATGTACGTCTGTATCTGCAACGGGGTTACAGAATCGGCAATCCGGCGCGCCGCGTTGTCTGGCGTTCGCACCGTGTCGGATCTAGCGATGGTCACGGGTTGTACTGCCGGTTGCGGCTCATGCGTGGACGCTGCACAAATGGCCTTGGATCAGGCACTTGCGGCGAAGCCCTTGGCCGTGCGCATGTACGTATTTCCGAACATGGCAGCCGCCTGCACCTGAGCACTAGGCGTCGAACTGCGAACCGCACACGGCCCAAATTGGATGCGGCAGAGTCGACACATGATCGAGGTTAAGAGCCCTCTGCGCGCGTTTGGATAACAGTGCGCCAATCGTACGCATTCGCATTTCCACATGGTTGCCTCGCTTTGGCTAGCATCGGGACATCCGGTCGTCAGTGGCCAGTTTCATCGAGAAGCAACATGAAAGGCGACGCAATCGTAATCCAGCATTTGAACAAGATCCTCGCCAACGAACTCACGGCGATCAATCAATATTTCCTGCACGCGCGGATGCTGCGTCATTGGGGTTTCAAGACACTCGCAGATTACGAATACAGCGAGTCGATCGACGAGATGAAGCATGCGGATAAGCTGATTGAGCGCATCCTATTTCTCGACGGCTTGCCGAATGTGCAGAAGATCAACAAGGTCATGATCGGCGAGAACCCAAGTGAGTTGCTCGATTGCGACCTGCGGGCCGAGCAGCAGGCGATTCCGGACTTACGCGATGCCATTGCCTATTGCGAAAGCATCCGCGATTACGGCACGCGAGAGCTACTCGAAGACATTCTTGTCAGCGAGGAAGAGCATGTTGATTGGATCGAAACTCAGATCGCCCTGATCGCGAGCCTTGGTGAGCCGCTATACCTTCAGGGCAAGATCGGCAGCTAAGTTTTCTCGATGCGGATGGCGGCCATTGGCCTGCCATCCGCATTGAAACCGGTGTCAGCCGTCGGCGCTTTTGAGCAGCCGTTGCAACTCATCTGAGGCGCGCCGGAACTCGATATTGGCCTGACGCGCCATGCCGATCGAGTCTCGTAAGGTGCCCGCACGAGCGCCGTGCTCGACCAGTTTAGCGACATCCGACAGTGCCATCGCCCCTAGGTTTGCGCTGGTGGATTTGAGTGAGTGCGCGGGCGCAATCATGCCTTGCGGATCATTGCGCTCAGCCGCGGCGGTCAGGATCGCAAGATTCTTTGGTGTGTCTTCCAGGTAGACGCGAACCAGCGATGTGAACTCGCTCCCCATCACATCGATCAATTCGTTGACAATGGCTTCGTTAATCGCCGGGATGGATTGCGTCATCCGCACAGGTTCGGAAATCCGCACTGGCGCTGGCGCTGGCGCCACGACGCGGGCGACCGCGGGCGCGTCCGCTGCCGGCTTGCGATTTTTTGGCAACCACTTGCGAATAGTCTGCTCAAGTAAGCCGCGATTGAGCGGCTTGGACATGTAGTCGTCCATGCCAGAAGCCAGACATTTCTCGCGGTCACCGGCCATAGCGTTTGCCGTCATGGCAATAATGGGAACGCGCGGCAAGCTACGTTCCTGCTCCAGCGTTCGTCGTGACCGCGTGGCGGTGTAGCCATCCATGACCGGCATCTGGCAATCCATCAGCACGACATCGAAGCCGCCTTTGCCCATCATGTCGAAGGCTTCTTTGCCATTCTCGGCAACTTCGAAGGTGATGCTGATCAAACTGAGCAGGCGCTGGGCCACTTGACGGTTGACGGGATTGTCTTCAACCAGCAACGCGTGACCGCTGAGCTTGCTCAAAACCGCATCTGGGCCGGGGTCGGGCGCCGCCGTTGCACTACGCACATCGGTCGCCGAGCGCGGTTCCGGTGAGGAATCCATCCCCAGACGCGCGGCTTCTTCCAGCAGATTGAAGCGACGCTCGCCGCCACCGTCAACTTCCAGCAGCTTGTTTAAGAGCGCGGTCAGCTCGGACTCGTTAAAGCTACGCTTGACCACTGCCGTACGCGGCGAATCTTGAGCAAATTCCGCCGGCGCGGGGTCGTCGCCCTCAATGAACAGGATTTTGAGCCGTTCGAGCACCGGCTCGCGCATGACGTTTCGCGCGAGCGCCGGCGCGGTTGGTTTCATCGTGCCCAGATCGACGATGACCACGTCAAACGACCAGTTGTCGCCCAATGTGGCAGAAGATTTAAGCTTGCTGAGTGCATCGGCTGCGGTATTGGTCGCGATCTGGCTCATGCCCCACGATTGGCACAAACCCGTGAGCCGTTGAATCAGGCGCGTGTCGCTTCCAACCAACAATGCGCGTGATCCTGAAAGATCGCGACGATTGGAACTGACGTCGCCAATGGCCTTCAAAAAGGGCACACTGAACCAGAAAACAGAACCTTTCCCAGCCTCGCTCTTGAGCCCGATCTTCCCGCCCATGAGCTCCACAACGCGTTTGCAGATCACCAGGCCCAGGCCGGTGCCGCCGTAATTGCGGGTGGTTGAGGTATCGGCCTGCGCAAACGGCTGGAATAGCTTTCCAGCCTTTTCCGGAGACACACCGACGCCGGTATCGCGCACTGCAAACATCAGTTCTGAATGTGTGCGCGTTTCGCTGCGCTTGCTGATTTGGATGCTGACCGAGCCCTTCTCGGTGAACTTGATCGCGTTGCTGACCAGATTCGAGAGTACCTGTCGCAGGCGCACGGGATCGCCGCGGACGGCCAAGCGTACATTGGGATCGAAACTCACACTCATCCGCAGACCCTTGGCCTCGGCGGTCTTTTCCATGAGCCGCGACACCGAGTCGAGCAGCTCTTTGAGATTGATCCCAACCTGTTCGAGTTCGAGCTTGTTAGCCTCGATCTTCGAGTAGTCGAGAATGTCGTCGATGATCCGCAGCAAATGCCGCGACGAGGTGTACGCAGTATTCAAATAGTCACGCTGGTCAGGCTCAAGGCGCGTGTCTTTGAGAATTTCGAGCAGCGGTATGATGCCGTTGAGCGGCGTACGGATCTCATGACTCATCGTCGCTAAGAATTCGCCCTTAGCCATATTCGCGCCTTCGGCTGCCTGCTTGGCCGCGACCATTTCCTTTTCAAGATTGCGATGCCGTTCAAGCTCAGCACGCAAGTGCAAAAGCTCGGCGTTATCTGCGATCGCTGTCACTGGCGTCACGCTAGCGGCCGGCAATCGACTGGACGACGGCATCGGTGCCACCGCGGCGTCGCCAACGCCGGTGCTGACGTGGCGCGAGATCAACAAATTGCCAATTACCAGCGCCACCGAGACCATGGCAGCGATCCATTCGCTTTCTCTTCCACCAAGCAGCAGGAATAACATCGGCGCTAGTAGCACCAGCACAACGGCCAAGAGCAAGTGTAGTTCCGCAGCAAACAGCCACACGCTTGCTGTCGCCAATCCGACGATGGTGAGCAACATCGGCAAGTTGTACGACAGATTCGGCAGCGTCCCCATAGTCACGCAGGCCGCGCCCCACGACAGCGCACTGCAGATCAGGATTGCTCGGGCAGCCACATAGGCTTTTTCGCTATCGCGCCGCATATACCAAACGGCGCCATAGGCGGCAGCGGCAATGGCGATCTGTGCCAGCGACCAGATGGTTAGAATGCGAGGACTAGCCCAATAACTCGCAGCAAACGCGGTGAGTAAGGTGAAGACCACACTTCCCAAACTCCAGAACATCACTGCCTGGATCGCCGATTGTCGGCGCCAGATTTCCGCGCTTGCCCCCACCGTACTGTGCATGCCTACTCCCTGAAACTTAAAACGCGAACACAATCACAGTGCGGATGCGCTGAAATCGAAGCCCAGTTCGGTACCGGGTTGTTGTACAAAATTGCCTTGAATCAAATCCACACCGAGCGTCCACAGCGAGGCAGCGCTTTGAGCGGTCTCGACCTTGGCTGCAATCACATATTTGCCGCCGTCGTGGGCCGCGCGCACCAAGGTTCGCAACTCGTTGGCAAATTCCGCATTGGCCGTGGTGCGTGTGTAGCGCTCGGCAAGCTTTAAGTAGTCAGCCGGCAATACACTCAGCAACTGCAACGCGGTCAAACCACCGTCGTAGTCATCCACAACCGTTTTCACTCCGAGCTTGCGGATCGCCTCAAAGAACGTCAGCGCCTCGCGCATATTGCCGAGCACGTCGCTTAGGCGCATTTCCACTGTGAGCGCTTCAGGCGAAATCCGCCGCGTCTCCAATTGTTGCTTGAGCCACGGAATTCGCTCCTCGTCCATCGCGGTTTCGATGGCCTGATTGAGGAAAAGACGAACAGGCCGGCCCTGCCGCTTGCGATCTTCAATGACACGCAAACATTGCGCCATACACCAGCGATCCACAGCAGCCACGAGGTTCGCATTGCGCGCCGCGTCGACGACCTCTAGTGCGCCGATGATTTCGCCGGAATCGCCACGCAGACGCAGCAATACCTCGTACTGCTCCTCGCCGGTGGAATGCAGCGACACGATGGGTTGGAACAGCAATTGGAATCCGTCGTTTGCAAGTGCGCGCCGAATTGCATCGGCCAAGTCGCTCTTGCCGACGATAACTTCTGGTTTGTAGACCTGCACATCCTTACCGGGTAGCGCTTTGGTGCGCGAGCACGCACGCTCCGCCGCATTCAGCATGTCCGCTGCATCCGCGATTTGCGGCGTGAACGCGGCGACACCAATACGACCGGCGACCGGCACACTCAAGTCTTCGACCTCGATCAACTCTTTGCCGATGCCATCGACCATCTGTCGCGCCAAACGCTCCAAATCGGCCGCGTCGCGGGTGGGGCTCAGCAGCAAGAAACTGGAATCGCCGTAGCGCGACGCCAGTTCGTCGGGTCGCGCGAAACTGGCAACTGTGGCGCCTACCTGATGCATCAACGGCTCGTAGAAGGCCAATCCCTTTTGTTCACGCAAGGCTTGCGCGCCTTCGATTTCAATGAAAAGCACGCCGCCGCTTTGGTGCGTGCGGTCTTCGATCGCGAGCAGATCGTTCAAACGATCGATCACGAAAGTGCGATGGAACAAACCCGTCGTTGAATCTTTGGGATCGAGCACGCGCTTACGCGCCAGCAGCCGTGCGCGACGAGCGCGATTGGTCACTGCCGAAATCAGGAACTTCGGGCGAATCGGTTTTGACAAGAAGTCGTCGCCGCCTGCCGAGAGCGCCTCGAAGTGCTTCTCCGAGTCCTGCTCGCCCGACAGGAAGACGATGGGTGTGTTGATGAACTGATCGCGCTCGCGAATGATCGCTGTCAATTCCATGCCGGAGATGTTCGGCATGTAAAGATCCATGAGGATCAGATCCGGCTTGAAGCGTTCGAGCTTCTCCAAGGTTTCCAAGGGGTCCGTGACCGCCAGGCATTCCATGCCGGCCTTACGCAAGACCGACTCAGCGAACATCGCCTGGGAACGGTCGTCCTCCACAATCATGACCTTGAACGGGTCGTCGCTCTCCGATTGCATGAGTTCGCGCACCCGCAGCGCGGCTTCATGAGGGGGCATTGGCAAGGGCACGAAGGCATCGACGCCGGCGCGCATCGCTTTGAGACGAGAATTGAGGTCATTCTCTTCCGAGAATGCCATCAGCGGCAGCCGCCCGGATACTCGCTGTCGCACGCGCTTTACGAATTCGCCCAAGTGCTCGACTTGATCGAAGAATCCAGCATCGATCACGATCAAATCAGGCGCCAGGGAGCCCAGCATCTCCTTCAGCTCCTCGGCGCTCTCCAGTCGGTCGACGACGAATCCGAATGCGCCGACTTGCTGGCTCAGTTCGCGACCAAATGGCGCGATATCCGAGAGGTAAAAGACGCGCCCAGTACGTGGCCGCACCACAGGCTTTGGCGCTGGCGCTTCGCGTGCCAACTCGGGCGGGACTAGAGGTGCCGGCGCCGCCTCGAACGGCACTGCGCGATGGCGTTCCTCATGATCTGCATGCGCCGCTTCCAGCCCGAAGACGGACGTGGCGTTGACCAGCTTGGATGACGACTCGGTCAGGTCTGGCATGCCGCCAGGGCCGGTATCGGCAACCGGCACCGACCGCAAAGCAAATTGCTTCGGCTCGGTTCCGTGCGTCTCGCTGGTCAGTAGGCTGACTTCGCGATGACTGAATCGACGCCAATATTCCGCGGGCACGGCGAGCGCATGAGGGATTTTCGACGCACCAACGCGCTCGGGCAGCACGATCTGGAAGTCTTGCGCGTTGCGAACGACCGGCGCTGCGGGTTCGGCCGCTGCCGCTAACGCATCCAATTGCGCTTCAATTGCGTGGCGATCATCTGCCGAGGGCATGCGCAACTGCTGAATGAAAGGACTTAGCAGTTGTTCGATCTGGAACAGTCGCTCACTGGCTTCGACCAATCCGTAGCGACCCGCTGCGCCGGCCAGCCCCTGCACATCCTGGAACAGCAAGGTGACTGTATTGACATCCCAGACGCCGCGGCACACTCGATGCCCGCGCTTGCGCACCGTTTCCACACGCCGCGGTAGATGCTTCAGGAAGGCCTGCCGCAATTCCGCACTTTGCTGAGTATCGTCCCTTGGCAGCACGTCAAGCTCCGCTGAATGGATTGACTATAGCAGTCGTCCCCGGTCGCAAAGTCTCATATGGCAGCGTTGCAAGCATGAATGCGAGCCGCGGATGAATGACTTGGCGCATGTGCTTGTGAGCACAGCGCGGCCACGTTTATAAGTCGCGGCACTGGACCGACACAGTGAACTCGGAAGTCGTCAAAAGCCTCCGCGCACAGCGGTTTTAGTGGTCGATTCCAACATTTTTTTCCTCGAATAAAGTTCGATTTTTACTATGTCTAGCTCGTCCCCGAGTCGTCTACGCGTTGTCGAACACGACCCACGACGCGCTTGGCGCGTCGGCGTTTTGATTGGCGTGCTGTGGTTTTGCTCTCTCGCTGCACTGTATTTTTTTGTGCGCTCTACCCTCGCACCGCAATTGGGTCAGGTTTCCAAGGAGCTTGGCGTCACTCAAGCTGCGCTAGTCGAGGCGCAAACCCGCGCCAGCAAGCTCGAAGTGAACTTGGCTAAACACGAACGCGGACAGCAAGTTGCTGAGCGTGCCGCGCAGGATTTGCAACTTTCGCTGGCGGCGCGTCAGGATGAGATTGCGTCGCTGCGCAATGACCTGGGTTTCTACCAACGGTTGATGGAGGTTGGCTCGCAGCAGGCCGGTATCACCGTGCATAGTTTCGAGGCACAACCCACGGAACAAACGCGCGCCTTCCAATTTGCGCTGACCTTGAGCCAGAATCTCAAACGCAATCGTGTAACTTCCGGTAAGGTGGAGATCACGATCAGCGGCACCGATGGAGAACGCGGGCTACGATTGGGGATGGACAAGCTGGGCGGCGAATCGGCCACCATGGGCTTCTCGTTCAAATACTTTCAGCGCCTGAGCGGTGTACTGATGTTGCCAGAGGGCTTCACGCCTGCCTCGGTCCGCGTCAAGGTGATCGCTGAGAATGCGAGCCCGGTAGAGCGCGAGTTTGTCTGGAAAGAAGTGATTGCAATTTCGAACTGAGCGCCCGGTAGCCGATCGGTGCTTGGCGGCAGACCTAAATCAGCATTGAGGACCTGCGATGTTTGGAGACAAGAAAGTCATGAAAGCCGCGAGCGGCTCGATAGAATGTTTGATTGGTGACAAGATGAGTATCGTCGGTGATGTGCGCTTTGCGGGCGGCTTGCAGTTGGAAGGCAAGATCAAGGGCACGGTGATTGCCGAAGACGGCAGCGACGCGTTCCTCAATATCACTGACCGCGGCCAGGTTGAGGGGCAGGTCCAAGTGCCGCAAGCGGAAGTCCACGGTGAACTGATCGGCGACATGATCGCGGATCGCTTGAAGCTCGGTGGCACCGCGCGTATTCGCGGAAATATTTATTACAAAGTGTTGGAAATGGCAGCGGGCGCGCAGGTGAATGGGCAGATGGTCCACCAGGACGAGCCGCGCAAGCAACTTCCCAAACCGGATGCACTCGAAGGCCATTGATCCGCGTGAGTTCGCGCCCATCTTTAGTGCCAGATGACAGAGAAGACCATGACCACCGACGAATTGCAGTTCACTAGCGCCGCGGCGCACAAAGTTCGCGACCTTATGGTCGATGAGGGCAATCCGGGCTTGAAACTGCGCGTGTACATCCAGGGCGGCGGCTGTTCCGGCTTTCAGTACGGCTTTGGCTTTGAAGAACTCGGCCAGGAGGATGATTTGGTGGTCGAAACTGACGGCGTCAGTTTGATCGTCGATCCGGTGAGCTTGCAGTATCTGACGGGCGCCATCGTGGACTACACCGAAAGCCTGCAAGGTGCACAGTTTGTTATCCGCAACCCAAACGCGAAGTCCACCTGCGGCTGCGGCTCGTCCTTCGGCGTCTAGCACTTTGACAGCCGCACGGCGCAGTGCGCGCAACCTGTTTACGACTGTTCCGCTCGATCGTTCGAGTGAATGGCGCGAGCGGGCTGATCGTGGCGAGCTCGGTCGGGACGCGGATCTATTCGCATTCCACATCAGTTCACGCGGCGAAGTACTGGTTGAGTCACCTGAGCGCATGGCGCTGGTGTCGGTGGTAGAAGATTTCGATCGTGATAGTGGGCGCGTTTTGTTTCTCGGCATCAGCGCAGGCCGCCCGGCCTTTGCATTGGTCGCCGATGAGCCTGAGCGCGAGCGGCTTGCCGACGAGGCGCATCACTGGATAGATCTGCGTCTGGCTGCAACGACGCTCCCGCAAGCCGACGCTGGGCTCGCGGCCTATGCGCGTGCGTTGATGCACTGGCATTCGCGACATCGTTTTTGTGGCCGATGCGGATCCCCCACACGTGTCGAGATTGGCGGGCATCGGCGCAGATGCATGCTGGACACGTGCAAACTGGAACATTTCCCACGCCTAGATCCGGCGATCATCGTATTGGTTGAACACGACGGTCGCTGTCTACTCGGTCGCCAATCCAGTTGGCCGCCACGGCGCTATTCGGTTCTCGCCGGATTTGTGGAGCCTGGCGAAAGCCTGGAGGACGCATTGGTACGCGAGGTGGCTGAAGAATCTGGTGTGTTGGTGGTCGAATGTGACTATCACTCCTCGCAACCGTGGCCGTTTCCAGCCAGCTTGATGCTCGGCTTTACGGCGCGCGCCGCTAGCGGCGACCTTAAGTACGGTACCGAATTGGAGCACGCAGCGTGGTATTCACCCGCAGAAATGCTCGCTGCAGTTCAAGCTGGCGAATTGCGTCTGCCTCCGAAAGTGTCATTGTCATCGCGATTGATCGAAGATTGGTTTGAGGAGCGCACTGGCAGCAGCGCCGATGCGCTGTTCGAGGATCGGTATTAACCGGTTCGCACTTCGCGCCGAACCCTGGTCAAATAGCAGCACACACAGTTGAGGTGAGGCGGCATGGCGTTAGCGTTGCTCGCGGTACTGATCGTGCTGGTCTTGGGAAGTGTCGCGCCCGAATTGACGCGCTTGCGCCAATTTTTGTGGCTGCGTGGCTACATCGGCTGGCTGAATCTACGCTTCGAGCGCCAGCGCTGGTGGCGCACGGAATTTGGTTTGCTGTTGGTCGTGGTGCCGCTGATCATATTGGCAGCGCTGGTTTGGCATGTGCTCGATGACACGCTGCACGGCTTGCTGTCTTTTGTCTATGGCAGCGCAATGTTGTTTTTGTGCTGGGGTCCGCGCGATCTGGACGCCGACGCGCGACGAGCAGCGCGCGCAGAAAGTGCTGCCGACCGCGCGGAGGCACTCAGTGCACTTGGCGTAGACCCAGCCGCGAATACCACGCGCAGCAGCGATCTGGTCGACGCGGTCTTCTCAAGCGGCTTGACCCGTTGGTTCGCACCGGTGTTCTGGTTCGTTGCCTTTGGACCGCCGGGTGTACTCGCCTATCGAATCCTGCAACTTCTGGCGCAATCGCCGGATTTGCGCACTAAATTGCCGTTGTTACAAGTTGAGTTCGCCGAGCGCGTACATGCCGCGCTGGCGTGGCTGCCCGCGCAATTGATGACGCTGGCGCTGGCGCTGGCCTCGGATTTCGATACCGTCGTTCGCGCTTGGCGTGAACATCACGATGCACATGGTCAAGGATTCTTCCATCTCGACCTGGGTTTTCTGTCGGCAACCGCACGCGCGGCCGTGGACCTGGATGACGAAGATTTCAGCACAGCCGACGGCGCGCCTCTATCCAATTTGGCAGTCGAAGAAGCGCGTCGTCTGCTGTGGCGCGTGCTGATTGTCTGGCTTAGCTTGCTCGCGGTCGTGGTATTGGCGGGTTGGGCAAGCTAAAGCCCTTCGCTGTGGTCAGTGCGCAAACGCCGGCTCACTGGCCGTCAGCGACATTTTGACCCGTCGACCGTTATTTACCCTCGCGATCGTCGTACCCGCGCTCATATCGCGTTCAAAAATCGCACTTCGTTGATCGCAAAGCTACGTGAAGGCAGCCTGCGCAAAGCCCTATCAGTGACCCTTGCACAGGTTATTCTCTGGCGATCTATCCACGCAGATGCCGCCATGTCGATCTCTGAGCAATTCAAGCAGGCCGCCCTCGAATACCACCGTCAGAGTCCGCCTGGAAAGATCAAGGTTACGCCGACCAAGGCCATGACTACGCAGCGCGATTTGTCGCTGGCGTACTCGCCCGGCGTCGCGGCAGCCTGCATGGCGATCGTGGAAGATCCCAATGAAGCCTCCACGGTCACCGCGCGCGGTAATTTGGTCGCCGTGATCACCAATGGCACTGCGGTGCTCGGGCTCGGCGCCATCGGCCCACTCGCGGCCAAACCGGTGATGGAAGGCAAGGGCGTTCTATTTCAAAAGTTCGCCGGCATCGATGTTTTCGACATTGAGATCGATGAGCGTGATCCAGACAAATTGGTCGAGATTATCGCCAGCCTGGAACCCACCTTCGGCGGCATTAATCTTGAAGATATCAAGGCGCCAGAGTGCTTCATCGTCGAGCGCAAGCTGCGCGAACGCATGAAGATTCCGGTCTTCCATGACGATCAACACGGCACCTCAATTATCGTCGGCGCGGCGGTGGTCAATGCCTTGAGCGTGGTTGGAAAAGACTTCGACAATGTCAAAGTCGTCGCCTCGGGTGCCGGCGCTGCGGGAATTGCCTGCTTAAACATGTTGGTGCAGCTCGGCATCCCAATGGAAAACATCTGGGTGATTGATCGCATGGGCGTGGTTTATCACGGCCGCGCCGCGGAGATGGACGCAGACAAGGCGCGCTATGCGCGCATGACCGATGCGCGGACGCTGGATGATGTTATCGACGACGCCGACATTTTCCTCGGACTTTCAGCGGCAGGCGTGTTGAAACCCGCGATGGTTGCGCGCATGGCCCCGCGTCCGATCATTCTTGCATTAGCGAATCCAGACCCCGAGATCATGCCCGATGACGCCTTGGCCGTACGCCCGGACGCGATCATTGCCACGGGCCGCTCGGACTTCCCTAATCAGGTCAACAACGCGCTGTGCTTCCCTTATATTTTCCGTGGGGCGCTGGATGTCGGCGCCAGCACCATCACTGAAGAAATGAAACTGGCTTGCGTGCACGCCATCGCCAAGCTCGCGCGCGAGGGTGCTTCAGATGTGGCGGCAGCCGCTTACGGTGGTGAGGTGCGCAATTTCGGGCCCGATTATTTGATCCCGCAGCCTTTCGATCCGCGGTTGTTGGTGCGTCTGGCACCCGCCATTGCGCAAGCGGCGATGGATTCAGGCGTGGCCGCGCGGCCCATCACGGATATGGCCGCCTACCGCCAGACTTTGACGCAATTCATTTTCCGCACCGGATTGATGATGAAGCCGGTCTTCGACGCTGCACGGCGCGAACCTAAGCGGGTGTGCTTCGCCGAGGGCGAAGAGGAAGTGGTGCTGCGCGCGGTGCAGAACATCATCGAGGAAGGCTTTGCCTATCCCGTGCTGATCGGTCGCCCGGCGGTCGTTCAGCAGCGGATTGAGCGCATGGGTTTGAACCTGCGCCTGGGCAAGGATTTCGAGATCACCAATCCTGATTCTGACCCGCGATTCGTCGAATATTGGCAGCAATATCACCGGATCATGGAGCGTCGCGGGATTACGCCGGCGATTGCCAAGAGCATTGTGCGGTCGCGGCCGACTGTGATCGGGGCTCTGATGGTTGAACGCGGCGAAGTCGACGCGATGATCTCGGGCGTGGTCGGCCGTTTCCAGCAAAAGCTGGAACACGCGCAGGATGTGATCGGCCTGGAGCCAGGTGTCGACGTGCCGGCCGCGATGAGCGCGATCACCTGTGACCGCGGCACCTTTTTCTTTCTCGACACCTACGTGAATCAAGACCCGACCGCGCCACAGTTGGCGAAGGCGACTTTGATGGCGGTCGAGCGCTTAAAGGTCTTTGGTATCGCGCCGCAGGTTGCCCTGTTGTCACATTCGAATTTCGGTGCCGAAAACAGTGCCAGCGCATGCAAAATGCGAGCAGTGCTGCGGCTGCTGCAGGAACAGGCACCCGACTTAGAAGTCGAAGGTGAAATGCATGCGGACGCCGCGCTCGATTCGGCAATACGCGAGCGCATCTTCCCAAACTCGCGCCTCAAGGGCGCTGCGAATATCTTTGTTTTCCCCAACCTCGACGCCGCCAATATTTGCTTCAACATGGTGCGCGTGCTGACCAATGGCGTCTCACTCGGACCCATTGTCATGGGCCTGCGGAAGCCCTGCTATGTGCTGACCAACTCTGCCACCGTGCGCCGCGTGGTCAACATGACCGGCCTCGCGGTGGTCGAGGCGCAGATTCGCCAGCGTCAGGCAAGCGAAGCACTGAACGCAATGAACGCAGCGCTGCAAGTGAGTTGACTTGAGGCGGCGCGAGTAAAGACCGCAATGCAGGGTCGCCATGAACTGGGTGACGGCGTCAACGCTGTCGGCTAACAGGTGGCAGTTGGCCGTGCCAAACAGTTGGGAACCTTAAAGAAACCTAAGCCAAGCGGTTCGAGTGCAAGGCGCACGGAGCTGGGTCGCTTCCGGCATCCTCCCTTACGCGACACTCGCACATCCATGGTGCATCGGAACCGCCGTGTGCAAAGGGGTACATGAGGGGTGAAGCGGGCTTTCGAGCAGCATGCTGCGAGCCGCTGAACGCCCGCCAGCTCGGGGCTAGCGGGCCGTGGAAGCGGGCTTTCGAGCAGCATGCTGCGAGCCGCTGAACGCCCGCCAG
>Ga0105047_10011746_pt1 | contig 14175 bp, 15 predicted proteins | sample MAT04_FD_78384 | JGI IMG/M metagenome (GOLD analysis project Ga0105047, IMG submission 78384) | Freshwater microbial communities from Lake Fryxell liftoff mats and glacier meltwater in Antarctica - MAT-04 (megahit assembly) | ecosystem: Environmental > Aquatic > Freshwater > Ice > Liftoff... | reverse complement strand
CTGGGAGAAGGACCGGGGCTGGTTCACGACCGAACCGTTCTCCGAACCCGAGACGTTCGTGTTCCCCGAGGGAATCGGTCCCGTCGAGTGCGTCAACGTCGAGCACGAAGAGGTGCTGCTGGTGCCGCGCTGGCTCGACTGCCAACGGGTCACCTTCAAGTACGGCCTGGGCGACGAGTTCATCGACGTGTTGCGCACCCTGCACAAGCTCGGCCTCGATGGCACCGATCCGGTGACGGTTCGAGGCCAGCAGGTGTCGCCCCGCGACGTGGTGGCCGCGTGTCTTCCCAACCCTGCCGATCTCACCGATGAGATCCAGGGCAAGACCTGCGCCGGCACCTGGGTGACCGGCCTCGACAAGGCTGGCAAACCGTCCGAGGTCTACCTCTATCACGTCGTCGACAACGCCGAGACGTTGGCTCGTGACGGTGCCCAGGCCGTGGTGTGGCAGACCGCGTTGTTCCCGGTCGCGGCGATGGAACTCATTGCGTCGGGCGAGTGGGCCGGCGCGGGGGTGCTCGGTCCCGAGGCCTTCGATGCGGTGCCGTTCCTCGACCTGGTCAAGGGCGACCTCAATTCACCCTGGGGCATCGAGTACCGCTGATCGCCGAGTACCGCCGATCGCCCCCGGCGTGGCGGCACAGGCGTCGCGGCGCTCAGAACTCGGCGACGACGGCGCGCACCAGCTCGACGATCTCGGGCGGGGCCTTGGCCACCGAGCCGGCGTCGGTGGGCGGTTGCGGGTCGTATTCGATCCCGAGCTGCACCGCCTGGGCCATCTCGATGCCGAACATCTCGACGACGAGGCGCAGTGCCATGTCGATCCCCGCCGACACCCCGGCGCCGGTGATGACCTTGCCGTCGACCACGACGCGGTCGCTGCTGGGCAGCGCTCCGAAGGTGGCGAGGGCGTCGTAGCTGGCCCAGTGGGTGGTGGCCTTGAGCCCGTCGAGCACTCCCGCGGCACCCAGGATGAGCGAACCCGTACAGACCGACGTGGTCCAGGTGGTGCTGCGATGGGCGGATTGCACCCAGTCCACGATGGGGGTGCCCGCAACGGCGAGGCGGCGGCTGCCAGGGCCGCCGGGGACCAGGAGCACGTCGGGGGTGGCGACGTCGTCGAAGGTGTGCTCGATCTCGAGATGGATGAGGTTCTGGTCGTCGCTGAGCCGGCCAGTGCGCTCGGCGCACACGACCACCTCGAGGCCAGGCACCAGCGTGAGCACCTGGTAGGGCCCGATGGCGTCGAGCAGGGTGAGCCCCTCGTAGAGGGCGATGGCGACCCGGGTCATGGTGTGCTCCTGGGGTTGAGGTAATTGTCTTTGAAGTGGATCCGGTAGGCGGCGGGGGTGGTGCCCAGGCGCTTGTCGAAGAGGCGGTGCAGGGTCGAGGCATCGCCGATTCCGGTGCGCCCCGCGACCTCGCCCACGGTGAGGTTCGTGGTCTCGAGCAGCGCCCGGGCCCAATCGACTCGGCATGACTCGACGTAGCGGCCTGGGCTGACCCCCACCTGATCGGAGAAGGTGCGGGCGAAGTGGCGGGGGCTCATGGCGGCGGTGGCGGCCAGTGCCGCGATGCTGCAGTCGCGCGAGGGGTCCGCCGCGATCCAGTCCTGGACGCGGCGGATCTCGTCGCGCCGCGCTCCGGCCGTGGTCATGGGTGCCGAGAATTGTGATTGACCGCCAGCGCGACGCAAGTACATCACCAGCCACTGCGCCACCTCGCGGGCGAGTTCGTCGTCGTGATCGGCGGAGACCATGGCGAGGGCCAGGTCCATGCCGGCGGTCACCCCGGCCGAGGTCCAGACGTCGCCGTCACGGGTGAAAATGGCGTCGGGGTCGAGGATCACCTCGGGATGGCGCTCGGCGAGCCGGGCGGCCGACGCCCAGTGGGTGGTGGCGCGACGCCCGTTGAGCAGGCCGGTGGCGGCCAGGACGAAGGCCCCGGTGCACACCGACCCGGTTCGCCGGGCTGAGCCGGCGAGCGTCGAGATCTGCTCGAGCAGCATTGCGTCGCGGGCTGCGGCGCGGCTGCCGGTGCCGCCGGCGATGAGCACGGTGTCGACATCGTCGAGGGTGGGTAGCGACCAGTTGGCGCCCATGATGAGGCCGCTCGAACAGCTGACCTGGCAGCCGTCCATGGTGGCCACGCCCACCTCGTAGCCGCAGCGTGCGGTGCCGGCGAGCAACTCGTTCGCGGCGTTGAACACCTCGGCGGGGCCGCAGACGTCGAGGGAATGGCAGTCGGGGTAGGCGACGATGGCGATGCGGCGCGGCGCGGTCATGGCGTCCAGCTTGGGGGCCGGGCGCCATGACCGCAATGACAAGTCTCTTGCAGATCAGGCCACCAGGTCGCGGTAGGCGACAATGGCGTGCAGCACGTCGGTGAGTGCTGCCTGCAATTCGGCCTGTGCGGTGTCGAACGCCGCTCGAACGGCTGCGGGATCGGCGTTGAACTGACGTGCGCTACCAATCCTCACGGGCTGAGCACCCCGAGCGGAAAGGCGTACTGCAGATGCACCCAGCTCGCTGACGACACCACTATCGCCCCACCCCCGAAGGTAAATCGGTGGATCGAGGCATTCGCCTGAGGGGTCAGGCACTACTCGGAGGGTCTTCCGCGCCACGCCGCTCGCCCAGCAGTGGTCCGACTTGGCTTGCGTAGTGGTGCAGGTCGGATATGTCGGCAATATCAGCGATCATCTCGTCAGCAAGCACGTAGCCCCACGACTCGACGATCAGCACGGCTTCGGTGAGCCATAGAGAATCGGGCTCGGGTGGAATCGGCTCGCCAAACTCGGCTTCGAGGCGGCGGATGAACTCCTCGAGCGGTGGCACGGCCGGCCTCACGGGATCATTGCCGGGGTGGATGCGGCGGCGAGTAGCCGTCGACGTGTCGGCGAGCCGAGCCACGCCGGGCGTGTGACCGAGGCTATGAAGCTTGACCGGTACGCCCCATCGTGCCACTCGTGGTTCTTCAGTTCGCCCTCGATTTCGAATAGACGGCCGAGGCCGCTCGCAAACCCGTCGAACGAACGCTGGGTCGACTCGGCGTAGAGCTTCCGGAAAGTGAACTCGTGGAACAGATACTCGACGAAGATCAATACGCCCTGGATCGCATGGACACGGTCGCGAGCATTTTCGAAAACAAACGCTCCAAGCCCACACGTCCCGTGGCGGAAGCTGGCAGACCGCCCCTGCACGACCCCAATTATGGCGTCGTCGGCTCGTCGAACCAGAAGCATCTGGGCGAACACGCCCTCGTTGAGCGCCCTTACGAAGTCTTCATAGGGCACGGGTGCACCCTCGGCCCGCCACAACCCTATGGACCCTGGCCGCAACATCTCTGTATACAGCAGCGGATAGGTGGCCGGAACCACCGGGGAGAGCTTCACCCGCCCATTCCCGAGCGCCCCTGATGTGGCCGGCCACCCACCGCTCGCGTTCACGGGGTCGACTCTCCGGTCAACTGGCGCACCGCTTGCAACGTGGAGGCGTCCGCCAGGATTGACTTGGACTCGTCTCCCTTGAAGGGCAATGAGAGCCCTCCGTCGTCGCCGATCGCTGCGATGAGTTCACCATCGTCGAGCACCGGGCTCAACGACGGGTTGTGCTCGAATACCGGTACCGAGCCAATCACTGGGACCACCACGCGCCCGAGCCCGATGAGGTCGCTACGGGCCGCCTCAAGTGAAACCTCTGGATATGTAACGAGGCCGATTGTGATAGTTGGTTGCGCATCCTTCGCCCCGAACAGGACCTCGTCGACTTGGACATCTACTTCGAGGGTCTGCCACGCTGCGGCGCGGTCGTCGAACGCAATGACAAGTCCGTCGGTCTCGCCAGGTTTGGGGCTCTCGTTCACCTTAAGCCCTGCGTCGGGACGGACGTCGGTGATACGGCCCACAACAAGCCGCTCAACCCCAAACCGCTGGGGTGAACGGACGACCTCAGCCAAGGTTCTCCATTCGTGCACCTTCGACACCGATTCAGCTCGGAGCTGCACCGCCTCCGTGTACCCAGGACCGCTAGCAGCTGGCTGGTCGGTCTCCAGACCGCAACCGCCGGGGACGGCCAGACCTATCGCAATGACGGAGATTGTGAAGAATCGCTTAGTTGACAGCATTGAAGTGCCCCTTGTCGTGACCAGTGTAGATGACCGCTGTGAGCTGGTTGCCGGCCATGCAACCAGCCTCGTTGGGGTCGTTTCGATGCTCTAGGCCGATGCTGTGGCCGATCTCGTGGCATGCCAGGTTCCGCACAAATGTGGCCCCCATGGCGTACGAGCTGGTGTCGAACCGTACGTTGTGGCGCTCGCACTCGTTGGCGCCGTTGGCAATAACAATGATGTCAATCCAACGGTCCCACCGCCGGAGCCGTGCCAGGCCAACCCGCAATACGTGGTGTAGTTTTGGTCGATCAGATTTGCGTCAGTTGTGTTCGCTTGTGGAACCATCTTCGTCGTGATAACGAGGGGCACCCCATCCATGTACCCGCGGTGGTCGTTTGCGGCCGCAACCATTGGAGCTTCGAGGTTCTCGTAGAAGAAGGTGTGCTCTCGATTGTCTGCCACACCGCGGCCGAAACACGTCCCAACGAAAGCAGCCGGAATTCCCGCCCAGTTCGTCGCCCCGACTGGCGCCGCGGACACCCCGGCCGCAACCGCCGCCACAGAAATAGCTGCAGCGGCCCTCTGCTTGCCCATAGATCTCTTCCCTGACCAATCCATCCGTCCTCCAGACGTCATGCCGGTCCAAGTCAGCCGGCCTTAGTCCCCTACCGTGCCTCGAGAAAACGTTACATCGGGAGGCCAGAGAGGGCCGTGCCCCTCATGTCGTGCGCCCCGAATCGGTGCTAACGAGGGTTGAACGGATCGAGACGGGCAGATCGGGGTGGCTCGGGTTAGCTCGTGTTTGAGTTGGCCGAAGAGTCGAAGCCGCGCGAAGGGAATTGGTGGCTCGGAGATGCGATAGCCCCCGCCGTCTCGGCATCCGCGGCAAGTCCGCCAAAGAGGGTGCTGACCATCAGAGTGAGTGCCGCGCCGGCGGCGTGTCCGGCGGGAACGATGCGCCCGGCTTTGATGCCGAGCAGCCCGGTTGCGGCCAGGATGAAGGCCTCGGTGCACACCGAGCCGGTCCGGTGGCGACGATCGCCCGAGCACGCCGAACGCGCCAGCAACGCGGTGTCGCGGGCCGCGGCGCGGCTGCCGTTGCCGCCGGCGATGAGCACGGTGTCGACGTCGTCGAGCGCGGTCAACGCCCAGTTGGCACCTAGGACGAGGCCGCTCGAGCAGGTGACCGGCCGGCCGTCCATGGTGGCGACCCCCACCTCGTAGCTGCGGCGCCCGGTGCCGTCGAGTAGCTGATCCGCCGCGCTGCACACCTCGGCGGGCCCGCTCACCTCGATGGAGTGGCGGCCGGGGAAGGCGACGACGACGATGCGGCGCGGTCATGGCGTCCAGCTTGCGAGCCGGACGCCATGACCGTAATGACAAGTCTCTGGAAGATCAGGACACCAGGCCGTCAGGCCGTTAGGCCGTCAGACGATCAGGCGGTGAGGTGGTCAGTCGGTGAGGTCGCGGTAGGCGACGATCGCGTTCAGCACGTCGGCGAGTGCCGCCTGCAATTCGGCCTGTGCCGTGTCGAACGCCGCCCGAACCGCAGCGGGATCGGCGTTGAACTGTGCCGGTGTCACGCCACTCACCGTTGCCGCCGCGGCGTCCACGTGGCCGGCGGCTGTCGAGACGAGCGCTTCGATCGCCGCGGTGTCACGGCCGGCGGCTCGCTGTTCGGCGATCATCGGGTTGAATTTCGCGAACGCGGTGCCGAACTCGTCGATCCGTACCGAGATGAACAGCTGAGGGATGACCACGGCGTAGACGCGGTTGTCGGCGTAGATGGCGCTGCAGGAGGCCTTGACGGCCGCTCTGGTCGTCGCCGAGTTCACCGCCGGCCGGTTCACGTTCACGAGGTTCGCCTCGACTTGGTCGATGCCGGCGATCTGGGCCGCCTTCTGAGTCGCGGTGAGGCGCTTGACCTCGCCGATGCGCTGCTCGGCGATCGACAAGATGAAGAGCCGCTCGTCGATGGCCATGTTGCACCTGGCCTTGGTGGAGCTGGCCTTGGGGCCGGCGGCGCTGGCGGCTGACGCTGAAGCCGGCACAACACCGGCGGTGAGTGCCAGCGCGGTGGCGGCGATGGCGGTGGCGGATTGCAGGGTTCGAATGCGGGAGAGTCCCATGTGGCTTCCTTCGGTGGTCGGGTGGTCGGGTGGTCGACATCTCAGTTATCGGCCGAACCTGTTATGAACGTGTGAGCCGTTCACCAGGGTCGTGTGATCGGCGCAGGTCGCGAGAACTGGGAGTACGCATGACGGTTCGCATTGGTGGGGGACAGGGCTTCTACGGCGACGGGCATGCGCCGGTCGCCGAGCTGCTGGCCGACGGCATCGACTACCTGGTGTGCGAGGCGTTGGCCGAGCTCACGCTTGCGATCCTGCAGAAGGACCGTCAGCGCGACGAGTCGCTGGGGTACGCCCGCGACTTCCCCCTGTATGTGGCCGCCGCCATTGGTGACGTGCTCGACGGTCGCACCAAGGTCATCACCAACGCCGGTGGAATCAACCCGATCGGTGCCGGCCGTGCGGTGATCGGGGCGTTACGAGCCCATGGTGTGACCGGGGTGAAGGTCGCCACCATCGTGGGCGATGACATCCGTCCGCATGCCGATGCGTTGGGCCTTCCCGACGACACGTTGTTCGCCAACGCCTACCTGGGCGCCATGCCCATCGTCGAGGCGCTCGCGGCGGGGGCCGATATCGTGATCGGTGGGCGCATCGCCGACGCGTCGCTGTTTCTGGCCCCGCTCATCCACGAGTTCGGCTGGGAGCGCGACCAGTGGGACCTGCTCGCTGCGGGCATCGCCGGAGGTCACCTCCTCGAGTGTTCTGGTCAGGTCTGCGGTGGCAACTATTCGGGCGACTGGTGGAACAACTCCACGCCGGGCATGGTCGGCTTCCCGATCGGCGAATTCGAGTCCGACGGCACGTTCGTGATGACCAAGCCGGCCGGCTCGGGCGGCCGGGTCACCTTCGACACGGTGCGCGAACAGTTGCTCTATGAGGTGCAGGACCCCTCCGCCTATCTCAATCCCGACGTCACCGTCGATCTGGCCTCGGCTCGACTGGACGATCTTGGCAACGACCGGGTGCGGGTGTCGGGCGTGCAGGGTGCGCCGCCACCCGAGACGTACAAGGCGCTGGTGTGCCGGCCGGGCGGATGGTCCTCCGAGGTGAAGGCCACCTATGGCTGGCCCGATGCCGAGGCCAAGGCGCACACCGCAGTCGAGTACCTCAAGGCCCGTGCCGCCGTCATCGGCATGGAGGTCACCGAGTGGCACGAGGAGTACTTCGGAGCCAACGCGTTCGGTGGCCCGACGGTGCCCGAGGCCCCCGACGGCTGGGAGCCGCCCGAGGTCATCGCCCGGCTCGCCTGGCGTTGTGAGACCAAGGAGGAGGTCACCAAGCTTGGTCGCGAGATGGGTCTGCTCGGCCTGTCGGGCCCACCCATGGTCGCCGCTGCGGGCCGAGGCCGCGACGGACGCCCGTCGCAGTTGCTCACCCTCGATGCCCTGGCCGTGCCACACCACCTGGTCGACGATCAGGTCGTGGTCGAGCTCACCGAGGTGTAACCGAGGCCATCTCGCCGAGGTTCGCTACTTTGGCACGATGTAGACGCCGCAGTCGAAGCGTTCGCCATCCCAGGTAAGGGTCCACACCGACCCCTTCGAGCAACCGGCCTTGCCCGGCACCTCCATGCCGCGGCCCTTGGCCCGCCGGATGATGTCGGGGATGACGTCGCCGTGGGAGGCGAGCACCGCCGTCTCGCCGGCGACAGCGAAGCGTTCTGCCAGCGCCCAGGAGTGCTCGATGTCGGTGCCCTCCAGGAGGGCGGTATCGATCTCGAGGTGGCAACCGATCGTCGCGGCGAGGGGTTCGACGGTCTCGATGCAACGCACCGCCGGGCTGGAGATGATCCGCTGCACGCCGGCGTCGCGCAGAGCGTCGGTGATGCGGGCGGCCTGACGCAGACCGACGGCGTCGAGGTGGCGCTCGGTGTCGGACGGATCGGCGTCGTGGCGCACGCCCGCGGACCCGTGCCGCACGAGGTAGATGGTCACCGACGAAACTCTATACAGTGCGGCATGGCCACGATTCAGCTTCGAGACCTGTGCGGAGTTCGCTCGGGCGACAAGGGCGACATCAGCGATCTGTCGCTGTTCGCCGACGATCAAGTGGCCTACGAGGTCATCGTTGCCGAGGTGACCGCCGAGCGGGTCAAGGCCCACTTCGGTGACCTCGTCGCCGGCCCGGTGACCCGCCACGAGGTGCCCAACGTCTGGGCGCTCAAGTTCGTCATGGATCACGCGCTCGCCGGAGGCGGGCCCCGGTCGCTGCGCTCGGACAACCTGGGCAAGACCCTCGGTGGGGCACTGCTTCGACTCGAGATCGACGTGCCCGATGCGGTCGCTACCGCAGCGCCGCGCAAGGGGCGCCGAGCCCCGCGACCGTGGGTCGTCAGCTCGGACTGACCGGTTTCAGCGGCGAACCGGCCAGCCGGGCGAGCCCGCCGGGCGCCGAGCGGTCGAGCACCGCGAGATTGTGCACCAGATCGCCGTAGGAGTCGAGGAATCGCAGGTTGTCCTGGGTGGTGGCCACACCCGATCCGCTGAGGTGGCGGGCGAACTGGGTGCGGTGACTGCGATAGCGGAATCGCCCGACGACCTGTACGGCGGCGTCGTGATCGACCATGCCGCGTTGCTCGAGGGCGCCAAGCGCTTCCTCCGTCGTTGCTCCTCGGCGGAGCTGGACCAGGGCATGGCGCACACCGGTCGACTCTTGCCCGGACTCGGGATCGGGGAGATACATCATGCGGCGAACGTGGCGATCAGCGAGGAACTGCACATAGCCCGAGTCGCGACTGGCGCCCGTGATGGAGACCAGGAGGTGGTCGTTGTCGTATCCCCACGTCTCGAACTCGATCGGGTGGGAATCGCGGCTGATGGAGCAATGGGCGAGTCCCGACGACACCAGCACCAGATCGAAGATCTCGACGTGGTCGCCGAGCTGCACCGTCACCGCTCCCGTGTGTCCGCAGGCTTCGATGGACGTCGTGGCCGTCGAGACGAGCACCTCGCTGCCGCCCGATCTCAGCTCGTCGGCGATGGTGTCGAAGGCCCGTTGGGGCCCGGCGCTGAAGTACAGGTTGGCCGTGCGGTAGCGGCGCCCGACGAGCCGGCGAAGTATGCGCCGCGAGTCATGAGCGCATTCGGCCAGGGTTCGCGCCAGCTCGACGTTGCGGGCTCCGCCCGAAGGGGTTCTCCAGGCCCGAAGCAGCTGACTGGCCGCCGAACTGGGCACGAACAATGCCTCGACGATGCGAAACCGCGTCGAGCCGATGGGGATGGCGTGGTTGCCCCAGACGACGCAGATGGGCGGTTGCATGGCGGTGGTGAGCTCGAGGCCGACCTCCTTGACGAGCCACTCGTAGACGACACCGTCGGACTCGAGGATGTGGCAGGCGGTCTCGACATCGCCAAGTCCGGGGACGTGAGTGGTGGCCCACGCACCCCCGAGGCGCGACCTGGCTTCGGCCACCGTCACGTTGGCTCCACGACGGTGATGACCGAGGGCGGCCATCAGCAGCATGGGGCTGCTGCCGACGACCAGCACCCGTTCTGCAGCGCTGCTGTCGGTGGTTCGGTCGGGCGCCGTCACTCGCGGCCGATGGTCGCTGTGTCCGCCAGCATCTCGAACATCGTGTCGGCATCGACTACCCGACGGCCGCCAGCTCGTCGCACGCCGCCGGGTGCCTCGTCGGTCGCGATGATGAGTTCACTGGTGCTGTGGGTCGAGGCGATGGTCTCGAGGGCGGAGTCGACCGAAACCCCGGGCCGGGTGATGCGCACGCGTAGGCCCGGTGCGGGTCGCTCGGGAGCAGACGAGCTGAGCTGACCGTCGAAGATCACGTCGATGCTGTCGAAGTGTCCGGAGTGGGCGTTGGCGAGCTCGAACAGCAGGGTCGTGCGCCGGCGGTTCACTCCTCCGGCGTAGCGCAACGGCGACGCCGCGGCATCGCCGTCGACCAGCAGCGCGGCGAGCCGCGTCGGCCCGGCGGCGTGGGTGAGCGCCCCACGCGTGACGATCTCACGGGTGAGCGTGACGCGGGCCGGCGGTTCGTTGTCGAGGGCGAGGCGACGCAGCGGTGCCGCCTCGATGGGCACGGGCATGACGTCCGGATCGTCATCAGGGTCGTTGTCGTCGAAAACGTCGTCCGGGCCGGTGGCGGTGGCGCGGAGTCGGGCGATGTCCTCGTCCTGCTCGGTCGTCGCAGGTGTTCCGTTCAGCCGCGTGCGGTCGAGCTCGGCCTCGGCAGCCCGCAGCAGCGCTCGGGACTGCTCCAGTCGCTGCTGGAGGGCCTGCGCCTCGGCCCGGTAGGTCGCGACGACAGCGGAGAGTTCACTGTTGGCGCGGCTCCAGCGGCGGCTGAGCTGACGGGCACGGTCGCCGGAGAGATCGCCCCGGGGCTGGATGAGCTGGGAGACGTGATCGTTCATGTCGGCACCTCGTTGGTGTGGTTCTGGTCGGTTGAAGGGCTGGGGGTGGGGAGATATCGGACAACAGCGTGCAGCGCGGGCGCAGGTACGGGAATGAGTACGGGTACGGGTACGACGACGTCGGGAACGTCGTCCGCTGCAGGAGCGCCGAGCCACTCGATCGAGTTCCGCAGCAGTCGCCAGTGCTCGAGGCGGGTAATGTAGGGCGCCATGCCGGACCGCATCACCCCGATGGTCGAGGCCAGGTTGGTGTCCTGCACGAAGGTGATGATCCGGGTCGTGTCGGGACGGGCCCCGGCCCGGGCCAGAGCATTCAATGCGGGCGCCATGACACCGTTGCCGCGGGCCCACGGCGGAATCCACGAGGCCTCGATGAGCATCTCGGTGCGGCCGATGGGCGGGAACGTGCCGGCGAAGAAGTCGATCAGGTGTCGGCGTTGGGTGGCCCCGTCGATGATCCAGCCGAGGTAGCAGAGCCGGTTGTCCTCGGTGACGCCGACGTAGGCCTGAGTGAACCCCGCGTCCCAGAGGCGCCTGCGGGCGAGGAGCATCGACAGGTCCTCGCCGTCGAGCCCGGCGGTGTCGAAGATCTCGGCGACGTCGTGGTTGGTCATCGGGCGAAGGCGAAAGGCGAGCTTGGTCGGAGCGAGCACCGGCACGCGTTGACCGTGCACCGCGAAGCCGTGATAGGTCGCGTCGGACCACAGCCACCGCTGCACGGTGGTCCGTAGCGCGGCTCCGTCGCCCAGCCGGAGGAGACGCCACAGCTGGGCGCACTTGGACAGGATTCGCTTCATGATCGGCTCCGGTTGGTGGTGACGGTCCAGCCCACGGTCACGAGGGCCAGCAGCGGGTACAAGATGTCGGCCGAGCCCCGCAGCGTGATGTGGGGGTCGAAGGTCTGGGCGAGGTTCACGGTCATCAACGCACCGAACACCCCCGCGCCCACCGCCCCGACCGGTCCGGGAGTGGTTCGCAACACGCGCCGAGCGGTGACCATGCCCATCCCGATGAGGGCGAACCACGCGAGGAACAGCGGGATGCCACCGCTCCAGAGCAGCCACAGGTGGCCCGACTCGATCCAGATGAAGTCCTCACCCTTTCGGGGCGACACCACCCGGGCCTGGGGCGACACTCCCCAGATGATGTTGTTGACATCATCGAATTTCGGCACGAAGTAGGTCTCGAGGTTGTACAGGCGAACGTCCCACGACGAGCCGGGGTTCATCTCGAACAAGGCGCGGCCCCGGTCTTGGTTGGGCAGGTTCTGCACATCGTTGCGTTCGGCCGAGGTGATGGCGGCCCCGTCGAAACCCTGGAGGCGTCGCTGCGCGAGCGGCGCGACGGCGAACCCGGCGACGAGGAGGACGGGTAGTGACATGACGATGAGTCGACGCACCGACTTCGTCACGATCGCCAGGGCCGCCAATCCGGCGAGGAACGATACGACCGGTCCGATCTGGCCACTGCCGAACACGCCGAGGGTGGTCATGACGGCCGCAAGGCCGAGCGCCCGCTTCGGCCGTTCCCCCGCCAGCAGGAAGGCGATGGCGATCAGCGCGTTCATTGCGGAGTACACCCCGAACCCGATCGGGTTGCCGATCGACGCCGCGCCCCGGCCGTCGTTGACGATGAAGCCCTCGTTGGGGAAGTACGGGTTGAGGTACTCGGCGGCGTTGAACAGGTTGAGCGAGTCCATCAGACCGAGGATCCCGAGGAAGCTGGCTGTCGCGAGGCTGAAACCCACGCTCGCCCGCACCTGGCCGGCCGTGCGGATGGTGCAGCGCACCAAGGCGTACAGGAGCCCGATCCGTATGAACACCAGGGAGTAGAAGAAGTCCTCGGTGCTGAGAGGGCGGAGGCGGATGAGCTGGGCGGTGAGCGGGACGAAGAACCCGCACGCCACGATGGCCACGATGGCCCAGTCGACACGGTTGAAGCTGAAGCGCGCTCGTCGCGAGTAGACGAGCCAGCGCGCGCTGAGCAGCCCGCACAGTGCGAAGAGGAGCGCCTCGTTGGGACGAACGAGGGGGAGCACCTGGTCGCGGCCGAAACCTACGATCATGGGCGCCACCGCCACCATCGTGTACCCGGCGACCGGTGGATGGTTCCACACGAGAACGGCGAGCGCGATCATGCCGACAGCCGCCAGCCCGATCGGACCGCCGCCGAAGGCGACGACCACGCCGGCGGCGATGGCGGCGAGCGGCGCGGCCCACAGTGCCCGATCGAGACGGCGGCGGTCGGGGGCGACGAGATTCCCGACCAACACCGCGGCCCAGCTCTTGACCGTGTCGGCGTCGATGGGCGTGTCGTCGAGTCGAGCTCGCGGCGGTGTGCGCGTGGCCGTCATCGGGAGGTCACCGCATCGGTCGATGGTTGGTGACCCGGACGAAGCTCGGCCCGAAGCGCAGCGAGCTCCCCGTCGGATCGATTCCTCAAACCGAGGTACCCGACGACCCCGGCGATAGCGAGGGCCGTGGCGAGTGAGCTCGACGCGAAGTCGTTGAGTCCGAGGGTGATCACCAGAAAGGCCACGACCGCACCAGCGGTGCCGAACGCCGCAACGCTCGCCCGGAGGGTCGCTCTCAGGGAGCGAGCCAACTCGTAGCCGCCGACCGACGAGGTGCGGGCGAGGCGGCGCGACAGGCGATGGTGCAGGGCAATGGCGGCGACGATGTCGGCGATGGTCATCGCAAGCCCCAGGCCCAACACGATCCACGCGCCGCTGAGGAGCAGCCACACCACGGCTGCACCCATGACGGTGAGGCCCAACCGCATCAGCGTGATGCGGGTTGCGCCGGCCGCATCGCCCTGGCTGTAGGCGGCGGGGGTGGCGATCTGGATCAGTCCTTCCCCCACTACCGAACCCGCCATGGCGATGACGGCGAACGAGATGAGGCGGGGCCCGTCACCCGACGCCATCTCGCCGACGGCCGCAATGGGCCCGGCGAACATGCCAAGCGCGAGCATCGCAACGGCCGCCGGCACGGCGATCAGCGCAGCGAGACCCACGCCCGACCGGTAGGCGTCGGCCAGTCGGGCTCGATCCCCTCCGGTACTCAGAGCAGCAAGCCGTGGCAGCAGGGCGTAGCTCACCGGCTTGCAGGCGAACGCCACCGGGAGATTCAGTACGGCGAGCCCCACCTGGAATGCACCGACGCCGCCGGCAACGGCATTGCAGGCGACGATCAGCAGGAGCATCCGTGCCCCGTTCGCTACCGCCGCCACGGTCGTGGGGCGGATCTGGGCGATGATCGCCGCGACCTCGGGGTCGTGCCAGTCCCGTCGTGGCCGGATCCGCAATCCCAGTCGTCGTGCACCCCACCATTGGATGGTGGCGTGCAGCACGACCCCGAGCGTCGAGCCGCCGCCAAGGAGCAGCATGTGACCGACTCCCACATCGCCGAGCGCAGTGCCGGTGCCGTACTGGAGTGCGTACACACCGAGCGCTGCGATCAGTGTGACGTTCTCGGCGATGGAGGCCGCGGCGGGAACCGCGAACTCGCCGAACGCGTGCTGAACGGCCTGGCCGGTGACGGCGATCCCGTAGCCGAGCAACT
>Ga0105047_10011745_pt1 | contig 14175 bp, 8 predicted proteins | sample MAT04_FD_78384 | JGI IMG/M metagenome (GOLD analysis project Ga0105047, IMG submission 78384) | Freshwater microbial communities from Lake Fryxell liftoff mats and glacier meltwater in Antarctica - MAT-04 (megahit assembly) | ecosystem: Environmental > Aquatic > Freshwater > Ice > Liftoff... | reverse complement strand
TCATTGGCGTCTTCGACTGTCCTGCCGACCCAGCCGACGACCGGCGGGCAGTTGATGCCGCAGAAGTCGCTCGAACAAGTGAAGTACGAAGCCCCTCCGGTGATGCCGCTCGACGGTCCCTTGCCGAAGCCGGTGATGCCGCTCGACAATCCGACGCCGACCGAGCCGCCCGCACCGACCCCGCCACCCATCCTGCCGCTGACACAAACGCCAACAGCGGCACCGTTCCCACCGCCGGCACCGGCCGGGGTGATGATCATCCCCGACGCGGGCTTGGTGCCGCTGCCGTCCGCGACGGAAAAAGAGATCACCGGCTTCCCGGTCGTGCCCACGATCGTCAAGTAGGTTTGTCGCGGTACATCCGCCGGATGATACGGGCGGCGACGTAGCCCGCTTTGAATCCGGCGTCGATATTGACGACCGCGACTCCGCTCGAACAGCTATTCAACATCGTCAGCAGCGGGGCCAAGCCGCCGAAGGCCGCGCCGTAGCCGACGCTCGTCGGCACGGCGATCACCGGGCACTCGACCAATCCGCCCACCACGCTCGGCAACGCCCCGTCCATTCCCGCTACGACGATGACGACATCCGCCGCGTTCAGTCGATCCCGTTGCGCGAGAACACGGTGAATCCCGGCGACGCCGACATCGACGATCAACTCGGCATTCGCCCCCATGACCCGCGCCGTCACGAGCGCCTCCTGGGCCACCGGCAGATCGCTCGTCCCCGCCGTGACGACTTCCACTTTGCCGAGCGACGGCGTCGGGATCGTCGAAGCCTTCCAGAAAAATGTCCGGGCCAACCGATCTTGGATGCCCTGCGGAATCACTGCGGCCAAGTGTTCCGCCTGTTCGGCGCTCACCCTCGTGGCGAACGCATCTTGGCCGTGCTCCGTCAACCGGCGGAGGATTCCTTCGACCCATTCCGGCGTCTTTCCCTCGGCGTAGACAACTTCGGGGAACCCGCACCGCAGCTGGCGGTCGAGATCGACGGTGGCGAATGCGAGTTCGGTATCGGGCATGTGCGGTCTCAGGGCTCTGTCGAGCCGTCAATCTTGATGAAGGAGATCCGGTAGGATTTGGAATCCAGCGGAAATAAGGGCCCGGCCGGCCCACTGGATTATTGTTCGAGAACTGTCCGAGCCGTCCAGTGCGGAGTTCAAGTTTTGAGTTTCGACGTCAAACTGATTTCGGCCGCGCGGCACATCATCGGATTGTTTTCCCACTTTGGGTCGAGTAGAAGCTCTTCGTCCCGCTACTTCGGCGCGAAGCACGCCGAAGTTATTACACTAATTTTTCGCAGGACACGGATTCAGGTCATCCATGGCTCACAACATCCCGGCCGGTCTGGAATCCTCATTCGCCGAGGCCGTGCGGTTCCACGCGGCCGGGCAGTTCGACGCGGCGGAGCAGGGCTACCGCGCGCTCCTCCAGCAGCAGTCGACCTTCCCGGCCGCGCTGTGCAATCTCGGCGTCTTGCTCGTTCGCCGCGGGCAGATCGACGAAGCCATCCGCTGTTACGCCCTCGCGCTGGCCGCCGATCCGCGATTCACCGATGGCTTGTACAACCTCGCCAACCTCTTCCGCAAACAGGGGCGGGAACCTGAAGCCATCGAGCAATACCGGGAGTGCTTGCGGGTCGATCCCGATCATGCCAACGCGCACTACAACCTCGGCACGACCTTCGCCGCACTCGGTCAATTCGGCGACGCCGAGGTTAGTTTCCGGGAAGTCATGCGCATCGAACCGAAGAGCAAAGAATGCACCCTGCGACTCGGCGATCTGCTGTTGCGGACGGGCCGAACCGAGGAAGGGGTGAGCTTGTTCCGCGGTTACGTGAAGGACAACCCCGACGATCATCGCGGCGTTTACAACCTCGGGTTGGCGGTCGCCAATAACAACAACCCGACCGAAGCGATCGAACTGCAACACCGCGCCTTGAAATTGAAGCCGGATTATCCCGAGGCCCACAACGCGATGGCGCTCGCGCTCGAACTGTTGGGCCGCAAGGACGACGCTCTATTCCACTACGAGAAGGCCGTGCAGGCGAAGCCGGACTTCGCCGATGCTTGGAGCAATTTCGCGGTGAATCTTTCGGAACAGGGCCGCTGCGACGAGGCCATCGCCTGCTTGCGGAAGTCGCTGCTGTGCCGGCCCGATGCCCCCGCGACCCACAGTAATTTGCTGTTGCTCCTCAATTACTCATCGAATGTCGCCGCCGAGCAGTTGCGAGCCGAGCACGAAGATTGGGCCCAGCGATTCACGACTCCTGTGCAACCGCGACCGGCGCCGAACCCGCCGCTCGATCCGACGCGGCGGCTGCGCATCGGTTACCTCTCGGCCGACTTCCGCCAGCACACGATCGCCGCGTTCGCCGGGGCGCTCTTCCAGCACCACGACCGCGCGGGCTTCGAAGTCTTCGCCTATTCCAACGTCCTGCACGACGACGATACCACGGCGCAGTTGAAAGCGCTGGCCGATCATTGGCGGCCGATCCGGGGGTTGTCCGACCGCCAATCGGCCGAGTGGATCCGGCAAGATGGCATCGACATCCTCATCGACCTCGGCGGGCACACGGCCGGGAACCGGTTGATCGTCTGCGCCTATCGGCCCGCCGCGATCCAAGCGACGCTGTTCGGCTACCCGAATACCACCGGCATGGAAGCGGTCGATATCCGCATCACCGATCCCGTCTCCGACCCGGCCGGTATCACCGATTCGCTCTACACCGAGAAGTGCCTGCGCTTACCCGAGGTGCCGTGGGTGTACGTGCCACCGACGGATGCGCCGGATGTGGGCCCGCTGCCGGCGGCGAGCCGGAAGCCCTTCACCTTCGGCTGCCTGAACAACTCCGCGAAGATTTCCGAGCGCTGCCTCGACGCTTGGGTGAAGTTGATCCAGACCCTCGCCGGTACGCGGTTGGTACTGCTGGCGGGGCAGTCGCAATCGGCCCAGAAGCGGCTGTCGGAACGGTTCATGAAAGCCGGCATCCTGCGCGATCGGATTCAACTCGTCACCCGCCTGCCGAGGCAGCAATACTTCGAAACCTACCACGGCATCGATATCGCGCTCGATCCGTTCCCGTACAACGGCGGCGTCACCACCGGCGATGCCCTTTGGATGGGCGTGCCGGTGCTGACGGTCGCCGGGGCGAGCTACTCCTCCCGGCAAGGCGTCACGCAAATGCTCGCGCTCGGCTTGCCGGAGTTCATCGCCGAAGATCCGGATGCGCTGATTCCGCTGGCGAAGATGTGGATGAACCGCCGGCCCGAGCTCGCCCAACTGCGGATGACCCTGCGCGAGCGATTGCAGAATAGCCCGCTGGCCGATATTCCCCGGTACGTCCGGAATCTGGAAGCGTCACTGCGGGGCGAGTGGGCGAAGCGCGGCACGGGCGACGAGCCCGTTCTTCAACAATTGCCCGAGTAGCAGTGCGAAGCCCGCCGCCGCGACCCAACGCAGCGGACTGTGACCGTAAACGACGCTGGCGTTGAAAGTGATGAACGCGAAGAACCCGTGCGATGCCACCGCGATCCACTTCGGCCGTAAGGCGTACCGTGCCGGATACGCACACCACGCGACCGCATCGGTCAACCAAGCCAGCGTGAAGAAATACGACACGAAGATTCCGGGGCCGAACCCGGACGACGCTTCCACGTGCTCCCATGCGCGGGCGTGGCTCCATCCATGGGCGAGGTGAAACGCCAAGCCGAGGTGGACGAGAAAGACCGCCAGGCCGCCGACCCACGCCGCGCGGGCTACGCGGAAGGCGCTCGCTCGGGAATGCCATTCGGCCCGGCTCGCTTGCAACTGCATGAGCACAGCCCCGGCCCAGAGCGCGAAGGCGAAGTAGGCCGTGTCGATGATGGCGGGATGGCGCAGATTCGGTTTCGGATCGAGCCGCGCTTCGGCGATGCCCCAACAGATCCCCAACAGAGCGACCCCGAAGGCGAACGCGATCCACGGCTTCGGATTCTTCGGCGCATCCGACATCGCCCATCTCCCTTCGAGGCCGATTCGTCTGTTGTACGGCGAAAAGCGATTGCAGCGAATCCGCGAGAATCATCGGGCTGGGGCAATGTTATCGGTCGTTGGTGGGGTGCGGCCGAACCATCCATTCGGGTGAGCGGGAGAGGGATCATTTCTTGGCGCAAGAGTGCGCGACGCGTCGAAAGTCTGCCAACGGTGGCCCGGCGACCCAATACGCTTCGGGCCACCCAGACTTGCAGCGGATGCGGGATCGGCGCTAGCCCCCGCGTCCCTTGTCCAACACACGACCCGCACGATTCGCACCAAAGGATGGATCCGTACCATGAGACTTAACCCCCCGGCATTGCGTGGAACATTGGAGCGTTTGGAAGCGAGGGAAAACCCGAGCGCGTTTGTGGGCGAGTCCTTCGACGGTCTGACGACTCCCGCGCTGCCGGCCGAGTGGACGACGTGGAGCAACGACGGCCAGCAGCAGTACATCACGTCGAAACTCGCGTCGGTATCCGGTGCCAACTCATTGGCTTCGCTCGGTTCCACCACCATTTCGTCGCGGATCTGGCATTCGACCACGGTGTCCGGCGACACCGGCGCCGCCTTCTCAACACGGGCCGGCACATCCGTGCGAATGGATGTCCTCGCGCGGGGTAGGAACCTCGATACGGCGGCGCCGAGTTACGTCGCCGCCGAGTTCAGCGGATCGCGTTCGGTCGAACTGATCGAAGTCAGCAGCGGCATCGCGAAGTCGCTCGGCCGCGTCGAATCGAAAGTCTCGCTGACAGGCCAGTGGCTGCGGATCTCGCTGAAACCCGTCGGCGAATACGCCGGCGTCACGGTCCAGCGCCTCGACACCGGAGCCTACCTCCGGGCCGACGGCAACTGGCAAACGCTCGAAGTCGAAGCGATCCGCGTGAAGACGTCGATCGCGTCGGGCGACGGTTCCATCGGCATCGGCCGCCGCGCCGGCGGCGCGGGCATGTCCTTCGTCGACGACTTCGCGCTGCTCGCTCCGCCCGGCGTCAACGAAACGTTCGATACCCTGCCGGCCGGAAACCTACCGTCGAACTGGCGGACCTACAGCAACAACCAGCCGACGGCGTTCGCCGTGGGCACCGCCCGCACACTATCTCCTGCACAAGCCCTCAATTCCAGCGGGCAGAGCAACACGCAGAGCCGAGCGTGGCTGGCCAACGCGTTCGCGGCCGACACCGCCGCGACGGTGGCCGTGTACGCCGACAACCTGATTCCGTCGGGTGTGTTCGTCCGCGGCAGTCAACTCGACACGGCGACTCCGACGTACTATTCGCTGACGCTGACGCGCGGGTTGAACATCCAACTGAAGAGCGTCGTCAATGGGACGGAAACGGTAGTCGGCTCGATCCGCTCCACGGCCTACGTCAGCAACGCTTGGATCCGCTTGACTCTCGTCGCCGAGGGGAGCCAACTGAAAGCGGTGGTCGTGAGGGCCGATACGAACCAATGGTTGAAGGCCGACGGCACGTGGAGCAGTACCGCCGTCGCCGCGATGACCGTGACCGATACGCGCATCGCCGGCGTGGGCCAAGTCGGCGTCGAACGGGGCCGCGCCGCAGCGGGGGCCGTCTGGTTCGACGATTTCTCGATTCGCGCCGCATCGTCGATCAACTTGCCCGCGATCCCGAGCCAGCCTCCGGTCGTCGTGCGTCCAGCCGAAATCGGCTCGGTGCCGCGCGCGGAGGGCGTCCGCAAATACTCCCACATCCGGCTCGCGCAACTGGCGTACTCGGGCAACCCGGCCGGCACCTTCGAGACGAACTTGGCGCGGAATAGCCTCGACCTCATCATCCCGAATCCCCGGTATCTGCAAGCCTTCGAGACCGCGACGCCCGACACGACCAAAGTTATTTACACGAATCTGTCGAACGTCTACGGCGAACTCCTCACCGATTGGAACGCCTACGCGGACGCCAACCGCATCCCGCGCGAGCAAGCCTTTTACCACGTCACACAAGCGACGGCGTTCGTCGGCAATACGCAAACCTCGCAACCGGTGTACCAGTTCTGGAACGCCCAGCGGGTAAATGTCAACGGTACCGGAACGCCCGTCAATCTCACATCGGAAGCGCGCGGCTCGCGCAATCCCGGCGTGACCTTCACCGGCGCGGGTACGGCCATCGTCCTCGGCTACCCCGAGCGCTTCCGCGAGTTGAATTTCGACATCGCCCGCGCCGCCGCGTCGGGTTGGACGAGTGTCATCGAATACGTCTCGGCCGTGAATGCCGACGGTAGCCCCGCCGCGTGGAAGACGCTGACGGTCTTAAACGACGGTACCGGCGGACTGCGCACGAGCGGTGCGATCACTTTCGACCCGCCGGCCGATTGGGCTTCGTCGAAAGTCGCGGGTGGAACGCAGCGGTTGCATCAACTGCGGATTCGCACCGTCACCGGCACGGCCGCACAAGCGCCGGTTGCCAAGACGATCCTCGGTCGCGACTATGCCGGGGGTGCTTTCCGCGCCGACGGGCAGCTCGCCGGCACGATCCCCGCCTTCGATTCCAGCGCGGACACCAGCGGCGACGGCTACCTCAGCGACGCCGAGTACCGCAACCGCCGGGCCGGGTTCGATGCGCGTTTCGAGTACGAATCCAGGATTTTCTACCCGTTCTACGGCCAAATGCGGTTCGCGGTGAACCCGGCGCCCGACGCTATCAAGGCGTGGAACATCGACTACCACCGCCGCGTGTTGACGCAGAATCCGTTGGCCGATGGATTGTTTCTCGATAACTCGCACGGCAAACTCCCCTTCGCCGGGACGCCGGTCCAAGAGTCGGTGACGGCGTTCACACAAGACTACTCTGCGCTGGTGGCCTCGCTCACGCGGGCCATCGCGCCGAAGTGGACGGTGTCCAACACGGCCGGTTCCATCGCCGAGGGCGACCCCGTGGCCAAGGCCTCCACGGCCGCATTCGAAGAGTTCGCCATCCGCCCGAACAGCAGCAATTGGTCGCAGGTCCAGCACATCGCCGGGCTGATCGCGCGGCGGCTGAACGCCGACAATCCATCGCCGTACGTGATCGTCGATACGCATTCGGGCCATCTGCCGACGAACGATCCGCGCTCGCAGATCGGGTCGCTCGCCTACTACTACCTGCTGGCCGACCCGGACAAAACCTTCCTGATGTTCAACGGTGGTCAATCCCCGGCTGCGCCGTGGAACGAAGTCTGGGTGCCGGCCGCGGCGGTCGATGTCGGCCGTCCGACGGGGAGTATGACGACGTGGGCGACGGGGAACGATCCGCAGAACACCCGACTGAGGTATCAAGTGCTGCGGCGCGATTACCAAAACGCAATCACGCTGTTCAAGCCGCTGTCGTACACCCTCGGCGTCGGCACCGGCACGACGGCCGACGCCACGGCGACCGTCCACCAACTCGGCGGTAACTACCGCCGGCTGAATGTGGACGGCACGCGCGGGCCGGTGATCACGAGCCTCAGTCTGCGCGGCGGGGAAGGGGCCGTCTTGATGCGGGCGTAGCTTTCGCTTTCAGCAAATCTTCGACGATGGCATCGGCGAGCCGCCGCCCGGCCCGCGTCAGTGACAGCGAGTTGTCAGTCCGCTGCAAGAGTCCTTGTTCCAGCAAGGCCGGGAGTCGATCCCGCACGATCGACTCCAACGCGAACCCGGTTTGAATCTCGAAAGAATCGAACCGGATCCCCTCCGTCCGCCGCAATTGCAGGGCCATCGTTTCGTAGGCCCGATCCACCGGCGCCAGCGTCTCCGACTGAAACGTCACCGATTCCCCGGCTTCGATCTTGCGGATGTAATCTGCGGTATTGCGGACATTCAACTCCCGGCATTGGTTCACGTATCGCGCCGCACCGACGCCGAAACCGTAATAGGCGTGGTTGGCCCAGTAGTGTTCGTTGTGCCGACAGCGGTGCCTCGGTTTCGCGAAGTTGGAAATCTCGTAGTGTTCGAACCCGGCGTCCGCGAAACGGTCGATGGCGAACTCGTACATCGCCAATTCGTCATCCTCGGTCACCGGCATCAAGCGACCGCGTTCGCGGTCTTTCCAAAGCGGCGTACCTTTTTCGTACGTGAGGCCGTAAGTCGAAATATGGTTCGATCCATGCGAAAGGGCCTCGTCCAAGTCGAGTTCCCACTCGGCGAGGGTCGCACCCGGAGCGCCGAAAATCAAGTCGAGGGATAGTTGCAGCCCCGCATTCCGCACCGCGTCGAGCGCCTGTGGGATCTGCTCGTAGCGGTGCATGCGGTCGAGCGCTTTCAGCAACCGCGGTTGAAACGATTGCACGCCGACGCTGACGCGGGTGACGCCGGCATCGGCCATCGCACGGCATTTCTCGGCGGACAAGCTTTCCGGGTTCGACTCGATGCTGAACTCGCCGCCGGCGTTCAGCGGCAACCAGTGACAGACGCCTGTCAGTACCCGTTCGAATTCCCGTTGCGGAAGGTGCGTCGGCGTTCCGCCGCCGATGAAGATGGTATCGACCGGTCGCGGGGCACCGAGCCGGGCCATCTCGGCGATGAGCGCATTGGCGTATGCCGGCATCAGGTGCTCCTGACCGACGCTCACGGCGAAATCGCAATAGCCGCAGTGGTGACCGCAGAAGGGGATGTGCAAGTAAGCCGCGCGCGGCTCGATCCAAGCAGGAGGGCGATCCATGGTGTCAATGTACTGTCGGCGGACGAACCCGACCGCGCTTCGGTCGGGTTCGAGCGGATGCGGTTATGGCAACAAGAAAATCGTTCCGATGATCGCGGCCGCGCCCAGCGAACCGCCGACCAAAGTGATCTCCGGCGGGTAGAGATAATACGGCACCGGGCTACCGGGCAGGTACTTGCCGGCGTTGGTGGAGTACTTCTCGCGCAGGTTCGAACCGAGGTTGCTCGGCCAAAGCAGGACGTCTTTGAAGAAGTATCCGGCCGAGACGAACGGCTGGGCCGCGCCGAGGTTCCAACCGTAGCGCTCGGCGTTTTTATCTTCGAAGTAGAGTTTGCGGTGGACGACGTAACCCGGTTCCAGCAATGCCCGCATCGGGGGCGTAGTCGCCATCCGCGTGAGGGCGGGGTTGACAGTGGTCATGTTTTTCTTGCGATTCTCGACGGATTCTTTATCGTCCGGCGCCAGTAGCCCTCTGTGGCTCGTTTCGTCACCGTCCATGCTGAACACTTTGCTGGTCAACGGCTCGGACGAAGTGGCCGGCTTCGGTTCCGCCTTCATCTCGCTCGGAGTCTTGTCTTGCGGGAGTTCGGCCGGCTTTTGGAACAGCACGACGCGGGTGCCGATGGGGTTCACCGGTTCCGTCACCGGCGGAATCGCCAGCGGTGGAATCGCCGGCATCGCTTTCGGCACGGCTTTGATGGGGAAGGGGGCCCACTGCGTTTTCGCGGGGCCGTTGTTTTCCCACTGAGGCGCTTGGGCAGAAGCCCAGCCGGCGCCCGCCAGCAACGCGAGGCTAGTCGCCATCGCCCGTCGTATAGTTCGCCACGCTGTAGTTGGGCGACTCTTGTGTGATCGCGATGTCATGGGGATGACTCTCCTGAACCGAGGCCGAAGTTACTTGGATGAACCGCGCCTTCGTTCGCAACTCTTCGAGCGTCTTGGCACCGACGTAACCCATGCCCGAACGTAAACCGCCGACGAGTTGGAACACGTACGGGGCCAGCGGGCCTTTGTATGGCACCCGCCCCTCGACCCCTTCGGGCACGAGTTTGCTGGCGGAATGTTTCCCCTCGGCCCCGCTCTGCTGGTACCGGTCGGCCGAACCGGCTTGCATGGCGCTCAGCGACCCCATGCCCCGGTACGATTTGAAGCTCCGCCCGCGGAACAAGATCATCTGACCGGGGCTTTCGGCGAGGCCGGCGAACAAGCCGCCGACCATGACCGAGTGCGCCCCCACAGCGAGCGCCTTCGTGATGTCCCCCGAATACCGGATGCCGCCGTCGGCGATTGCGGGAACTCCAGTCCCCTTCAAACCCCGCAGGGCGTTGGCGATCGCCGACATCTGCGGCACGCCGACGCCGGAGACGATCCGCGTCGTGCAAATGCTCCCCGGCCCGATGCCGACTTTCACCGCGTCGGCACCCGCTTCGGCCAAGGCCCGGGCACCCTCTTCGGTGGCCACGTTACCCGCGATGACATCGACGCCGTAGCGCTTCTTCAATTCCCGCACGGTGTCGGTCACGTTCCGGCTGTGCCCGTGGGCCGAATCGACGACGAGCAGATCGACGCCGGCGCGGATCAGCGAATCGGCTCGTTCGTAATCGAGGACGCCGATAGCGGCCCCGACCCGCAGTCGGCCGCGCGGGTCTTTGCAAGCAATCGGGAAGTTCTCGTTCTTCTCGATGTCTTTGATCGTGATCAACCCCTTCAGACGGTATAAATCGTCCACCAGGAGCAGTTTCTCCACTTTATTTTCGTTAAGCGTCCGTTCCGCCTCTTGCAGCGTCGTCTGCTCCGGCGCCGTGACGAGGTTGTCTTTCGTCATTACCTCCGAGATGAGCTGGTCGTTATTTTGAAGGAATTTCAAATCGCGACGGGTGAGGATACCGACGAGTCTGCGGTCGTCGCCGACGGTGATCGGCACGCCGCTGATGTGGTGCGTCTGCATGATTTGCCGAGCCGTGCGGACGGTTTCGCCCGGCGCCAGCGTGATCGGATCGGTGATGACGCCGTTCTCGGAGCGCTTCACTTTGTCGACTTCGCGCGTTTGCGTCGGGATCGCCAAGTTCTTGTGAATGATGCCGATGCCGCCCTCTTGGGCCAGCGCGATCGCCAGTTCGCTCTCGGTGACGGTGTCCATCGGCGAAGACAAAATTGGGATGTTCAACCGGATGTTTCGCGTCAGTTGCGTTCGCACATCGACATCGCGCGGCACCACGTCGCTGTAATTCGGTTCGAGCAGGATGTCGTCGAAGGTGATCCCCTGATAGGCGATTCGATCCTGCATGGCACTCTCCGGGGTCGCGGCTCGCGAATGATCGGACATTATAGGAAGCGGAGCCGCGGATCTAGTTCGCGCTGTCGTCCCCGACCGCACGGGCATCGACCGACACGGCGATTTTGTGCTGGCCGCCTCCGAGGATGACGCCCTTGACGGGGCTGACATCGTCGTAATCGCGGCCCCAAGCGAGCACGATGTGCCGGTCGCCGGGGTACTGGTTGTTCGTCGGGTCGAGATCGATCCAACCGTCGTCGCCGCAGAAGACCGAGACCCAAGCGTGTGAAGCATCGGCCCCGATGAGCCGCGCTTGGCCGGGGGCCGGTCTCGTCGAGAGGTAGCCGCTGACGTAGCGCGCCGGAATGCCGAGCGAGCGCAGGCAACTCAGTTGGAAGTGAGCAAAATCTTGGCAGACGCCCCGGCGGGTGCGAAAGACATCTCGCGTCGGTGTCGCCACGGTCGTGGCGCGGGGATCGTAGGCGAAGTCGCCGAAGATGCGCCGCGTGAGGTCGAAGGCCGCTTCGAGGATCGGCCGGCCCGCCGGGAACGACGACCGCGCATACTCGGCATATTCGGGGGCGGCGAGCACGTACCGCGAGTTGAACAGGAACTGCGCCGCGAGCAACCACGGCTCGCCCCGATACCGGCGGACTTGATCGAGGACGCTTTCCCACGGCGCGGTGCGTGCGGCGTCGGGATTGTTGCGATCCGTGAGTGTCACTTCGTGCGTCGCTTCGATTCGCAAGGCCCGGTGCGGTTCTTGGATGGAAAAGTAAGTCACGTGGTTACCGAACACATCGATGGTTTGATCGATCACCGCCGGCTCGGGGATGATAGCCAGCGACGAGCGCTCGCAGGATTGCGTGATGCAGTCGCGCGGGATCAGCCGGGCCACGTTCTGGCAGAGCGACACCGGCTCGGTGTAGGTGTAGGTGGTGACGTGCGTGATGAGGTAGCCGATCAAGGCGACACCGGCGGCAGCGGGGAAGGGGCCAAGTGACGCGACGTTTGCAAATGGCTGAGGTACTGCTGCGTCAGCACATCGGAGAACTCGGGCAGGATCTTCATGACCTGATCGAGCAGATTTTGCAGGGCCGGACGCTGCCCCTCGACGACGCGGCTCAGCGCCGGCACCTCGGCGAGTTGCACGGCCGTCACGGCGGCGAGGGCGAGACGCTCTTCCGGGCTGCGGCCCGCCAGCCCGCCCTTCCGCGGCAGGTGTTCGACGTTGTGCTTCAAATCGACGAGTTGCGACGCCAGCGAGCGCGGATTCGATTCATCGAAGAGGACGAGGTCGAGCACCGCTTCGCAGCGGAGGTTCGCCAAGTAGCGCCGGCGGTAGGTCATGCGGGCGTCCGCGACTTCGAGGATCGCATCGAGGATCTGGCTCTCGTTCGGCACCACGCGCGTCAGCGTCACGCGGATCAACGTCAACAGCGACACGGCTCGTTCGAGTTTCCGGCCGAGGTCGAGGAAGCGCCAGCCTTCGCCGCGGGTCATGCTTTCGGTCGCCAAGCCGCCGAAGGCCGCGAGGTTGAGGATGGTACGGTCGAGCACATCGAGGGCATCGCCGGGCGTCGGGGTTTGTTCGCCGGACCAAGTGTGCGTGAAGCGGCGAGCCCCGCTGACGACCCGCCACATGTCGACGGAAATCCGATCCCGGACCGTCCCCGCGACGCGGTGCCACTCCAGCACGACCGACGCCAAGCTGCCGGGGCGCGTGCGTTGGAACACCAGTTGAAAGAGTTCGCGGTCGATTGGCACCGCCGCCGGGGTCGCGGTCGGTTCCGGGAAGCGGTGCGTCGGCAGGGTCGCCGCCAACCGCACTGTTTGCAGAAGGACCGCGAGGTCGCCGAGGTCGCTGCCGTCGGGCCGTTCGATGAGGCGGGTGAAGACGCAGCGGATCAACCGGCAGGTGCTCTCGGCGCGCTCGGCGTAGCGGCCGAGCCAGTACAAGTTATCCGCGGCGCGGCTCGGGAGGTCGCCGCCGGCGCGCGTCAACGGCAGCGGCTGGTCACTGGGGGGCAGCAGGCTGAAGGTGCTGACGGGGCCGGTGGAAAGTACCCAGGTATCTTTGCTGCCGCCGCCGCGCTGCATCGACACGGCCTGCGAATGCGGCGTACTGCCGACGCGGGTCAGGCCGCCGGGCATCATGCTGAAGCTGTCGCGGTCCGCCGCGAGATACGTCCGCAGAACCATCTTCCGCAACGCCGGTTCGCTCGCGCTCAGCACCGGGAGGCTCGACAGTGGCAATCGCTCTTGGCCGATGAACGCCGCCGGGTTCTGTTCCATCTTCGCGATCAGCTCGTTTCGCTGGATGTCGTCGCATTCATCGAGGAACTGCGTCTCCATGTGCGCCGATGCGAACGCCGATTTGATGGCGAGTTCGTCGAGGTGATTCCGCACGTACTCCAACCCGGCCGGCTCGCCGCACCACCACGTCCGCGCCGACGCCAACTTCAATTCTTCGCCGAGCAGCGCCCGGCACAACTGGGGCAAGTACGCCATCATCGCGGGGGTTTCGAGCAGGCCCGCGCCGAGCGCATTGGCGACCGCGACATTCCCCGATCGAACCGCGTGCACCAATCCCGGCACGCCGAGGAACGAATCGGGCCGCAGTTCCAACGGATCGCAGAAGTCGTCGTCGAGCCGGCGGAAGATGACATCGACCGGCTGCAGGCCACCGAGCACCTTGAGATAGACGCGGTTGTCCCGCACCGTCAGGTCGCCGCCTTCGGCGAGCGTGTAACCGAGGTACCGCGCGAGGTACGAATGCTCGAAGTAAGTCTCGTTGAACGGCCCCGGCGTCAAGAGCACGATCCGGGGATTGTCGCGGTTCTGCGGGGCGATGGATCGCAGCGTGTGAATCAGCGTCTGGAAGAAGGTCGCGATCCGCTGCACCCGGCAGGCCTGAAACGCCTCGGGCAACGTCCGCGACACCACGATGCGATTCTCGAGTGCGTAACCGGCCCCGGAGGGAGCTTGTGTGCGATCCCCGATGACGTGCCAAGTGCCGTCGGTACTGCGGCCAAGGTTCGCGGCGTACAGATGCAGGAAGCGCCGCTGCGGCGGCACGATCCCATGGCACGGTCGCAGAAATCCGGGATTTGGGAAGATCAACTCGGGCGGGAGGTGACCTTCGAGCAGCAGACGCTGCGGGCCGTACAAATCGGCGAGGATCAATTCGAGAAGCGTCGCACGTTGGATCAACCCGCGTTCCAAATGCTCGGCTTCGCCCTGCGGAATG
>Ga0105047_10011744_pt1 | contig 14176 bp, 16 predicted proteins | sample MAT04_FD_78384 | JGI IMG/M metagenome (GOLD analysis project Ga0105047, IMG submission 78384) | Freshwater microbial communities from Lake Fryxell liftoff mats and glacier meltwater in Antarctica - MAT-04 (megahit assembly) | ecosystem: Environmental > Aquatic > Freshwater > Ice > Liftoff... | reverse complement strand
TGACTGATAGGATTGACTTTATTTGTTTGGAATAATCGCCGGATGTGACGTTGTGTAATGATTGAAATGAAAGACAATATATCTGTGCAATTTAACGTCGATGCTTGGCTATCAGAATTCTGATAAAAACATTTCTATTCAACACAAATTTGGCTGTTAAGCAGCAATTTAACGAAGTCGCCAAAATTGAAGCATTGATTCATACCGATTCCCAAATTATCGAACTCCGTGAAAACATTAAATCCACAGCACAAAGCCAGCTTTCAAACGGGGTAATTTCGGCAAATGATTATGTAACTTTCGTTAATGCAGAAGACCAGGCGCGGCAAAATTTGTTGTTGCACCAAACGCAACTTTTAATGGTGTTATACAATAATCGCACAACCACAGGAAATTAATTCAACAGCATAAAAAATCAACAATGGAGAAATTATTAAAAATCGCAGTGTTTTCAGGATTGATTCTGTTTGCAAGTGCTTGTAAAAATGAAAATACATTTGATGCTTCTGGTTCATTTGAAGCTGTGGAAGTTATTATTTCGGCGGAAGCAAATGGCGTTTTGGAAATGTTTAATATTGAAGAGGGTCAGCTTTTGCCTGTTGGACAGTTGATTGGTTACATTGACAGCACCCAACTTTATTTGAAAAAGAAGCAACTCGAAACTCAAATAGTTGCTTTGTTGGCCAAAAAACCAAATATTCCGGTACAGCTTTCTGCGTTGCAGGAACAATTAAAAACTGCTGAAGTTGAGCTACAGCGCGTTACAAATCTTGTAAAGTTGGATGCTGCTACAACAAAACAATTGGACGATGTAAATGCACAGATTGAAATCATCAAAAAACAAATCGATGCCCAAAAATCGACACTTGTTATTTCAAGCGAAGGAATAAATAAAGACGTTTTGCCATTGCAAGTGCAGGTTGAACAACTAAACGACCAGCTTCAGAAATGCAAAATAATCAATCCTATTAACGGGACAGTTTTAACAAAATATGCCGAGCAAAATGAAATGGCAATAACCGGTAAAGCATTGTACAAAATCGCCGATTTGTCAACTATAATACTTCGGGCTTACATTTCTTCAAACCAACTGGCGCAGGTAAAACTCAACCAAAAAGTAAAGGTGCATACCGATGATGGTAGTGGTGGGTTGAAGGAAAATGAAGGAACAATTACATGGATAAGCGACAAAGCCGAGTTTACGCCAAAAACCATTCAAACCAAAGAAGAAAGGGCAAATATGGTTTACGCGGTAAAAATTAAAATGCCAAATGATGGGGTTTATAAAATTGGGATGTATGGGGAGGTTAGGTTTTAGTTTAAAGTTTCGGGTTCAAAGTTTAAAGAGGGTTGCAGGTTCCGGGTTCAAGGTTCAGTGTTGCAAGTTACAAGTTCCAAGGTAAACGAAAATATTTTGTATTTCGATTCCTGTCTTGATACTTGATACTCATATCTCACTACTTTCTTTTAAAATAATTATTAATCACTAATAAATCATCAATCAAAAATGTCCGATGTAATTCTGAATAATATTGTAAAAACCTATAACAAAGGGGAAATTATTGCGGTAAACGATGTTTCGTTTTCGGTGGAAAAAGGCGAATTGTTTGGTTTGATTGGTCCCGATGGAGCTGGGAAAACAAGTATTTTCAGGATGCTCACCACTTTATTATTGCCCGACAGCGGAACTGCAAGAGTAAACGGTTTTGATGTTGTGAAAGATTACAAAGCAATCAGAAAACGGGTTGGTTACATGCCTGGTAAATTCTCGCTTTACCAGGATCTCACGGTCGAAGAAAACCTGACTTTTTTTGCCACTGTATTTAACACGACCATTACAGAAAACTACGAACTGATACGCGATATTTATGTTCAGATAGAACCATTTAAAACCCGTCGGGCAGGAAAACTTTCTGGCGGAATGAAACAAAAACTTGCCTTGTGTTGCGCGCTAATTCACAGGCCAACTGTGTTGTTTCTCGATGAACCAACAACGGGAGTTGACACAGTTTCACGAAAGGAATTTTGGGAAATGCTGAAAAGGTTAAAAAATCAGGGAATTACAATCCTTGTGTCAACGCCATACATGGATGAGGCCATGCTTTGCGAGCGGATTGCACTTATTCAAAATGGGAAAATCATGACGATAAACACGCCTCAAAAGATTATTGCGCAATATCCCGGGAAGTTGTATTCCCTAAAATCTGAAAATATGAGCAGGTTGTTGCATGATATCAAGGATTTTGAGGGGATTGAAAGTTGCAAACCATTTGGTGAATTTCATCATGTTGCATTTCAGAATGATAATGAAGAAGAACATAAAAAACTGTTGGCATATTTAGATGCGAAAAACCATAAACATATTGATTTTGAAATTACTACGCCAACTGTTGAAGACTGTTTTATCAATTTAATGCATTAAAATGGAGAGGAAAGTTGTAATATCAACCGATAAACTTACAAAGCGTTTTGGCCATTTCACAGCGGTAAACGAAATCACTTTCGAGGTTTTTGAAGGCGAGATTTTCGGGTTTTTGGGAGCAAACGGTGCTGGAAAAACCACTGCCATGCGCATGTTGTGTGGTCTGTCGATCCCTACTTCCGGAAATGCTTCAATAGCAGGATTCGACGTCTATAAACAAACCGAAAAAATAAAGCGAAATATTGGCTACATGAGCCAGAAATTCTCGCTTTATGAAGATTTAACTGTTCTGGAAAACATAAAGTTCTTTGGCGGAATTTACGGGTTGTCAAAAGAAAAAATAAAATCGAAAAGCGATGAATTGATTTCGGTTTTAGGGCTTGAAAAAAACGCTAAAAAGCTTGTAAAATCATTGCCTTTGGGATGGAAACAAAAATTGGCTTTTTCGGTCGCAATTTTCCACGAACCCAAAATTGTGTTCCTGGATGAACCTACTGGCGGTGTTGATCCGGTTACCCGACGCCAATTCTGGGATTTGATTTATGCAGCCTCCGACCGCGGAATCACAGTTTTTGTAACCACACATTATATGGACGAAGCCGAATACTGCAACCGCATTTCGATGATGGTTGACGGGGATATTGCCGCCCTTGATACCCCGGCTACGTTGAAACAAAAGTACAACGCCAATAATATGGACGAAGTGTTTTACGGATTGGCACGGGGGGCGAAGCGGAAATCGGATTGAGAAGAAAAAGAAGGGGAAATAAGAAATAAATAATAACGAATAAGTAATTTGAAAGGAAGATAAATATGAATTTCAGAAATAACATAAAAAATTGTAAGGTCTTAGTTGAAAGACAAATATCTTGTATCAGCAATTCAACTTCCGACTTCCGTCTTCCACCTTCGGTCTTATTCTTCGCGCCATGAAACAATTTATAGCCTTTGTAAGAAAAGAATTTTACCATGTTTTTCGCGATAGAAAAACGTTGCTGTTGCTGTTTGGGATGCCGATTGCCCAAATTGTGCTGTTTGGTTTTGCACTCACAAACGAAATCAAAAACACAAAAATTGTAATTTGCGACTATTCAAAAGATGTTGTTACCAGAGCAATAATTGACAAATTGGAGGTCAGCAAAAATTTTGAAATCGAGAAAACGCTGCTTGGTAATAACGAAATAGAAGAAGCGTTTAAAAAAGGTGCAATAAAATTAGTGGTGGTTTTTCCGCCCAACTTCAACAACGATTTGAACCACCTCAACAAAGCGCAAATCCAAATCATTGCCGATGCATCGGACCCAAACACGGCCACAACGCTAACCATGTATGCAACGAATATAATTGCCGATTATCAGCGCGAAATCATGCAAGGGCAGAATTTACCTTATCAAATAAATACTGAAATGCGGATGATTTATAACCCTGAGTTAAAAGGCACAACCAATTTTGTTCCAGGTGTTATGGCACTTGTATTATTTCTGATAAGCGTGTTAATGACTTCTGCTTCAATAGTAAGGGAAAAGGAAATGGGCACAATGGAAGTGCTTTTGGTATCGCCGTTTAATACAATTTTGGTGGTCATTTCAAAAGCAATCCCCTATTTTTTCCTGTCGTTGTTCAATCTGGCAATCATTCTTTTGCTGAGTGTTTACCTGCTCGACATGCCAATTAAAGGGAGCTTAATCTTGTTGTTTGCCGAAAGCGCTTTACTGATTATAACTGCATTATCACTGGGATTGCTTATTTCAAATTCAACCGCATCGCAGCAAACGGCCATGTTAATTTCGCTAATGGGTATGTTGCTGCCCACGGTTATGTTTGCCGGGTTTATGTTCCCAATCGAAAATATGCCAAAGGCATTACAGATAATTTCGAATATTGTTCCGGCAAAATGGTACTATATTATCGCGAAATCAATCATGATAAAAGGATTGGGATTTTCGGCAATTTGGAAGGAAACGCTTGTGCTTTTAGGCATGACCGTATTTCTTTTGGTTGTTAGTATTAAAAAATTCAAAATCCGTTTGTCATGAGAACTTTAAAAGTGCTGCTTCGCAAGGAATTCAGGCAAATTTTCAGGGATAAAACAATTCTTAGGTTAATAATAGCTTTGCCGATTGTCCAGTTGCTCGTCATGCCACTTGCTGCGGATTACGAAATCAAAAATATCAATATCACTGTTGTTGACCACGACAGATCAACGTTTTCGCATGACCTGACTTCCAAAATATTATCATCGGGATATTTCAAATTGGTCGATTATAATAATTCCTTTCCTGCAGGATATGAGCAAATGGAAAATAATGAAACTGATTTGATTTTGGAGATTCCGCTGAATTTCGAAAGGAATTTGTCAAGAGAAAACGCGCAAAAATTGTTTGTTGCCGTAAATGCAATTAATGGAACAAAAGCAATGGTTGGCAGTGCTTATCTGGGGCGGATTATCGCCGCATACAACCAGGATATCAGGACTGAAATGCTTCCTCCTTCAAAAGTGCCAAACATGCCAACTATTGAAATTGTATCGTCAAACTGGTTTAACCGCTACCTGAATTACCCCGTTTTTATGGTTCCCGGGATTCTTGTTCTTCTTGTAACCATGGTTGGCGCATACATGTGTGCATTAAATATTGTAAAAGAAAAAGAGGCTGGCACAATAGAACAAATTAACGTAACGCCAATCCGCAAGCACCATTTTATCCTAGGTAAGCTAATCCCGTTTTGGGTTATCGGGATGTTTGTATTTACAATCGGATTGTTTCTTGTGGCGCGGGTAGTTTATGGTATCGTTCCAGCCGGGAGCGTACTTGTGCTTTATTCATTCCTTGCCATTTATCTTTTAGCTGTTTTGGGGATTGGCCTTATCATTTCAACCTATTCAAACACACAGCAGCAAGCCATGTCGCTGGCCTTTTTTTTTATGATGATTTTTATACTAATGGGCGGGCTGTTTACACCAATCGACAGTATGCCAGAGTGGGCAAAATGGGTTGCAAAAGCAAATCCGGTTACCTATTTTATCGAAGTAATGAGAATGGTTGTTATGAAAGGCAGCGGATTTTATGATATCCGAAACCAGTTATTAATAACAGTTGGTTTTGCTGTTTTCTTTAATACCTGGGCGATATTGAATTACAGGAAGACGAGTTGATTGATGGTTTAATGTCGCACAATTCTTAGACTATTCCGAGTTAATTTTAAAATCCAACGCCGTGGCGTTGTAGTCATCCACAGAATAGTTTATACAATAATCCAACGCCGTGGCGTTGTTTAGCTTTTCAGTACTTTTTACAATAATCAAATGATTTTGGCTAAATGAGAAAAACGTAGTTTTTCGATTATTGTATAGCAAATGTAGCATGTGCGCTGCAACCGAGTATCGGTTGGATTTTCTGGATTAATGATTTACATCTGAATGTTTTTTATGCGAGTCTATCTTTTTAAAAATCGCTAAAACTGAAATTATGGAAATACATATTTTCAAAATCAGCTAAAAATGAAATTGTAAAAATCTATCATTTCATTTCTGTTCTTTCGCAGTGGTGCTAGAAGAAGATATTCCCTGAAATATTTGCTTCTACTGAATTCCCTGAAAAACCATACAATAAAGTTTTATTATTTTCCTAATTTTGGGGCATGAGCAATGAAATAAATATTCAAAATTTTGTGAATTGTCTAAGGAACTAAGAACATGGATAAAAGAAAGGCTTTAGAAGTTGCCCAAAAATATGTTTCAAATGTGAATAGTAAATTTGAAGTTGAAAAAGCGTATTTATTTGGGTCTTTTGCCAAAGGTACGCAGCACCGCGACAGCGATATAGATCTTGCCATTGTCTTTAAAAATGTTGATGATATTATCGAAATGCAGATATTGTTGCTTCAGTTACGTACTGATGAAGATTTGCTTATTGAGCCACACCCTTTTTTGCAAAGCGATTTCAACTTCTCAAATCCAATGGCTGCCGAAATATTGAGGAACGGAATTCAGCTACATTCCAAAGTTGCTTAACTGAATTACCCCAGCGCCTGCTCAATATCAGCAATCAAATCCTCCACATTTTCAATGCCAACCGATAAACGCATCATCGTGTCGCGAATATCTGTATTTTTTCTTTCCTCCTGGCTGAATTCTGCATAAATGGTGGAGTAGGGGTGGATTATCAATGTTTTGTTGTCGTTCAGGTTGGTGGCACGACGGATGATTTGCAATCGGTTCATAAATTCAAAACAGGCGGCTTTCGATTCCAAATCAAAACTCATGATTGTTCCCGGAATCCCGTTAAAATATTTTTCTGACAATAGAAATCTCGGGTCGGTTTTTAAACCTGGGTAACCCACTTGTTTTACTTTTGGTTGCGATTCGAAAAATGCGCCCAACGCCATGCAGTTTTGATAGCATTTTTCAACACGCAGTTCAAGAATGTCCAATCCTTGAATCATGAATTTGGCAGTTTGAGGCGCCATACTTCCCCCGAGGTTGCGGTAAATGTTTTTGCGCAATTTGGCGATAAAAGCATTTTTGCCATATTTTTCGGTGTATTTGTTCAGGTTCGGATTTAAAGTCCAATCGTAATTTCCATGGTCGATAATTGCGCCGCCAAACGAAGTTGCCCCGCCTGAAATGTATTTGGTAGTTGAAATAACTTCAATGTTTACACCAAATTTCCCGGCTTCGAAAACATTCGGTGGGGTCATTGTGCTGTCGGTAATTAACAGCAGACTGTGCTTTTTTGCTATCGATGCCAGCATTTCGATATCGGCAATTTCAAGTTGTGGATTGGTTACGGTTTCAAAATAAATTGCCCTTGTTTTTTTGTCGATGAGTTTTTCAATTTCAGACTGAACCTTGAAGTTTGCAAATCGGGTTTCAATTCCATATTCAGGCAGTGTTAGTTTGAAAAGTGAGTAAGAGTGGCCAAATAACTGGATATCGGAAATAATGTTTTCTCCTTCTTTTACAATCGCCAGAATAGCATTTGAAATGGCCGCCATACCGGAACTCACACCCAAAACTGCGTGGCTGTTGGTAAGCGCTTTTAGTTTCAATTCGAAATATTCAAGTGTCGGGCTTGAGGTGCGGGAATAAACATGCGCAATATATTCGCCTTTAAAATTGGCTTCCATTTGCTCTGCCGATTCAAAATCAAATGCAACAGCTTCATAAAGCGGCATTTGCAATGCATTGTGCGGATCTTTTTTTGCGTATGGAATATTCAGCGAGGTAGTGGTAAATCCGGTCTTCTTCATTATAAAAGTTTGAAATTTTTTCCAAAGAAAACAAATCCCTTTGATAAATGTTTCCTGCCAATGCTTTCAAAAAACGGATTTGAGGATTATTCCATTAAATTTGCGCTTTCAAAAATTGAATCATTTTTAATGAACCGTCATACGAAATATTCCAAATTCATGGTTGTCATTTTTTTTGTTTTGAATCTGGGGACAACTGCGTTCTCACAAAACAAACTTTCCCCTTACGTAAATAACCAAGGCCAATTAAATTATTCATCGCTCGACAACTGGTATTCCCGAAAACTAAAAGAATCGGTTTTGTTGAGCGGAAATACAATTGATTTATTCGGCGTTGGAAAGGTAGATGCAAAAGCAGATTTATGCGATATGAAATTGAAGGACCCCGCTTCGCCATGGGGAACAACAAATGTGTATGCAAAAATGGTGCTCGATGTAGGAAACACCCGCGTGATTCCCGAAAAGCGAGAAAATGGCTATTGCTGTCGTCTTGAAACAAAAATCAGGAAAGACAATATCGCAGGATTTAAAGTTGACGTTTTGCTTTCGGGGACTTTGTTTGTGGGCGAAATGATTGAGCCTGTTCATGGTATGAAAGACCCGATAAAAAATGTAAGCCAGGGAATTCCGTTTACAGGGATGCCAAAAGCCGTGAAATTCGATTACAAATACAATGTAGGCAAAACACGTGTGCAAGCAACAACAAACATTTCACCCGTTTCAGGTGCCGACAAAGCTGAATTTGCTATTATCCTGCAAAAACGTTGGGAAGATGCTAACGGGAATGTATTTGCCACAAGAATTGGCGGCGCACGCCAATTTTACACCGGAGCCCAACAGCAATGGGTCAACGGTGCAACTTAACCGGTAACTTATGGCGATGTTACCCACCTTCCGCAATATGATGCAAAAACTATGGGTTTAATCCCGTCAGTCGGCGAAGTGTATGTGAAAAACTCGAAAGGGAAAATGGTGCCTCTTATTGAAACCGGCTGGGGCTTACCCGGCGATGCGCCAACCCACATGATACTTTATTTTACCTCAAGTTATGAAGGTGTCAAATACATTGGCTCCACCGAATCCGTTTTCTGGGTCGATAATATTGAGTTGGTTTATTAGTTTCCCGCAGTTGCCTCCCGCCTCCAAGTCGGATGACAACTTACGCAGGATGTTTCCACAGACTTGTCAGCGTCGCCGATTCCGATTAATCGGAACAGGCTCTGACAACGTCAATGAATAAAAAGCAACGGCCCAATTATAGTTGTCACCCGACCCAAAGTCGGGAGACAACCAATCCCGAATATTCGCCAGACTTGCCGCCACAGATCCACCTATCTATTCCAAACCGCTTGGCGGATAAAAAGAAATAGGATGGCTATCTACTTTTGTTGGAAACTGGCGGTTTGATGAATCGAATTTATGTTTAATTTTAAATCCTCGGTTTAAAAAATTAAATTAGGTTCATTTATCAGGTATATTATAAAGATTGGCTTTTGAAAAACAATATTAGAACTCCAATAAAAAGGGGGACTGAATATCAAATAAAAAATGATGAAAGTACTTCTTGATACAAACATAGTAATCCACAGGGAAGCAAGCAGAATTCTAAATGTAGATATTGGAATTCTATTTAGGTGGCTGGACAAAGGTAAGTACACAAAATGTGTACATCCAATTACTGTTGAGGAAATAGAAAAGAACAGTAATAAACAAACAGTAAACACACTTAGTATAAAACTTGAAAGCTATGATTTATTAAAGACCACAACTCCTTTGGCAGAGGAAGTTAAGGTAGTCTCAACAAAAATTGATGTAAATCAAAATGATAAAAATGACACAGTTCTATTAAATGAAATATTTTGTGACAGGATTGAATTTTTTATTACCGAAGATAGAAAAATTCATACAAAGGCAGAAATGCTGGGTATATCGGACAGAGTCTTTAAAATTGATTCATTCCTAGAAAAAGTTGTATCTGAGAATCCCGAATTAGTTGATTACAAGGTGCTTTCTGTAACTAAGAAGCTGTTCGGGGAAATTAATATAGGTGATTCTTTTTTTGACAGTTTTAAGGAAGATTACAAAGGATTTGAAAAATGGTTTGTCAAAAAATCTGATGAAACTGCGTACGTTACTATAAATAAAGAGAAAATTCTCTCATTCTTGTTTTTGAAAGTTGAGGATAAAGACGAAAATTATTCTGATGTTGCCCCAATATTTACACCAAAAAAGAGACTCAAAATCGGAACGTTTAAGGTAATTAGTAATGGTGTCCGACTTGGAGAACGCTTTATGAAAATTATCTTCGATAATGCCATTCAATACAAGGTTGACGAGATTTATGTTACAATTTTCAGTAAAAGAGAAGAACAAAAAAGATTAATAGGATTGTTAAAAGATTGGGGATTTGTATTGTATGGAGAAAAATCGACTGTTAATGGTACGGAAATGGTTTATGTCCGCGAATTTTCTCCTGTGTTTAATTCGCTTAATCCTAAATTAACATTTCCATATATTTCCAAAAATTCAAACATTTTCATGATTCCGATTTACCCTGACTATCATACAGAACTTTTGCCAGATTCAATCTTGACAACAGAATCACCTTACGATTTTGTTGAGAACCAACCTCACCGTAATGCGATAAGTAAGGTATATATTTCTCGCTCTGTTGAACGAAATATTAATAAAGGGGATATAATTGTTTTTTATAGAACAGCGGCAAAAGATAGGTCAGCTTATTATAGTAGTGTTATTACAACCATTGCGATCGCCGAGGGTAAAATAACTAATATCTCAGATGAAAACGATTTTATTTTAAAATGTAGAAAGAGGAGTATATTTACAGATGAAGAATTGAAGAAATATTGGAATTGGAACCAGAAGCTCAGACCATTCATAATCAATTTCTTATATACACATTCGTTTCCAACAGGAAAACGAATTAATAGACAAAGACTTATTGAATTGGGTGTGATATCTGGAACAAAAGACGAATTAAGAGGTTTAAAAAGAATTACAAAAAAACAATTTGAATTAATTTTAAAAGAAACAGGAACTAATGAGAGTCTTATTATCGATTAAACCAGAATATGCCGAGATGATTTTTAATGGCACTAAAAAATATGAATTTAGACGTTCAGTCTTTAAAAATCAAAATGTCAAAACAGTAGTTGTTTATGCATCATCGCCCGTCCAACGTGTAATTGGCGAATTTGAAATTGAGAAAATTATTAATGATGACCTTCATAAACTATGGAATAAAACAAAAGAATTTTCAGGCATTTCTGAAGTTTTTTTCTTTGAATATTTCAATAATAAAGAAAAAGGGTATGCAATAAAAATAAAGCAAACTAAACGTTATATTGAAACTTTATCACTTCAAGATGATTTTAATGCAACACCACCTCAGTCATTTATGTATTTGAAGGAATATGTGGTATAATTACCGACCTCCCTCTACTGCACATTGCATCGTATGATACAATATTCAACTGCATTCTCTAATAGTTTTCCACCAGTTCTTCTGTAATCTAATTCTCATGATCATTTCATCTTAAAACAATAAAAACTGTTTGCTATTCTTTTAAAAAACCAATAATTTTAATGAGATGAAAAAAAAACCTAATGACTCTTGAAGAGTTTAAGGAGCTTAACTACGGTAAACGTGGGACAAAAGAACGTGACGAACTTGAAGCTGGTTATGAAAATTTTAAAATCGGAGCTTTGATACACGACACTCGTGTAGAGTTGGGAATGACGCAAGAACAACTTGCCGAAAAGGTAGGCACAACAAAATCATACATTTCTAAAATCGAGAACAACATTAAAGAAGCTCGTATCTCAACACTTCAGAAAATTATAGAACTTGGTTTTGGAGGACGTTTAGAGTTATCCATAAAATTCTAACTGAAGACTTCCTTCGGAGAATAACTCCTCTATTCCCATTAAATATGCGGAGAATATTCCATATATTCACCGCAAATTGATTCAATTTAAGTGGCAAAATATATTTATCAATATGACCAATGGCCTGAGTTTACCTGGGATGAGAAGGAAATAAATGTGATTCTCGGGAAAGTCAGGCATTTGCAAGGAAGGATTTTCGGACAAATGGCAGCTTTGGGATTTACCATTAAAGAAGAAGCAATCCTATCCACTTTAACGCTTGATGTTTTAAAATCATCGGAAATAGAGGGTGAAACCTTGAATTATGAGCAAGTTCGTTCCTCAATTGCAAGAAGATTAGGAATGGAATATGTGGGTATGGTACATTCAGACAGAGATGTTGAAGGAGTAGTTGAAATGATGTTGGATGCAACACAGAATTACAACATGCCGCTTAATGAGGAGCGATTATTCGGATGGCATGCAGCATTATTCCCAACAGGTTGGAGTGGAATGCACAGGATTGATACGGGATGTTATAGGTGAGATGCAAATAGTTTCAGGTGCAATGGGAAAAGAGAAGATTCATTTTCATGCACCTTCTCCAGCACAAGTTAAGCAAGAAATGGATGTTTTCTTGGATTGGTTCAATGGAGAAACGAAATTGGATGCTGTAGTTAGAGCAGCGATAGCACATTTTTGGTTTATAATAATACACCCTTTTGATGATGGAAATGGTCGGATAGCCAGAGCGCTTTCAGATTTGTTACTGGCACGTTCAGAGGATAGTTCTCAAAGATTTTATAGTCTTTCAAGCCAGATTCTGATAGAAAGAAAAATTTATTATGACATTTTGCAAAAGGTTCAGCATAGCAGTGGAGATATAACAAAATGGTTAGATTGGTTCTTAAATTGTTTGTATCGGGCATTGAAATCAACCGAAGGAACAATGAAGAATGTCACCCGGAAAGCGGATTTCTGGGACAAGCATAAAGAAACTGCTTTAAATAGCAGGCAAAGCCTGATGTTAAATAAACTTTTAGATGGATTTGAAGGAAAACTTAAAACCTCAAAATGGGCGAAATAGCAAAATGTTCAGCCGATACTGCTCTAAGAGACATAAAAGATTTAATCGAAAAAGGCATATTAAAACAAGAGGAATCAGGAGGACGAAGTACAAATTACGAATTGATTGAATACTGATTTTATTTCAGAAAGTTCCCTCAGACTTGTCAGCGTCGCAGACCTGACAACGTCAAACTCAACAGGTCACAACAGGTCAACGTCAACAAACAAATCGCAAACATTGATAGTTGTCACCCGAACCGAAGTCGGGAGACAACTTAAAAACACCCATTTCATTAAATATTCCCCCTTTTTCATAATTTCAACAAAACTTCGCAGCCGTTTATTTATCTTTAAAGAAAAAAGTAAAAATGAAAAACAATATCCCAAAATTAGTACAGGACGATCCGTGGCTAGAACCATTCGCCGAAACAATTTCAAACCGGATTTCAGAAGCCGATGCAAAAGAAAAGGAAATCACCGGGGACAAGGAACTTTCTGATTTTGCAACCGGATACCTTTATTTCGGGTTGCACAAAACCCAAACAGGATGGGTAATTCGTGAGTGGTTGCCCAATGCAACCCACATATATCTGATTGGTACTTTCAACGACTGGCAGGAAAAACACGGTTATGAATTCACAAGTTTGCAAAATGGCGTTTGGGAACTTCAACTCGATGAAAATGGAATAAAACATGGTGATTTGTATGCGCTTTCGGTTCATTGGGCAATCAATTTTGGGAAACGTGTTCCGGCTTGGGCAACCCGCGTGGTGCAGGATTCAAATACCCACATTTTCAACGCTCAGGTTTGGTCGCCCGAAAATCCTTATCAATGGAAAAATCCAGATTTCAAGCGAAATGAAGAACCGCTTTTAATTTACGAAGCACATGTTGGAATGGCTGGAGAGGAAGAATGCGTCCACACCTACAACGAATTCAGGCAAAACATGCTGCCGCGCATAAAAGCCAATGGCTACAACACAATCCAGTTGATGGCAATCCCCGAGCATCCCTATTATGGGAGTTTTGGATATCACGTTTCAAGTTTTTTCGCTGCCTCGTCAAGGTTTGGCACACCCGAAGAATTGAAACATTTAATTGACGAAGCGCACGGTTTGGGATTGGCAGTTATAATCGACCTGGTTCATTCACACGCCGTGAAAAATGAAATCGAAGGTTTGGGGAATTATGACGGCACACGTTTTCAGTTTTTTCATGAAGGGGCAAAAGGCGAGCATCCGGCTTGGGATTCCTACTGTTTCAATTATTCAAAAAATGAGGTGTTGCATTTTTTGCTTTCCAACATAAAATATTGGCTCGATGAATATAAATTAGACGGTTTCCGGTTCGATGGCGTTACAAGTATGCTGTATTTCGACCATGGCTTGGAAAAAGCATTTACAAACTACAACGATTATTTCGGTACCAATGTAGATCATGAGGCAACTACCTATTTCAGGATGGCAAACAAACTGATAAAACAGGTAAAACCAAGTGCAATATCGATAGCTGAAGACATGAGTGGAATGCCGGGGCTTGCCTATCCTG
>Ga0105047_10011743_pt1 | contig 14176 bp, 11 predicted proteins | sample MAT04_FD_78384 | JGI IMG/M metagenome (GOLD analysis project Ga0105047, IMG submission 78384) | Freshwater microbial communities from Lake Fryxell liftoff mats and glacier meltwater in Antarctica - MAT-04 (megahit assembly) | ecosystem: Environmental > Aquatic > Freshwater > Ice > Liftoff... | reverse complement strand
TATCGAGAGCGTGGTCCTGACCAATGACGCGTTGGGTAAGTTGCGCGGTGAGGTTGAGGGTGTTTTCGATTTCGTCCTTGAGCATCTTACCGACCGGGATGCCAGTCCAGGAGGAGATGATTTCGCTGACGGCTTGGCCATCAAGGCAGACGCCCATGAGGGGCATTTCGCCTTGGAGGGCTTTGAGCTCTTCGTCGAGTTTGGTGAGTTCTTCGCGCAACGGGCCGAGTTCTTCGGCAGCGTTGGCTTCGGCGGCCTTGTCTTCAATCTGGCCGCGGAGTTCGCGCATTTTGAGAACGACGCCGGTCTCCTTTTCAAAGCGGGCTTTGAGGTTGGCGAAATCGACTTTGGAGGTGCCGAGTTCGTCGGCGATGGCGGCGAGGCGTTTGGCGTGGTCGGTGCCGACGGCTTGTTCCCGGGTGAGGACGCGATGTTGGACTTCCAGATCGTCGATGCGACGGCCGAGGTCTTCGATGGCGGCCGGGGTGGAGTTTTGCCCGAGAGCGAGTTTGGCGCAAGCGGTATCGAGGACGCTGACGGCTTTGTCGGGGAGTTGACGACCGGCGACGTAACGATGAGAGAGGCGGACGGCGGCTTCGAGGCCTTCATCAAGGATGCGAACCTGATGATGCTTTTCGAGCATGCCGACGATGCCGCGCATCATGACCATGCAGACGGCCTCAGTGGGTTCTTCGACCTTGACGACCTGGAAACGGCGGGCGAGGGCGGGATCCTTTTCGAAGTACTTCTTGTACTCGCCCCAGGTGGTGGCGGCGACAGTCCGCATTTCGCCACGGGCGAGGGCGGGCTTTAAGAGATTGGCGGCATCACCCTGGCCGGCTTGGCCGCCGGCACCGATCATGGTGTGGGCTTCGTCAATGAAGAGGATGATGGGTTTGGGGCTGGACTTCACCTCTTCGATGAGGCCTTTGAGGCGGTTTTCGAACTCGCCTTTGATGCCCGCGCCGGCTTGGAGCAGGGCGAGATCGAGCGAGTGAAGTTCGACGTTCTTCAGCGATCCGGGGACGTCGCCCTCGGCGAGGCGGAGGGCGAAGCCTTCGACGACGGCGGTCTTACCGACGCCGGGTTCGCCGGTGAGGATGGGGTTGTTCTGCCGGCGCCGCAGGAGGATGTCGATGAGCTGACGGATCTCGCCGTCGCGGCCGAGGACGGGGTCGATCTTCCCTTTGCGAGCTTTCTCGGTTAGGTTCTCGGTGTAGGCGTCGAGATTGGGCTGCTTGCCGCTTCCAGCTTTGGCGGTGCCACCTCCACCGGAGCCGGAAGGCCCGGCGGCGGCGAGGGGGGCGACGGATTCGTTGGAGGCGTCGGAGATGGCCGAAAACTCTTTCTTCAGGCCGTCGGCGTTAACCTTTTGCAGTTCCTTCGAAATATCTCGCACCATGCGAGCGAGTTCTTCATTGCTGAGCAACGCCAGCAAGCAGAGTCCGGTGCGGATCTGTCCGTCGCCGAATTCGATCGAGCCAATGGTCCACGCTTCGGTGAACATTTTGAGCAGGGACGGCGAGATGGCCGGGGTCCGGGCGTTGCCGGTTTTGATCCGGTCCAGGCTCCGGTCTAGTTCCTGCGTGAGGCGCGAGGAGTCGACGCCAAAATGCCGCAGAATATGGGCGGCATCACTATCGGTGGCATCGAGAAGCTTCCGGAGGAAGTGTTCGATCTCGATGTCGTAGTGGGTCCGGGAGAGGGCCAGTCCGGCGGCGCCTTCGAGCGCGGCGCGGGTAGTCTGGTTCAGTTTGCCGATTAGGCTTTTTAGATTTACGCTCATTTGCTCACCTAGAAACGGAGTATGGCATCGGCCGCATCGATATGGCGCGGCACTGTTTTGACCCAGGAAGTCCATCCGAGTTGGATTTGTTCCAGGGTAAATTCTTCTTCCTCGCGGACGGGAGGGGGACGAACGCCGACGTGGCATTCGGGTACCTGATCCTTCGCGAGAATTAGCTTCACTTCAAAGTCGATAGTGGGCCCACCGAAGAGGCGACCGAGCGCCTTGAGGGGTTCGTGGGCGACACCGTCTGGTAGGAAATCACAATATTGGCGCAACGACAAGGGGCCCAGGACGATACGGACAGCGGACTGTTGGTCGTAGACTTCGTCGCCGACGACGGCACCGAAGCCCAATTGCTCAGAAATAGTGACATCTTGCGCGTCGAGACAGCACTGGGTCTCTTCAATGAGGGGGTACCAGGCCCCGATAAATTGTTCGATTTCGCAGGGTACGGCGAAGTAGTCGGCGATAAGATTGCGCATGGCCGAGGCGGAGCGGGCGCTCTGACTGAGGAGGCCGGTGTAGTAGATGAGGGAATCGTCGGGGAGGGGTTGGCGGTTTTCGAGGGCGGAGGTGCCGAGGCCGATGAGGTCGAGGAGATGGTGAGAGAAACGGTCCCGGTCGCCGCGTTCGTAGGCGATGGGGAAGCGGTATTTCTCCCAGGCCTGATAGAAGAGGGAGACGATGCGGTGATTGAAAATATCGAGGAAGGCGGCGGCGGAGAGGTCTCGACTGCGGAGCCGTTCCCGAATGAGTTCGGTGTAATAAAGGGGCAGGACGCCCTGAGGCCCGGTGAGGCCCATGAAGTTGACTTTGACGCGAGTCGGCTGCCCTTCGACGAACTCGATGCCCTCCATGGGACTGGCGGGGAAGCCGAGTTCCTGGTTGACTTCGAAGCGAGCGACTTCAGAGCCGGGGACGTTGAAGCGGCCTACGGGCGAGCGCTGAGGGGAGAGCCTTTCGAGCAGGCGCACGGCCTGGAAGAACTCGAACTCGTAACCCCGTTCGGCGAGGCGCTGCTGGAGCAGAGCCATGCCGGGGCGGTAGGCGGGAGGAGCTTCGATGGGCGGGGGATTTAGAGCAGAATCTGCTGACCGGTTCTCGGGGGCCATGCGCCTAGTACCTCCTTCCGTTGCTTGGTCCGCACGGTCAATTGGCTAAAGCTATTCATCGTGACATAGAGGGCCAGGAAACGCTCTACGACACTGGCGAACAGGTAGGCACCGGCGCCGACAAACTGTTCTTCATCGAGTTCCATCTCGATTTTCAATCCCCGCGCAAACGAGATTCCGTTCTCCGAGACCAGTCGAGCGAAGTGGCGCTGGCTGGAGATGGAGGTGATGCCGACGATCTGCTTCTGGAGGGCGGGCGAATTTTCGAAATCGTAGAGGCGGAGGATCTCCTGGAAGCTCTCCTTGCCGTCTTCGACCAGAGAGAGATAGTTCAGCGAGAGGTGGGAGATCAAACGCCAGAGAGCGCCTTTGCCGACGGGCGGGCGAACCGGGGCGGTCATTTTTCGAAGGATGGTGACTTTGCGGATCGGGGCCAGGCCCTGGGGCTCGAGATCGCCCGCGTCGTTGCCGATGGGCATGCGGGAGGGCAGGTCGCGATTCGAGCAGATGGTACGGACGGTGATGGCGTCGAAGTCGGGGCGCATGGGGCGGCCGGAGAGGTCGACGAGCGACAGCGAGACTTCGGTGCCGTCGTCGTTGCGGCGGGTGCTTTGCCGGCGCATGGACTGCCAGAAGGTCTGCTTATTGTCACGGATGGCTCCGTGGCGGTAGGAGTAAAACGGCTCGAAGTAGGTGATGTCGCCGCTCGAGGGGTTGGAGCTGAGGACCTCTTCGACGGAGAAGATCTCCATGGCGAGGGGGCGGCGGACGTCGGGGACGATGCCGTACTCGGCTTTGTTGTGGGAGAGGAGAATCGGCTCGGCGGTTTGCTTAAAAAGGTTAATAATGGGCGTGCAGTTCAGTTTAAGGGAGTTAGGGCCGATGCCAACTTCGAGTTGTTGCATGCGGTCGGGCCGTTCGAAACGGCTGATCAGCACGACGATCTCGAAGCCGGTTTTGAAGCCGGAGCCGATGAGTTCTTCGAGGCCGGAAAGCTCCATAAAGAAGAACTTTTCGGGAAAGTGAAAGAACTCCTGGATGACGCGGTAGCCTTCAAAAGAGCGGCGGGGATAGGGGATGAGAGCTTCGTTCTCGTGGAAGCCGACGGCTTGGAGGCAGGTGGCGGGAAGGGTGATGGGAGGTTTGCGCGAGCCCGGGGTGAGGTCACGGAGCAGGATCTGCATGGTGTTGTTGCAGAGTAGTTCGTAGAAGGAATGGATGAGGGCGGCTTCGCCGTTGAGGAAGAAGCGGAGGGAGCGAATATTGAGTTTGTCGGGCAGCACGCCGGGGGCGTAGCGGATTTCGGTACGGAGGGCGGCGGTGGCCCCGCTGGATTTCGGGGCGGGCGACAGTCGATCGGGGGTTTTCCACTGGGTGCCGCTGATCATGATGGGCCAGAGGGTGACATCAAAGGAGGTGCGGAAACGCAGGGGGAGACCGTCGATGGGGCGGGAGTTGAGGACCGCGCCGCGGGGGACGGGGAAGCCGGTCATGAGGGCGGCGTTTTCAGGGTCGGAGGAGAGTTCGGCCACCGACATGGAAGGGATGGGCCGAACGAAGTGGGGGTAGATGACGCCGAGGAGTGCTTCGGTGATTTCAGGGAACTCGTCGTCGATTTTGAGATGAACGCGTGCGGCGAGGAAGGCGAACGCTTCGATCATGCGTTCGACGTGCGGGTCCTCGCACTGGGTGGGTTCGAGGAGGAGCCGGCGAGCGATTTTGGGGTACTTGTCAGCGAACTCGGCACCCATTTGGCGCAGAAAGGTCAGTTCGCGTTCGTAGTAATTGAGAAGTTCGTCACGCACCGCCTTCTCCCTTCACGACGTAGGACTGACTGGTCAGGTCGAGGGTCGTGTCAAAGGTGACGCGTTCAGGGGCGGGATCCATATTGAGAAGGCCGTCAATGCGAAATTTTAGTTTTTTGGAGCCTGGTTCGACGGGTTCCATAAAGACTTTCGGGTTCATGAGGCGGGGCTCATAGGCGGAGACGGTGGCTTCGAGCATCCAGGTCAGGCGGTTTTGGTCGCGGGAGGAGTGGAGGCCGAAATTAGTCAGGTCGGGCAGGCCGTAATTGAAGAGCGAGCGGGTAAGTTCCGAGGTGGCGTCGACCGACTCTTCCTTGATCCGACGGGTGTTAAGGAGCCATTCGAGGTCCCGCTTGACGGCGGCCTTCATGAGCCGGACGGACTGGGCGCGGGTCAACCGGGCTTCGACGGTGGGATTCTTCGGCTCGCGGTCAATCAGCCGATCGAGGACGGAGAGGGTTACGATCTGATCGAAGTCACCTTTTGCCATAACCTATTGCCGGCTAACGCCCAACGCTTGACCGGGATCGAGACGACAAAGTTTAGCGAAAAGCGCCTTAGCAGCGGGGCTTTCGCGGTCGTGTCGGATTTGGCAGCGGTAGAGAAGGAGGAGGGGATGGGCGATCGATTCGGCGGGCTCCCATTCGTCGAGGTGGCGGGCGTCGATTTCGGCGGCTAGCTGCTCGAGGATCGACTGCGCGATGGCTTCGTTGCCGGTCTCCATACAGATGGAAGCGAGTTGGGTTTTGCGCAGGAAGCGGGAGCGGCCACTGCGTTCGATGGCGGCTTCGCGGGCGAGCAAGTCGATGGCTTCGCGGGCCCGGCCGCCGCGGGCGGCTTGGGTAGCTAGTTCCCAGGTGTCGGGGGGCAACGGTTCGCCGGTGGCGGAAGCGCCCGCGTGGTCGTCCTCAGTGGGAGGCGGGGCGTAGGAGGTTTCGGCGGCAGGGGAGGAGGAGCCGGCGGTGAGCACTTCGGCTTTGATCCACGTGAGCGTTTCGGCGTTGGCTGTGGGGGTATCGTCCATCATCGTCATTTCGAGGAGGGCCGGGTAGTCGGTGAGCAAGGCGCGGAGGCCGGAGCGGATACCGGTTTGGAGCCCGGCGTAGTAGTAGCCGAGTTGGGCGCAAGCTTGGACGGCGTAGCGGTGGACGTCGAACCAGCCGCGGCCGCAAGGGAGGGCAATGGCTAGTTCGGCGGTATCGAGGACGCCTTGCCAGTTGTAGTCAAGGGAGTGCTGCTTGAGTTGCTGGCGGATTTCAGTGGGCGGGGGTTCGAGGAGGCGGGCGTCGAGGGTTTCGCCGCCGGCGCGGAGTTCGCCGTGGCGGAGGCCCATGAGCATAAGGTACGGCGCGGGGGTGTAGGCGTCTTCTTTGCGCAGGAACTTGGCGGCGGAGATGACGCGTTGGATGGCGTCGTCGCGGTCGGCGGGCTCGGCGGAGAGAGAGCCGCCTTTGCGGACGGCTTTGGCGACGGGGGCGGCGTCGGGGGAGTACTCTTCCGCCGACGTCTCTTCTTCGGCGACCGGCTCCACGTCCGCCCCTTCGACGGGTTCGTCGGGTTCTTTTTCGCGTTTCCGAATGAGAAGGATATTGACGGTTTGGCGAACCTTTTCGAGGGAGCCCCGCAGCTTGGTCCAACCGGGGGCCATGTCGCTGAAGCGATCTTCGCACGTGATCTGGAGGGCTTCAAGCGATTCGAGGCAGAGGTCAAGAGTGGCCAGGGTGTTAACGTACCAAACCTTCGGCGTCGAGTTAAACTCCTTATCGAAGTCGTCCGCGCTGATCTTGCCTTCTTTGGTTTTTTCGAGGAAGTTTTCGAGTTTGGAGCTGTCGCCTTCGGCGTCGGATTTGTAGCCGACCTTCCGAGACTCCTGATACTTAATGTCGCCGTATCCCGCCGTCGTTTTGACGAGCGGGATCCACTGGACTTGGAGGTCGAAATTGCCGAGCCATTGCAGCGGCGTGGCGCGGAACTCGGCATCGCCGTCTTCGAGTGCGGGATAGAGCGTATCCCAGTAAGTCTCGACGATGCCTTTGAGGAGTTCGAGACACTTCTGGAACTCGCCGAAACCTTCCTTGCGCAGGTGCGCTTCGGAGAGCCAGACGGCTAGTTGCAGATCTTTGGTTTTGGTGGCGAGCGATTCCCCGGCGAGCTTGATGACGGTGGTCCAATCCGCCATCTTGCGTTCCCGTTGCCAATCGCCAACCGGGCCTTCGTCGTCTTCGCGACGGGCTTCCTTAATCTTGTCGTAGACGGGGGAATAGTAAAGATACTCTCCGCTCGGATTGTCTCCGGGGATCGGATTCAGCAGGTCTTCGCGGAGAGGCATCGTTTATTCGTCGGCGGCTTCCGGGGTCAGTTCTTCCGGATGATGGAAGACGAGCTTGCGCAATTCGAGAATCGGCAACTCCTCTCCATCGACGAGAAGCATTTTCTGGCCTACCGGGCAGACTTCTCCCTTTTCGGTCTCATACCATTCGCTGATGCGTCCCAGTTTGACGTCATCATCTTCGTTCATGCTGGCATCCCACGTGAGCACCGGCAACAAGACCTCACCGAGTTCCATCGCTTTGAACGACGGCCCGGTGCGGACGATGGCGGGAATCCAAATGAGGTCGCGGACGCGCTTGGGCGGCATGGCCTCAATCTCTTCGATGTGCTTGAACGGAATCCAGATGTAGGCACCCGCGGCGTAGCATTCGAGGCGTGGCCCGATGCGCGGGTCGGCGTCGACGACAGAGGCGAAGGGTTTTTTGTTGAGTTCGCCGGTGACTTGCGGGTCCTTGCCGTCGCCGGCATGAGTGGGATAGTCGCCCTTAGCGAACGTTTCTTTGCGAGTTTTTTCGGCGTGAAGAGCGGAGAGGTACAGAACGGTACCGAGTTGCGCTTCGCCGCTTTCGCTCGCGAGTACTTGGAGCTGTTTCTGCGCGCGATCGTATTCGCCCGCAAAGGTCAGCAGTTCGAAGAGAAACGTTCGGCGCCGAACGTCGGACGGGTTATCCCGTACTTCGACGTTCAGCGCCTGAATCGCTTCTTTCAGCTTTCCTGCCTGATAAAGATCCTTGGCTGTCATTTTTGAAAGGCTATGCCGCGGAAGGGCAGGGGGCCGAACTAGGCGCCCTTGTTCGTGACGGTGCTCCAGTTGGAGGCGATTTTACCACCAGCCTTGCCGGTTTTCTGGTCGGTCTGGGTGTAGGTCCATTCGTACTTGCCGGGGTTGAGAGTTACGGCCTCGGACGGGACGCCGTCGCCGTTCCGGGCACCGGTGGCGCTATAGGCGGAGATCAGGACGTCCTCGAAGACGATCGAGTAAAACACCGTCTTGTCGCCAGTGGCTTTACACACTTCGAAGGTACCCTTCTTGATGTGGGTGCCGTTGCAGCAGAAAAGCTGGAGTTTCGGGGTGGTCGCATCGGTGCTCTTTTGGAAGTTGAAGTCCTGGATGTCGACGCGACCGCCGGTGGCGCCGCCTTGCGAAGAGCGGCTTCCGCCGATGATCTGGCTCATCCCGTGCGAGAAGCTCAGGACTTCGATCCATTTCGCGTGCTTGTCGTCGGTCGACTCGCCGACGATCCCGTCCAAAGTGATAAACATGTCCATTGGCATTTGAGTATTCTCCTGATTTACTTTAGAAATTTATGTTGTGGGGTGAGTGAAGTCTCTCGGGTTAGTCACCGTAAGCTCTTCACTAAGTCAGCTTGTAAAAGCCGGTTCACTCAGTAACGCGGGGGTTGGCTGGATTTCCCATCAACCCCCGCGAACAAATTTAGCCCTTCGACGGAGGCGGCAGATCCGCCACCAACCGGAGCGAAACGCTGAGTTCGTCCAACTGGAAGTGCGGCTTAAGGAACGATACGGCCCGATAAGCACCGGGTTTGCCCGGAATCTCGCTGACGTCAATGCGAGCTTCGCGCAAGGGGTACTTTGCCTTCATGTCCGGCGACGCATCGTCGTCAAGAAGGACATACTGCGAGATCCACTGGTTGAGGAACGATTCGCAGGACGACCGGGACATGAAGCTGCCGATCTTATCGCGCATCATGGCTTTGAGGTAATGCGCAAAGCGGCTGACGGCGAGAATGTACGGCAACTGGGCGGAGAGCCGGGCGTTGGCGTTGGCGGCGTCTTTGTCGTACAGTTTGGGCTTTTGGGCCGACTGGACGCTAAAGAACGCGGCGTAGTCCGTACCTTTGCAGTGGACCAGCGGAATGAAGCCAAGGTCGGCTAATTCCTTTTCCCGGCGATCGGTGATGGGCACTTCGGTGGGGCACTTCATGGCAACGTCGCCGTCGTCGGTGCGGAAGTTATGAACGGCGAGACCGTCCACGAGACCGCCACCTTCTACGCCGCGGATCGCCGCGCACCAGTGATGCTTCGCGAAGCTGTTGGTGAGACGAGCTCCGAGGGCATAAGCGGCATTGGACCAGAGATACTTGTTGTGCTCTGTCCCATCCACCCCTTCCTGATAGTTGAAGGCTTCCACCGGCTTGGTATCCGGGCCATACGGCAAGCGGCCCAGAATGCGGGGCAGGCACATGCCGACATAGCGCGAATCTTCGGTCGCCCGGAAGCTCTTCCACTTGGCGTACTCAGTGGTGTCGAAGATCTTACCGAGGTCACGGGGTTGATCGAGACTGGTGAAGCTTTCGAGGTTGAAGAGTTCGTTCGAGGCAGCGGTCAAAAACGGCGCATGGGCGGCCGCGGCGACGTTGCTGACGCGTTCGAGGAGTTCGATATCTTCCGGGTGTTTGCCGAATTCGTAGTCGCCGACAAGGGCCGCGAATGGCGCGCCGCCGAAGACGCCGAACTCTTCTTCGTACACCTTTTTGAACATCGCGCTCTGATCGAATTCAGGGGCGCGCTGGAGGTCGCGGAGGAGGTCTTTCTTCGAAACGTTGAGGACCTTGATCTTCAACATGTCGTTGGTTTCGCTCTGGTCCATCATGTACTTCAACCCACGCCAGGAGCCTTCTAGCTTCTGGAACGAGGGGTGATGCATGACTTCGTTGAGCTGGATGGAGAGGAGATGGTCGATCTGCGCGATGCGGGCGTTGATCATCGCCTCGGTGTCGCGCGAAACGGTCATCTGCCCTTGGAGTACCTGCTGGACAAACTCTTTAATGAGCGACTTTCCGCGCTCTTTGCTGGCGGTGTCAGTGCCCACTTTGCCCTGTTCGACGATTTGGTCGAGCAGGCCGAGTTCAAGGGTTTGTTCCTGGGCTGAAGCTTGCGCCTTCTGTGCGTCGCTCATTGCTCTTCGCCTCCGGTGCCGAGTTCCTGCTTGAGTTTATCCATCTTGCCGCTGTCTTTGATGGCATCCATGAGCGCTTCTTCCAGCTTTTCGTTCGTCTGGAGCGTTCCCCGGAGGTCGGAAAGACGCGTTCGCAGATCGAGCAACTCTTTGAGCGGCTTTACCTGTTTGGCAACGTTTTCCGGGTTGAAGTCATCTAAGCTAGCGAACTTCAAATCTACTTTGAGCTGTCCGGCGTCGGAATCTTCGCTCAGTTTGTTTTCGACCGAGAAGGCCAGGTGGGGTTTCATTCCCTCCAGCACCTGATCGAAGTTGTCGGGGTTGACCTCGACGAACTTCCGGTCCCTCAGTCGGGGAAGCGGCTCTACGGGCTGACCGGTAAAGTCGCCCAAGACACCCATCACGAACGGCAGCTCTTTGAGTTCGATCGCGTCACCGATTTCGACGTCGTAGGTGATCTGCACTCTGGGCGGCCGAACACGATCAATTTTATGCTGCGTGCTCTCTCTTGCCATATGGTCCTCGTATTCTCCTGAGGCGATGCTCGGTAAAATTCTTCAAACAGACAACAAATGGGCGCTTCGACACTGGGCGCCTGAATCCACCTATTCGTAGTGATCCGATTGGAGTATATCTGTGTGTCGATGGGCAGTCAAGTGAAATAGGTGTGTCCAACGGGTCGCTAAGAATCTTTCCGGCTACCGCTCTTTAGAAACGCGTAATCCGCGGGCGAAACGGATCATCGCCGAGGTAAAATCTCAGGGTTTTGCCCCTATTTTTTCTCGGGTGTTCCCGATCGGCAGGCAGTACGCGATCCCGAACTGAAGTGGCGCGAGCGGGGAATTCGTATCACCAGAAAAATGATTGGGGCGTAGAATTGAGGGATGGCGGATGGAATAACGATTGCTGGGCGGACGTTCCGCTCGCGTTTGCTGGTAGGGACCGGGAAGTACCGCTCGAACCAGGAGATGGCGGAGTGCCATAAGGCCTCGGGGGCGGAGGTGGTGACGGTGGCGGTTCGGCGGGTGAACCTGACGGATCGGACGCAAGAGTCGCTGCTCGACTACATTCCGCGGGACGAGTATTTTCTTTTGCCGAACACGGCGGCGTGCTTTACGGCGGACGAAGCGATCCGGGCGGCCCGGCTGGGGCGTGAGGTCGGTTTATCGCATTGGGTGAAGCTAGAGGTGATTGGGGACCCGGAGACGCTATTTCCCGACAATGAAGGGTTGCTGGAAGCGACGCGGGTGCTGGTGAAAGAAGGTTTTGTGGTTTTGCCGTACACGACGGATGACTTGATCAACGCGCGTCGCTTGGTGGATGCGGGGGCGGCGGCGGTGATGCCGCTGGGGGCACCGATTGGGTCGGGGCTGGGGATCCAGAATTTGACGAACTTGCGGATCTTACGGGAGAAGATTACATCGGTCCCGCTGATTGTGGACGCGGGGGTAGGGACGGCGAGCGACGCGGCGATTGCGATGGAGCTGGGTTACGATGGCATTTTGATGAACACAGCGATCGCCGAGGCGGGCGATGCGCCGAAGATGGCGGCGGCGATGAAGCACGGGGTGATTGCGGGCCGCTTGTCGTTTTTGGCGGGACGGATGCCGCGGCGGCTGTATGCGAGTGCGTCGAGCCCGATGACGGGTGTTAGCCGTTAGCGGAAGCGCCGCGGGCTTGGCCGCTGCTGGCAGCGAGTAGCTCTCGGACAACGTGGAGGGCGGTCCATTGACAGGTCCGATGTCCGGCCCAGGCGCTGAGCCAGCGACGGCGAATTTCGGGGGGGACGGGTTTGCCGTTTGCCCAGTCGGTGAGAGCGCTGACCTGACCTTGAGAGGTGAACATCCACTCGCCGACGCCCCATTCCTGGGCGGCGTGGACGAGGGCGGTCTGTTCGGCGAGTTCCCAATGAGCTTCTCCCCCACGGCCGGAAGGAATGATGTCGAGGGCGAGGTGGTCGCAGACGGCGGTTAGAAGTGCCTTGCGTTCGCGGGCGGGCCGGTTGTGCCAGCCGGCGGCGAGGAGTTGACCGAGCAGGATGGGATAGGCACTGGCGAGACGGACCCAGGCGGCGGGGTCGCCGCCCTGGAGGTTGGCGGCGCGGGGCATGGCGTCCGCTTCTTCGGCGCTGGCCCACCAGTTGGCGAAAAACTCGGTGATCAGTTCCGTGGAGGACGACGCATCCGGATAGCGGAGGCCATCGGGGCCAGTGGGGGCGAGCCAAGCGGCGAGGCTGGCTTCGGGTTCGGCCTTGACGCGACGGGCGACGGACCGCTGCACCACCCCTTCAAAGACAGGGACGCGGCACCAGCGGAGCCAGGAGGCGGTGCATTCCCAGCCTTCTGAGGAGAGAATGGCGACGGCAATTTCGGAGTGGGAGCGGAAAGCGGAGCCGAGGCAGTGGCCGCCGCGGTCGAGTGAGGCGGCAAAGATGCGGTCAGCGCCGGCGACGCCATCGACGGTCCAGGCGGCCCCTTCTTCCCGGGTGATGCGGTAGCAGGTCGGTTCGATTTCTTCGGTCTGCCAGAGCCAGACGCAGTCGTCGGCCTGGAGGGCGACAGGGTGAGCGAGGATCAGCTGCACTTGGCCCGGGCGGGGGACTGTGAAGGTGATAAGCGGATCGACGGGACGGGTGTTTTCAAGGGCGACAGGCGGACGTTGAATGGTCGGAACGGCTAGGCCGACGGGGGCATTGGTCCAGATCGGTTCACTCGACGAAGGGGTGAGGCGAGTGGCACCAGAAGGCAGGAGATGGGGCGGCTGGGGGATACTCAGCGGCAACTGCCAGGAGACATGCTCGGCGACCTTGAACTTTACCTGCTTGCCGAAGGAGACCTCCATGGCCTCGACGTGGCTCGACCACCACTCCGGCAAGGGTTGGCCGGGTTCGATACCGAGACGACGGCAGCAGGCTTCAAGATCGTGGCGGACGCGGGGCGCGAGGGGGATGTTGCGGCCGAGCATAGCGGCGAGCTCAATGGCGTAGACAACGCCGCCGGCCGTGAGCGAGGTGATCATCGCCGAGGGTAGAGGGAGGTCTTCGAGGCGGGCGAGCCAGGTCCAGGGGAACTGTAGACGTTGACGGGCGAGGCCGGCAGTGGTGAGGGCGGCCGCCAGGTTGCCGCTGAGGGCGGTCCAGCCGTCGGCTGATTTGGAGGTAAGCGTCGGCGGGCCGAGTACGAATTCAAAGCTGGAGCCGGGTAACGCAATCTGAGAATGAGCCATAGCCTAAGGACCTCACCCTAGGTATCGACCGGGCCGGGCGTAAGGTTTAGGGCCGATAAAAAAAACTACTGCACGCGGCCCTGGTGAGGGTGGCGGGCCGTCGCGGTTGGGTTCGTTTTTTGCGTAGAAGTTATCCTTACAGAGCGAGGTGGAGGTTCCGCCTGTTGGTCCGGGTACCGGTGATGATGCCGAAATGGTTCTGCGCCCTCGGGACCAGGGAACCGGCGGCAAAGGTCGCCGATGCGAGATTGGTGTTGGGGTTGCCTCCCACCGGATGGTTCATGATGTTGAAGGCCTCGAACCGGAACGGCAGAACATGCTTATCGTTGAAGGGCATGGTGAAGTTCTTGCACGGGGAGAAGTCCAGGCATCAATGCCGGGGCTGTTCCCATGGAAATAGAGCGCGAAGTTGACGGTCTGGAAGCGGGCACGAGCGCAGCGTCAGCCTGGTTGGTCTGGCCGAGGAGGAGGTCAGCGAAGCCATCACTGGTGGCGGAGACGCCGGGATAGCTGGTCGCATTTTAGATGAACAGGACCTCTCCGCGAGCGAACCGGTTGCCGGCTTGGAAATAGTTGTCCCAAGGTATTTCGCGGCCTATCCGGAAGGTATATTTGCCCCGCATGATCGAGAGGTTGTCGCTGAGTGCAAGCCACCGTGGACCGTATCGGAATCATCAATTCTCGGGGAAACCTACTCTGCTGGCGCGGGTCAGGCAGCCTTGGGCAGGCCGCCGAGCCCGTAGCGGTCGAGCAAATCGCCGAGGTCGTAATCCGGGGCCATTCTGCTCATAAGTTGCTTATCGTTCAACATGTTAACGACATAGAGCGGAAGGACGAAAGTGGGTTCCTTTTTGGCCTGGTCGGCCATTTTCAGAATTTCGGCGATGACGGCGGGCTCTGGGCCGGGGTCTTCGATCTCTCGGGTATCAGCGCTGATGTCGACCGGCTCTGGTGGGTCGACCGGGAAGCCCTTGCGGACTTGGAGCAGCGTTTT
>Ga0105047_10011740_pt1 | contig 14178 bp, 16 predicted proteins | sample MAT04_FD_78384 | JGI IMG/M metagenome (GOLD analysis project Ga0105047, IMG submission 78384) | Freshwater microbial communities from Lake Fryxell liftoff mats and glacier meltwater in Antarctica - MAT-04 (megahit assembly) | ecosystem: Environmental > Aquatic > Freshwater > Ice > Liftoff... | reverse complement strand
GGACCGGTCAACGGTCATCGCCCGTCCGTCGACGTGCTGTTCAACTCGCTCGCCGACCTCGCAGGCGCAAAGGCGGTCGGCGTCATTTTGACCGGCATGGGCCGCGACGGTGCTTCGGGTCTGCTGCGCATGCGCCAGGCTGGCGCCGTGACCATCGGTCAGAACGAAAGAACCTGTGTCGTCTATGGCATGCCGCGCGTCGCCCATGAAATTGGCGCCGTCGGCACGCAGTTGCCGCTCAACTCAATCGGGGAAGAAATTCTCAAGTCAACAACCTCCCGTAAAGATAGGGTCGCCTGATGTCCATTGCTCAGAAAATAAAGGTTCTCATTGTCGATGACCAGGTTACGAGCCGCCTGCTGCTGGGCGATGCTTTGAGCCAGCTTGGCTTCACTCAGATAACCGTCGCGGCCGACGGCGAACAGGGTGCCAGGATCATGAGTCAACAGCCGCACCATCTGGTCATCTCGGACTTCAACATGCCGAAAATGGATGGCCTTGGTCTCCTCCAGGCCGTGCGCACCAATCCCGCCACCAAACGGGCAGCGTTCATCATGCTGACGGCCCAGGGTGACCGGGCGCTGGTTCAGAAAGCTGCGGCGCTGGGTGCCAACAATGTTCTGGCCAAGCCGTTCACGCTCGAAAAAATGAAAGCGGCGATCGAGGCTGTCTTCGGAGCACTCAAGTGATTGGTGAATCCGAGCCCCGCCGGATCCATGTGATCCAAGGCGAATACAAGGTGTCCAATGACCCTGGTGTGGTGATGAGCACCATTCTGGGCTCATGCGTGTCCGCCTGCATGCGCGATCCGGTGGCAGGTGCCGGCGGCATGAACCATTTTCTTCTGCCCGGGGCCAGCGCCAACGCGATGGCTGGTGGCGAGGCCACCCGTTACGGGGTGCATCTCATGGAACTGCTCATCAATGGCCTCTTGAAGATGGGGGCGCGACGCGACCGACTCGAAGCCAAGATCATCGGCGGTGCCCGCACCATTGCCACTTTCTCCAATGTCGGAGAACAGAATGCGCGCTTTGCCGCGCAGTTCCTCAATGACGAAGGCATCCGGATCGTCAGTTCGAGCACCGGCGGCGATGTCGGTCGCAAACTCGAATTCTGGCCGGTGAGCGGACGGGCCCGCCAATACCCGTTGACCGGGGCCGAGACCCAGAAGACCGCCGCGCTTGAACAGGCGCCGTCGCGGATCGTCACGCCGCAGCCCGTTGACACGTCGATCGAGTTTTTCTGAGGAGCGCCGCCTTGACGACCAATCCCGCCTGCTGTTCTGACGCCGGGTGCAATGAACCGCTGCACCAGGTCCTCGGACGGGTGAGCCACGAATTGCGCGACGTTGCGCTGCTGATCGAGCATCTCGAGCCCTTGCTCAGCAACGGCCATTCGACGGAGCTTCTCCACTCACCCGACCACATGCGCGTCATGCAAGGTGTCGATCTCGCCGTGCAGAAGGCGCGCGGGCTGGCCAGCTTCCTTGACCGGATCGGCGGGCGGCTTGACGCCGACCATCTGATCGACATTTCAACGGCGCTCAATCTGATTACGCTCGCCGACATGAAACGGCGACTTGCAGCCGCCGACCACTCCGAGCCGTCGGCTGACATCTACCAGAAGGCGTCGGGCGACTTCGACGTCTTCTGAGCGTCTGCAGGGTTGGCCGCAGCCTCGCTGCCGACCACCTTCGCGCAAGTTTCGCTGCCTAGGGTGACCTGACCGGTCACCCCGGCCGGAACCCAATGCGAGCGTGGAAGCAGAATGAATCTGTCCAACCAGCTGTCCCTGATCGGCAAGAATCTTGCGGGGCTCGGCCAGATGCGGCTCATGGCGCTCGCCGGGGTCGGTATCATGTCGATGATCCTGATCATCAGCGCCGCCATCTTCCTCAACAATCCCACGCGCGAAACACTCTACATCGGCCTCAGCGGCGAAGATGTGAACCAGATCTCGCTGGTTCTCGCCCAAGCCAACATGGATTTTCAGGTCGGCACCGACGGCGCCAACATCACCGTTCCCGCAGGCACCACCGGTCGGGCCCGCATGCTCCTGGCCGAACGCGGCCTGCCCTCCTCAAACAGCGCCGGCTATGAGCTCTTTGACAATGTCGGCTCGCTCGGCTTGACCAGCTTCATGCAGGAAATCACCCGGGTGCGTGCGCTCGAAGGGGAAATCGCCCGCACGATTCAGTCGATCAACGGAATTTCGGCCGCCCGCGTCCACATCGTCATGGCCGACCGTGGCAACTTCCGCCGCGGCGAACAGCGACCTTCGGCATCGGTGATGGTGCGAACCAGTTCAGATCTCGCCAACCGGGCGGCCGATTCCATCCGCCATCTGGTCGCCTCCTCGGTGCCGGGGCTCGACATCGACGCCGTGACCGTACTTGATGCCACGGGGCAGCTTCTGGCTTCTGGTGATGACTTTTCCAATTCCAATCTCAACCGCTCTCTCAACATCGTCCAACTGGTGCAGAGCGAGATTGCAACCAACATCGACAAGGCGCTCGCACCGTTTCTCGGGGTCGAGAATTTCCGATCAAGCGTGACCGCGTCCGTCAACACCGATAGCCAGCAGATCCAGGAAACGGTCTTCGATCCCGAATCCCGCGTCGAGCGTTCGACCCGCGTGACCCGGGAGAACCAGACTTCGAACCAGTCGGCGACCCAGGCACCTGCCACCGTCCAGCAGAATATCCCCGACCCGGCACCGGGTGCCGCCCCGGGCCCGGAATCCAGTGAACTGGCGGAGCGGAAGGAAGAGCAGACCAATTTCGAGATCAACTCGAAAACCATTCAGACCGTGCGCAACAGCTATGCGATCGAGAATCTCTCCATCGCTGTGGTCGTCAACAAGGCGCGGGTCGATGCGCTTCTGGGCGGCCAGCCTACGCCTGAACAGGTGTCTGCCTACATGGCCGAGCTTGAGAAGATCGTCAATTCCGCCGCAGGATTGAATGCCGAACGTGGCGACAAGGCCACCATCACGAATATGGAGTTTCTGGCCAGCGAACTGCTCATCGGTGACGCCGCCGGATCAGGCTTCCTCGACAGCCTTGGCACCCATGTCGGAACGATCATCAACGCACTTGCCTTCATCGCGGTGGCGGCACTTCTCGTCTTCTTCGGGTTCCGCCCGCTGCTGCGCACGGCAACCGCCAGGGGCGACGCCGGCCAGGCGGGCGAAACCGGGTTGGAATTGCCCGATTTCAGTCCTGCAGCGCTCGGTACGGGCGGCGCCAACCCCATGGAGGGCTTCGGCGCAGACTTCGGGTTCGGCAACGAAGGCGGAGACGACCTTTCCCTCGAGCAGTCGGGCACATTCAGCCGACGGGTCAAGGAAGGGCCCGAACGCCGCCTCGCCCGCATGGTCGAAATCAACGAGGAGCGCGTGGCCAAGATCCTGCGCAAGTGGGCCACCGAGGAAGCAGCCTGACGTTTCGATCAGCACTACAGCGCCGCGCGTCTCACGAGACGCGCAAAGGTCGCTGTAACCCTTTGAAAGAATGCATGTGCGTTTCGTTAAATCGAACCCGATTGAACGCGACATGCATTAACTCGTGCAGCTTGCAGTTGAAGGCAGCGTCTTGCGTGCACGGCGCGCCTTTTGCCTTTTCATCGGATTTGCGAGGTGCCATACTGTAGCGCCGCGCATCCGATCGGATGCGCGAATGCCGCTGTAAAACATTGAATGAATGCATGTACGTTATCGCACGAATGAAACCATTTGTGCGCGACATGCATCAGAGGTATCCGGGCCGTCTGCGTTCAATCCGGTGATACCGCACACTCTTGGAGGCGAACATGGATTTGGTGCTTGCCGGCGTCCGCCCTCTTTCGCTGTTTGCCAACCGCGAGAAGAGCGCTGTCATCGCGATCCTCACCGAGATGCGCAAATCTCTGGCGTGCAAGCACATCGGTCACGTCTTCACCGCTCGCGGCAAGACGCGCGACGAAACCTTCGTCTCCGTCACCTATCCCGGCAAGTGGCTTCTCAACTATGCGCTCAGAAGCTATTTTTCCATCGATCCGGTCATGAACCACCCGTCAACCACGTCCAAGCCGATCATTCTCAACGAAATGTCCGTTGATGACAGCGCCGTCCGCGACATGGTTGACGACGCCCGGCGTTACGGCCTGGGCAGAAGCTTCGTGTCGTTTCCGGTACTTCCGTTCTCCGAGCATCCGGGATCGGTCATGTTCTCCTTCGACATGGAGTATGACCGCTTCCAGGACTATTTCGAGCGGGAATCGGAGAGCCTGCGGTCGGCGGCCCAGACGATCCATCTGTCGGTGCTCAATGTGCGTGGATTTTCGATTTCCGCGCCGGGCGCTGAAACCCTGTCCCAGCGCGAGCGCAAGGCCCTGGCGTTGCTCGCGGAGGGAACGAGTTTCCCGACGGCGGCCCGGCAACTCGAGCTTTCAGACGCGGTCTTTTCGGCCACAGTGTCCTCTGCCTGCGCCAAACTCGATTCGCGCAATGTCGTCCATGCGATCGCAAAGGCCATGGTCCATGGGCTGATCGAGATCGACGTGTCGGCTACGCGGCCGCAAACTGGGCTTGTGCCCAGTCAAGGCGTTTCAAGGACGCCTCACTGACCTGCCAGGCAACGCAGAGGATGTCCTCGCCTTCCGGCGTCGTCTTGCGGCCGAGCACGTCGCAGGGCATGTCAAAAGCGCGGGTGAGGCGAATGATGCGCTCCTCGCAGACGGCAATGTGACGGCGCACGCCATAGTCGAGGCCGGTCCTGAGGGAGGCGGCACACAGTTCCACCGCCACCCGACTGACCCCGCTTGTGAAGCGGACGTCCTTGTCCTCGGGGCGGATGGCGAAGCGCGTGGTTTCCCAGGTGTCCGGCCCAAAAACTGCGGCCGGATCCTCGATCATGTCTGCGAATTTCTCGAAGGTGAGTGTCGGACGTGTGGTCCACATCTGACGCAGTCCGCCCAGCACTGTGCCCTCCCGGTCGATCGACAGAATGTAGATATTGGGCATGAAGTCGAATTTGTCATATTCGAGGTCGCCGTGGACCTCTACGTCCCATTTCAGCCGATCAGCGAAAATCTGCTTTCGAATTCGAAAGTACTGAGCGATCTTTTCCGGATGGAGATGGCGGTTCTCTGGCGTGACAAGCAGAATCATCGAATTCTCCTTTGGATGACTGACTACTACCTGGCGCTGATTAAGGATTCGTTTATGGGAAATTAATTGTTTAAAATTAATTAGTTAGATAGATTTTAAGAAAGCGAGAAAATTTTCGGTCCATAAGATGTACGTTAAGGTTGTAGAAATCGTAAGGCATGCCGAATCAAAACATTTTCGGGAATAGAAGATTAAAAATTTGTAAAGTCCCAAAATATGGCGATGGTTTTTCAGTGTCGAAATGAGAGAATTGAGCTCGTCACCGTGATTCGAATATTCGGCGATGCAAAGGGTGGCGGCCAGATTCGAGGGAAGTCTGATCGTTGGACTACAAAGTCGGAGGAACGAAGTCGGCGGCGCGGCCAGTTGACTGCGGCTGTTCGGGGCCAAAAGCCCGAGGTTGTCTACGGGCGGCTTTCGGCGGGACAAGGGGGCGCTAGGACGTGACAACGCGTGGCATCTTTCTGGAGAACCTCGACAACAGGCGAAGCTCTGGGCATATTGCATCGGGAATGGATCTCATCTGCGCCTATGTTTCGGCGCGCCATTACCTTGTCGCCCGCTACGATCTCCATACCGACCGCAGCCTTGATTTCGTCATCTCGTCAGACTGGCCCTTCGACCTGGTCAAGACCCTCGGATTGAGCCTGGTCAACGCGCATGCCCGCAACAGTGAATTCCGGCGTTGCCTCGCCGCCTTCGAACCATCCTTCAGTGAGGCCGATCCAGCCATGGCGGTCCCTGCCGGCGTGTCGCGGCGGGTCTGCATCGTCCCCTACAATGCCGGCGAAGCGCGTATGGTGCTGATGCTGCTGTTTGACGACGGCGCTTTCCTCTCCCATGACCGGCTGCGAGACGTGGCGCTCGCCTGCGCCTATCACACGGCGCATTTTCCCGAGATCACCACCCGCTCCGGGCTGGTTGCAGATCTGACCGATCGCGAAATCGAATGTCTGTCCTGGATCGGCGAGGGCAAGACAAGCGACGAGATCGCGGTCATCATCGGCATCTCGCGCAATACGGTCAACAACTACATCACCAGCATCATGAACAAGACCGGTGCCAAGACCCGGTCGGAGGCGGTGGCTTTCGCCGTGCGCAACCGCATCATCTGATGCTTCAGAAAGGAACCGGGCATTGACCACGTCACAATCGGGAAGCAATGGCAAAAGATTTGATCGTGGCGTCGTGGCCACCGCGCCGGTCGTTCGCGCGACGGGATCGACGGCCGATCTCTATCCTCGGCTGGTCGCCATGCAGCGCACCATGCAGGCGACGGCGTTCGCCATGCTCTCGGTCAAGGCCAACACGCTCATCAATCCCGGCACGCTCACGGTGGTGGTGGAAAGTTCTTTCAGCGACGGATCCCCGGCACCGGCTTTCATCAGTGATTTCCGGCACAAGTTGCTTGCCCATCTCAAGGCTTTGCCGCATCCGCTCGTGTTCACCGCCGCCGGAGTCTTTGATCTGAAATCCGATCCCTCCAGGATCCGGCAATCGGGCAATCCGCACGTGACGGCCATCGCCTTTCCGGTTCAGCTCGGTGCCATGGGCAACGGCTACACGGTCTTTTTCGGACCACGTGTGGAGCTTGATCCGGACATCCTCATTGATCTGCACCGGAAGTCCTTCGTGGTCATGCGCGAGGCGCTCAAGCTGGATTTCAATTCCATGGTAGCACTCGAAAGTCTCAACGATCGGGAAATCGAGTGCCTGCAGCTTGTTGGCAACGGCATGAAGAGCGAAGCAATCGGAGAACAGCTGCATCTGTCTGTCCACACCGTCAACGCCTATCTGGGATCAGCGACCACCAAGCTTGATGCCGTCAACCGGATTCAGGCCATCGCCAAGGCGATCCGGCTTGGCCTGATCGGCTGACGTCGCCCGAAAGGCACCGGCTCAGACAGTGGGGTGCGACGTGAAGGCGACCGCAGCACGGATCGGCCGGTAAGCGGCGGCAATCAGAGTTTCTTCGAGATAGCCGGTGTTGATGGTCGGATTGTCGTGAGGTTGATCAAACGCGATGTGGTCGATCTCCAAGCCAGCCCGGTTGTGCTCAAGCGTCAGCCGCGCATAAACGGTCACGCCCTGCGGACGGATTTCCAGGTCCAGCACGACGCAGGGATTGCCTTCCCAGTCGAGCTTGAAATCACCGCCAATGCCGAGTTTCACCACGTCAGGCAGAAAGAACAGTTCTGCTGCGGAAGCCACGAGATCAGCGAGATCGGCATGGCGCTCGAAGCGCAGCAGCGCGATCAGGTCCGCCACGTCGATCAGACGCAACTCGGTGGCAACCGGGCAGATGGCGTCGGCGACGATCTTTTCCCGCTCACGGGAGAAAGGAGATTGTTTCATCAGGGTTCCATCAGCGCTTGGACTTGGTTTTGTTTTTTTCGGCGTAGATCTTGTGGATCAGCTCCGCCACGGCCTTGTAGAAGACCGCCGGGATGAAACTATCCACCGAGACTTGCGCAAACATGGATCGCGCAAGCGGGGGGTCTTCAAAGACGGGAATCCCGTGCAATTCCGCGATCTCGCGTATCTTGAGCGCGATGAGATCGGCACCCTTGGCAAGCACGACAGGCGCGCCGCCCTCTTCGGGAACATAGCGCAGCGCGACGGCGAAATGGGTCGGGTTGGCGATCACCATAGTTGCCCTCGGCACCGAGGCGATCATCCGCCTGCGTGCCCGGTCGCGCGCCAGCGACCGCTGCCGCGCCTTCAGGATCGGATCGCCGTCCGACTGCTTGTGTTCATCCTTGAGCTCCTGCCTGGTCATCCTGAGATCCTGATGCCAGCTGAACCGGGTCCAGAGCACGTCGACGACAGCCAGCAGCGCTGTCGAAAGGAGGACGATGATGATGATCTTGCCCGCAAGCCGCGCCATGTCGGGCGCCACAAGACGCGGGTCGGAGAACATCATGCCCAGCGTGGCGAGATAGTCCTCATACATCGCCAGAACGATGATGGCCGAGACCACCACGATCTTGAACATCGATTTGGCGAATTCGACCATGCCCTTGGCACCATAGATGCGCTTGAAGCCACCGATCAGCGAAATGCGTTCCATCTTGGGCTGGATGCGGTCCAGCACCGGGCTCGGCATGTTCTGCAGCACCGAGGCTGCAATTCCGAAACTCATCAGCAGGGCGAAGGCGGGCAACAGCACGCCGGAAGCGGCGGAGAACAGATGTTGGAAAAGCTGCATGGCGTCGCCGCCGGTTTCCATCCGCCACGAGTCGGATTTCTCGAAGAGATCCTTGAGCGTCTCGCCGAAACGGCCGGCCGCATCCGGCAGGAAGAAGACGAAGAAAACCAACATGCCGAGCGCGGACGCAAACAACGGGACCTCGCGGGAAAACGGCACATTGCCCTTGTCCAGCGCATCCCGGATTTTCTTCTCGGTAGGCTCTTCTGTCTGGCTGTCCTTGTCCGGCGCTTCTGACATCCCGGGCCTTTGTCAGGCGGCCTGGGCGGCAGGCGCTTCGGCCTCGCGCAGCGTGATCTGGGACAGTCCGGCGAGCCGGATGGCTTCTTGCGAGATGGTCCTGCGGGCAACCGCGATTTCGCGCGGGGTCGCCCCGCCGGTGCCCGAGGCCAGGTCGGATTCGATCATCCGGCGCTGGCGGGCACCCACGGCGGCCAGCAGCGCCTCGCGCAACTGGTCGCTGGCACCCCTGAGCGCCATCGTGACAACGTCGCCGGAGATGTCGTTGAGCAGCATGACGCGGCTCTTGAGCGGCATGTAGATGACGTCGTCGAACAGGAAGATGCGCGGACGAACCTTTTCCACGTCGGTCTTGCTGACCGTTTCCAGCGCTCCGAGCAGACTTTCCACGTCGGTCTTGCTCAGTTCGTTCATGATGTCGGCGACGCGGACCGTTCCGGTGTTCTGCTTCTCCGCCTCAAGTTCGGCCACCAGGTCGCGAACCCGGGCCTCGATGATCTCGGCGGCGCGCGCATTGACCTTCTTGAGATTGACCGCGCGGTGGACGATGTCCACACGGGCGGCTTCGGGCAGCTTCATCAACGTCCGGCCGGCGAAGGCAGACGGCAGCATGGAAACGATGTAGGCGGCGGTCTGCGGATGTTCCTTTTCCAGAAAGCTGCCGATCCGCTCCGGGTCGGCTTCCTGGATCTGCTCCCAGATGGTGGACTCGTAGGCCTGGAACTGGGTGCGTCGACCAAGCAGGCCATCCACTTCGTCGGGCGTGAGACCTTCCTCGAGAATGCTTTCCATGGCCTTGGCATTGTCCATGAGGCCGGTGCCTTCGGAAAACAGGTCCTCGAATTCGTTCACGAGGCTGATGAGTTCCTGAGGTGGAATCGAGCGCAGCGTCTGCGCCTTCTTGATGATGATTTGCAGTTCCTCGTGCTCGAAAAACTTGAGCAGCTTTCCAGCCATCGGTTTTCCCATGGCCAGAAGCACTGCAGCCGCTTTCTCCGACGGCGTGAGCGTCGAGGTCGTACCGGCTTGCGGGGTCTCCGCATCGTCGTAGAAACTCACCTCACCCCCCCTTCTTCTGAGCGGCACCGACCACTTCGATCAGGCGGACGCCAAAGCGGGTTTCATCGCTTTCGAGAACCGTGATCTCGCCGCGGCCGATCAGCTTGCCATTGACCATGATCTCGACGGGCTCGCCGATCTTGCGGTCGAGCGCGATGGTCGAGCCTTCCGTGAGTTCCATCAGCGAGGAGACTGCCATCCGGCTGTTGCCGAGAATGATCTGGACATCGATTGGAATGTCGAGGACGAGGTTGAGCCGCGACGGAACGCCGGTGGCACCCATCCGGGACGACCTCATGGCGTCGGCACCGAAATCCTGGCCTGGGAATGCAGCGCCGAACCCCGATGCGCCACCGCTGGGGTCTGGCCGTCCGGGCATGGGATCACTGATTGCGAAAGGATCGTCCAGCCCGCCATCACCGCCGAAGTCCGACCCGAATTCCGCTCCGAATGCCTGTGCGCCACCCATGGCGTTCATCTCTCCGCCTGCGCCGCCTGAAGGACCTTCGGCACCTTTCTTGAGCACGCCGCGCAGGTCGTCGATGGCCTGATCGAGGTCGCCGTTGCCGGGGACGTCCATGCCGAAGTCATCGTCGAGTGCATTTTCAGTCGCCATGAACCCTTATCCCGCTCCAAGCTTGCCCGGAGCCTGTGACCTCCCGGCTTGCCCGTATTCTTTTCTCATTCACACGAACGCGCTTTTCCAATCCTCGTCCGGCCCCACCGGCGTTTCCACACGGATCATGTAGCGCTGGCCTGACCGGCCAAGCGCGCAGGAATACAGATCCTTGCCGTTGGCGCCGAGCGTCACTTTTATGTCGCCCACGTCCTTGAAGGTCAACACATCGCCCGGCTGCAGGAGGCTGATTTCGCCCAGTCGCATCGGTTCAAGCGCAATCCGTGCCTCAAGCCCGACTTCGGAACGCACCACCCGCTGGTTCATCCGTTCAGCCCATTCGGATTTCGACCTGGACTGATCGCGGCTGGCGCGCGGCGGCGGCGTGATCTTGGTCTTGAGCATCACCGACTGGGGAAGAATGATAACAATCGGTGCCGCCACCGCGCCAAATTCCATGCTGAGCGTGATGGCCGTTGCATGGAAATCAGCGACAGGATCGTCCAGGAGGGCGGGGATCGCAGAACCGGGCCGAGAGACCATCGCCCGCAGCTTGGGCTCGGGCAGCACCACTGCCTTGAGCGCATCGTTGAGTTGTTCGAAGACCACGAGCGACATGTCGAGCTCGATGCCCGACAAGGGTCGTCCGGTCACCTCGAGCGCATCGGGGTCGCTGCCCCCGAGCAGGCATTCCACCAGCGCGATCACCAGTTTGGACCCGCAGAGATAGCGCAGGTCCGTCGACCAGCCTCGGATGGCAGCCTCGCAATAGGCACTGTCGGTGCAAAGCGCCTCCAGCAGCGCGCGCCGACGTCCTCGACGGATCTCACCCGGGCGCACGTCGATATCGATCCCGGTGGCGTTGTGGATGTTGATTGACAGTGCCTGAGCGATGGCCGCCTGAATGGCGCGCGCCTTGGTCTCGATGGCGACCCGATCGCCAAGGGCACCGGTCATCCGATCCAGAAGGTCGGGATCAAAACGGGTCGCGGAAAGGTCAGTTGCGTTGAGCGGCGAAGAGCTCATGGGATCAGGCCGCCTTCGTGTCGCCGCCGCCGCCAGGGTTCATCATTTCCTGCTCGACCGCATCAATGGACGGTCGCTCATAGGAGGAGATGGTCTTGCGGCCGTGCTCGAGCGCCACCTGCGGCACCGATCCATTCATGTAGGCAATCAGCGTCTGCTTGACGATGACATAAAGGCGGACCTGCTTGGTGCGCACCAGTTTGACATTGGCGGCGATGGGCGACATCACCGAATAGGACAGGAAGATGCCGAGCATGGTGCCCACGAGGGCGGCACCGATCAATCCGCCGAGCACTTCGGGGGACTCATTGATGGCGCCCATGGCCTTGATGACGCCCAGAACCGCCGCCACGATCCCGATGGCGGGAAAAGCATCCGACAGCGTCGAGAGCGCATGATAGGACTTGAGCTGGTCACTGGTGATCGTCTGGATCTCCTCGTCCATCAGCGCCTCGATTTCGTGCGGACGGGCGTTGCCGATGATGATCAGGCGCACATAGTCGCAGATGAACGCGGCAAGCTCCTTGTTCTTGAGCACCGACGGTGTGGCCTGGAACAGCTCGGACTCCTGTGGATTGTCGATATGGGCCTCGATCTCGTTTCTCGACTTGGTTCTGAGGTCGCGCATGAGCGTGTAGAGAAGGCCGAGTGTGTCGAGATACTCGCGCTCCTTCGGCACGGCGTATTTGAAAGCCTCGCCGAGCGCCTTGCCCGTGTCCTTGATGGTCTTGATCGGATTGGTCATGATGAAGCCGCCGACGCCGGCACCGCCGATGATCAGAAGCTCGTAGGGCTGGTTGAGCACCTCGAGGTGTCCACCCATCGCCATGAAGCCGCCGAGAATGCAACCCAAGGTGATGACAAAGCCGATGATGATGTTCATGAAGCGGGCACACCCTGTTCCTGATCCGATATGCTGACTACGGGGTGAGCCTTGCGCGAAGCTGAATCTCTTTGCAGGATTGACAGGCGATGGACTGACGCGCGCCAGCGACAGCCTGGCGCAAGCAAGGTGGCCTATCTCGGGACAGGCAGGCTGAGCCCCTTGCGCCACCCCATTCGCCACCCCACGCGACAATGGCGGGGCCGATCCCGGTTCGATGCGCCTGCAGCGGCCAGCGAAGGATGCACCGGTGACCTCGACCTACACAAGTTACCGCCTGATCGCACAGGATCTGCCCCGGTCCATTGACCGGATTGCCAAGGAGCCGATGGTCGAGCGGGAGACCGAATATTACTTGTCGCGGATCTCCGAGATCAAATCGATTGACGATTTCATGGCCGACACGCGGATCTACAATTATGCGATGAAAGCCCACGGTCTTGAGGACATGTCCTACGCCAAGGCCTTCATCCGCAAGGCTTTGGCGGAAGGCATCGACAATCCCGACGCTTTCGCCAATCAACTCACCGACTCGCGCTACCAGTCGCTCGTGGAATCCTTCAATTTCGCCCGTTACAGCGGCACGGCGACCGTCTTCACCCGCGCACAGCAGGGAACGGTTGACAGATATCACCGCCAGACGCTGGAAGAGGAGGCAGGAAACGACAACACCGGGGTCCGGCTCGCGCTCTATTTCGAACGCAGCGCTTCCACCATCACCTCGGCATACTCGATCCTGGCCGACACCGCGCTTTACCAGGTGGCTCAGGTGGCGCTCGGCATTCCGCCCGAAATTGCAGGTTCCGACATCGACCGCCAGGCCGATCTCATAAATTCCAAGCTCTCTGTTGCTGACCTCAAGGATCCCGAGAAGCTCAACAAGTTCCTCGATCGTTTCACGGCCCTGTGGGAACTCGCCAATCCTTCCGCAGGCACTTTCGACGCCAGTTCCATCCTGTTGGCGTCAAACAGTTTTGAGATCTCGGCCGATCTCCTGTTTTCCATCAACAGCCTCAAGCTCGGAGGCCGTTGATGGAAGGCGCGCTCTATGTGGCCCTGTCGTCCCAGGTCGCGCTCGAGCGGCGCATGACGACAATCGCCGACAATGTTGCCAACGCCAACACGACCGGCTTCCGGGCGACCGAGATCAAGTTCAACGAAGTGCTCAAAAGCACCGGCATTGCCGATGTCTCCTTCGTCAACAAGGGCGCGGACTTCCTGTCGGAGTCCAGCGGGGCACTGCGCTCGACCGGCAATCCGCTGGATTTCGCTGTCAAGGGAGACGCCTGGTTTGCGCTGGACACGCCGATGGGTCAGATCCTGACCCGCGATGGCCGGTTCTCCATCACCGAAGCCGGAGAACTGGTCAACGTCGACGGCTATCCCGTTCTCGATGCCGGAGGCGCGCCGATCCAGATCAACCCGGGCGGCGAACCGCCGATTGCGGGCAAGGATGGTGGACTCATCCAGAACGGTGTCCGGGTGGCTGCGATCGGCCTCTACACGGCCGACATGTCTGGGGGATATATGCGCACCGGTTCCCTCGGCATGATTCCGACCATTCCTCCCGAGCCAGCGGTCGACCGGGCTGATGTCGGGGTCGTTCAGGGGTATCTCGAGGATTCCAACGTCAACCCGATCGCCGAGATGAGCCAGCTCATCATGGTGTCGCGCGCCTTCGAGAACGCATCAGCCATGATGCGCGCTACCGAGGACACCTTCCAGGAGGCCATTCGGACGCTTGGCGCCGGCCGGTCATGACGCGGGCTTCTGACCTGATGGCGCGTCCGCAAGACCGGACCGACGAGCCATGACCGGACGACGGCAGCTAAAGGCGCTGGCTGGTCGCCTCGCCGTGTACGGCCGTTCCGGCAACGGCCTTGACGTGTCAGGAACCATCACTTCGGTTTCCCCCGGCCGTTACGTCGCAGAGGGCCTGTCCCGGCTCGTCCGGCTCGGCGACTTCGTCGAGCTGCGCGGTTCCGGCCCGGTCCGGCT
>Ga0105047_10011738_pt1 | contig 14182 bp, 15 predicted proteins | sample MAT04_FD_78384 | JGI IMG/M metagenome (GOLD analysis project Ga0105047, IMG submission 78384) | Freshwater microbial communities from Lake Fryxell liftoff mats and glacier meltwater in Antarctica - MAT-04 (megahit assembly) | ecosystem: Environmental > Aquatic > Freshwater > Ice > Liftoff... | reverse complement strand
TGCCAAGAATCCGATTTGGGAATAGCCGCTTGAATTCACACATGCGATTCATGCCAAAATCGCAGATCATTCGCGGCAAAAGAGATACAGCTCGCCGTCACTGGGTGAGACGAGCTGTTCAAGCTTCAAGTCGGGATGACAGGATTTGAACCTGCGACTTCCTGGTCCCAAACCAGGCGCTCTAGCCAAGCTGAGCTACATCCCGCATTCCCCACCAGTGTAAGGCCACAGGATGAGGACAGTCAATTCCGCGCGAAAGTTCGCGCGGTCCCGCCGTCGCTGACGGCGGGCTTTGGCGCACTACTTACGCGGCTTTTCGCAGGTAGCCGACGATCCGTTCAAAGTCGTCGTTCGAGCGGAAGTCGATCACGATCTGGCCGGATTCTTTCTTCCGCAACTTGATCTGCACTTTCGCGCCGAACATGTCGCACAGTTGCTGTTCCAGTGAATCGACATGGGCCGTCCGGCTGAACTTCACGATGTCCGCATTCGGCTGTTCCGATGAATCCACGGCAGTCGCCTGCACTTCGCGGGCGGTTCGGCTGCGGACCAGATCTTCCAGCTTTCGGACTGACAGATGATTCCGCTGGACCATCTCGGCGAACTTCAACTGCTCTTCCACGGGCAGCGGCAACAACGCGCGGGCATGCCCGGCGGTGAGGGTGCCGGAACGGACATCGGCCTGCAGTTGTTCCGGCAGATCAAACAATCGCAGCAAGTTGTTGACCGTGGATCGGTCGAGGCTGAACCGTTTGCCGACCTCTTCCATCGTGCATTGAAAGCGTTGGATGTAGTCCTGGAAGGCCTGCGCCTTTTCCATGACGTTGAGATCCTGTCGCTTGAGGTTCTCCTCCATCGCGACTTCGCAGACCTGCTGATCGGTGAGCTGCATCACCTGGCAGGGGACGAGTTCGATGCCGGCTTTTTTGGCGGCGATCAACCGCCGTTCACCCGCGACCAGTTGATAGCTGTCGCCGACTTGGCGCACGATCAGCGGTTGAAGCATGCCGTGCTGGCGGAGGCTGTCGGCGAGTTCGTTGATCGCGGCCGGGTCGAAATCGCGCCGCGGCTGGAACGGATTGCGTTCGATCAGTTCGACGTGAACTTGCGAATTGTCTGACGACGCGTCCGTTGAGACGGGATCGCCACCCGCCCCCGATCCCAACAGCGCACTCAGCCCACGACCCAAACTGCGACGCTTCGGCTCGGCAACCAGCTGTTCGTCCATAAACGTTTTCCTTCAAAAATCGCAACCGGCCCAGTCTGTATTCCATCCGGTGGAACGGGGTCGACTTGAATCAAAATTTCAGGCGATTCGCATTTTTTCGCACACAGTTTGCGCGACGCCCGCAACAGGAATTTCGGAATTTCAACTACCTCGCAATGAGGAACACCCGGCATTCACGGCAGAGTCGCAGGGACCGGAAAAGCCAAGCATCGGATGAATTCGTGACAATCGCCCGCTGTAAGTTTTGCAAACCGCTCGAAGTTTCACGGGAAACCTCATCCCGTCTTAGCCCCCCGTCAATGATGGGGGGCCGATCCGTCGGTGCGACATCCCTGTTCATTGGGTGTCCGTGAACAAAGGCCCCCGGTGACTCACCGGGGGCTAAGACCAACATCACCGCACGCGATACAGCCGCACGGTCTGCGTGCGAAGTTCAGGATGCGCGGCGAGTTCCGACGGCGAGTGCTGATCCAGAATCACGATCCGGCTTGGCGTCCACTCGAATGAGTCGATCAATTCCAACCGCCCCTCGAACCGCTGGCGGTCCGCCTCGAACTGTGGATCTCGCTCGGCCTGCGCACCGACGACGAGATACGCCGGGCCACGCAAGGGTTGTTCGAGGAACGTCAGCCCGTCGGCGATGACGGCCGCCGACCCGTGTTGCCGCAGATGAAACCAGACGGCGGGTTCGGAATGGACAAAGACCGGGGCGTCGTGATCGCGGATTGCAGATCGAATTTTTTTCGCGACGGTCATGGCACCGGAGCGGGATTCCCAGAGAGTGGCGTCCAGCGGATATCCCCACAACGAAATCACCGTGAAGCAAATTCCGGCGAACGTGAGGAGCCATGGAATCCGTAATCCGCGAGCGACAATCGCTTGATCAGTTCGCATTGGCAGCGCGGCAGCGACGACGGCAACGCCAGATATCACCCACGGTTGCCACAGCCTCGGATAGGGAAAATAACATGGCGTGGCGACTAGCAAACCGCAAAACCAGGCGAGGGCGAAACCACTTGCGAGCGTCGAGTTGTCAGCCGAGTTGCGATCGCCACTCCTTGGCAACCAGCGTTGTCCGCTGAGCAGCAGACCTAATCCGACGGCGAAACCGAATCCTCCGAAGGCGTCGAAACTCCGCACCCCGCGCCACAAGTTCACGCCCCATTTCGCAAACCCATCCACATACTGCCGGTGATTCGCCGCGACGGCCGCGTAGCCGCCGATCTGCTGGCAGTCCCACAATACGGGCAGCCAGAGCACGAACGCCGTCGCCGCGCCGATCATCCAGACCTTCGTCAGCCGTCGCCAATTTCGTTCGGCCGCGGGCGTGACGATCTGCCACAGCGCGCCGCCGGAGCCGACGATTGCTAGCGGGAGCCAGCCGTTGTATTTGGTCCACCACGCCAGGGCTGTGAAGACCCCGGCGATGACGGCATCGCGGGTCCGGCCGGATTGCAGCGCGAGCCAGAACCAATGGACGGCCCACAGCACGAACAGCGTCAGCGGGATGTCGGTCAGCGCTGTCCGGCAGTACGCGGCATGGAATTCGTGCAACGCAATCAGCATGGCGGCGATGATGCCCGCCCGCGGCGAAAACCATTGCCGCACGATCCACCACAGCGACGGAATCGTGACAAGGCCCGCGACCAGCGCCGGCAGCATGGGCCACCACGTTGGCACATCGCCGAACAGCATTTGACCGAAGATTGTTGTCCACTCGATCACGGCCGGCAGCAACGGCGGCGCGTAAAGTTGCCGGAACGGATACTCGCCCCCTTGCTCTGCCGGGAACAGGAGATTCGAGGCATAGACGGCTTCGTCGAAATGTTCGACGGCGACTTCGGACAGATTCCCCAACCGCAGCCCGGCCCCGACGATCATGGCGACGGCGAGCCAAATCCACTCCGGCCGCGAGATGGGCGTTATGATGATCGTAGAAAATTGCGGCCGAGTCACATGTCCTCATTTCGTGCGAGCGGGGGGCGTCAGCTCCCTGAGTGCGGCCTCACTGCGCAGACCGCGCACATTCAGGGGCCTGACAGCCCCCGCTCGGGAAATCACACTACGATTGGAACGCTTCCGCGATCGGACTACAATCAGTATGCGACCGAACCAAACGAAACGCGAGAGATCAGTCTGCGGACTGCATACACCGCTCAGAAAGAATGGCGATATGACACCGGATCAGGCTTACGACGTGGCTATCAAGTTGAAGGACACCGGCAAGTTCGACGAGGCGGCCGCCAAATTGAACGAGATTCTGGCCACCGAGCCGAATCATGTCCTCACCCATTCCGCACTCGCCGTCGTCTTGCAGAAGCTCGGCAAGCTCGAAGAGGCGGTCGCCCATGCCCGCAAGGTGACGGAGTTGGAGCCGAACGATTCGTTCTCGTTCACACAACTGTCGGTGATCTGCCAGCGCTGCGGCAAGATTCAGGAAGCCGAGGACGCGATGGCCCATTCCCGCGCCATGCAAGGCGGCGGGCACATGCACTAAAGTCTTAGCCCCCGGCGAGTCGCCGGGGGACGATTAACGTGGCGGCCGCGGAGTTCATCGGCCCCCCGTCACTGACGGGGGGCTAAGACGACGGTGGCCGGAACACGCCGCCGTTGCCGGATCATCATCACCAGCGTCGCCGTGACGAACAGGCAGCACGCGCCGGCGAACCAGTCGCCGAAGCGCACATACAGGCTCGAACGGTTGTCGAGGGGCACGGTGTGAATCAGTGCCGCCGTCATCTGCCGATGCCGCTTGCCGGTCTTCGGGTCGCGGGTTGAGGTTCGGGGCGGGAGGTCGGAGTCTCTGCGGCGGTCACCGTCAATGAACACGTCCGGTTCGAGGATGGCCCCGTCGCCATCAATGATCGCCGAGAGCCCGGTGTTGACGGCGCGCACCATCGGGGCACGGCATTCCACCGCGCGAAAGGCCGCCGTGATCAGGTGCTGATCGAGTTCGCTCGAACCGTGGAACCAGCCGTCGTTCGTCAGGTTGACCAGCACATCGACGGGGCGCGGTTGTTCCATCGCCAGCCCGGCAGCGGCCGCCGTCCGCACGACATGCGGGACGGTGTCTTCAAAGCAGATCACGGGAGCGAACCGCCACGACTTGTACTCGAACACCGCCGGCTGCACTCCGGCCTGCAAGCCGGAGTTGCCGCCGTAGGGGGTGAAGAACTGGAGGAACGGCAACACGTTTCGCAGCGGCAGGTACTCCCCGAACGGGACAAGATGCCGCTTGTCGTAACGGCCGACGAGCCCCATCTCCGGGGTGACGAACGCGGCCGAGTTAAATTGCTTCAACCCGTCCGACTCGGCCCGCATGGCATGGATGCCCCACAGCAGAGCGGCTCCCGCCTTCTGGCTTTCGCGGCCCAGGTCGCGGCGGATGCGGCCGTCGGTCCAGACTTCCGGCTTGATGTTCGGGAATTTTTCGACAAGCTGTTCCGTGGTCAATGCAGGGTCGGCCTCCACCAGCGGAGCCGGGAACATCGCCTCCGGCCAGACAATCAAATCCGGCTGTTCGCGAACCGCCATGCCCGTCAGACGGGCATGGGTGATGTAGACATCTTCCGGTTCGGGCGGCTTCTGGCGCAGCGAGGCGACGAAGTTCCCCTGGATGAGGGCCACCCGTGGTCCGGCCGTGAATTCGGCTTGATGTCGCCGCAGCATCCCGTAACCCAACACGCCGCCGAGTGTGACGGCGGTGATCAACACCGGCACGAGGGCCGCGCGGAAGGTCCGCGTCGATTGCAGCAAGGCTCCTTCCTGCGTGAGCAGTCCCAGCCGCCGCAGCCAACCGACCGAGACCAGCCCGGCGAGCGCGGCATTCCCCATCGCCACGATGAAGCTGACTCCATAGGCTCCGGTGATGTCGCTGATCTGGATCAGCTCCAGCCAGCGGTACTGCGTATGGCTCAGAAAGTACCAGGCAAACCCCGTCCCGATGTGGGCACGGGCGTATTCCATCCCGGTCCAGATGACGGGCACGGCAAGAACCAGGGGCAGCCCCCAGCGGTGATGGGCGAAGCGAGACAGGGCGACGAAGATCGGGAAGTAAGCCGCACAGTATGCGGCGAGCGCAACCATCGCGATGATCATCGTCGGGTCGCCATACCGCATCCATTGCAGGGTGGCGACGAAGTTGACTAGCCCCGTGACGAACAACGCCGTGTACATCCACCGCGTCGGCTGCGGCAGACGGATCAGCAGGATGATCGGGGCCAGCGCGATCCAGGCGAGCGGGCCGGCATCGACCGGGGTGAACGACAGCCACAAGAGGCCGGCCGTCAGGAACGAGAGTCCCCAAACGGCAAGGCTGCGCGGCCGGTCAACGGTCGGTCGCTGCTTCGACCGGGCAGCGGCAATGATGTCGTGGACCGACGGATCGCGGGCGGAGATCGACATCGCAGAGTTCGCGTCCTGAATCACAACGGGCATGGCTTCCCTCCCTGGAAGATGTGGTTGTCCCGTTGTAGCAGGTTGGGCGAACTGGGGGAATGCGAAGTCGGAAGACTGCGAACAAGGGGCTGCGAACCCGCCAGCGATCATGCCGGTCGCTGGCGGGTTCGCAGCCTTCAGACCCCGCGGCGATGCCCGAATAACTCGATATGCCGACGGGGCGAGACCCGGTATCCGCGCTCTCGCGCCCAGGGGGTCAGCCAGACCGTGCGGGCTGCGAGTTCCTCCGCGGAGATCCCCTGCGGCATCAGCCAGACCGATTCCGGCGCGATCTCCGGAAAGCGTTCCAGGTACGCCCCGATCTCGACCAAGTCAGCCGGTGTGTCGACTACGAACTTGATCTGATAACTCGCCGCCGTGACAAGCCGCCGGATGACGCCGTCGTTCTCCTGCAATTTGAGGTGCCTGTCCCGCCAGGTGGAGGAAGTCAGCGGCACGGAGTTCGACAGCTTCGGGCTGATGGACATCAGGTCGGCGGCCACTGGTCGGTAGACCGTTCCCGCCGTCTCGATGGTGACGAACCGGCCGGCCGCGCGCAGTGCATTCGCCAGCGGCACGATGTCGGGCTGCAACAACGGTTCGCCCCCCGTCAGGACCACATGCGAGGGTTCACGCCCCAGGACATCTTCCAATACCGCTTGCCAAGGCTGCTGCCCCCCTTCCGGCTTCCAGGAAGTGTACGGGGTGTCGCAGAACCAGCAGCGCAGGTTGCAGCCCGTGGTCCGCACGAAGACCGACGGGGTCTCGGCATACCGCCCCTCGCCCTGAATCGACGTGAAGATTTCAGAGATTCGCACAGGTGACAAAGTTCTCAAAGCCGCGGATGGCAGCCGCGGGTTTCAATGAGGGAACCGCGAATGCCATTCGCGGTTTCAAGACAGCGATTGATACCGGATCGGGTCGACCGCGCCCGCTTCGGCGAAGCCCTTCAGACGGAGCCGGCACGAGTCGCAACGGCCGCACGAGACGCCCCGCGGATCGGGATCATAGCAACTGTGGGTCAGGCTGTAATCCACGCCCAACGCCAACCCTTGGCGAATGATGCCGGCCTTGGACAGTTCGATCAGCGGTGCATGGACCCGGAACCGGCCCGTCCCTTCCACGCCGGCCTTCGTCGCCAGATTCGCCAACCGCTCGAACGCGGCGATGTACTCCGGCCGGCAATCCGGGTAGCCGCTGTAGTCGACGGCATTCACTCCCAGGAACAGATCGAACGCACCGAGGACTTCCGCCCAACCCAGCGCGAGCGACAGGAAGACGGTGTTTCGCGCCGGGACGTAGGTGATGGGGATCGCCGCCGACATCTCGTCGTCGGTCCGATCTTTAGGGACCGAGATGTCCGCCGTGAGCGCGGACCCGCCGAAGGCCCGCAGGTCGATCGGGACGGTAATGTGCCGGCTCACCGAGTTCGCCGCGCAGACCTTCTTCGCGGCTTCGAGTTCAAACCGATGCCGCTGTCCGTAGTCGAACGAGATCGCATTCAGTTCGTAACCTTCCGCGCGGGCGAGGGCGAGTATCGTCGCGGAGTCGAGTCCGCCGCTGACCAGCACAACGGCCTGACGAGCTGACATGGGAATGAACTTCCAGAGGATGGGGAGACCAGGCACGTTATCCCTGGGGAACTTTCCGGCCGACACGGACGCTGATGGGCCAGACGGCAGGACGTGGCTGATGTCGGTCGCCCCACAACGGCAGCAGCTTTTTCTCCAGCACGTTGAGCGGGCTGAAGCCGACACGCTTCTCGTACCGCTTCACAGCCGACCACGTCGACAGGTAGTTGAGGAGTCCATCGAGGGAAAGCTCTTGCTCCATCGCGGCGACCGGCGGGGGCAACTCTTCAAATGGGAACGGAATCGTCCGGTATCCCTGCTCGACGAGCACCCGCTCCGGCGGCCAATCGGCACCCACCGTCTCCGCATAGAAGTGGTGCAGGACAGCATCAAACGGTTCACCGAGACGATGCAGACCGTAGCACCATACGGCGATCACACCGCCCGGCCGCAGCACGCGTTGGACTTCCGCGAAGAAAGCGGCCGTGTCGAACCAATGGAGCGCCTGCGCGACCGTCACCAGATCGATTGAGTCGTTGTCCAGTCCCGAATGGCGTTCGTTCGCCACTCGATACGACACGCGCGGATTCAGAATCGCCTGGCCGATCTGCTGGGCACTGGCATCGGTCGCGAAGACCCGCTTAAAGTATTCCGCCAGTGCTACCGCCGCCTGACCGTTGCCCGTCCCGCAATCCCAGGCGGCATCTCGATGCGGACATAATGCGGCCAAATCGGCGAACAGCGATGCGGGATAGTGGGGCCGGAACCTGGCGTACTCCGCGGCATGGCCGGAGAAATGATCGTGAAACGTCGCCGGGTTTGGGGAACCGCGATCACTCGGGTCGCTGGGGGGAGTGGCGGTCATTGTCAGCGCGGCTTCTGCTCGGCGAGTTTCTTCAGATCAGCCGCACTCAGAATGGCCGACTGTTTGTCGACTTCGCGCGGTGCCGTGTCGTTGCGGCATGTTTTCGCCGGCTCCAGCGTCGCGGGTTTCAAATCGACATGTGGCACGACAGGCGCACTCCCGCCAATCAACTCATCGCGGCCGGCCTGCTCCAGATCCAGTGGAGCTTCTGGCGTCTGAACGTCGGACATGATTCACCTCGCCCACAACGGAACGAACCCGGCTGATGGAAAACGCATCAACAGAGTATACCGCGCCGAGGGCGGAAAGGAAATTTCCTGATCGTGGAACCGCTCGCCAAGTCGCGAATTGGTCGAGGATGTTTGCCGTGGTGTTATGGCCCATGTGGTTCCAGCCCGTCAGGACGGCAGAACTTAGCCCAGGACGTGAGTCCTGGGACGGCGGCTGTACAAAGAATGAAGCCCGTGGGGCGACAGAAATTCTGCCGCCCTACGGGCTGAAATCCATCTTTACGTTTTCCCCAGGACTGACGTCCTGGGCTATGTTTTGCCGCCCTACGGGCTAGCTCAAGGTACTTCGCCGGCTGTCAATGGACGAAACATCCCCGGCGGCATTGCAGATTTCATTTACCGAGTTTCGTCAGAATCAAGACCGACCGGTGGCGCGCAAGGTGCGGTTCCTGAAAGCGCGGGCCGATCACTCGGCGATTGTGCTCGCCGGGAACGTCAGCTCGCTGCGGACCGATTTCACACCTGGTTCGAGGCGGGCGAGTTTTTCGGCGACCCGGGCGGCGGCCTGAGATTTGACCTCGCCGCGGAGAACCACGCTGCCGGAAGGATCGGCGGCAAAGGTGACGCCTCGAAAAGCCGGGTTGCGAACCGTCACTTTATCGAAGCGTGTCTGCACCTGATTCTGCATCATGGGAATCGAGGGACGCTGATAATCAAACGCGACGCGCTGTTGGGCACGCAGCGGGATCAGTTGTTGTTGCTGTCCGCCGTTCTGGTTGAAATTTTGCATTCCGTTGAGATTGTTCCCACCCCGATTGCCGTTGAGTCCTTGCCGGCCGCCATTCATGCCTTGCATGTTGCCACCGGTCATCGCATTCATGCCGACAAACTGGTTGGCGTTGCGGCCGACGAAATTGCCTTGGCCCTGCCCCTGCATGCCCATGCCGCCGGAGTTCGCTCCAAAGCCTGTGCCGGCACGACTGCCGCCGAAATTGTTGCCGCTGACCCCACTGCCCCCGGACATGCCCCCCATACCACCGCTCATCCCGCCGGACATACCGCTCATGCCGCCGCTCATTCCACCCATGCCGCCGGACATGCCTCCCATGCCGCCGCTCATTCCACCGGAGCCGCCCATGCCACCGAACTGACTCATCAGTTGGCTCATGTTCATGCCGCCGAAGGAGCCGGAACCACCTTTGCCGAACATGCTTGAGGATTGGGCCATGGCCGGGGTTGCACCAAGAGCGAGCAAACACAGACCGGCAACGAGTTGCGGCAGATTGGCAAGCTTGAAACTGACCATATCCATTCCTCAGCAAAAGGGGCGGTCTACAAAACATGATCGTCCGCAGAGATTGTCCAGTCAAGTGGCATCCGGCAGGACGACGAAGTTTCCAGGGAAAGCATCAGTCGATTTCCATCAATCCGAGTTTCCGCCCCGCTGATGACCGCAATCCAGAAAACCACCGAAACCCCCTGTTCACCGCGAGCTTCCCAATCTCACTCAGATCGCCTTGACTGATTGGCCAATTCCAATTAGACGCTGTACTCCAGAGGGGGAGCCGTCGTGCGTCGACAATTTCACAACAGCAGATTCTCGGGACATCGGCCGAATTGCAAGGCTCTAATCGGCTGGCTGTGCGCCGCCATGTTCCTTGGCATTTCGCAGACGAATTCGACCGCCGCCGAGTGGAACGACGAATTCACCGCTGGCAACTTTGTCTTCCGCTCCGAATTCCCGCTCAAAGACGTGCAGGAACTTTTGGACAGCATTGCCGATTTGCAGACCGATCTCGAAGAGACCCTGGGGGTCGAGTGTTCGGACCGCGAGATTCAAATTCACCTGTTCCGCAATCGCTGGAGCTACCAGCGTTATCTGGCAATCCGAGTTCCCGATGGGGCAAAGCGGCAGGCGTTTTACATGCCGGGGCCGGATGCCGGCCGGGTCTATGCCTACCGCCATCGCGGTTTGGAAACCGACGTGCGTCATGAAACGACCCACGCCTTGTTAAGAAATGCGCTGCCTTACGTTCCGCTCTGGCTGGATGAAGGTCTGGCGGAATACTTCGAGGTCGAGAAACGGCAGCGCGGTCGGGGCGACGGACACCTGGGCGAATTACAACTCGCGATCCGACTCGGCTGGAAGCCTGATCTGGCTCGTCTGGAGGCGCGGCGCGGGTTCATGGAATTGAACGCCCGCGACTATCGCGATGCCTGGGGCATCATTCATTTTATGATCCAAGGCCCGCCCGAAGCCCGGCAGGCATTGCGCGATTACTTGAACGAAGTGGAAGCGGGCAATGTTCCCGGACCGTTGAGCGACACCTTGAGAAAGTCGCTGCCGAACTTCGAACAAGATGTGTTGAAACATCTCAAGGATTTTTGACGCACGCCATCGCAAATCGTGAGGCGATGTCTGACAAGTGACACCACAAAATCGCAAACTGCCTTTGCAGCTCGAGGCGATTTTCGGTACGATATGTGCAGCTTGACGGTCGGTCGCGAGGGCGTTTTCACGGGAAATCGTGCCCCGCACGCGACGAAGTCCGTTCCCGCCGGCCTGAGTTCACGGAGGACATTCGCCATGAGTCTTGTGCGTCCCATTTGTTCGACACGCCTATTTCGTCTCGGGCTGGTCGTTTTCTGCGCGATCATCGCCGGCCCGCTTTCCGCCGCGGACGATGCCGCGGAAGCGACCACAGCGGTGAAGCCGTCAATCGATGCGACGCATCCCCTTTATCGCCCGTTGGAAATGGCCTATCGCTCGCGCGCGGCGGTCAAGGCGCTGGGCGATTACGAAGCCGTGTTCAGCAAACAAGAATTCCTGGACCGTAAACTTCGCTCCACCACGATGAAACTGAAATTGCGCGAAGAGCCGTTCAGTGTGTATCTCATGTTTGTGAATCCGAACGCCGGCCGCGAAGTGATCTTTGTTCAAGGTCGCAATAACAACCAGTTGCTCGTCCATGAAACCGGCGTCAAGGCCCTGGTCGGCACGGTGAAGCTGGACCCCAAAAGCCGCGATGCCATGGCGGAGAACAAGTACCCCGTGACGATGATCGGCATGAAGCACATGCTGGATCGAATCATCGAGCAGTGGGAACACGAAGGCAAATTCGCCGAGACGGCCGTGCAGTATTATCCCGAGGCCAAACTCGGCGATGTCGCCTGCACGGTGATCGAGACGAAGCATCCTCAACCGCGCGACGACTTCAAGTTTCATATGACGCGGCTGTACATTGAAACGAAAACACAGTTTCCCGTGCGCGTGGAACAGTACGCGTTTCCCGGCAAACGCGATAAGGAAGCGCCGCTGGTGGAAGAGTACACCTACAGCCAGATCAAGGCGGATGCCGGTCTGAAAGATAAAGATTTCGATCACATGAATCCGTCGTATGCGTTCCCGTAATGATGCGCATCGCTGAACGGATTTCCGAAGTTCGAGCCGCGATCCAATTGACCCGGCAACACGGTCGGTCGATCGGGTTCGTACCGACGATGGGTGCGCTGCATGCTGGGCACCTCAGCCTAGTCGCCGCCTCGGTCAAAGAATGCGATTTCACCGCGGTCAGTATTTTTGTCAATCCGACACAATTCGGCCCGCACGAAGATTTGCAGCGCTATCCCCGACCGCGCGCCGCGGACCTGGCGCTCTGTGAAGACGCGGGTGTCGATCTCGTCTTCTATCCGCCTGTGGAGGAAATGTATCCGCCGGGCGCGCTCACCTTTGTGGAGGTCGCCGGTCTGTCGAACATCTGGGAAGGGGTGATTCGCCCGGGGCATTTTCGCGGTGTCACGACCGTCGTTGCCAAGCTGCTCAACATAGCCGGATGCGATCGCGCGTACTTCGGCCAGAAAGATTATCAGCAACAGTTGATCTTACGGCGGATGGCGACCGACCTGAATTGGCCGACGGAGATCATCACCTGTCCGATCCTGCGCGACGCGGATGGTCTGGCGTTGAGTAGTCGCAATATCTATTTGTCACCGACAGAGCGTGCCGCCGGACTGGCGATTTCTCAATCGTTGTTTGCCGTGGAGCATGCCTTCGCCGGGGGAGAACGCCGGCCGCGCCAATTGCAAAAATTACTGCGAGACTCCCTGGAATCAGCTCCCGAGTTGATCGTGGAGTACGCCATCATTGTCGATCCCGAGACGATGGTGGAGCTTGAAGAATCTGCGGAGCAGATGGTCGCTTTGATCGCCGCGCGATCCGGTGCAACGCGTCTGATTGACAACGTCATTTTGAAATCCCCTTAGCGACGCTTCGCAGAAGCGTGGTTGATTCGCGAGCTTAGGACCGCCGCCATGCGACAGGTGCTGCTGCAAATTCCGCTCGATGCCGTGCTGCACATCGGCCCCTTCGCGCTCCCCTGGTTCGGGTTCGGAATTCTGCTGGCCTGCTGGATCGCCTTCGGCATCTGGGTTGTGCTTTTACGCCGGCGCGAATCGAAAGGGCCGTGGCGGGCGGAAGACACCCACCCGGTGATTGTCTGGTCGGTGATCGCACTGGCGATCACCATCGCACCGCACTTGCAACAGCGGTTTGGCGTCACGGGCATACCGATCTTCGGGTACGGTTTCATGTTGTTTCTCGGCTTCATCACGGCCGTCACGCTTGCCAGTCGGCGGGCGATGCAACAGGGGTTGTCGCCCGATGTGGTGTGGGATCTCGCGCCGTGGCTGCTGATCCCCGGAATCCTCGGGGCACGCACATTCTTCTGTCTGCAATATCCGCAGGATGTCTTCGGCGCTGCTCAGAACGCCAGCGATTACATCGGGGCGTTCCTGAATCTCAGCCGGGGCGGATTAGTCCTTTACGGCGGATTGATCGGCGGCGCGGCGGGCTACTTTGAATATTGCCGCCGAGCCAGGTTGAATCCCCTCGGCCTGGGCGATTTGATCACGCCCTCGGTATTTGTCGGCATCGGCTTCGGACGAATCGGCTGCTTACTCAACGGGTGTTGTTTCGGTGACATCTGTGAATTGCCCTGGGCCATTCACTTCCCGCGCGACGCCGTACCGTTTCATGCGCTGGTCGAAAAAGGCTTTCTCGCGCCGGATGCCTTATTCACGCCCGGCCTGCATCCCACGCAGATTTACAGCGCCATCGACGGCTTCCTCATCGCAGCCTTGACCTCGGCGTTCTTTCCTTACCGGCGGAGTAACGGCGAAGTTTTCGCGATCGGGTTGATGACGTACGCCACCACGCGATTTCTCATCGAATTCCTCCGCGGCGATGAACCGGGCCAACTCGGCACCGGCTTGACAATCTCACAAATCATCAGCCTGGGAATGTTCCTCACCGGGCTCGTCGTGATCCTGGATCGTGCGTGGCGACCCGCCTTTCGACAAATTGCGACGACCGTGCCTGGCTGACGGCGACCTGGCTGGTCTGCTAATGTATCGGCATGAATCCCCTCCGTTGGTTCACGATCAATTACGCCCCCTGCCCAGAAACTCGCGAGTTTCTGGAGACGGCTGTCTCGCGCGAGCGGGATGGGCTGGAAGTTCGCGTCGCTGTGCTGGACGCCAAGACCAGCCGGAAGTTCTTCGGCGTACCAATGGCGCGGCGGGGCATCCAGCCGGTGTGGGTCCATGTCATCAATCACCGTCCGCAACCGTGCCGATTGCAGTTCGTGGCGCTCGACCCGAATTACTTTTCATCACTCGAAGCCGCTGCGGTGAACCACTACTCGGGCGGGAAACGCCTGCTGAATTATGGCGTACTCGCGTGGCTCTTTTTTCTCCCTTTGATTCTGTTGCTGCCGATCAAACTGATTTCGGTGATGCGGGCCAATCGCCAGATGGACGCCCTGTTTCACAAGTTCGCGTTCCGCATGGGGCC
>Ga0105047_10011737_pt1 | contig 14183 bp, 12 predicted proteins | sample MAT04_FD_78384 | JGI IMG/M metagenome (GOLD analysis project Ga0105047, IMG submission 78384) | Freshwater microbial communities from Lake Fryxell liftoff mats and glacier meltwater in Antarctica - MAT-04 (megahit assembly) | ecosystem: Environmental > Aquatic > Freshwater > Ice > Liftoff... | reverse complement strand
TTTTCGAGCCCTGATCGCTTGCGGCGTTGCTCCCAAGCCTGAACATCACGCAGCGCTCAAGAGGGCGACGCGCCCCAATGTTCCAGCCGTATCTGTCGAATCTCGCCAGTCGCGCAATCAAATCGACGACTCACGCGCCGGCTGTCCCGCCATGGTCCGTTGCAACTCGCTCTCGAACTGCTCGAACGTCAGCCCACGCACAGCGACCTCAGCTTCTGCCGCTTCCTTCAGGGCGTCGGACCACGTCAGTCGCACCGGCGTGCCTTGCGCTTCGTGCATTTTCCCCGCACGCCGGATCAGGGCAAATACCTGCGCGGCCTCGGTAGAACTTCCTGCGATTTGGCCGCCCATGCCCAACACCCACTCGCCTTCGTGGCGCACGATGCCCGCGAGTAGCTGACCCTGCTGATCGCGCAGCTGCGCATGCGGTTCGACCGGCTTGGCAGGAGCAGTGGGTCGAACTTTGGCGGCGCTGCGCCTTTTGGCTTCGCGCCGGGCCTTGGAGTTGGTGGACATGGATTCGCTTGCAGTAATGAAGTGGGTAAGTAGACATGGCGCCAGATGCGACGCGCACAAGTGACTCAAAGCTGGCCTTGCCCTTCCAGGGAAGGAGATTCGGGTGTACGCGGAGCGCGTGTGCATACCGATCGCTCCCAGCGCCAGAAGATCCAGCCCAGCAGCGTCAGCGAAGCGCTGCCCAGCGCGAGCTGCAGTGGGTTGTGGCTCAGCCACGGCGACATCGCACCCGACACCAGCGCCGCCACCACCAGGCTGGTAAAGGCCTGCAATGACGACGACGATCCGCGCTGGCGCGGGTACATGTCCAGGATGGCCAGGGTCAGGATCGGGAATACCAGCGCCACACCCACGCCCGTGAGGAAGAGCGGCAATACCGCCCAGGGAATGCCGAAAGGATCAGCGAACGCCGCGTAGCCGATATGCAGCACCGCGCCGATGCCGCCGACCATGAACCCGATTGCGGTCAACCGCTCGCCACTCATGCGTCCGGCTGCAACGCCCGAAAGGTACGCACCCACCACCATGCCACCGATGGTGGGAATGAAGAGCCATGCGAAATCCTGTTCGCCCAGCCGCAGGTGCTGCATGACGAACACCGGCGCCGAGGCGATGTACAGGAACATGCCCGAGAAGTTGAATGCGCCCGCTGCCGCCAGCCGCTGGAACCGCGGGTTGAGGAAGATCGCCACGTAATCGCGCACCAGATTGCGCATCACCAGTGGCGCGCGGGCATTGGGAAGATGGGTTTCGGGGAACCAGAAGCACGTCGCCATCAGCAAGATCGCCGAAAACGCAGTGAGGAACCAGAAGATCACTGGCCACTCGCCCCAGCCCAGGATCCATCCGCCGACGATCGGGGCGATGGCCGGCGCGATGCCGAACAGCATCGATACCTGGCTCATCAGGCGTTGCGCATCATCGCCATGGAACAGGTCGCGAATCGCGGCTCGCCCGACGATCTGTCCGGCGCCGGCCGACAAGCCTTGCACGGCGCGAAAGGCGAGCAAGGTGGGCAGGTCCTTCGCCAACGCGCAACCGATCGAGGCCAGGGTGAAGATCACCATGCCGCCGATGATTACCGGGCGCCGGCCGATCGCATCGGATAGCGGACCATGCACGATGCTCATCGCCGCATAGGCGATCAGGTACACGCTGATGGTCTGCTGGATGGCCAGCGGTCCGGCGTTCAACTGCGCGCCCATCTGCGGGAACGCGGGAAAGATGGTGTCGATGCAGAATGGGCCAAGCATCGACAGCCCCGCCAGCAGCCAGGTGAGGCGCCGGGTGGAACCTTTCATGTTCATTTTGATGCCGCGGCTGCGGCAGGTCGCTCGTGGCCCTGCAATCCGATGAATTCGATCCTCAACACGCTTTCGATGGGAATGACTTCATTCTTCCTGTCGCTGGGCCACCATAGGAAAACAAAGGCGCTGCTTGTGCCCAACAGGCGCGAATCGCCGGGCAGTACGCGGCTGTCGGCCAAGGTGACGCGCACCTTGTCTCCTTGCACGCCCTGGTAGACCTGGGCTGCGCGATCCGAATTGAGGTCGGAAAGCAGCAGACCCGCCATCAACAGGAAACCGACCAGCACGAAGGTCTCACTGCGCGCCCCCCACAGGTACTGCCAGCTTTTCCTGTGCGGAAGCAGCCATTTTCCCCACCAGCGTCGTTCGCGGAGCTGCTGTGCACGCTCCGGGTTCCTTTCGTTCCAGCGCAAGGGCCAGGTCGAGAGCCACACCATCACCAGGACGTACAACAACGTCAGCACGAACTCCGGCCGACGCAGGCCCGCAACGAAAAAATCGCTGCTTTGCATGTACTCGAGTATCGGTAGATCGAATTGTCGATAGAACCAGTAGCTGGACCACAAGCCCAGGGCAGAGACAAACAGGTAGGACAGGCTGATGAAAAGGACCGGCTCGCGTTGCAGGACCCCCAGCAGACGCATCACCAATGACGGCGCCTGCAGGCGCACGCGCCCGAAGCCGGCCATGGACTCTGGTTCGGCGACGGGATCCTTGTCGGTAACAGGAGGGGGCGATTCGTTCATCGGCTACGCAAAAACGCCAGGCCGTTCATCTTAAGCCATCGGATTTGGCCCGGCGCAACCCGTGCGCCCGCCTCGAGCGGACCGCAGGTATAATTCGACGGCAGCATGCAGTGGAAGAAGCGGGCCAGCCTCAGGGCATGATCCGCTGCCGAAGGCGCAACGCCCGTAATCGCTCAGGCTAGTGACCGCCGCGTGCACACACTCTGGAGAGACCGGTTCGAATCCGGCGCCGAAGGGGCAAGAAGCAATCCGAGGGAGATTCTCCTCGCACACGCTTCCAAACTCTCAGGCAAAAGGACAGAGGGGCGCCCCACGTGCGGCACGCACGTTGCCTTCGGACGCCTAGCCATGAGCCCTGCCTCTCCCTGCGACAATGCCACGCCTTCCCTGCGCGAGCTCGAACACCACGCTGCTTTCCTCGAGCGCCACATCGGGCCCAACGATGAAGAAGTCGCGCACATGCTCGAAGTGATCGGCTACGACACGCTGGAGGCGATGACCGATGCCATCGTGCCCGGCAAGATCAAATCGCCGGCCAGGCTGGACCTGCCCGAGGCGATCAACGAAGTCGAAGCACTCGCGCGCATCCGCGCGATTGCCGACCGCAACCAGGTGTTCCGCAGCTTCATCGGCCAGGGCTATTACGGCACGCACACACCGAACGTCATCCTGCGCAACATCCTCGAGAATCCGGCGTGGTACACCGCCTACACGCCGTACCAGGCCGAAATTTCGCAGGGCCGCATGGAAGCGCTGATCAACTTCCAGACCCTGGTCGCTGACCTCACCGCGATGGAGATCGCCAACGCCTCGCTGCTGGACGAAGCGACCGCCGCGGCCGAAGCCATGACGCTTGCCAAGCGTTCCGCCAAGTCGAAGTCCAACGTGTTCTTCGTCTCGCAGCACGTGCACCCACAGACCCTGGAAGTGCTGCGCACCCGGGCAGAGCCGCTGGGCATCGAGCTGCACATCGGCGATGACAGCGAAGCGATGGATGTCGATGGCTTCGGCATTCTGCTGCAGTATCCCGACACCTTGGGCCGCATCGTCGACCATCAGGCACTGGCCGACGCCGTGCATGCGCGCGATGGTCTGGTTGCCGTGGCTACCGACCTGCTGGCATTGACCCTGATCAAGGCCCCCGGCGAATGGGGAGCCGACATCGTCATCGGCAACAGCCAGCGTTTCGGCGTGCCGTTTGGATTCGGCGGCCCGCACGCCGCGTTCATGGCCTGCCGCGACGCGTACAAGCGTTCGATGCCCGGGCGCCTGATCGGCGTGTCGATCGACGCCGAAGGCAAGTCGGCGTACCGACTGACCCTGCAGACGCGCGAACAGCACATCCGCCGCGAGAAGGCCACCTCCAACATCTGCACCGCCCAGGTGCTGCTGGCGGTGATGGCCTCGATGTATGCGGTCTACCATGGCCCTGAAGGCCTGACCCGCATCGCACGCCGCACGCACCGCCTGGCCACGCTGCTGGCCTCTGCCCTGCGCAGTGCAGGCGTGGCCGTCGGCGACGGATTCTTCGACACCTTGCACGTCACCGGCGTCGATGCGCAGACACTGCACATCAAGTCCCAGGCCACGCGCATGAACCTGCGCGCGATCGATGGCGAAAGCCTGTGCATCAGCCTGGACGAGACCACGACCCGCGAGGAAGTGGTCGCGCTGGCCCAGCTGTTCGGCGCACGCATCGTCAACATCGATGCGCTGGATGCCGAAACCGCAGACGCACTGCCCGCCGCGCTGCTGCGCCAGAGCGCGTTCCTGCAGCATCCGGTGTTCAACACCCACCACAGCGAACACGAAATGCTGCGCTACATGCGCGCGCTGGCGGACAAGGACCTGGCCATGGATCGCACCATGATCCCGCTGGGCAGCTGCACCATGAAGCTCAATGCCACCGCTGAAATGATCCCGGTGACGTGGCCGGAGTTCGGCAACATCCATCCGCTGGCGCCCGCGCAGCAGGCCACTGGCTATACCCAGTTGATCGAGGAACTGGAAGCGATGCTGGTCGAGTGCACCGGCTATGACGCGGTCAGCCTGCAGCCCAATTCCGGGGCCCAAGGCGAATACGCCGGCCTGCTGGCGATCCGGGCCTATCACCGCTCGCGCAACGAAGGCCACCGCGATATCTGCCTGATCCCCGAATCGGCACATGGCACCAACCCGGCGTCGGCGCAGATGTGCGGCATGACCGTGGTGGTGACCAAGTGCGACGCGAACGGCAACGTCGACGTCGACGATATCCGCAGGAATGCGGAGAAGTATTCGCAGCGCCTGGCCGCGTTGATGATCACCTACCCCTCCACCCACGGCGTGTTCGAGGAAGACATCGTCGAGATCTGCGAAGTCGTGCACGCGCATGGCGGCCAGGTCTATACCGACGGCGCCAACATGAACGCATTGGTGGGCGTGGCCAAGCCCGGCAAGTGGGGCTCGGACGTCTCGCACCTCAACCTGCACAAGACGTTCTGCATCCCCCACGGCGGTGGTGGCCCGGGTGTGGGGCCGTGCGCGGTGAAAGCGCATCTGGCGCCATTCCTGCCCTCGAAATTCTCCCCTCCTCCGTCCACGGAAGCTGCCCGAAGCGCGGACGAGGGCACTCTGCTCGAAACTGTAGGCATGGTCTCCGCCGCCAGCTTCGGCAGTGCCAGCATCCTGCCGATCTCGTGGATGTACATCACCCTGATGGGCAGCACCGGCCTGCGCAAGGCCACCCAGGTGGCACTGCTCAACGCCAACTACGTGGCCAAGCGCCTCGAAGGCCATTACGACACGCTCTACACCGGCCGCAATGGCCTGGTCGCACACGAATGCATCCTCGACCTGCGTGCCGTCAAGGACGCCACCGGTATCGGCGCCGAGGACGTGGCCAAGCGCCTGATCGACTTCGGTTTCCACGCGCCTACGCTGAGCTTCCCGGTGGCCGGCACGCTGATGGTGGAACCCACCGAGAGCGAATCGCAGCACGAACTGGACCGCTTCATCGATGCCATGATCGAGATCCGCAACGAGATTCGCGCTGTGGAGGACGGGCGCCTGGACCGCGACGACAACCCGCTCAAGCACGCACCGCACACCGCCACCATGGTCATGGCCAGCGAATGGACCCATGCCTATCCGCGCGAACTTGCGGCGTTCCCGCTGCCCAGCCTGAAGCTGCAGAAATACTGGCCGCCGGTGTCGCGCGTGGACAACGTCTACGGCGACAAGAACATCATGTGCGCTTGCATACCGGTCGATGCCTACAAGGAAGTGGAAGACGCGTAACGGCGCGCTGACAGCACCAATCCACGACCCGGTGCGATGCAGGCACCGCCAGTGAGGGTGCCTGCATCGAAGCCAAGAAATCCGGGCCGTCTTTCAGTGCAGCAACGTCAGTCCGCGCGTGGCAACAGGTCTTGCCACCAGCTCAGCAGGCGCTGCGCCCTGGTCACACCCGGCCGTATTTTCGACCTGCCTCAGCCGCTGCGCCCGTAGATGTCGGAGTAGCGGACGATGTCATCCTCGCCGAGATATTTTCCGGACTGCACTTCCACCAGCTCCAGCATCTCGGTGCCCGGATTTTCAAGGCGGTGCCTGGCGCCCAGGGGAATGTAGGTGGACTGGTTTTCGTAAAGCTCGAAAACGTCGTTGTCGCGGGTGACGCGCGCGATGCCGCTGACCACGATCCAGTGCTCGGCCCGATGCTGATGCGACTGTAGCGAAAGTTGAGCGCCGGGCTTCACCTTGATGCGCTTGACCTGGTGTCTTGGGCCCATGTCGACCGAGTCGTAGCTGCCCCACGGCCGGTGCACTTCGCGATGCAGCACCGCCTGCGAACGCTGCGCGCCTTTCAGCTGCGCCACCACTTGCCTGACCTCCTGCACCCGATCCTTGCGCGCCACCAGCACCGCATCATCGGTTTCTACCACCACGATGTCGTCCACGCCCACCAACGCGACCAGTCGCCGCGCGTAGGCATAGCTGTTGCGCGAATCCACCGCGATCACGTCGCCATGGTGGGCGTTGCCATCGCTGTCGCGTTCGGCCACGTCCCACAATGCGGCCCAGCTGCCGACATCGTTCCAGCCAATGTCCACCGGCAACACCACGGCCGCGTCGGTGTTCTCCATCACCGCATAGTCGATCGAATCGGAAGGACTGGCCGCGAACGCCGCCTTGTCCAGTCGGATGAAATCACCATCCCTCGCCGCCGCCACGAACGAGGCGTTGACGGCATCGACGATATCGGGGCGGAACTTGCCCAGTTCTTCCAGGTAACGGCTGGCGCGGAACAGGAACATGCCGCTGTTCCAGAAATACCCGCCGTCGCGCAGATACGCAGCGGCGGTATCGGCATCGGGTTTTTCCACAAAACGCAGCACGCGCTGCAGATCGTTTCCAGTCCCGCGCTGGGTATCGGCCTGGATGTAGCCGAAGCCGGTTTCAGGAGTGGCGGGCACGATGCCGAAGGTCACCAGCGCGCCGGCTTCCGCGGCGGGGCATGCCTGCAACACAGCCGTGCGAAAGGCTTCGGGATCACGCACTACGTGATCGGACGGCAACACCAGCAACAGTGGGTCCTGCCCGTCGACCATCGCCTGCAGCGCTGCGGCGGCGATGGCGGGCGCGGTGTTGCGGCCCACAGGTTCGAGCACGATCGCAGGCGTCGGTGCATCGATCTGGCGGAGTTGCTCGGCTACCAGGAATCGGTGCTCCTCGTTGGCCACCACGATGGGCGCGGCGCTGGCCAGCGGTGCCACCCGCAACCACGTGTCCTGGACCATGGTGTGCTCGCCCACCAGGGGGAGAAACTGCTTGGGATAGGCCTCGCGCGACAGCGGCCACAAACGCGTGCCCGAACCCCCTGACAGCAAAACCGGTTGCAGCTTGAGCATGGATGACTCGCGAAGATTCGACGCCGCAGTTTACCCTGTGGTCTTTCGCGGCTAGCGACCTGGGAATGGCATGAAACCGGAAACCCGATCCCCCTCGCCATCTTCCTGCAAACGCATGCTTTGGCATGCTCAGGACAGCGCGCGCCTGCAGCGGGCATGCTGCCTCCACGCAAAGCTGCTGCCGGGCACACGTGGGAGATGCCGTTGAAAGCGCTTGTTTTTGCGGCAGGACTGGGCGAACGCATGCGCCCGCTCACCGATCACACGCCCAAGCCGCTGCTGCGGGCCGGTGGAAAGACCCTGATGGAATGGCACCTGGAGCGGCTGGCCGCGGTGGGCGTGGATGAAGTGGTGGTCAACACCGCATGGTTGGCCGAACAGTTTCCGGCAACACTTGGCGATGGATCACGTTGGGGCCTGCGCCTGACCTACTCGTACGAAGGCGAAACCGCTTTGGAAACCGGAGGCGGCATGCTGAAGGCGCTCGCGTCGCTGGGCGATGAGCCCTTCATCGCGGTCAATGGCGATATCTGGTGTGACTTCGATTTCTCCCGGCTTCCTGCAGCTGCAAGCCATGACGCGCATCTGGTGATGGTGGACAACCCGGTGCAGCACCCGCAGGGCGACTTTGCCCTGGATACCGCGGGCCTTGTGCATGCCAATGGAGCACAGCGCCTGACTTTCAGCGGTATCGGGCTCTATCGTGCCCGGATCCTCTCAGGTTGGCGCGACATCATCGGTGACATGCCCGATACGCGTCGCGACCCGCCGCGCTTCAAACTGGCACCACTGCTGATCGCCGCGATGGCCCAAGGGCGCGTAAGCGGTGAACATCACCGCGGACGCTGGACCGATGTGGGAACTCCGCAACGGCTGCAGCAGCTGGATATCGAACTTGGCGAAAACCAGCGGTAACGATATGACTTCGCCGCGGTGGAAAGCGTCATCGCCTCAACCGCGCGATGACGCAACCGAATGTCACCCGGCCGCTTCGACGATCCGCCTCACGAACGGCACCGTGATGCGCCGTTGCGCCGCCAGCGATTCGCGATCGAGGCGATCGAGCAGCGCGGTGAGCGTGGCCGGATCCCGTTCGCAATGGGTCAGCATCCAGTCGAATGCCGCTTCTTCCACGATCAAGCCGCGGCGCTGCGCGCGGTCGCGGAGCAGGGACCGGCGGCCCTCGTCGTCCAGAGAATGCAGCGTGATGCGCGTGCACTGCGACAGCCGCGAGCGCAGGTCGGGCAGCGTTATTGGCAGCGCGTCGGGGGCCAGGTTCGCGGTGTACACGACATTCTGCGACGCGGCCCTGGCGCGGTTGTGGAAATCGAACAGCGCCAGCTCGTCATCCGCATCGCCGGCGATGGCATCCAGTCCATCCAGGGCAACGACGTCATGACGCTCCAGCGCGTCCAGCGCATCGCGCACACGCCCGCGGGCAGTGGCAAGCGGGACGTAGAGCGCGCGCATGCCGGCCTGTTCGGCTGCCGCACACACCGAAATGCACAGATGGGTCTTGCCGGTCCCAGGCAGGCCGGTCAGGTACAACCAGTCCGCCTGCAGGGATGCGGAAAGCAGCCGCAGCTGTTCCAGCGCGCCCTCGGGCGCGGCGATGAAACGGTCGAATCGCTGGTCGGGCGTGTAGCGCAGTGCGAGCGGCAATTGCGGGGCGATCACCTGGCGTTGCTGTCGCGTGGCGGCTCGATCACGATGGCCTTGTCCATATACGGATCAAGCACGATCGGCGTGGCGTCGCCGGCGTAAAGGTGGCTGTGGGTGTAGCGCTCATGCGCATAACGCAGCAACACGTTGACCACCGCGGCCATCGGCAGCGCCAGCAGCATGCCCAGGAATCCGAACAGCTGGCCGCCCGCCAGCACCGCGAAGATCACGGCGACCGGATGCAGGCCGATGCGGTCACCCACCAGCTTCGGCGTGAGCCAGTAGCTCTCGATGATCTGGCCGACGCCGAACACCGCCAGCACTCCCGCCACGTGCTTCCAGTCGCCGTATTGCATCAACGCCGCCAGCACCCCCAGCACCACGCCGCTGGTCGGACCCAGATACGGCACGAAGGTCAGCAGCCCAGCCACGAGCCCGATCAACAGGCCCAGGTCCAGTCCCACCGCCCACAAGCCCATGCCATACATGACACCGAGGATGATCATCACCAGGAACTGGCCGCGCAGGAATCCACCCAATACGTTGCTCGACTCCCTGGCCAGGCGGCTGACCGTTTCGATGTGGTCGCGCGGCACCATTGCCGCGACCCGTCCCACGATCAGGTCCCAGTCGCGCAGGAAGAAGAAGGTGATGACCGGGATCAGCACCAGGTTGACCAGCGCGGCGATCACGGCGAAGCCCGAACGCGAGACGTAGCCCAATACCGTTGCAGCCATGCCACCGGCGCGTTCCCAGTTGCTGCGCACCAGCTCGAAGATCCGGTCCAGGTCCAGCCAGTTGGAAATCTCAATGCCGGTCCGGCTTTCCAGCCAGGGAATCGCAGTGTCCAGCACCCACACCTGGTAACCGGGCAGCGATTGGAACAGCGTCGTCACTTGCTCCTGGATCAGCGGCACCAGGATCACCAGCACCAGTGCCAGCAGCAGCGCCATGAGGCTGAAGACCAGGATCACCGACGTGTTGCGCGAACGCCCACCAGCCTGCAGCCGATCCACCAGCGGATCGCCGAGCCAGCCAAGCAATGCGGCCACCACGAACGGCGTCAGCACCGGTGCCAACAGCCAGATCAAGGCAAGTACCCCAAGCGTCACCGCAGCCCACTGCAGGCGGCGCAGGAACCGGGCTATCTCGAACTCGGGGGTTTCGGTCATGGGAGTCTTCACTTGAGATAGAACACCGGGGGCTCGCCATCGCCGCCGGCCAGAGGGCTGTCGTCGCCGAGCATGCTCCTGAATCCGGGGAGGCCGCTGAGCAGTTCGAGGTCAAGTTCCAGCATGCTTCCCGACGCGCGCACCGGGGTGATCTTGCGAACCACGGTCATGCGCTGCAATGTGGCCGAGAGACGAAGGTAGTCGTCGGTGCTCTCGATCCCGGTGAAAACGACCCGATACGTGCCTGGCGTACCGCCCGGCGCGCGTTTGGCATAGCGCTTCATCAGCGCCTCGGCGGCACCGTCGGCACCTGCGGCCATGGCGCGGCGCGCATCGGGCTCGCTCGAGGACCATTGCGAGAGCACCCGGCCGTTGTCCACGAACACCCAGTCCGCCATCCAGCCGCCGTCCTTGCCGCGGTACAGCTTGCCCAGCAGTTGCATAGGAGGCCGGTATTTTGCCGACGCCCGGGCGATGGCGGCGGTGTCCTGGCGCCAGATCGCACCGGCCAGGACCTGCTCGGCGGCATTGCCCGAAGGCAGGCCCAGCTGGAAACCGCGCTCCACTGCCCGATCGAGCAGCGGTCGCGCCGCATTGGTCTGCGAAAGCCCCACCAGACGCGGACCGCTGCCATCATCGATCGCCAGCCACACCACCGGCTTGGGTCGCGGCTGCGGCCATACCGGCAGGCCGAGCGCGCCCATCAGCGCGTCTACCTCGGCCGGCTTGAAGCGCACCACCAGGGTGCTGCGAAAGGTAGGGGCGCCGGTAGGCGAGGTGCCTTGGTCCTGGCGGTAATCGTAGGTGTCGACGTATTCGGCGGCCTTGCGCAGTTCGGCCGACACTCCTGGCCGGCCGCTGGCGTTGCGGTCGCCGCTGATCTTGGCCAGCACCAGGCTCAGCGCGCGCGCCAGGGCGCCCCTGCGCTCGGTCTCGGTCTGGCTGTTGACCGGCACCTCGGCGTCGTAAAGACCTTGCGCGCCGGCCCGGTCTCCTTCGGTGCGCACGCCCTGGGCCAGCGCAGTGGAAGCCAACAGCAAGCTCAGGCCGGCAGCGAAGAACAAACGTGGGATACGGCGCATCTAGCGTCCTTGGGTCCGGTCACTGCCCGGCGTTGTGCCGGACCAACCGGGTGAATTGTTGCGCGAATGCAGCGTCCAAGCCAACGCCGGCCGTTCAGGGCAGCCGTTAACCCGTGAGTTTCCCTTAAAATCGACGGTCCGTTCCGCCGCCGGCCTCTCCGTGACCCAGCCTACCCCGCCCGCTTCCACGCCCATGACCTATCGCGACGCCGGTGTCGACATCGACGCAGGCAACCAGCTGGTCGAACGCATCAAGCCGCTGGTGAAACGCAGTTTCAGGCCCGAAGTCATGGGCGGCCTGGGCGGTTTTGGCGCGTTGTTCGACCTCTCGGGCAAGTATCGCGAACCGGTGCTGGTCTCGGGCACCGACGGCGTCGGCACCAAGCTCAAGCTCGCCCAGCAGCTGGGACGCCACGACACCATCGGCATCGATCTGGTCGGCATGTGCGTGAACGACGTGCTGGTGCAGGGCGCCGAGCCGCTGTTCTTCCTCGATTATTTCGCCACCGGCAAGCTCGACATCGAGACCACCGTGGCCGTGGTCGGCGGCATCGCCCGCGGCTGTGAGCTGGCCGGATGTGCATTGATCGGCGGAGAAACCGCGGAGATGCCCGACATGTACGCGCCCGGCGAATATGACCTGGCCGGCTTCACCGTGGGCGCGGTGGAGAAGTCGGACCTGCTGGACGGCGCCAAGGTGCGTGCCGGGGACGTGCTGGTCGGGCTGGCCTCGAGCGGCGCGCATTCCAATGGTTTTTCTCTGATCCGTCGCATCTTCGACCGCGCCGGCCGACCGGGCGACCTGGACTTGGGCGGCACGCCCCTGGTGGACGCCTTGATGGCGCCGACGGCGCTCTACGTCAAACCGATCCTGGAGCTGCTGAAGGCCCACGAGCTGCATGCCATGGCACATATCACCGGCGGCGGGCTCAGCGAAAACATCATCCGCGTGATTCCGGAAGGATTGGGGCTGGAGATCGACGCCTCTTCCTGGAAATTGCCGCCGCTGTTCGACTGGCTGCAGCGCGAAGGCAACGTCGAGGACAACGAGATGTGGCGCACCTTCAACTGCGGCATCGGCTTCGTGCTGGTGGCCGCGCCGGAGCAGCTGGCGGCGCTTGAACACGACCTGGTGCGTCTGGGCCTGTCGCACTGGCGGATTGGCGAGGTGGTCAAGGCAGCCGCTGGCGGACGCGTGAAGATCGGCTAGCGCAGCAGGACTGACGGTTTTCCGTCGATGGTTGTTTGCGGCGCGTCCTGGATCCCTCCCCTCTCGATGGCTTGTCCTTGTCCCCTTCCCGACACTCGACTTCCGATTGCCCGCCCGCGCGGATCGCGGTCCTGGCTTCCGGCCGCGGCAGCAACCTGCAGGCCCTGCTTGATGCCATCGACCGGCGAGCGCTGCAGGCGCAGGTCGTCGGTGTGTTTTCGGACAAACCCGCTGCTGCCGCGCTGGAACGGGTCGTGCCCGGATTGCGCTGGAGCCGCGACGCGCGCACGTTCGAGGATCGCGGCGAGTTCGACCGGATACTCGCCGATGCCGTGGCCGACACCGCGCCGGACTGGATCATCTGCGCCGGCTACATGCGCATCCTTGGCGATGCGTTCGTGAACCGTTTCCGTGGACGCGTGCTCAACATCCACCCTTCCCTGCTGCCGCGCTACCGCGGGCTGCGCACCCATGCGCGTGCGCTGGAAGCCGCTGATCGCGAACACGGAGCCAGCGTTCACTTCGTGATTCCTGAACTCGATTCGGGTGCGGTGATCGCGCAGGCGCCCGTGCCGATCCTTGCCGGGGACAACGTGCAAAGCCTTGCAGCGCGCCTGCTGCCGCGCGAGCACGCGCTGCTGGTGGCAGTAGCCGCCCTGGCCTCGTCAGGACGGCTGGATGAACACGATGGCCAGGCGCGGCTGGATGGTCACGCCCTATTTAATCCGTTGCGGCTAGATTCGCACGGCATTCTTGCGCTTCCGGATCCACACTCCGTCTCATGACCCTTAGCTTCCGCCGCGTTCTGCTTACGGGTTCATGCCTGCTCCTGACCAGCCTGACTACCCTCATCAGTGTTCCGGCGCTGGCGCTAGAGCCGTTCGTGGCCACCTACCAGGCCTACAACGCGGGCAAGCTCGCCGGCAATGCCTCGATGCGTGTAGTGCAGAACGGTGGCGAACAGTGGCGCGTCGACATGGGCGTCCGTGGCAGCCGTGGTTTTGCCGGCCTGGTCGGGTTGAATATCGAACAAAGCACCGTGTTCCAGGCGGTCGACGAAATCTATCGACCTCTGAGCCAGAGCACGGTGAAGCACGCGCTGTTCACCGGCAGGAAGAGCACCGGCGTGTACGACTGGAATGCAGGCACCGCCAGCTGGAAGGGCGATGTCAAGAAAGAACGGCGTGCGCCAGTACCGCTGCAGGGCAACGACATGAGCACGCTGCTGATGAATCTGGCGGTGATCCGCGACGCCGAACCCGGAAAGGCCTTGAGTTATCGGGTGGTCGAGAACGGCCGCGCGCGCGAACACCAGTACGCCGTGGCGCCACAGACCGAGACGGTCAGCGTCGATGACCTGAGCTACGAAGCCATGCGCGTGTCGCGCACCAATGGCGGCAACGATGAAACCATCTTCTGGATCGCCAGTGGCGTGCCCACCCCGGTCCGGATCCTCCAGCGCGAAGACGGCGCCGACACCATCGACCTGCGACTGGTCGAGTACCAGGGAGTGCAAGCACAATGAAGATTCTCCACAAACCCAGGACAGAAACCACGATGCCCAGCCCGTCCACGCGCAGTCCACTCGGCCTGCGGGTC
>Ga0105047_10011735_pt1 | contig 14183 bp, 12 predicted proteins | sample MAT04_FD_78384 | JGI IMG/M metagenome (GOLD analysis project Ga0105047, IMG submission 78384) | Freshwater microbial communities from Lake Fryxell liftoff mats and glacier meltwater in Antarctica - MAT-04 (megahit assembly) | ecosystem: Environmental > Aquatic > Freshwater > Ice > Liftoff... | reverse complement strand
GCCGCGAGCGTCCGGACGACGGGGAGCGTGCGCACGACGGCCTCCGGGAGCGCGGCGCGGGACGGGCCTCGCGTCGCCCCCCGCGCGCGGCCGCGGCGGGAGCGCCGGGCTACGCCCCGGGTCGCGCCATCTTCTTGTACTTGCCCTTTTTCGACGCCCCGTCGGCGCCGGCCACCGCGTCGCGCTCGGCCTTCTTCTGGTGGTAGTACTCGTAGGTCCCCTCGGTGTAGGTGACCTTCCCGTCGCCCTCGAACGCGATGATGTGCGTCGCGACGCGGTCGAGGAAGTAGCGGTCGTGCGTGACGACGATGGCGCAGCCGGGGAAGTGCACGAGCGCCTCCTCGAGGACGCGCAGCGTCTCGAGGTCGAGGTCGTTCGTCGGCTCGTCGAGGATGAGGACGTTGCCGCCCTTCTTGAGCATCTTCGCGAGCAGGAGGCGGTTGCGCTCGCCGCCCGACAGTTGACCGACGAGCTTGCTCTGGTCGGGGCCCTTGAAGAGGAACCGCGACAGGTACGCGCGGACGTGGATCTCCTCCTTGCCCACCTTGATGACATCGCCGCCCTCGGCGACCTCGTCGTAGACCTTCTTGTCCGGGTCGAGCGCCTCGCGGTTCTGCTCGACGTAGCAGAACACCGTGTTCTTGCCGATCTCGATGGTGCCGGCGTTGGGCTGCTCCTGCCCCGTCATCATGCGGAGGAGGGTGGTCTTGCCCATGCCGTTCGGGCCCACGACGCCGATGATGCCGCCGGGCGGGATCTCGAGGTCAAGCCGGTCGATGAGGAGCCGGTCGCCGTAGCCCTTGGACACGCCCTTCAGCGAGATCACCTTGTCGCCGAGGCGCGGGCCCGTGGGAAGGCGCAGGTCGGCCGTGCCCTTGCGGCCCTCGAGTTCCTGGGCCTCGAGGTCGTGGAAGCGGGCGACGCGGGCCTTGTTGCGCACCGTGCGCGCGCTCGGGGTCGACTGGATCCACTCGAGCTCGCGCGCGAGGATCCGCTGGCGGGCCGACTCCGTCGACTCCTCGTGCGCGAGGCGGCGGCGCTTGGCGTCGAGGAAGGCCGAGTAGGCCCCCTCGAAGACGAAGATGCGGCCGCGGTCGAGCTCGACCATCTGGTTCGTCGAGTGCTCGAGGAACCAGCGGTCGTGCGTGACGAGCAGCCACGCGCCGTGGTAGTTCGTGAGGAAGTGCTCGAGCCACTCCGTCGTCGAGGCGTCGAGGTGGTTCGTCGGCTCGTCGAGCAGCAACAGGTCGGGGTGCTGCATGAGCAGCCGGCACAGCGCCACGCGGCGCCGCTCGCCGCCCGACAGCGTCGTGACGTCGGCGTCGGGCGGCGGGCAGTCGAGGGCCTCCATGGCCAGCTCGATGTGGTGATCGAGCTCCCAGCCGTCCTTGCGCTCGATCTGGTCCTGGACGGCCGACTGCTTGTCGAGGAGCGCCTGCATCTCGTCGGGCGTGAGGTCTTCGGCGAGCTTGTTCGAGATCCGGTCGAACTCGGTGAGGAGATCGCGGACGGCCTTGGCGCCGAGCTCGACGTTGCCGAGGACGGTCTTCGTCGGGTCGAGGTTGGGCTCCTGCGGGAGGTAGCCGAACGTGGTGCTCGGGAAGGGGCGGACGATGCCGTCGTGGTCGGTGTCCTCGCGCGCGAGGATGCGCAGGAGGGTCGACTTGCCTGAGCCGTTCTCGCCGACGATGCCGACCTTGGCGTCCTCGTAGATCGAGAAGGAGAGGTCCTTCAGGATCTCGTGGCCCTGGATCAGCTTCGTGAGGTGCTCGACGGCGTAGATCGACCTGCGGGGGACGGGCTTCTCGGCCATGGCGACGCTTCGGGGGTCCGGGGGGGAGGGCTTCGCGAGGCGCGAGGCCGGTACGGGGGCGGAAACCGCGGAGCGTACCCGGACGTCGCTGCGGCGGCACCCCGGCGCGAACCGTCGGGCGGCGCCCCCCCGGACGAACGGGGCCCGGCCGGGCCTCGCGTCGCGTGCGGCCGGCCGCGGGCTCGCGGGGCTCCCCTGCGACCCGGTCGAGCTCCGGCGGTGCGCCCGCCTGGATCCTCTCTGGATCCCGCGGCCTACGGCCGGCGACGCACGCAGTGCGGGCAGGCGGCAACCGGGGTGAGGAAGAACTCGTCCAGGCGCGACGTGGCGACGACGCCGGGCAGCGGGCCCAAGCCGCCGAACGCCGCGAGGTCGTTCACCGAGTTGGCGTCGAACGGGGCGAAGTCGGGGTCGCCGAGGTTCGGCGCGACGTTGGGCACCTGCACGATCCAGTACATGACCGAGTTGTCGTCGATGTCGTGGTAGCCGTGGATCTCGTCGCGATGGTCCACGAGCATGGGCACGGTCCCGCCCGTGAGGCCCAGACAGTGGCCGGCCTCGTGGACGAGGCCCGTGCCCTCGACCTCGGCAGTGGTGACCCCGAACCCCTGGGGGGACGTGGCATCGACGAAGAGCGCGACGCTGCTGCCGTGGTAGGTGAGCCCGAGGACCTGCGTGCCGGGGCTGGCGAGGTCGCTCGAGCCCTTCACGTAGAGGATGTAGAGGACGGCCTCGCGCGCGCCGAGGTCGGCGTAGTTGTCGCGGTAGGTGCCCTCGAGGTCGTCGAGGTCGCCCACGCTCACGGTGGAGGGAAACTCCTCCACGGGGATCGCGTCGTCCACGAACACGGTCACGCCGTCGGGCTTGTCGCACCGCTGCGCAAGGCGGGCCTCGAGCAGCGCGACGACGCCGGGGCTCGGCGGCCGCCCGACCGGGTGGTCGATCTCGACCACCAGCGAGGTGAAGTTCGTCCGGCGGAGGTAGTCGGCGGCGAAGTCGCCCGCGCCCGAGCGGACGGCCGCCGACGTGGGGGTGGGGGTCACGCTGGCGAGGTTCTGGGCCTCGAACAGCCCCCCGTTCCCTCCCCCGCCCCCGCCACCGCCGCAGGCCCCGAGGATCGCGAACAGGGCGGCCGCGGCGAATCGCGTGGCGGCACGGGCGGACGCAGGGACGTCGGACAAGGCGCGGACTCCTCTGATGCCGGAGACACCGAGGATGGTACCCACATTCGGCCAACCCCGGACGGGGACCGGGCCGCGAGCCGCCCGGCGGGGGCGAGGGCGCGCGAGGCAGGTGATTTCCCCGGAGATCCCCCGGAGATCCCCCCGGAGATCCCCCCGGGCTCCTCGACCGGCGACTCCGCAGCGACTCCGCCGGCAGCTCCGCAGCGACTCCGCAGCGACGCCGCAGCTACTCCACGGTGAAGACGAGCTTGGGGGTGGTCGCGAGCCCCCCGGGGGCCGTCACGGTGATCGCCCGGGCGCCGGGGGCGGCGTTGTTGGCGACGGTGACGCGGAGGTAGACCTTCGTGTCGGTGGCCCCGGGCTGGATCGCGGCGGTGACGCCGTCGCCCGCGAAGGTGACGGCCGACGCGCCGAGGAGCCCGGTCCCCTCGAGGACGACGGTCACGGTCGAGAGGCGCGGGCCGGCGGCCGGCTGGAGCGACGTGAGCACGGGCATCGGGGCGTTCACGATCTCGAACAGCCCCGCCGCGACGCCATCGGCCGTCCGGACGGTGAGCACATGCGTGCCCGGCTGCGTCCCGGCCAGCGTCACGATGCGGACGCGCAACGTCGTGGGCGAGGCGTCGAGCAGGTCGGCCTTCACCGGCGCCGGCGCGCCGAGCCGCGTGACCGTCACGACCGGCGCGGCCCCCCCGGGGCCGACGAGCTCGGTCCCCGTGACCGTGAACTCGACCCGGGCCGGGATGCCGAGGGTCACGGGGTCGAGGGCGGTGATCCGCGGCGGGGTCGCGGGGACGACGAGCGGCGCCGCGACGCCCCCCTCGCTGGTCGTGACCAAGAGCACGCGAGGCCCGGGGACCGTCGCCGCGGTCAGCGGCACCTCCACGAGAAGGCGGCCCGGCGCCGCGGTGGTCACGGCGGCGGGCACGGGGTCGGAGCCGTCGGGACGCACGAGGACGACCGTCGGCATCGCGCCGCTGGGCCCGAGGAGGTCGGCGCCCGTGACGACGACCGCGAGCGGCCCCGGGCGCGCGCTCGAGGTCACGGCGAGGTTCGCGATCGTCGGGACCGCGGGCGCGAGGCTCGTCACGCCGGCGGCGACGCCGTCGGACGTGCGCACGACGACGACGCAGGCGCCGGCGCGCGCCCCGGCGGGCGGCTCGAGCCGCACCTTCACGGCGGCGGCGGTCGAGGCGACGACCGTCGCGGGGACGGGCGCGCCGTCGAGCGTCGCCGTGACCGTCGGCGGCTGGTCGCCGGCGGAGCGGAGGTTGACGCCGGCGAGCACGACCTCGGTGGCGCGACCGCGGGGGATGCGGCCGGGCAGCGCCGAGTTCACGATCGGCGCCGAGCCGCCCGTGCCCGACACGGTGAAGTTCACGACGGTGGCCCCGTCCGCGGTCCGCACGACGAGCGGTCGCACCCCGGGCCTCGCGTCGGCGGCGACCGCGATGTGGACCACGCCAGGCGACGTCGGGGTCAGGGTGACGGCGGCGTCGGGCGCGGCGAGCTCGATCGTCGCGCCGTCGAGCCACTGGCCCTCGATCACGACGTCGGCGGCGGCGCCGGGCGCGAGCGCGGCCGGCGTGGCGCCGGTGACGGTGGGCGAGCGGAGCGAGACGGTGAACGACGTGACGGCGGCGCCGAACGGATGGTCGAGGACCACGGTGCGCGGGCCGGGCGCGGCGTCGGCGGTCGCGACGATCTTCCACGCGCCCGAGGGCTGCAGGACCACCTCGAGGGCGGGGTCGGCGGGCAGCACCCGCAGCGCGAACGCGCCGGGGACGTCAATGACGACCGGCGTGACGGCCACGTCGGTGCCGCGGGCGACGCCGGCGGGCTTCAGCGACGCGAAGGTCGGGACGGGCGTCACGACCTCGAACGCCTGGGTGACCCAGCCGTCCGGCGTGCGGACCACGAGGAGGCGCGGCCCCTCGACGGCGCCGGGCTTCACCTCGATCCGCAGGGGGACGGTGGTGGCCGTCGGGGCCCCGGCCGACGTGACGACGACGGACGGGTCGTCGAGGGCGAGGCGGACGTCCTTCGCGCCGGAGAGGTTCTTCCCGGTCAGCGTGACGTCGGCCGTGGTGGCGCGCACGACGGCGGCCGGCGCGATCGAGGCGAGGGTCGGCACGGCGAGGAGCACCGTGACGCTCGTCGTGACCTTGCCGTCGATCGTCTCGAGGGTGATCGGACGGGGGCCGACCGGCGTGTCGGCGGGCACGGTGACGCGGACGGTCATCGTCTTGTCCGACGGCTTGCCGGAGACCTTCGCGACCATGGGCGCGTCCACGGTGAGTTTCGTCTCCTCGCCGAGGAAGGCGAGGAAGGTCCCCTCGAGCCGGAGGTCGTAGTCGCCGCCGCGGACCACGGCGGTCGGCGTGACCTTGGCGACGACGGGCGCGCGCGCCTTCACCGTGAACTTCTCGGTCTTGACGACGCCGGTCTTCGTGCGGATCGTGAGCGCGAGCGGGCCGGCGGGCGTCGTGGACGGGATCACGAGGCGGACGACGAGCTTGGAGGCCGTGGCGCCGGGCTGCAACGACACCGCGACGTCGTTGCGGCTGCACTTGAGCTCGTCGTACGGGTGGAGGTTCTGCCCCTCGATCACGACGTCAACGGTCCCGCCGCGGAACACCGAGCCGGGGTTGACCGTCCGGATCCGGGGGACGTCGTCGCCCGTGGCCGGGCGCGGCCGTGCGGCGAGTGCGGCGAAGGACGACAAAACGACGGCCAGGGCGAGCAGCAGGGGGACGCGGCGCATCGGGGGATCCGGGGGGTTCGTGCGCCGATCTTACGCGGCCGACCGCGCGCCGGTCGCGCTAGTCGCCCCGGTCGCGGCGGCCCCGCTTCACGTCGGACCGGAGGCGCTTCCCCGTCATGCGCTTCTCGCGCGAGGACCGGCTCGGGCGGGTCTTCTTGCGGGGCTTGTCGCGGTGGAGGGCCGCGCGGAGGACGTCCTTCAACCGCTCGAGGACGGCCTCGACGTTCTGGCCCTGGTCGCGGTGGCTGTCGCTCGTGATCACCAACTCGCCGTCGGTCGTGATCCGGGAGGCGAGCCGCGCGAGCAGGAGGCCGCGGTCGTCGGGGCGCAGGGCCACGGAGTCGCGGACGCTCCACCGGAGGACCGCCTTGCTGGCGACCTTGTTCACGTTCTGGCCGCCGGGCCCGCTCGACGCCGCGTACGTCAGCCCGATCTCGCTCCCCGGGATTCGGAGGCGGGGTAGAATCTCGAGGGTCGTGGGGACGCGGCTCGACACCCCGGAAGGGTACCCTGAACGCCATGCGCACCACGTCCCGGATCCTCTCGTCGGAGGAGGCGGTCACGGCCCTCGAAGGGCTCCCGAGTTGGCGCCTCACGCCGGACCAGCGCCATCTCGAGCGCGTCGTCGAGTGCGGCAGCTTCGCGCTCGCGATCGCGTTCGTCGGGCGCGTGGCGCTGCTCGCCGAAGCGTCGGGCCACCACCCCGACATCGACGTGCGCCACGGGACCGTCCGGATCGCGCTCACGACCTCGTCGGCCGGCGGCGTCACCGCGCGCGACACCGACCTCGCGGACTGGATCGAGCGCGTCGTTCCGTGAGCGCGCCGATCGCCGACCCGGCGGCCCTCGCCGCCGCCCGCCGGCGCCTCGCGGGCGCGGGGGTGGTCGTCGTCGCGGAGGACCACCTGCTCCTCGGCGTGGCGAAGGCGGCCGGCGTGCTCTCGCAGCCGGGGCCCGAGGGCGTCGTTTCGCTGGTCGAACTGCTCGGCGACTACCGGCGCGACGTTGAGGGCAAGCCGGGCCGCGCGTTCGTCGGGATCGTCCACCGCCTCGACCGCAACGTCTCGGGCGCGCTCGTCGTGGCGAAGTCGAGCAAGGCCGCGTCGCGGCTGTCCGCGGCCTTCCGCGCGCGAGACCAGGTCGAGAAGACGTACCTGGCGTGGGTGACGCGAGGCCCGGACGCCGACGCGGGCGAGCTGCGCGGCACGCTCGTGCGCGACGACGCGCGCCGCGTGTCGCGGATGGTGGCGGCGCCATCGGACGACGCGGAGGCCGGCGACGACGCGCCGCCCGACGGCGAGGGACGCGAGGCCCGGCTCGACTTCACGGTCGAGGCCCGCGGCGGCGGGGCGGCGCGGTTGCGGATCGCGCTGCGGACCGGCGCGACGCACCAGATCCGCGCGCAATGCGCGGCGGCGGGCTTCCCGCTGCTCGGCGACGGGAAGTACGGCGGGCCCGCGGGCCTCGCGTCGGCGCGGATCGACCGGCCGGCCCTCCATGCGCGGCGGTTGGTGGTCCCGCACCCCGTGGGTGGCGCGCCCGTGGAGATCGAGGCCGCGGTGCCCGACGACCTGCGGCGGCTCGACCGGGCGCTCGGGATGCGACCGCCCGTGGCGTAGGTCGCGGTGGGGCGGGGCCGGGGCGAGAATCGGGGCCGGAGGCTCCCATGCACGTCTCGTTCTCGGGTCGCGTCGCGCTGGTCACCGGAGCCACGTCGGGGATCGGGCGCGAGCTTGCGGTGGCGTTCGCGCGCGCGGGCGCGTCGGTGGCGATCACGGGGCGGCGCGCGGCGCTGCTCGACGAGACCGCGGCCGACGTCCGGGCGCTCGGCGGCAAGGTGATCACGGTGGTGGGCGACCAGCGCGACGAGGCGCACGCCGACGAGGCGGTGGCGCGGACGGTCCCGGAGCTCGGCGGCCTGCACGTGCTGGTGAACAACGCGGGGGTGATCGGGTCGGGGCCGCTCGAGACGACGACGACCGAGGCGTGGGACCGGATCTTCGACACCGACCTGAAGGGGCCGTTCTTCTTCTGTCGCGCGGCGATCCCCCACCTGAAGGGGCAGCCGGGCGCGAACGTGGTGAACATCGGGAGCGTGGCGGGCGTGCGGCCCTATGCGAACCTGGCGCCCTACGTGGCGGCGAAGGCGGCGCTCGACAAGCTGACGGAGTGCCTCGCGCTCGAGTGGGCGCCTTTCGGGGTGCGGGTGAACTCGGTGAACCCGGGCGTCGTGGTGACGAACCTGCACAAGGCGGGGAACGCGGTGCCCGACTACGACGCGTTCCTCGAGCGCAGCAAGCAGACGCACCCGCTCGGGTTCGTCGGGGCGACGAGCGACGTCGTGGACGCGGTCCTTTTCCTCGCCTCCGACAAGTCCCGTTGGGTCACGGGCGTCCACCATCTGGTCGACGGCGGACGTTCCCTGACCGGCCTCCGCTGACCCGCGAATCCGCGACCCGCCAAAACGCGACCGGCACCGTTTGGCGGGACCGCGAGGCCCGGGGGCCGTCAGGCGGGATGGTCCTCGGGCAGCGGCGGATGCGGGTCGGCGTGGACGGACACCTCGGCGTCGGGGACGGCCGCCTTCACCGCCGCTCGCGCGCGCTCGGAAAGCTGGTGCGCCGTCGCAAACGGAAGCGCCCGGTCGAACGCCACCGTCAACTCGACGAACCGACGCCGGCCCGCCCGCCGCGTGCGGAACTCCGACATCGCCCGCACCTCGGGGACCGCCCCCCGCACCGCCGCCTCGACCGCCCCCGCGACCTCCGGGCCCAGGTCGCGGTCCATCAGCTCGTCGAGCGACGCGCGCAACACGCTCCACGAACTCCGCAGCACGATGAACGCCACCACCAGCCCCGCCACCGGGTCGATCCACCCCTGGCCGGTCATCGCCACCGCCCCCACCGAGAAGAACACCGCCCCGTTCATCCAGACGTCCGACGCGTAATGCAGGCTGTCGGCCGCCAACGCGACCGACCCCGTCGCCTTCGCCGCGCGCCGGAGCATCGACGTGATCCACACGCTCGCGACCGTCGCCACCGCCATGGTGACGAGCCCCACGACCTCGTGCGCGGGCGTCCCCCCCTCGATGAGGCGACGCACGCTCTCGACGACCAGGTAGATCCCCGAGAACCCCACCACCGCCCCCTGGAACATCCCGGCCAGGCTCTCCGCCTTCCCGTGGCCGAACCGGTGGTCGTCGTCGGCCGGGATCCCGCCGATGCGGATCGCCACCAGGTTCACCGACGACGCGAACACGTCCATCAGCGAGTCCACGAACGACGCCGCGAGCGCCAGCGACCCCGTCAGGATCGCCGCGATCAGCTTCATGATGCCGAGCAGCGACGCCGTGACCACGCTCGCCGTCGCCGCGCGAACGGCGCGGCGGTCGGACGAACCAGGCAGAGGGGCCGCGATGGACATGGGCGCCTACCGGCGCTTCTTCGGCTTCCCCGCCGGCTTCGCCGCGGCCAGTTTCTTCGCGGGCGCCGCCTTCCTGGCGGGCGCAGCCTTCCTGGCGGGCGCAGCCTTCTTGGCGGGCGCAGCCTTCTTGGCCGGCACCGACTTCTTCGCAGGCGCCGCCGGCTTCCCGTGCGCCGCAGCCACGGGCTTGCCGCCCGCGACCTTGCGGACCTGGTCGGCAAGCCCCGCCAACTCGCGCCGCAGGGTCTCGACGGCGTCGGCGAGGCGCGCGAGCTCGGTGGTGCGCTCGGCCCGCTTACCGATCCGCAACATGGCGGCCCGGCACGCCCGCTTCACGCGGCCGTCCGTCGCCTGCGCGGCCCCGCGCGCGAGCGCGGGCGCCGAGCGCTCGTCGCCGAGCGTGCGCAGCGCGGCGATCGTCGCCATCTGCACCCGGAAGTCGCGGTCGTCGATCGCGGCCTCGAGCCGCTCGCGGATGTCGTCGCGGACCACCTGCCGGGCGCCGACCTGCGCCAACGCCAGCGCGGCCGCCGTGCGCACGCGGGCGTGCTGGCCCCAGGCGAACCGCTCGACGAGCGTGGGGACGACGTCGGGCGTCGCGAGGTGGCCGAGGCCGCGCACGCAGGCGGCGCGGATCGTCTCGGCCCACGAGCCCTTCGTCGCCAGCGCCTTCTCGAGGACCGCACGGCCCGTCGCGATGCGCGTCCGGCCCAGGGCGTCGGCGGCCTCCGCCTCGACGAAGAGCGACGCGTCGCCCTTCGTGAGGACGCCGCGGAGCGCCTCCGCCGCGGCCTCATCGCCGCGGAACGCGCCGAGGGCGCGCACCACCGCGCGCCGGGCCTTCGGGTGCTTCACCTCGGGCAGCGCGGCGAGCAGGGCCTCGCGTGCCGACGGGGTGCGGATCTCGGCGAGCGCACCGGCCGCCTCGGCCGCGACGCCCCAGAACTTGTCGCCGCGCACCGCGCGCGCGAGGGCGGCCACCGTCTCGAGGCTGCCGTCCTTGCCGAGCGCGACGGCGGCGCGGACGCGACCCGCGAGCGTCGGGTCGGAGGCGAGCGCCTTGCGGTGGGCGTCGAGGCCGACGTCGAGCGTCCAGGCGGCGGGCCACGCGGCGTCGGGGTCGAACCGGACGACGTCGGGCCTCGCGTCCCACGGCACGTGGAACGCGTGGACGCGCTCCGTGACCGCGAGGCGGCGGCGCTCGACGCGGTCGCCGGCGGCGAGCTCGACCACGAGGGTCCCGCGGAACGCGCTCGCGGTCTGCGGGTCCTCCTTCTGCGTCTGCTCCACGCGCACGGTCACGACGCGGTACGTCTCGTCCCAGCTCCACGACGCCTTGAGCTCGGGGTGGCCGGCGCCGTAGATCCACTGGTCGAGGAAGCCCTCGATGTTGCGGCCCGTCGCCTCCTCGACGGCGCGGCGCAGGTCGTCGGTGACGACGTTCTTGCCCTGGTTCGTCCGTGCGTAGTGGCGGATGGAGGCCCAGAAGCCCTCCTCGCCCAGCTCGGCCCGCAGGAACCGCAAGACCCACGACCCCTTCTGGTAGAGGTGCCGATCGAAGACGTCGATGGGCTTGTCGTAGTCCTTGCAGACGATGGGCCGGCGGTATTCGCCGCCGTCCTCGGAGAGGTAGGCCTTCCACGCGTCGAGCGCGTGCCACGTCGCTTCGTCGGTCCCGAGGTGGTGCTCGCGGAACACCGTCTCGCACCAGGTGGCGAAGCCCTCGTTGAGCCAGCCGTGGCTCCAGTCGCGGCAGGTGAGGAGGTCGCCCCACCACTGGTGGGCCAGCTCGTGCGCGATGAGGTCGTCGGCGTCGTAGTCGAGGGCGGCGCGGTCGTCGTAGAGCGCGTACTCGGTCAGCGTCGTGGCGGTCGTGTTCTCCATGCCGCCGAAGATGAAGTCGGCGACGACGGCCTGGGCGTACTTCTCGTAGGGGTAGGCGACGCCGAACTTCTCGGAGAAGAGCCGGACCATCTCGGCGGTGCGGCCGAGGCAGCGGGGCGCGTCCTTGCCCTGGCCGACGGGGACGAGGGCGTAGAGGGGCATGCCGTCGCCGCCGAGCTGCACCTCATCGAACTCGCCGACGACGAGGGTGACGAGGTAGGAGACCTGCGGGATCGCCATCTTCCAGTGCCACGTCGTCGTGCCCTTCGGGCCGGGCGTCTTCGCGACGAGGGCACCGTTGGACAGCGTCGTGTACTTCGACGGCGACGTGACGACGACCTCGATGGAGGCCTTCTCGTTCGGGTAGTCGAAGCAGGGGAACCAGTAGCGCGCATCCTCGTCCTGGCCTTGCGTCCACGCCTGGAGCGGCTTGTCGGGGTAGCCCTCGTCGGGGCCGACGAAGTAGAGGCCGCGGCGGGGCGCGCCGTGGTATGCGACGACGACGTCGGCGGTCTGGCCGGCGTCGAGGCGGCGCGGCAGGCGGATCGAGAGCGCGCCGTCCACGTGCTCGAACGCGAGGGCCTTGCCGTCGCCGTCGGTGACGCCGGTGACCGTGAGCTCGGCGGCGTCGAGGACCACGCGGTCGATGCCGTCGGCGATGGCCGCGACCGTATGGCGCGCGGTGCCGGCGATCTTGCGCTGGGCCGGGTCGACGGCGACGTCGAGTCGCACGTGGAGGACGTCGACGACGCGGTCGCGCGCGTACTTGCGCGACGTCCCAGGGAACGCGAAGGGCTCGCGCGCGCCTGCGCCCGCGCCCGCCGCGCACCGACCGCAACCCACGTGCTCACCGTACTCGTTCATGACGTGCCTCCGGATCGACCGGAGGCGAGGGTAGCGCTGCCGCGCGGACGCGCCCTCTACCGGCCCGACCGCGCGAGCGCCCGCGGGTCGTCGGGCGTCGGCCCGACGGCGCCACCGGAAGTGAGTTCGGACGGGCAACGGGTGGGCGGGCGGGCCGCGCGGTCGGCGGCGACCCGCACGGCGGCGATCGCGGCCACCGCCACGGCCGCCCACGTCGCGACGACGACGCCGCGGCGCACGGCGACGGGACGGGGCCGCGTCACGCGGGCCGCCCGCGGGGGCCGCAGACGACCATCACGACGGCGTAGGCGAGGGCGACGCCGAGGGTCACCCCGAGGGCGGCGTGGCGGACGGCACGGACAGCGATGCGGGTCATCGACACCTCCACCCTGACGATCGCCCCGGCGCATCAAGACGCGGTGAGGACCGCGCCAATCCTGGGCGGCGCGGGGAGAGCCGGGGGAGTCGGAGGGGGGGCGGGGCCGTCTTTGCACGCCTCTGGACCGTCCTTGACGGGGCGGCCCGATCGTTCGGGGCAGATGGACGACCCCACGCCCCACCGCTACCGGACGATCTGGATCTCGGACGTCCACCTCGGCACCCGCGCCGCGCGGGTGGACGAGTTGCTCGACTTCCTCCGCCACCACGAGTCGGACACGCTGTTCGTGGTCGGCGACCTCATCGACGGCTGGGTGCTGCGGCGCACCTGGTGGTGGCCGCAGGCGCATAACGACGTGGTGCAGAAGCTCCTGCGCAAGGCCCGCAAGGGCACGCGCGTGGTGTACGTCCCCGGCAACCACGACGAGTTCGCGCGCGCCTACGTGGGGCAGGCGTTCGGCGGCGTCGAGGTGGTCCTCGATGCGGTCCACGAGACCGCCGACGGCCGGCGCCTGCTCGTCGTGCACGGCGACGCGTTCGACCCGGTGGTCACGAAGCACCGCTGGTTGGTGCCCCTGGCCCACGGGTTCCTCGGGCTCCTGCGACGCCTCGGGATCCCGACGGCGTGGCGGGTGCTGCGGTGGTGCCTCGGCCGGCCGTACGCCTCGCTCGCGACCTTCGTCCGCGGACAGGCGAACGGCGCGATCGCCGCCCTGGGCGACTTCGAGCGGCTCGCCACGACGGCGGCGCGCAAGCGGGGCGCCGACGGGGTGGTGTGCGGGCACGTCCACGTCCCGGTGATCCGGACGGTGGACGGGATCCTCTACGCGAACGACGGCGACTGGGTCGACTCGTGCTCCGCGCTGGTCGAACACGCGGACGGCCGCCTGGAGATCGTCCGGTGGCGGGGACGCGAGGCCCGTTCTGCGACGGCGCGTCCGGCCCGTCGCGCCTTGGTGTGACCCAAACGCGACCGGCACCGTTTTTGGCGGTCCTGTCCCGCCAAAACGCGACCGGCACCGTTTGGCGGGACCGCCGGCTACATGTTCCGACGGTACTTGCCGCCGACCTCGTAGAGCGCGTGGCTGATCTGGCCCAGGGAGGCCACCCGGACCGTCGAGAGCAACTCGGCAAACACGTTGCCGCCGGAACGGGCGACCCGCTTGAGCCGCTCGAGCGCCGCCGCCGTGCTCCCCGCGTGCCGCGCCTGAAAGTCGCGCAGGCGGTCGAGCTGGAGCTGCTTCTCCTCCGTCGTCGCCCGCGAAAGGTCGATCTGGCGGGGCACCAGCCCCTCGACGTGTTCCGGGAGATAGGTGTTCACCCCGACGATCGGGAGCGAACCGTCGTGTTTCATGCGCTCGTACAGGAGGCTCTCCTCCTGGATGCGCCCGCGCTGGTACTGCGTCTCCATGGCGCCGAGCACGCCGCCGCGCTCGTCGAGACGGCGGAACTCCTCGAGGACCGCCTCCTCCACCGCGTCCGTCAGCCGGTCCACGAAATACGACCCCTGTAGCGCGTTCTCGGCCTTCAGCCAGCCGAACTCCTTCGTGCAGATCAGCTGGACGGCCATGGCCCGCCGCACGCTCTCCGCCGTCGGCGTCGTGATCGCCTCGTCATAGGCGTTCGTGTGCAGCGAGTTGCAGTGATCCTGGAGGGCCAGCAACGCCTGCAGCGTCGTCCGGATGTCGTTGAACTGGATCTCCTGCGCGTGCAGCGACCGGCCCGACGTCTGGACGTGGTACTTGAGCTTCTGGCTGCGGTCGTTCGCGCCGTAGCGGTCGCGCATGGCGACGGCCCAGATGCGCCGGGCCACGCGGCCGATCACCGCGTACTCGGGGTCGAGGCCGTTGCTGAAGAAAAAGGAGAGGTTCGG
>Ga0105047_10011734_pt1 | contig 14185 bp, 9 predicted proteins | sample MAT04_FD_78384 | JGI IMG/M metagenome (GOLD analysis project Ga0105047, IMG submission 78384) | Freshwater microbial communities from Lake Fryxell liftoff mats and glacier meltwater in Antarctica - MAT-04 (megahit assembly) | ecosystem: Environmental > Aquatic > Freshwater > Ice > Liftoff... | reverse complement strand
CGCCGGGGCTCCGGTAGTCTGTCTTGTCGGCGCGCGCGAGCGTGGCGGGCGCCCGTAGCTCAACGGATAGAGCATCTGACTACGGATCAGAAGGTTGGGGGTTCGAATCCCTCCGGGCGCGCAGAACGGAAACTGCCTGTGACCTGCGCGAACACTGCTGTCGCACGAACTGGTCGAGCACCCGCCTCTCTGGCGTCGGCCCCAAAACCGGCCCCAAAACTCCCCGCGAGTGTCACGTCGGGGGGAGTCGGTGCCAGGCGGAACCGGACGTCCTCTCGAGTTCCGGCCTGGCCGTGTGCGACGTCATCGGCTCCCGTTGACCCCTGCCCGCGTCGATTCGGCTTTCGGTGTCACATGGAGACCTTGAGCGCCCTCGGCACCCCGACCCCGTCCGCCTCCGACACGCTGCTGCTCACCCTCGATGAGGCGGCACGGCAGCTGCGCTGTGCTCGGCGCAGCGTGGAGCGCCACGTCGCGAGCCACCGGCTGCGGGCGGTCCATCTCGGCCGGTCGGTCCGGGTGGAGCGGCGCGAGCTGGAGCGGTTCATCGCCGACATGCGCAAGCCCGACGATGCCTAGACCACGCAAGGCTGCCGAGCAGACCACATCCTCGATCTACCGAGGCGCCGACGGGTTCTGGCATGCGCGCGTCACGATGGGGCGGGGGCCGGACGGGACCAGGGCGCGGAAACACATCCAGCGTCGCACCAAGACCGAAGTGCGAGAGGCCATTCGTGAGCTCGAACGATCTCGCGACGCCGGGACCTACGTGTGGACTCAGGACGACATCACGCTCGCGCAGTGGCTCGAGCACTGGCTCGAGGCAGTGCTGCCGATGACGGCCCGGTGGAAGACACTGTCGACCTATCGCAGCCAGATGCGTGTCCACGTCATCCCGGCGTTGGGCCAGTGGCACCTGAGCGAGCTTCAGCCCGAGCACCTCGAGGAGCTCTACCGGAGCATGGCCGGCCAAGGTAGCTCCACCCACGTCATCCGAGCCGTGCACCGGGTGCTGCGCTCATCCCTCAACGAAGCCGTGCGCAGGCGACGGCTCGCACACAACCCCGCCCTGGTGGCCCGCCCACCTCGCGCGGAGCAGATCGAGGTAGAACCCCTGACCGTGGAGGAGAGCCGCCGCGTTCTCGCCGCTGCGGAATCGACCCGGCATCCGGTGCGGTGGTCCATCGCTCTGGCCCTCGGCCTGCGGCAGGGCGAGGCTCTCGCCCTCATGTGGAGCGACATCGACTTCAACGCTGGGGTGCTCCGAGTCCGTCGATCCGCACAGCGTCACACCTGGAGCCACGGCTGCCCGGCTACTGACGACGGGCCGTCATGCGGCCACAGACTCGGCGGCGCATGCGAGCACCGGGTCGGTGGCGGTCTGCTCCTGGTCGAACCGAAGACCAAGGCCTCGATACGCAGCATCGTGCTACCGCCGCCACTCGTTGGTGAGCTGCGCTCGCACCGTGCTCGTGTCAACCGTGCCCGACTCGCGGCGAACGAGGACTGGGACTCGACCCATGACCTGGTGTTTCCCAGTTCGACTGGCGGCCTGATCGATCCCGCTCGAGACAACGCCGAGTGGAACCGCCTCATTCAGGCGGCCGGAGTGCGCCACGTACGACTCCACGACGCCCGCCACACCGCGGCAACTCTGCTTCTGCTGCAGAACGTCGACATCCGCACCGTCATGTCCATCATGGGCTGGACCGAGATGGCCACCGCCCAGCGGTACACCCATGCAGTCGACGAGCTCCGCCGACGCGCCGCGGACCAGATGGGCGCCCTCCTGTGGACGACGTCGGAGCGCAAGTGACACCGACCGCGGGATCTGCGCAAGAGGAGCATGAGACGAACGTCGACGCGATTTTCGAGAGCAACCGCGAGGCGTAGGGACTCGACAGCCACCACCCCACTTCGCAGCCACCGACCGCGGCAACACCCACATGACGCCACTACGTCAGCCGGGTACATCTAGGCTCAGGTGCTGATGGAGACCGCCCCTGCGCTCGATGGCGCCGCATTGCGCGCTGCGCGGGAGCGCGCCGGCTTGAGCCAGACGGGGTTGGGGCACGGGCGGTGGGTGCGGCGGACGGCCAGCGGATCTCCCGATGGGAGCGCGGCGAAGCGCGTCCGCGATGGGCACCCACCTAATCGCGACCGGCTCAGCGGCGAGAGGTGACGGCGCGGGCTCCGGGCCGCATCTCCGACGTTTCGGGTCAGCCGACGACGGAGGACCCGCAGGCGTCACAGGAGTACACGCCACGGTCACCGTGCCACTCCAAGCGCAGGCCGACGACTCCACATGCCGAGCACGCCATCGTCTGTGCCAGCCGAGCGAGCGCAGCCCTATGCCACTCCGTGCCACTGCTGCCTGTTCGGTCCTGCGCGACAGTTTCGCTCATGAGCCAAACGGTAGAGCGCCCGTTGCCCAACCGCGAGCGGTTCCCGGTCCGTGTCCAAGGTGGTACGCGACACGTTCACCTTCGACATCCGTGGAAGTTTCGTCCCCGGGAACCTGTGGCTGCGGAGATTTCCTCACTTGGTGGTCCCCAGGCCCTGGGGCAGCCGGGAGGTGCCGCCGCCCCTCAGTCCTGGCGGCGAGACACCCGGTAGTAGACGAGCCCGAACAGCGCCAGCCACGCCACACCCCCGAGCAGCCACCAGCCCCAGTCGCTGTCATCCATGACAGTCGCACAGCGACGAGCGGCGGCAGCAGCACCAGCAGCCCGAGCAGCCGCGCGGGGCCCCGTCACCCGGCGGGTTGCTCGTCATGGGCTGGTTCAAGGTCTGGGCCCGTCGACGGTACAGGCCGACGCCGGGGACCCCGGTGAAAGGTCAGATCGTCCGCGTTCGCCATCACGTCGGTGGAGGCACGGGCATCGGGGCTGGCACGCCCGGAGATGGATCCATCCTGCTGGCGTCTGCTTTGTTCCCCGCAGTGTTGATGGCGGGGGTGTAAAGGCGCAGGTCAGGACAGGCGCCAGCCTAGATCGAGAGGCCGGGGCCGACCGTGGGCTGCGGAGCCACGGGTGACGGGTGACGCCCGTCGCTCTGTCCGGGGGTAGCCATCGCCGTGGGATTGGGGAGTCGTGCCCGCGCAGCGCGTAGGTCGTGGGCGTGGCTAGTGGCGGCAGCGTGCGGATCGCGGTCCCAGTGGGAGACCGCGGCGTTCAGGTCGCGGCGAACGACTGCGGCGGGCGTGTCGGAGGCCTCGGCGATCCGCTCGATTCCGGTCTCCCACCTGGCTGGATCGCCGGCTGCGAGGACGGCAACGGCCTGGCGGGCCGCGGCTATCCCGTCGAGGTGGGTCAGACGCTCAGCGAGTAGCGCGTCGGCCAGGGGCCTTGTCCCGGTGAGTGTCGCGCGGAGTTCGTCGGCGCCGTGCAGGTGCAGCAGATCGGCGGGGTCGCTGTCGGGGCGCAGGGTGATGGTGGCGGGGTCGACGTTGTGCTGTGCGAGGAGCCAGTAGTCGCGGTGGGCGGCGGTCTGTCCGGCGAGGTCGGGATCGGTGGCGACGATGGGCTGCTGCTGGTGGGCGTGCGCTGCCGTCGCAACCTGGCGGGCTTGTTCCTCGGTGAGGGCTGTGCCGAGCGGTGCGACGCCGACGTAGCGGCCGTTGCCTGCGAGGCTGACGGCGAGGGCGTCCAGTGGTCCTTCGACCAGGACGGGGGTGGCGCCGGCGTCGAGCAGGTCGGGCCGGTCGGTGTAGAGCTGGGCGCCCTTGTGGAAGGCGGGGGTGTCGGGGGTGTTGAGGTACTTCGGGCCGTCGGCGTCGTCGCTACGGCGGCCGACGAACCCGAGCGTGTGCACGGTGCCGTCGTGGCCGGTGGCGGTGATGGGCAGGACGAGCCGGTCGCGGAAGCGGTCGATGAGGCGCCCGTTGCGGGTGAGGGAAGCCAGCCCGGACTCGGTGAGCTCGAGGTCGGTGGCACCGTGTCGGCGTAGGTGGGTCACGAGGGTGGTCCATCCGGCGGGGGCGTATCCGGGCTGGCGGTGGGGGTCGCCGGTGAGGTCGGTGCGGGCGCGGTCGGTGAGGTATGCCTGAGCCCAGGAGCCGGGGTAGCGGGCGGTGTAGAACTCGAGGGCGGCCTGGTTCAGCTCCATGATCCGGCGAGGGCTGACCGGGGCGGTGTCGTCGTCGTAGGCGCGGGCCAGCAGCGCGTCGAGCTCACGGCCGGCAGGGTCCAGAACGCCGGCGTGGCGGCGGACCTGCCCGGCGAGGGCGAGGGCGGACGCGTCGGCGGCCTCGTCGAGGTCGCCCGCGGCGTCGAGGAGGGCGACGTCGCCGGGTTCGTGCGGGTCGGGAGCCTCGACGTCGACGGGGCGCAGGGCGGCCCACTCGTCCTGGGTGGGGGCGTATCCGGGGTGGTCAGCGGTCTCCTCCCAGAACGGGTTGGGCTCATCCTCGGGGGCGGCGCCGTCGGTGGGCTCGGGCGCGTCCTCGAGGGCGGGTGGCGGGTCGTTCTGCACCGAGATGCGCCAGACGAGGGCCTGGCACGCGTCGAGGTCCGCCCCGGCGTCGGGGATGGTGGCCAGGAGGTCGTGCGGGTTGGCGCCGCGGGAGACGGCGTGGTCGACGACGGCAACGAGGGTGGGCCACCAGCTGGAGGCGCGTAGCTGCTCAGCCCGCTCGCCGCCGACGATCTGTGCCAGCTGTGGGGTCCACGGCGCGGTGACGTGATGCTCGGTGCCGGCCTGGGCGGCGACGGCGGGGGAGAGATGGCCGGCAAGGCGCCACCACAGCGCCGCGGCGTTGTGGTCATCCGGTAGCGGACCCTCGGACAGGGCACGGTGGAGCAGAGCGGGGGCGTCGATCCGGGCGCGGGTCAGCGCGGCGAGCCGCTCGGCCAGCAGAGGCGCGAATGGGTCCTTGCGGGGGTGGACCAGCAGGGTCTCCAAGGTCGGTCCCCATTCGGCCATCGCGGGGGTTCGCCCGGCCAGCAGCCGGGCCACGAGGGCGTCCTGGTAGCGGTAGCCGGCCTTGCTGTCGTGGGTGGGTCCGGTAGGGCGCCGGTCTGCGGCGTCGACCCCGGTCGCGGCCCGCCACACGGCGACGTCGGCGAGAAGGTCGGGCGCGGGCCGGCCTTGTCCTTGACGGGCCCACGCCGGCAGCTCGCCGGCGCCCGCAGCGGCGGTCGCGACTTGCTCGCGCAGGTCCCGCACGCGGGCGGCGCGGGCGGCGAGGTAAGGCCCCCAATGTGGGTCGTCGGCGAGGTCTTCGGGGATGCCGGGCAGCCACGGCACAGGCCCTGTGCCGGCGCTTGCCAGGCCGGTGTCGTCCAGGCGCCAGTCCAGGACGGAGGCGACGTCGGCGGCGGTGTCGACCTCCCGCTGGGTCGCGATCAGGTGCAGCTGCTCGAGCGGGTCCAGGCCGTGCGCGGAGCGCAGGACGAGGTGGGCGCGCAGAGTGGGCCAGGCGGCCGCGCGGGTGATGTCGGGCACGATCTGGTCGGCACCGTTGTCGAGGCGGGCGATCATCTGCGGGCCGAGCCGGTCTTCGGCGGCGACGTGCAGGGAGTCGGTGTAGCGGGCGGCCGCCTGGGTCAGCAGGGTGGCCGGGGCATCGACGTCGCGGCGCGTGGTGCTCGCCGAGCGGGAGGAGTCGTCCCGGGTCAGGATGCGCTGCAGCAGGTCGGTCGCGGTCAGTGGGTGGGTGCTCTCCGGCTTGATGAGGTTGTGCTCGTCTCCATCGCCCACAACCTCGAGGTACAGGTGGTTCGCGGCGCGCCCGCGGGTGACGGCGGTGTAGGCCAGCTGGCGGGACTCGCCACCGGTCAGGAGGGTGTGGCTGGCGTCGGCGGTGACGCCTTGGGCGGTGTGGATCGTGGAGGCGTACCCGAGGTCGACCGAGGCTGCGACGTACGCGCGCGGCAGGCGCACATGGTGCCGGTTTCGCACGTGCTGCACGGTCATTGACCCGTCGTCGCCGAGGGCGGTGACGTGCCAGCGGTCGCCGTTCTTGACCCAGTCGGTCGCGGTCATCCGTAGTGCGCGGTCGTTGGTGCGGGTGATGACTGTCTCACCCACCGACGCGCGTGCCCCGTCGGCCAGCGGCACGGCCGCGGTCGGGGCGCCCGGGTCGGCGGCGAGACGGTGCGTACGAGCGCGGTCGTTGAGCTCGGCGACGAGCGCCCGGGTGGGAGCGAGCATGATCGCGTCCCGCTCCGAGGCGCGGTCACTGGCCCATGCGGTGAACACGTCGTCGGTCATCGTGGAAAGATCCCCGACGTGGACCCGGTCACGGTCCAGGTAGAACCCGAGCGCTTCGGTCAGTCCCTCCCGCAGCGCCAGGGATGCCGCGCCTTCGGCGGGGTCGGCGAACCGCATCAGTTCGCTGAGGTGGAGGCTTCCGTGGGTGGCCTGGATGTCGCGCAGCACACCGCCGGCGCCGACCGCGGCGAGCTGCTGGTCATCACCGATCAGACGCAGCGACCCGCCGCGCGCGGTGGCGAACCGCACCACGGCATCGAGGGTGAGGGTGTCGGCCATTCCGGCCTCATCGACGACGACGAGGGTGCCCGGCCCGATCCGCTGAGCCCACTCCGGTAGTGGCTCGCGGTCCGGGTGGTCCAGGTGCCAGGTGAGCTTGGCCATCGTGTCGGTCGTGGCGTCCAGATTCTCCCCAAGAACACTCGCGGCAGCCGCGGAGGGTGCCAGGCCGATGACGTGGCCGCCGGCCTCGGTCCAGGCGTGCGCGAGGGCGCGCATCGCGGTGGTTTTCCCGGCGCCCGCGGGGGCGATCGCCAGCTGCACACGGGCGCCCGAGGTGGCCATCTCGCGCACGAGAGTGGCCTGTCCAGCGTTCAGCGGCAGCCCGTTCGCGGCGGAGGAGAGCATCGCCAGGTCGACCGCGGCCGCAGGCACGGTCATCCCGTCGAACCGGCCGGCGGCGGCGACGACCCGGGCCTCGGCGTCGAGCAGGGAGCGTGACGTGTACAGGTCTGCGCCGGCCACGGTGTAGACGCTCGATCCGTCGCTGCGTTGCAGGCCCTGCGGAACCTCGATGTCGTCGCCCGGGCGGGTCAACGGCACCGAGTGATGGGTGAGGACCTGGTCGACCAGAAGGGTCACCACGCGGTCGATGTCGGCGGTGTCCAGCTCGACGCTGCGCACTTGCCGCAGGGCCTCGGCCTCGACGTGCCAGCGCTGCCAATGCGAGCGGCGGGAGGCGAGGGTGTCGTGGACCCCGGCCGCGACCTGCCGCACCCAGGCGCTGTCCACGCTGGGGGCGCGGCGGGAACGGGGAGAGAGGGCGGCGGCCACCATCGCCTGCACGCGGTCACCGCCGCCAAGGGCGTCGGCGGCCTCGCGCGCCCAGGTAGCCCGCTGCTGGGCCAGGCTGCGAGGTTCATGCTTGGCATCGCGGGTCTCCAACGTCGCCCGTTGCGCCAGCTGGATCGACTCGATGGGGGTGGGCGGGCGTCCGTGGGTGGCCTGGAAGGTCTTGACCAGGTCCTCCCGGCGGGCCTCGATGCTCGCCCGGCGGGCGGACCACCGCTCGTTCAGCAACGGGTCGACGCCGATGATCTCTCTGATGGGACGCTTGCGCGTCTCGGGGGTGGGGCGGGCGGCGAACCGCACCCCGAGCGCCTGGCGCAAGTGGTGCTCCAGGCGGGTGTTGTAGGTCTCTGACGCGGCGACCGTGGCCTTGAACAACACTCGCCCGTCGACGGCCAGCCAGGCGCCGCTGACCCTGGCCTGGACCTTGTTGGCGACCGCGACGTGGGTGTGCAGGTCAGGGTCGCCGGCGCGGGAGTCGCGGTGGGTGAACGCGGCCGCGACCATGCCGCGGGTCTGCACCTGCCGCGCGCCCTGTGCGCCTTCGCGGGTGAACAGGGTGTGCTGCTCGAGATAGGTCAGTGCGTCCTTGACGGCCTGCTGATGGGCCCGCTCGATCGCCGCGGCGACCGGCTCGGGTGCGACCGCCCACAAGGTGCTGACCGACTTCACGGGGGAGAAGGTCAGGTCGTACCCGGCAACCGCGTTGGTGCGTGGCCGCGAGTGCTTCGCGATGGTCGCCGCAACCTCCCGGGCGTCGGCCGGCGCGCGGCCGTACTCGTCCCGGAACAGCTCGACCGCGACCTCGGTGCGGATCCTGGCGCGGTCCTCCAGACTGCCGCAGGCGTCGGCCGGCAGACCCGCCGCGGTGTTGGCTTCCGCGACGCGCTGGGCGACCCGGCGGCGGAACTGCGAGACGTCGCCGGCGTACACGTTGAAAGGCTTGCCCAGCCACGACGCGCTGTCCTGGGCGCGCAGGTCGAGCCCGGCCTGGGCGGCCTGCTCACGCAGCTGCTCGGCCAGGGGGTGCCGGCCGGCGCCGAACAGGTTGCGCATCTGCTCGGCGGTCACGACGTCGCCGGCGTTCAGCCCCTCGACACCGCCCAGGCCGGCGCCGAGCCACGTACCGGGGGCCTCACCCTTGGCGGAGTAGTACGACGCCAGCCCGGAATGGCCGCGTTCGGTGACGTCCTGCGCAGCGACCTGCCGGGTCAGGTAGTCATACCCGCTCCCAGCGGTCAGCTTGTGGATGGACATCGTCACATTCCCTTAAGCGGGAACGCGGCCCTCAAGAGTCACTCGTTGAAGACGCAATGACCGTCAGTGCAAGAGGTGTGTGGGGCAGTGCGCTAGCGGTTCGATGGGGGTCAGGTCAGTCGCGGTGGTCGCTGGGGGTATGCGGTGCTCGCGGGGTGAGGGGCGAGGGCTCGGGGATGGTGGGCTGGGGGTGACTCTTCGGGGGGTGTCGGAGCGCTTAGGGAGGGTGCAACGAGTCGAGTGGAAGGGGTTCCGGGATGCCGAATCAGAGCGCGAGGCAGCAGGCGCGGAGGGCGGCGCTGGATGCGCAGTCGAGGATGCGGAAGGCGCGGGCGGATCAGGAGCGGCGGCGCAGCGGATTGGCGGTCGCGGTGGTGACCGCGCTGGCCGAGCGAGATGCGCTGAAGGCCGTGTACGAGGCGCGCGCGGGGGAGGCCCTGGTCGCGTTGACCCACGACGAGGGCCTGTCGCTGCCAGAGGCCGTGGAGTGGTGCGGGGGACAGCTGAGCATCCGGGAGGCAACGCGGCTGCGGAAGGTCGCCACGGACGTGTCGCCGGCGGTGGGCGACCTTCCTGCGAGTGGTGCGCCGATGACCGGAACCGCGACGGCTGCGGGCTGAACGTCGCGGCGGGCTGGTGGCGCGGTTGGATGCGGCGGGCCTGGCGGCGCTGGCGCGGCGCTCGGAACGCCTCAGGTGGTGGCGCGGTACCGCTCGAAGCTGGTGACGGTGGACGAGCGGTGATGCCGCTCGTCGAGCTGGTGGCTGGTCGACCTCCCCTGGGCGGTGACCTTTGGGGACGGGGGCGCCGCTTACGGAGGGCATCTGGATTCTTGGAGGTGGCTGGATGCACAGTCGCAAGGCGTGGGAGGTGGCGTGGCGGCGGGAGCGCGATGCCGGCGCTCCGGGTCGATACGTTTCTGCCGAGCCGGCACGCGCTCGGCTCGCCCAGTTGGCGGCTGCGCAAGTGCCTCTCCGGGCACTGGCGCGCGGAAGTGGGCTCTCTACTGCTGCGATCAAGGGAATCTTGGATGGGCAGCATGAGCACGTGCAGCGCCGCACGGCTCGGCGAGTGGCCACGCTGTCACTCGCCCGCGTGTATGGAGAGCAGGCTCGGGGGCACGTCCCTCGGATCGGCGCGGTGCGTCGCGTCCAGGCATTGATGGCGATGGGGTGGACGCATGACGTGATCGCGGCCGCTGGGGCTCGCGGTACGCCCGGGCTGCTGAGTGGACCCGGTCATCTAGTGACTGTCGTGCGGTGGCGCGAGGTGCGCGATGTCTACGACAGGTTGTCGATGACCCCGGGGCCGTCCCCGCGGTCCCGTGGCTGGGCGCGTTCATTGGGGTACGCACCGCCGCTGGCGTGGGACGAGGACGCGATCGACGACCCGACCGCGACGCCGCACGGTGCCGACGATCCCATGAACGAGGGCGCCGACGTCGTCGACCTGACAGCAGTCCGGCGCGCAGCTACCGGCGGTGATCCCTCGCGGGTGCAGCTGAGCCCGGCGGAGCGGATCGCTGTGGTGCGCTCGATGGCGGCCGCTGGTGCGTCTGACGCCGAGATCGCGGGGCGGCTGGGTGTGGTGTCGCGCACTGCGCTCCGGCTGCGTCAGGACCAGGAGATCCCGGCTGGCCAGCCCCGGCCACGGCCGAGCGCGAGGCCGGCAGAGGCCGGCACCAACCTCGAGGAGACCCAAGGTGCCACCGTGGTGGCTGGAGTCGGCCACGGCGTGAGCGCCGCCGGACGCGAGCTCGCGCGGGGGCGAGGAGGCGGCACGGCATCTCGACCGCACGATGGGCCAGGTCAACGCCACCGCCCGCCGCGCACTCGGCCGCGCCGACCGTCTCTCCAGCGCCGCTCACATGCGGGCGCACGAAAGCGCGACGCCGACGGCACGGCCGGCAGGTCCTCCTCGATGACGCCGGCGGCTCACAGCGTTGCGGCTGAGCTGCGCAAGCGGATCCTGGCCGCCCTGACCCGTGACACTGGACAGGCGCGGAGCAGCCAGGCGTTGGTGCAGGACCTGGAGTGGGAGCTGCGCGTGGACCGAGAACGCAGAGTCGACGACCTCAATCAGGACCTCCGCCGGTGCGTCGTAGTCCGCGCCCTGCTGAGCGCGGCCGCCGACACGAGCACGCCCCCGCACTCCCTCACCGCGATCTGTGCCCGGCGACGGTTCCTCGCCGCGGCGCTCGAGGTGGTCGACGACCTCCTGGCCATCGAGACCGCCGCCGCGCGTACGGTATTGCGCCTGGCGAGCGACGGCGGACGGTGACCTGCGTGGCCCGGGCGGTCGGGATTTTTGCCTCGCTAGTGGTCACGGCCGTAAGTTCGTCGGGGGTTCAGGTCCAGGCGGTGGGGTCGCCGAGGTAGAGGCCGCAGGCGGTGTCGAGGGCGTCTTCGGCGGTGCCGCCCATGGTCCCGGTGGGCAGGTAGGAGTCTTCGTAGTCCTCGTGGCTGGCCCGGTAGATCGCGAAGCCCCACATGCTGGCGGAGCCGGCGTAGCGCAGCCGGCACAGTGGGAGCACTTGGCCGTCGGTGCGGACGCCGTCGACGTAGGCGAAGCCGGCGCGGTATCGGATGGCGACGTGGGCCAGGGTGGGCCAGCGTTCGCGGGCGCGGATGGTCAGTCGCTGCTGCAGCGAGGACTTTGTCGAGTCGGGGATGCGGGGCACGGAACCATCTTCACCGGCAGGCTCGCGCGGTGCTCGGTGGTGCGGCGTGTCGCGGGGCGTGGGCGGCGTCGTGGGCGGACAACGGTGTGATGAGCATGTGCAGTCCCTTCGTCATCGTGTTGACCAGCGTCGAGGAAGCCGTGCTCACCGCGCGTGCTCGGGCCGCCCGCGGCCAGCACCGTGACGTGGTTCGGGCCCGGATCGTGCTGGCGGCCGCGCAGGGCCGCGCCAACGCGGTGGTCGCCGCCGAGCTGGGGGCCAGCGTGGACACCGTGCGCAAGTGGCGCAGACGGTTCGCGACCGAACGCCTGGCGGGGTTGCAGGACCGGCCCCGGTGCGGGCGGCCGCGCCGGTTCACCCCGGTTCAGGTCGCCGAGGTCAAGGCGTTGTCGTGCACCCTGCCGGCCGAGAGTCAGGTGCCGCTGTCGCGGTGGTCCAGCAAGGAACTGGCCACCGAGGCCAGGGCTCGGGGCCTGGTCGAGGCGATCTCGCCCTGCACGGTGCGCCGCTGGCTGGCCGCGGACGCGATCAAGCCGTGGCAGCACCGGTCTTGGATCTTTCCCCGCGACCCGCACTTTGGGGTCAAGACCGCCCGAGTGCTGGACCTGTACGCCCGGCGCTGGCAGGGCGTCGAACTGGGCGAGGACGAGTTCGTGATCAGCGCCGACGAGAAGTCCCAGCTACAGGCACTGCGCCGCCGACACCGTGACCGACCGCAAGGGCCCGGGCGCACCCGCCGGGTGGAGTTTGAGTATGCCCGCGGCGGCACCCTGGCCTACTTCGCCGCCTACGACGTGCACCGCGCCCAGGTGCTGGGCCGGATAGCCCCAAAGACCGGGATCGCACCCTTCGAGGACCTCGTCGCCCAGGTGATGAGTACCGAGCCGTACGCCAGCGCCCGGCGGGTGTTCTGGGTCGTGGACAACGGTTCCTCCCACAACGGGCAAGCCAGCATCGACCGGATGACCGCAGCCTGGCCGACCGCGACCCTGGTCCACCTGCCGGTGCACGCGTCCTGGTTGAACCAGGTGGAGATCTACTTCTCCATCCTGCAACGCAAGGCCACCACCCCCCAACGACTTCCGCGATCTGGACCACCTCGCCGAACGAGTCCTGGCCTTCCAAGAGCGGTACAACCACGCCGCCGAGCCGTTCGACTGGACCTACACCCGAGACGACCTCAACGCCTGCCTCCGCCGACTCGGGAACCAAGCCGCCTGACCCCAGACGAACTTACGGCCGTGACCACTAGCGAGGCGGTCAGGTGAGGCGAGTTCCCTGCACGTCAGCTTCGTTGAGCCGGCAACCGCAGCGACACCCAACCGAACGGCCCTTGTTCAGCAGAGTCCTAGGTACCGAGCCCGCGGCCGGTGACTTGCCGGAACGTCGCCTCAATCCCAAACGACACGGCGACCATACCGGCCAGCACCCCAACAGAGCCGAGGCTGCTCTTGGCAAGGAGCGCTGCGAGCGCCCCGGCGCAGGCGAGGGCCGCGACGATCGAGATCCACGGCCTCGAGCCGCGTTGCTTCGACGTCCGCGCCTCGGCGAGGTTCACGACCGCAAAGATGATAAGGAAGCCGGCACTGCCCATCGTGGAGATGCTCTGCAGGTCCATGACGTTCGCGAGCACGAGCGTGCCCCCGGCGGTGATGAAGAGTCCCTCGAGCGGCTGGTTCCAGATGGGCCGCTCGAGCTCTGCCGGAAGCTCTCGGGCCTTGGCGATCGTGTACGTCATGCGCGCCGAGCCGTAGAGCGTCGCGTTGATCGCGGACGCTGTCGACAGCATCGCGGCGACGCCGATCAGGACAAACCCGGCCGAGCCCAGCGCCGGGCGCGCGGCGACCGCGAGCGCATAGTCCTTCGCATCCACCAGTTGAGCCACCGGGACGGACCCAACCGCGACGAGGGCCACGAGCACGTACAGCACGATGACGAACAGCACCGAGATGTAGTACGCCCGGGTAAGGGTCCGCCCAGGGTCGTCGACGTCCTCGGCCGCGTTGGCGATCAGCTCGAATCCCTCGTATGCCAGGAACACAATCATGCCGCCGGCGACGAGCGACAGCGGCGGGCTCCACTGGCTGGGCGCGAGCCGGGTCGAGGAGACGCTGGAGAACCCGACCACCACAAACAGCAGCAGGATCGTCAGCTTCATGCCAACCACGTAGCGCTCGGTCCGCGCGACCGTGGAGGCTCCCGCGACGTTGAGAGCGGCGATGAGCACGACAACAGCGGTGAGGAACACGTGCTTGCCGAGCTGTTGCTGGGCGGGCGGCAGGAAGCTCGCCGCGTAGCTGCCGAAGGCCTGGGCATACAACGCGAGCATCACGATGTAGCTCAGCCACAGCAGCACGTTGATCCCGCCCGAGAACAGCCCCGGCCCGAATGCGCGGTTGACGAATGTCACCGTCCCCCCGCGCTTCGGGAACGAGGTCGAGAGCAGCGCGTAGGACCTGGCGGTGAGCAGCGCCACCAGTCCCGCGACCAGAAACGCGACCGGTGCGCCTCCACCGGCGATCTGCACCGACAGCCCGAGGACCGCGAAGATCCCACCGCCGACCATCCCGCCGATCCCTATCGACACGACGCCCCACAGGCCGATGCGTCTCGGTAATCCTGACTCGCGCTTCGTCACACCCGAACCTTTCATGAGTCGTCAAGGAGGTCTGCAGCGGCGTGCACCACAGGCAGGTTCTCCACGGCCTGCACGCCCGCGCCGTTACCGAGCCTGATCACCGAGCGCATCTTGGTCCCGAACACGCCCTTCTCAACAGCCCGGGCCAGCAGCGCGTCGAGGCCGGGCATCGGCTTCATCAGCTGGGCGCCGTCGACCTCGTCGGCCAGGCTCAGACCTCCGCAAGTAGGGGCTGCGTGGTTGTTTGAACTTGTGCCGCGGTGAGCTGGTAGGTCAGGGTGCGGCGGTCGCCGGGCAGTGATGCGCCCAGGGAGTTGAGTTCCTCGGCG
>Ga0105047_10011733_pt1 | contig 14185 bp, 15 predicted proteins | sample MAT04_FD_78384 | JGI IMG/M metagenome (GOLD analysis project Ga0105047, IMG submission 78384) | Freshwater microbial communities from Lake Fryxell liftoff mats and glacier meltwater in Antarctica - MAT-04 (megahit assembly) | ecosystem: Environmental > Aquatic > Freshwater > Ice > Liftoff... | reverse complement strand
CTCCTGGGCCGCATCCCGAGCGCCGTCGGCTACCAGCCCACGCTGGCCACCGAGATGGGCGCGCTCCAGGAGCGCATCACCACCACCAGCAAGGGCGCCATCACGTCGGTGCAGGCCATCTACGTGCCCGCCGACGACCTGACGGACCCCGCGCCCGCCACGACGTTCGCGCATCTCGACGCGACGACGACGCTGTCGCGTCAGATCGCCGAGCTGGGCATCTATCCCGCGGTCGACCCGCTCGACTCGACGAGCCGCATCCTGACGCCCGAAGTCGTCGGCCAGGAGCACTACAACGTCGCCCGCGAAGTGCAGCGCATCCTGGCCCGCTACAAGGAGCTCCAGGACATCATCGCGATCCTCGGCATGGACGAGCTGTCCCCCGAGGACCGCGCGCTGGTGAACCGCGCTCGCCGCATCCAGAAGTTCATGTCGCAGCCGTTCTTCGTCGCCGAGCAGTTCACGGGCGCGGCCGGCAAGTACGTCGAGCTGAAGGACACCATCCGCTCGTTCAAGGAGCTGACGGAAGGCCGCCACGACGCGATCCCCGAGAAGTACTTCATGTACGCCGGGTCGATCGACGACGTCGTCGAGCGCGCGAAGAAGGACGGAGCGATCTGATGGCGGCCCTCGAGCTGGTCGTGGTCACGCCGACCGCCGAGGCGCTGACGCTGACGGTGGAAGAGGTGGTGGTGCCCGGCGCGCTGGGTGAGCTGGGCTTCTTGCCCGGCCATGTGCCCCTCATCTCCGCGCTGAAGCCGGGCGTGATGTCCTATACGAAGGACCTCCGCAAGACGATGGCGGTGGTCAGCTCCGGCTTCGTCGAGATCGAGAACGACAAGGTCACGGTGCTCACCGACAGCTACGAGCCGATCCACTCGATCGACGTCGAGCGCGCCAGAAAGGCGCTCGCGGAGGCCGAGGAGCGGCTCAAGGCGCTGGGGCCGGAAGATCCCGGCTACGTCGAAGCGCGCCGCCGCGCCGACCGCGCCCAGGCCCGCATCGACGGCGCCGCGCGCGTCTAATTTCGTTTCGACTCCCCGGTGCGCGAGGCGCATCATCCGCCCGTGCTCGATCGTCTCGCCATCGCCGCGCTGCTGCGCGAGATCGCCCTGCTCTCTTCGCTCGAGCGCGGCGGTAATCGTTTCAAGGCGCGCGCCTACGAGCGCGGCGCCGAGGTGCTGGAGAAGACCGAGGAGAACGAGGTCGGGACGCGGGTCCGCGAGGGGCGCCTCACCGAGCTCGAGGGCATCGGCCCGGCGCTCGCCGGGACCATCACCGAGCTGTTCCGCACCGGCACCGCCACCAACCTCCTGCGCTTGCGCACGGAGGTCCCGCGCGGGCTCATCGAGCTGTCGCAGATCGACGGGCTCACCGAGAAGCGCATCGACCTCCTCGTCGCGAATGGGATCGAGGACGTCGACGCGCTGCGCGCTTCCCTGGCGGTGAACGGCCTGCGGGCGATCAAGGGCTTCGGCGTGAAGACCGAGGACAAGATCCGCGCGGGGCTGGAGAAGCACGATCGGGGTGAGGAGCGGCAGCGGCTGGTCGACGCGCTGCCGATCGGTGAGCGCCTGGCGAGCCATCTGGCCGCCGAGCCGGCGGTGGCGCAGGTCGAGCTGGCGGGCGAGATCCGCCGCGGCCACGAGGCGCTCGAGAGCGTCGCCTTGCTGGCGGCGAGCGATGATCCGGCGCGGGTCGTCGCGCGCTTCGTCGAGCAGCCCGAGGTGCTGAAGATCATCGAGCGCGAAACATCATCGGCGCGCGTGACGCTGGCGGGTGGCTCACGGGCCGAGCTGGCGGTGGTGCCGAAGAACCGCTTCGGCGCCGGCCACATCATCCACACCGGGAGCTCCGCGCACGTCGAGGCGCTCGAGATGCGGGCCCGATCGAAGGGCCTCTCGCTCGCGACGATGGAGCATGCGAGCGAGCAAGAGGTCTATTCGGCGCTCGATTTGCCGTACTTTCCGCCGGAGCGGCGGGACGGCGGCCTCGACACCGAGGGGCTGGCCGATCTCGTGGCGTTCGACGACGTGCGCGGGATGGTGCACGTGCACAGCACCTACTCGGACGGGCGCGACAGCATCGAGGCGCTGGCGCTGGAGGCCGATCGCCGCGGCGTCGAGTACCTCACCATCACCGATCACTCGCCGAGCGCTTTTTACGCGCAGGGCGTGGTCATCGATAACCTGAAGCGGCAGTGGGACGAGATCGCCGTGGTCCAAGAGAAGGTGAAGGTGAAGCTCCTGCGCGGCACCGAATCGGACATCAACGCGGACGGCTCGCTCGATTATCCCGACGCGATCCTCGAGCAGATGGACGTGGTGATCGCCTCGATCCACTCGCGCCACCAGATGGACGCCGACGCGATGACGGACCGGCTGGTGCGGGCGATGAAGCACCCGGTCTACAAGATCTGGGGGCACGCGCTCGGGCGGCTGGTGCTGAAGCGCGATCCGATCCGCTGCGACATGGACGCGGTGCTCGATGCGATCGCCAGCTCGCGTGCGGCGATCGAGGTGAACGGCGATCCGTACCGGCTGGATCTGGCGCCGGAGTGGATCCCGGCGGCGCGAAAGCGAAAGATCCCGTTCGTGATCTCGGTCGACGCGCACTCCGCAGCGGCGTTCAGTGTCCTGCGCTTCGGCGTCTGGATGGCGCGGCGCGGCGGCCTCACGAAGTCAGAAGTGCTGAACACGCGCGGCGTGGACGCGTTCAAAGCGGCGGTTCGTCCGAGCTAATCCAGCGCTTTGGCGCCGATGCAGAGGATTCCGGCGACCAGTGCGCAACCGAGCAGGTTGCCGCTGAGGAAGAAGACCTCGCTCTTGCTGCCGGTGAGCTTCCCCAGCCCGCCTGCGATCATCGGGCCGCCCAGCGTCGTGAGAATCATCGAGAGCCAGAAGAACGGGCGGGTCCGCTGCTCGGGCGTCAGCATGACGCGACCGACGATCGTCACCGCGAGGGCGGCGCAGCCGAAGCAGATCAGGAGCATGACCAGCAGGCCATTCACGATCCGGTCGAGATCGGGCGCGGCGGCGGCGATCGAGGGGACCGCGACGGCAAGGGCGACGACCACTGCGCGCGCGGACATCGCCCCCGATATACGCTAGAATCGCCGGGCGGTGGTCCTCCCGGTCGTCATCGCGCTCATCGTGGCGCTGGCCGCGGCCGCGATCGTGGTCCTGGTGCAGGGCCTCGGCGGGCGCCGCACCGCAGCGGCCGCGCGGCACGCGGCCACCGTACAAGCGCTGGCGGCCGATGGCGGCGGCATCGTCACCGCGCCCGATCTGGCGCGCTCGCTCGGCGTCTCGACCCGCGAGGCCGATCGCATCCTCCGCTCGCTGGTGGACGACGTGCGCTTCACGATGGGCATCGACGAGCGCCAGGGGGTGCTCCAGTTCTGGTACCCGGACCAGCTGAAGACTGCGGCGCTGGAGGAGACGGGCACGTACTCCTGGTCGAAGGCGCCGTCGGCGGGGAGGACGAGCTTGGTGCCGAAGATACCGGGGGCGACGACGGGGTCGACGAAGCTAGGGTCGTCGTCCTGAGCGCGGACTTCGGATCGACCACGATCACGACCACGTTTCTCGATCACGGCCACGATCGCGCCCACGTCCCACGATCACGAGATTCGGATCCGAATCGTGAGCGTGGGACGTGAGCGTGGGCGTGGGCGTAATCGTGGCCGTGTGCGAGAAACGTGGCGGTGGGCGTAATCGTGGCCGTGTGCGAGAAACGTGGCCGTGGCCGTGGCCGAATCCGGCTCCCCCGCGATCGAAGCTCAATCGCTACGAATCGTCCGGCTCGCCGACCCAGAAAGTCTCGGGCCCCTCGCCGTCATCCACCAGATCATCCTCGGTGATGACCGGCCCCGCGGTGTAGTTCACCGCCGGCTCGGGGCGGCCTTGCTTGCGGCCCGCGTCGACGATGGTCTGGAGCGCGTACGCGAGCTCGTCGAGCCCATCTCCGCGGACCGCCGAGACGACGAAGAACGGGATGTCCTCGCTCTCCGCCAGCGCACGCACGTCGTCGAGCGCGGCCGAGGTGTCGGGGAGATCGTTCTTGGTGAGCACCAGAACCCGGGGCTTTTGCAGCATCGTGGGCTCGTACTTCTCGAGCTCGTTCAGCAGCGTCGCGTAGTCGGTGACCGGGTGGCGATCCGGCTCGTCGTTCACGTCGACCATCACGCACAACGCGAAGACGCGCTCGACGTGGCGGAGGAACTGGATGCCGAGCCCCTGCCCTTCGGCGGCGCCTTCGATGAGGCCGGGGATGTCGGCGAGGACGAACGACTTCTCCTCGGCGGTGCGGACGATGCCGAGGTTGGGCGTGAGCGTCGTGAACGGATAGTCCGCGATCTTCGGCTTGGCCGCCGAGAGGCGCGAGATCAGGGTCGACTTGCCGGCGTTCGGGAAGCCGACCAGGCCGACATCGGCGATCAGCTTCAGCGTGAGCCGCAGCTTGCGCTCGACCGGCGCCCCGCCTTTTTCGGCGTTCTTCGGGGCCTGGTTGGTCGACGTCACGAAGTGCATGTTGCCGCGGCCGCTCTTGCCGCCCTTGGCCACGATCACTTCGCTGCCTTCCGCGTCGAGATCGGCGATCGGCTCGCCGGTGTCGTCGTCGACGATCACCGTCCCGAGCGGCACCTTGAGTCGCAGATCGAGGCCGTTTTTGCCGTTCTTGTGCGTACCGAGGCCCTTGTCGCCGTCGCCCGCCCGATAGTTCCTGACGAAGCGGAGATCGAGCAGCGTGCCGATCTGCGGATCGGCGACCAGCACGACGTCGCCGCCGCGGCCGCCATCGCCGCCGTCGGGACCGCCGTACTCGCGGAACTTCTCACGAAGAAAAGAGGCCGAGCCGTCGCCGCCCTTTCCAGAGCGGACGACGATGCGGGCCTCATCGACAAATCTCATGGCGAGCTACGCGTCGAACGACGCGCCAGGGACGCTAAGAAGCGGCTGCTTCGGCCGCGCCCGGCATGACGTTGCAGGAGACGCGATCGTTGCGCGCCCGGTCGAAGCTCACGACGCCGTCGATCAGCGCGAACAGCGTGTGGTCACGACCCAGGCCGACGTTGCGTCCGGGGTGGATCTTGGTGCCACGCTGGCGAACGAGGATGTTGCCCGCGATGACTTCCTGACCCGCGTAGCGCTTCACGCCGAGGTACTTGGGGTTCGAGTCGCGGCCGTTTCGCGACGATCCTTGGCCTTTTTTGTGAGCCATCGATTACACCGTGATCCCTGTGATCTTGAGCTGGGTATAAGGCTGGCGGTGACCGCGCAGCTTGCGGAAGCGCTTGCGACGCTTCCGATGGAAGACCAGGATCTTCTTGGCCTTGGCCTGACGAACGATTTCGGCCGAGACGCTGGCGCCCGCGACGCGCGGCGTACCCAGCTTGAAGTTATCGCCTCCGATCAGGAGGACCTGGTCGAGCGTGATCGTCGAACCGACGTCGCCCTCGAGCTTCTCGACACGGAGAAGATCACCGGAAGAGACCCGGTGCTGCTTTCCGCCACTGACAACAACAGCATACATGACTTGGAACCCTCGGAATCCTTTGGAGCCGCGTGGTTTAGGTCGAGGACCCGCACGCTGTCAAGTCACAACACGCGTTCGTACTGTTCGAGCTCGAGTGCCCAGACTTTGATGCCGCAAAAGCGGTCGCCCTCGGGGCAAACCGGGCGCACGTTACCGCGGTGGCGGAGGCCGCAAGGGGGGACCAGCCAGCGCGCCAGGCGCGGCGCCACGCGGCGGATCTCCTGCACTTCGGCCAGAGAAGCGGCCCAGATCTCCTCCTGGGCCGTGAAACACAGCCGCGTGGTGTGCTTGTGGTGGAGGTGCAGCATGTCGCCCGATTCGGTGAAGCGGATCGGGAACGCGTTCGGCAGCAAATACAGGATCGACTCGATCGGCGCCTCGAGCTCGGCGAGCTGCCGCATCGCGACCCAGGCCTCGTCCATCGCGCCGCGATAGCGATCCTGCACCTGGGCCGGCGACGCGGCGATCAGCGCCGGGATCACGTAGTCGGGCGTCCCGAGGCGCACCTGGCGGGCGAGGATCGGTCGGGTCGCAGGGACCATGCGGTGGCGCTGATCCTGGCTGTCGGCGGTGTGCGAGAGCTTCTTCGCGAACGTGAAGTGGGCGTGCGAGAGCGCGCGGGTCAGCTTGCCCATGGTGCTCACCGTGAGCGCCTGGGTGAGGTACGGATCCTGGGCCGGATCGAGCACCCGATCGAGCGCGTCCGCGGTCGAGAGCGCGTCTCTCGTGACGCCGAGCGCGGTGCGCACCGCGCGCGCGATCGACTCCTCGGGATCGAGCGAGCGATCGACCAGGGCGGCCATTTTTCCGCCCAGATCAGCGTCGAACTCGGCCACGAAGCGGTCGGCCCGCGAGAGATCGGACGCGTCCCCGAGCGCCGCGAGCGAGCGCGCTTCCAGCGTGTCCTCGAGCGCCAGCGGATCCTCGATGTCGCGAAAGAAGTCGGGATCGACGCGGCGAACCTCTTCGACCATCGCGTTGATCACGATCCGCGCTTCGGCGGGCGCGTCGTACTGCTGGCAGAGGCGGTGGTAGCGGTGGATCGTGAGCCCGCTGATCGTGTGATAGAGGTGCGCGTGCGTGGCCACCGGCAGCACGTAGCGCGAGACCTCCTGGGTCCGCTTTTTCAGCGCCGATCGCCAGCGCGGAGAGCGATCGAGCTTCCGCGCTCGCGCCGGGAAGATCTTGGCGTACTCGCCCTCCACCACCGGGATCAGCAGCTCGTTCAGGTCGTGATACGCCTGCATCTGCGCGGCGACGGCGTCGCGATAGATCGACGCGGCGCGCTCCGGGAGCGCCGGGATCGCGACCGCGCCGGGCTTCACCTCGACGTAGCGCTGGCTGACCTGCTCGCTGTTGTAGAAGGGGTGCGCGTGGAGGAGCGACCAGATCAGCTGGCGGCTCACCCGCTCGAGCACGAACTGGAAGTGCGCGTGCTGGAGCGTCGTGTGGTGGCCCGCGGCGTAGGTCGAACGGGCGATCACGTCCCGGCGGGCGCGCGAGGCCTCGTCCGCCCCGACCTCCTCGGCGGTGATGACCCGCGAGGAATAGCAGGTGCGCGCCGTGGCGATGGCGTTGTCGAACGGGCGATCGAAGCCGTTGACCAGCCGCACGATCGGCGTTGGAGAGGGGCCCAGGAGCTCGGTCACGGCAGACGTCGGTACCTCCGAACGGGCGGTGCTGGCAACGCCGCTCGATCCGTGGAAGATGCGCTCATGGCCAAGCGTCGAATCGGGATCGCCTTCGGTTTAGCGATGTCCGCGTGCTCGCAAAAGGAACTGCCTCCGCCGCCTCCCCCGCCCCCGCCCACGGCGCCGGCGAGCTCGCCCGTCGGCGCGGCGCCGGCCGCGGCCCCCGCGGCCGACGGGGCGCCGTTCACCGGAGAGGTTCGCCTCGGCGAAGGGATCGGCCCGGATCAGCTCAGGCCGACCGACGTCCTCTACGTGATGGCGCGGGCGTGCGCGGGCGACTGCGCGCACCCCGGCAGCCTGATCGCGGTGCACCGCGTGCCAGCCGCGACTTTCCCGATCAAGTACGCGATCGGCCCGGCGCAGCTCATGATGCAAGGCGCGCCGTTCACCGGTCCCTTCGTGGTGCAGGCGCGGCTCGATCGCGACGGCGACCCGATGACCAAGGGGCCCGAAGATCTGTATGCCGAGGTGCTCACGGGCGTCCTGCCCGGGCAGGACAAGGTGGATCTTCCCCTCGGCCGCACGCCCTCGACCCTGCCCGCAGGCGCGCCGGCCGCGCCGATGGGCCACGGCGGCATGCCGCCCGGTCACGGTGGTGGCGCACCCCCACCCAAGGAGGGCACCGGGCACTGAGCGGAGCGCCTCGAAATCGTACGGACATTCGAGGTCTCTCGCTCGCGCTCCGATGCAAGGAGTAGACATGCAACGTCAGGTCGCCATCGTGGTTTGCGGAAATGCCGGCACGGTCGGGGGCGAGATCCTCCGCCGCCGCGACGTCGTCACCTACTGGGCGCTCAACGCCGAGGAGGCGATAGCGACGATCGTCCGCGTGCAGCCGCGGGTGGTGCTCGCGCGCGAAGAGCACGCCCACGCGGTGATCGCCGGCGTGAAGGAGACCAAGACCCCCGTCGTGGTGTTGCTCGACGAGAACGGCTGGGACCACCACCAGGAGTACATCGCGGCGGGCGCGGCGGCCGTGGCGCTGTCGCAGTCGGGCGCGCGGATCCTCGAGGCGGTCTCCGAGCTCACCGGGCTCGCGTTCGCGAAGCACCCGCGCGTCGCCTACGAGACCACGGTCGAGGTCGCGGTCGTCGGGAAGGCCGCGCAGAACCTCGCCACCGTCAACCTCAGCGCGTCGGGCGTATGCGTCGCCGGTCTCGACAAGAGCGACCAGGGCCTCGCGGCGCGCGTGACGTTCACACGGCTGAATCCGCCGATGTCGTTCGACGCGCTCGTCGTGCGCTGCTTCAAGGGCGAGGGCGACAAGGCGATGGCCGGCATGACGTTCACCAACGTCTCGCCCGACGCCGTGGCGATGCTCGTGACCCTCGTCGAAGACGAGATCGACAAGGACGAGACCGCGGCGCTGACCGTCGAAGTTCCGCTCACGCTCGATCCCGACGAGGCCGCGCTCGACGAGGTGCAGGCGCGCGGCGAGGCGGCCGTGGCCGCGCTCAAGGACAAGCTCCGCGGCATCCACTTCGACGTGAAGCGCGACGACGAGCTCGGCGGACCGCGCAAGCCGATGCCCCGCACCGCGAGCACGACCTCGATCTCGGCCGAGGTCGAGCCGATGCTCTCGCCCTCCGAGCGCGCCCTCGTGCTCGGACAGCCGGCGCCCGACTGGGCAGAGCCGGTGATCAACGCCCGCCTGCGCCTCCACGTGGAGAGGAAGCAGGTCGGCGGCGCGTCGAAGCGCGCGGTGAAGGAAGCCCTCACGTTGTGCCGCACGCTCGGCCGCGGGTCCACCGACGCCGCTTCGATGGTCGAGGTCACCTCGGTCCGCGCCTCGCTGTTGCGCGAGGTCTACTGCGAGTCTCCGCGCAGCCGCCACGGCGCCAAGGAGGCGCGTTCGGTCGAGGAGCTCCTCCGGCGCAACGCGCAAAAGAAGTCCATCGACGCCGGCCGCGGCCCGTAGATCGATCCGTCGTCCTCTCGCGTACGTATTAGCCCTGGATGCGGCTGTTCTCGCTTTGCCGACCGCACGGGCTGGGCTAAGGACGCGACCGATGGTCACCGCCCGCATCACCGGAACCGGCGCTTACGCCCCCGAGCGCGTGGTCACCAACGACGAGCTCTCGAAGAAGATCGAGACCACCGACGAGTGGATCTTCAGCCGCACCGGCATCAAGAACCGCCACATCGCGCGCGACGACGAGCAGACCTCGGACATGGCCCACCAGGCCGCGTTGCGCGCGCTCGACATGGCCGGGCTGAAGGCGAAGGACCTCGATCTCATCGTCGTCGGGACGATCTCCGGGGACATGCCGATGCCCGCCTGCGCGGCGTTCCTCCAGCACAAGCTCGGCGCGCGCTGCGCAGCGTTCGACGTCTCGGCGGCGTGCGCGGGCTCGATCTTCGGCCTCTCGATCGCCGACAAGTTCATCCGCACCGGCGCTGCGAAGCACGTGCTGGTGATCGGCGTGGAGCTCCTCTCGCGGCTGCTGGACTGGGAGGACCGCAACACCTGCGTGCTCTTCGGCGACGCGGCCGGCGCGATGATCGTCTCGGCGTCCGACGATCCGGCGCGCGGGCTGCTGACCACGCGCATCTATACGGACGGCAGCCAGACCGGGATCCTCAACATCCCCGGCGGCGGATCGGTCAACCCGGCGAGCCACGACGTCATCGAGAAGCGCCTGCACAAGGTGAAGATGAACGGCCGCGAGGTGTACAAGTTCGCGGTCCGCTCGCTCGCCGACGTGGTCGAGGAGATGCTGCTCGATCAGAAGATGACGGCGGAGCAGGTCGATCACGTGGTCCCGCACCAGGCCAACATCCGCATCGTGGATGCGGTGCTGGAGCGGCTGATGATCCCCAAGAACAAGGCGATCCTGAACATCGAGCGCTTCGGCAACACGTCGAGCGCGTCGGTCCCGGTCACGCTCGACGAGGGCGTGCGCAGCGGTCGGATCAAGCAGGGCGACGTGCTGGTCATGATGGCCGTCGGCGCGGGCATGAGCTGGGGCGGCGCCCTCGTTCGCTGGTGAGTTCGCGGTTGCGTCGCTGAGATCCTGCGGATAGTCCACGCGCATGGTCGCGCTTCTTTTTCCCGGACAAGGCAGCCAGAAGGTCGGCATGGGCAAGGCGCTCGCCGAGGCGCACGCGATCGCGCGGCACACCTTCCAGGAGGCTGACGACGCGCTCGGATTTTCGCTGTCGATGGTCTGCTTCGAGGGGCCCGAGGACGCGCTGAAGCAGACCGAGAACACCCAGCCCGCGCTGCTCACGATGGGCATCGCGCTGTGGCGGGTGCTGAAGCAGGAGCACCCCGAGATCGTCGTCGAGGCCGCCGCGGGGCACAGCCTGGGCGAGTGGACCGCGCACGTGGCGGTCGGGGCGCTGTCGTTCGCCGACGCGGTGCGCGCGGTGAAGGAGCGCGGGCGCTTGATGCAGCAGGCGGTGCCGGTCGGAGTGGGCGCGATGAAGGCCGTGCTCGGCCTTCCGCCGGAGAAGATCCGCGAGATCTGCGCCGAGATCGAGGCGCAAACGCCTGGGGAAATCGTGCGCGCGGCCAACTACAACACGCAGGAGCAGACAGTGATCTCCGGCCACACCGGCGCCGTCGAGAAGGCCGCCGTCGCGCTGAAGGCGGCCAAGGCGATGAAGATCGTCGACGTGCCGGTGAGCGCGCCCTTCCATTGCCCGCTGATGCAGCCGGTGGCCGACGGGCTGTACCAGTTCATCGCCCCGATGACGGTCGATCGCCTGCTGGCCCCGGTGGTGACCAACGTCGAGGCCACCCCGAACCGCGACGCCGCGCGCGTGAAGCCGCTCCTCCTCGAGCAGATCACCGCCCCGGTGCGCTGGATCGAGGTCACCCAGGCGCTGGTCGGGCTCGGCATCACCCAGGGCTACGAGCTCGGACCGGGCAAGGTGCTGGCCGGGATGGTGAAGCGCATCGACAAGACGCTGGCCGTGCGCTCGGCCGAAGATCCGGCGTCCCTCGCCAAGCTCTTCGAGGCGTGAGATTTCGGGGGATTTCGCTCCGCGGTGAGTGGGGCCAGATTTCGGGGGATTTCGCGCTATTTCCGCGCTAGATCCCGCCCATGCAGATCGATCTCACGGGCAAGGTCGCCCTCGTCACCGGCGGTTCGCGCGGCATCGGGCGGGCCATCGCGATCGGCCTCGCCAAGGCGGGCGCCGACGTCACGCTCACGTACGCGAGCAACGCCACCGCCGCCGAGGCAGTGGTCGCCGAGATCAGCGCCGATGGCGGCAAAGCCGCGGCGATCGGCTTCGACGTCGCCGATCCCGCCGCGGCTAAGGCCGCGGTCGACACGCTCGCCAAGACGAAGGGAGGCCTGCACATCGTCGTCGCGAACGCCGGCATCTCGGTCGACGGCCTGGCGATGCGCTACAAGGACGACGATCTCGAGAAGACGTTCCGCACCAACGTCTTCGGCGCGTTCTATCTGGCGCGCGCCTCGATCTACCCGATGATGAAGTCGCGCTGGGGCCGCCTGATCTTCATCGGCTCGGTGGTCGGAGAGGCTGGAAACGCCGGTCAAGCCGCCTATTCGGCCTCGAAAGCCGCGCTGGAGGGCCTCGCCAAATCGCTCGCGAAGGAGGTCGCCTCACGCAACATCACGTCGAACGTGGTGGCCCCCGGCTACATAGAGAGCGACATGACCAACGCGCTCTCGGACGCGGTGAAGGAGGCGGTGAAGGCCAACATCCCGCTCGGATCCGTCGGCTTGCCGGAAGACGTCGCGAACGCCGTGGTGTTCCTCGCGTCGGATCGGGCGCGCTACATCACCGGCCAGGTGATGGGCGTGAACGGCGGAATGCACATGTAATGTCGATGGTGGTCTTCATGGTCGCCGGCGCGGGGGTCGCCTTTGCGCTGGCCCACCGCGCCAAGGCGCTCGACGAGTGGGCTGCGGCGTTCAACGACGCGGCGGCGAAGCTCGGCGGTCGCGTCTCTGGCGGTGTATCGATCAACGCGCTCAGCCTGCGCGCGGAGATCGACGGCGTGACGGTGACCATCGAGGTCCACGGGCTGCCCAAGACCGCGACGATGGTGGCCGACGTGGTGCTGCCAGCGGACGCCCCGATGGCGCGGCTCTATGTGGGCATCGGCGTGCGCGCCGCGCCGGCGGATCTCGCGCATATCCCCGACGCCCACGGCGCGAGCTACCTCTCGGTGCCGGGCGCGGCGATCAAGTGCGACATGCCCGGCCTGGCAGAGGCGTTCATGATCAGCCGGTCGGTCGACATCATCGCCCTGCAACGGGACCTCGCCGCCGGCTCGCTCGAGATCCTCTATCGAAGCGGCCGAGCCTACGTGACGGCGCGGAAGACCAAGCCTCGCGGCGACGCGGTGGTGGCCCTGGCGCGCGCGGTCGTGGGCCTGCGCAGCTTCGACGCCTCGCAGCGGCACGAGCCCGCGGACGACGCCACGACGACCGCGCCGTCGCCTCGCGCGGGGCCGTTCGGGCCGAAGTGCGCGCTGTGCACCGGTGAGGCGCTGAGCGCGGATCCGTGGCTCCTCTGCGTGCGCTGCGACAGCATCTATCACGCGCGCTGCTGGCAAGTGGCGACCGGCTGCGTCGCGCCCGACTGCACCGAGACCCGCGCGATGCCGGTATGACGCGCGCGATCGAGGTCGAGCACCTGACCAAGACCTACCGGGTCTCGAAGAAGGCTGCCGGCTTTCGCGCCTCGCTGAAGGCGCTGTTCTCGCGCGAGACGATCGACGTGAACGCGGTGGTCGATCTCTCGTTCGGCATCGAGGCCGGCGAGCGGGTCGGCTTTCTCGGCCCGAACGGTGCGGGCAAGACCACCACGCTGAAGATGCTCTCCGGGCTGCTCACGCCGACCGGCGGGCAGGTGAAGGTGCTGGGCCTGGATCCGCGCGGACGGCCGCACGCGCTGCTGCGCCAGATCACCCTGGTGATGGGCCAGAAGCAGCAGCTGATGTGGGATCTGCCGCCGATCGAGACGATGGAGCTCAATCGCGCGGTCTACGATCTCGATCGCACCGCCTACAAGACCACGCTCGATCAGCTCACGACGATGCTCGGGCTGTCGGAGGTGCTGGAGAAGCCGACCCGCCAGCTCTCGCTCGGCGAGCGGATGAAGTGCGAGCTGGCGGCGGCGCTGCTCCACCAGCCGCGCGTGCTGTTCCTCGACGAGCCGACGATCGGGCTCGACGTCACGATGCAGGCGACCGTGCGGCGCTTCATCAAGGAGTACAACGAGACCACCGGGGCGACGATCCTGCTGACCAGCCACGACATGGACGACGTGACCGCGCTCTGCCCGCGGGTGATCGTCATCGACAAGGGACGGCTGCGCCACGACGGGGACCTGGCGGCCCTGATCGCCCAGACCTCGCCGGACAAGCGGATCGCGGTGACGCTGGCCAAGCCCGTGGAGGACGCGGTGCTGGCGGCGCTCGGCCCGCTGCGCTGGACCCGCGTGTCTCCGATGATCGTGAGCGTGCTGGCGGCGCCCGCGGATCTGCCCGCCACCATGCGCACCCTCCTCGATGGGCTGCCGATCAGCGATCTGAGGGTCGAGGATCCGCCGCTCGAGGACGTGATGCAGCAGGTGTTCGGCCGCTAGATTTCGCCTGATCCGATGTGTAAACGAGATCCGCGTGCGGATCGTTCTCCTGATGGTCGTGGCGCTGGCCGCCTGCGTCAGCGCCAGCGCCCCTCCCCCACCGCCACCCCTCGCCCCGTTCGCGGTCCTCCCCTCGATGATCGATCCCGCCGCCGTCTGCGCGGTCACCACCGCCAGCACCGCCGTGGCGATCACCGACACCGCCACTTCGACCGGCGAGATGGCCGAGATCGAGGATGACGGCGCCGCGGAGGTCGAGGCCCGCACCACGTCCGTCGCGCCCGGGACGCCGCTGGTCCGCTACACGCTGGATCTGTCGGATGTGGCTCTGATCGAAGCGTGGAAGACCAAGCCCGAGGGGCTGGGCACCATCTCGGTCGGGTTCG
>Ga0105047_10011732_pt1 | contig 14186 bp, 8 predicted proteins | sample MAT04_FD_78384 | JGI IMG/M metagenome (GOLD analysis project Ga0105047, IMG submission 78384) | Freshwater microbial communities from Lake Fryxell liftoff mats and glacier meltwater in Antarctica - MAT-04 (megahit assembly) | ecosystem: Environmental > Aquatic > Freshwater > Ice > Liftoff... | reverse complement strand
TCCATCCGGCTGAACGAATTGCCGCCGCGGCGGACGTCGTCCCGAAAGATCGATCCACCCCAGCCGCGATCGCCTGAGAGCGACTCGAAACGAAATCCAGGGAAATGGTCGGGCAGCTTGCGCAGCGCCTGCTCGATATGCTCTGACAACTCCAACCGATATTGCGAGTGGAGTGTGCGGAGTTCGTCTTCGCTGATCGCCTGATCTGCGCGCTCCCGTTGCCGGGCCGCTTGCAGGCGTTCGCCGCGGACGATGGCGTCTTGTAGCCGCTTTTCAAAATCCATGGCAATGGCGCCGCGCGCTGGCGCGGCAGTCTGATGATTGTGCCCTAGCTGCCCCAAGTCTGCACGGCATGCAGCGCTGGGCGCGGCTACTTCTTGGGAGGTTTCTTCGGTTCGTCCGGCTTCTTGAGCTCGAAGAACTGTTGCAAGTCGCCAAAGGTCCGCATCGGCTCGCGACCATCGACCATCTTCTTGGTCAGCGGGACCGAGGGGCGCGGCTTGGGCTTAGGACGTGGAGGCTGTTGCGCCGGCGCGTCGGCTCGTTGATCGCGACGGTCTGGCCGACGGCCACCCCGTCCCTGGCCACCCTGCTGACCGCCTTGGCCGCCGCGCTGGCCACCTCGATATTGTCCTGGACCACCCTGTCCGGGTCCACCCTGCCCAGAACCTCCCTGGCCAGCGCCACGGTTCGGTCGGCCGCCGCCGTTTGCAGGCGCTCCGGCGGCCGCTGGCGGGCGATTCTGTTGGCCGCGTCCTTCGGGCCGGCGCTCTGGGCGGGCCTGACGGCGTTCTTCCTGGCGACGGGCCGGGTCGATCATGGTCAGCGAGACACGGCGGCGTTCCTTGTCGATCGCCATCACCCAAACCGTGACAATGTCGCCGACGGAGATCACGTCGTGCGGATCTTGAATGAACTTGGCGGCCAGTTGGCTGATGTGGACCAGGCCGCTGTCCTTCAGGCCAATGTCGACGAACGCGCCGAAGTCGACGACGTTGAGAACCGTGCCCATCAGGTCCATGCCGGGCGCCAGGTCATCCAGCTTGAGGATGCCGCGTTTGAAGATCGGCTTAGGGAGCGATTCGCGTGGGTCGCGCCCGGGACGCTCTAACTGGGTGACCAGATCGTCCAGCGTGAGCTCGCCCACCTGCGCGGCCGTGGCCAGTTCGTTGCGGTCCGCGGCCGCCAAACGCTCGGCCAACTCGGGCGCCTTCGCCTTATCGGCCAGGTCTGCCGTCTGGAAACCGAGACGACCGAGCAATTGCTCCGCCGCCGGATAGCTTTCTGGATGGATCCAGGTGGCGTCCAGCGGGTTGTCGCCGCCGGCAATCTTCAAGAAGCCGGCCGCCTGCACAAACGCCGCTTCGCCAAAGCCCAACACCGAACGCAATTGCGCGCGGCTGGTGAATGGCCCTTGCGCGATGCGCTGGCTGACAAGGCGATGGGCGGTCAGTTGATTCAGCCCTGACACGTAGCGGAGCAGCGCTGCGCTGGCCGTGTTGAGATCGACGCCGACAAAGTTGACGCAAGATTCCACGACCGCGTCGAGCGATTCTCGCAGGTGCTTGGCTTTGACATCGTGCTGGTACATGCCGACGCCGATATTGGCCGGGTCGATCTTCACCAGCTCTGACAGGGGATCCTGCAAGCGGCGGCCAATGCTGATGGCGCCGCGGAGCGTGGCGTCGTACGTGGGGAATTCTTCGCGGCCGATCTGGCTGGTCGAATAGACGCTGGCCCCGGCTTCGTTAACGATCACGTACGAGACGTTGTTTTCCGCCAGCTCGCCGGCGATCATCTCGCTGACCCACTGTTCTGTCTCGCGACAGGCGGTGCCGTTGCCGATGGCGATCACGGTCAGCTTGTGCTCTTGGATCGTCGCAATGACCTTGGCCTTGGCGGCGGCGCGGCGCTCTTCGCTGCCGATCAAGTGGACCACGCCCTGGTCAAGCAAGTTGCCAAATTCGTCGAGGGCCGCCATTTTGCAGCCGCTCTTGAAGCCAGGATCCAGCGCCAGCACGCGGCAATCCCGCACCTGCGGTTGCAGCAGTAGCTTCCGCAGATTGCGGGCGAACACATCCACGGCGTGGGCTTCCGCACGATCGGTCAGCTCGCGGCGGACTTCCCGCTCCAGGCTCGGCAGGATCAGCCGGTGCAGGGCGTCACGGCCGCAACCGCGGATAAAGTCCGCGTGGACGTGGCCCGATCCGACGAGCGAATCCTCGATCGCCTGATACATGGCCGTAAGATCGGTCTCGACTTTGACCTTGAGAATCTTGGCGCGCTCGCCCCGATTGATGGCCAGCACGCGATGCGGCGGGACCTTGCCGAGCGCCTCGCCATAGTCGAAGAAATCCTGAAAGGCCTTGCGGTCTCCCTTGGAGTCCTTTTTGTCCTTGTCTTTTTTGCCCTTGCCCGCTTTTTTCTTTTTGACGGAGCGCTGCGCGGCGGGGGCCGGAGGGGCAGCTGGTTCCGACGGCGCGACGTCTCCAGAGCTCTCAGCGGGTGCGGCTTCACCGGCGCCGGCTTCGGCCGATGGGGCGCCGGCTACAACTTCAGGCGCTGGGGCTGGCGCTTCCGCTGCCGGAGCTTCGACCGCGGGGGTCTCAACGACCGGCGTTTCAACAACAGCCGCTTCCGCCACCGGCTCAGCGGCGGCCTGAGCGGCTTGTTCTTCGGCGGCGGCTTCCTTGGCGTCAGCGTCTGCTTGGGCCGTGACCAGCCGGCCACTGTGCTCCAAAATGTTCCGCAACCGGCCGCGTAGGTCGGCCCGTTCGCTGAATGTTTCGGCCAGGATGTGGCCGACGCCCAGCAGCACGTCGCCAATGTTTTGGAGCTTGCGGTCCGGGTTGACGAACTCCGCGGCCCGCGCGTCGAGATCGTGGCAGGCTGGGTCGGACGAGAGGACCTCGTTGGCCAGCGGCTCCAGGCCTCGCTCCCGCGCAATCGTGGCGAGCGTCTGCTTTTTGGGCTTATAGGGAAGATAGAGATCTTCCAGCCGTTTCATCGTGTCGGCCGCTTCGACCAAGGCCCGCAGCTCGGGCGTGGCTTTGCCCTGCGCTTCGATGGAGCGGAGGATGGTCTGCTTGCGATCGGCGAGTTGCCGTAGTCGGCTGGCAGACTCTTGGATGGCGCGGATCTGCTCTTCGTCCATCCCCCCCGTCTGATCTTTGCGATAGCGGGTGATGAATGGAACGGTATTACCGCTATCGAGCAGGTCGACAACGGCCTGCACGCGCGCCAGCGGCAACGCCAACGGTTGGGCGATCTGGGTCAGATCGAGACTTAGAGTAGCAACCATACGCACAAAACTCGGAAACGGCTCCACCGGCGCGCCTGGGCCTGATTGCGCGCAACGTTCCTGCTAGCAAAGCCTTATTCGCACGGCAATCTAGGAGGGCGTTCCAGGCGTGTCAAGCCGCCGGATCAATCGAGGGTTTGCCTGAGTTACCTTGCCTTTGTCGTTATACGGGGAAGCGTAGGAATGCCGCGTTCGTTCGCTGTAACACAGCCGCCGGGAAAAAACAGATTTTCCGGTCAATTAGATCAAACCCTCAGAACACTTCTGTCCGATACCTAAGGACAAGATACCAGGGGGGCGAGAATGACGCGCAAGCATAGCGCGCGTCCGACGTTGACTCGCTGCGGTAGAGTTCGACGTTTGCGCCCACGGTCCGCAACGTAAGGAAGCGTACAAATGGCTCGCTGCCAGTTGCAGGTATATTACGGTCCCGAGACGACTTGTGCTACTTCGGCGCGCAAAGACTCGGCAGAAAACTCGGTCCAGGTCCGCCTGGGCGAGGTCCTGCCGCTGTTGGCTGACGCCGTCCGCAGCCAGCGCACCTGGCTTTCGGACTTCGAAGACGACGAGATTACCATCTCCTCGGATCTGTACGAAGTGATCCTGGCCTATCAACACAATCGCCGCCCGTCGGCCTAATTTGCCCTTTGCCCAGAGCAAACGGCAGGCCACCCGGACCGGTAAAAAAAGATCAATCGAAAAGCCGGATGCGCTACGGAGAGCGCGTCTGGCTTTTTTACGCGCCGGGGATCATTTCAAAAAGCCCCAGCGGGGCGATCCAAGGTAGCCAGGGGCATCGCCCCTGGAAAACGTCGCCATCCACGATCGTCGTGATGTATCTGAGGAAGCGCGAACTTCGGCGCCATCGCTCTGCGATCCCTGACGGGATCGACGACGATTATTTTGGGTGGACTATCCGGCGGTGTCGCTGCCGCTCAACCGCCGGCTATTAGCTGCGATCCCTTTCGGGATCGTTTACCGCGCCTTGAGGAGTCCTGCCTGCTTTCAACTGGGCGCACCCCCGTTTGTCTATTGAACCAGCAGCGACCGCCACTCATCTTCGTCAACGGGCGACCAAGGTGACCAATAGCGTCGCTGTAGTAGGGGGTAATCGCGAGGAATTTCTGCGAATGCATTCTTGATTCGACTGCAGTCGGCTTCCGTGGTCATTCTCGGCAGTGTTATATAGAAAATCGACTCGCCTCCGAGCCAGCGCTGCCACGCACTGAGAGACTCGTCCGGCAAACCACCAGGATAACCCTTCATCTCAGGAAGCGTCCGGCAGTCCCCACCGTTGGCCTCGATCCATTGCTTGACGGATTTTCTCTCGCGAATGGTCCTTAGATCCCACCCTAACCAGATCGCAAAGAGTGTCACCGCCACGAACATCGTTCGCAGGCCGAATTGATACCAACGGCGAGGCGCCGATCGGGGCATTTTGCATCCGACTGTCAGAAGAAACGCAAACTGTTCTTGCACCGATCGCAACACGCTTGATCCTGATGGTTGGTAAGCCAGCTTTCCTGCTACGACTTCTTTCCGCGTCCCCAAACTGCTTTGCCTGGCTTGGCGCCGGTGTGTTCGCCGTCTTTGAGGACTTGCACGCCGTTGACGAGCACGTGGGCGACGCCTGTCGAATATTGGTGCGGCGCCTCGAACGTGGCGTGGTCTTTGACCGTCTTGGGATCGAAGACCACGACGTCCGCGTAGTACTTCGGCTTGAGCAGTCCGCGATCCGCGAGACCCAGGTGTTCCGCCGGCATGCTGGTCAGCTTGCGGATCGCCTCCGGCAGCGGGATCACTTGCTCGTCCCGGACGTACTTGCCCAGCAGGCGGGCGACGTTGCCATACGTGCGTGGGTGGGGCTGCGAGAGGAGAAACGCCCCTTCCGGCGCTTCGCTCGCCGCGTCCGAGCCGAAGCTGAGCCACGGCAGGGCAATGTTGCGCTTCACGTCTTCTTCATCCATCATAAAGTAAACGGTGTCGACGCGGCTGTTGTCTTCGATCACCAGGTCCATCGCCGTTTCTTCCGGCGTCGTTTTGCGCTTTGCCGCGACTTCGGCCAACGTCTTGCCGGTGAGATGCTTGAGATCCGGGTTTTTGAATCCGACCAGCAACACGCGCTCCGGCGAGCCGGCGGCCAGCATCAGGTTTTCCCACTCGTCGGTCGGCGTGCGCATCTCTTCAGCCACCTTGGCGCGGATCTTGGGATCGCGGAGTCGGCCGATCCAATCGCTGAGACCCCCTTCTTGCACCCAAGGGGGCATGGCGCCGTTGAGGCCCGTGGAACCGGCAGTGTAGAGATACATGTCGGCCGTGATCCGCAGACCCTCTTTGCGGGCCGCCTCGATCAGTTCGATCACTCGTTTGCGCTTGGGCCAGTTGTCTTTGCCGGCCAGTTTGAGGTGATAGATCTCGGCCGGAATCTTGGCGTCTCGCGCGATCTTGATCAGCTCTTCGACCGCTTCGACAATCTGATTCCCCTCGCTGCGCATGTGCGAGATGTACATCCCCTGATACTTGGCGGCCTCTTTGCAGAGCTCAATCAACTCGTTGGTGTCCGCGTAAAAGGCCGGGGCATAGATCAACGAAGAGCCAACGCCTAGCGCGCCCTCTTCCATCGCTTGCCGCACCAGGGCGCGCATCTGGTCCATCTCGGTCGCGCTGGGCTTGCGATTCTCATAGCCCAAGACGTGAATCCGGACCGTAGTTGCGCCGACGAACGAAGCGACGTTGCAAGAGACGCCTCGTTTTTCCAAGTGGGTCAGAAATTCTCCCAAGGTCGTCCAGGGGACTTCGTACTTGATGTCTCCTTGGCTATCGAGGGAGTCTTTCTTCATCAGTGGGTTGAGCGGACCCATCGACCAGCCTTCGCCAAAGACTTCGAGCGTGACGCCCTGGCGGATGTCGCCTTGCGAGCGGCCATCGGCCAGCAGCGAAGTGGTCGCCCACGAGAGCATGTTGATAAAGCCCGGCGCCACGGCGAGTCCGCGCGCGTCGACTTCTTGCTTGGCCTTGGCTTTGGACAGATCGCCGAGCGCCGCGATCCGGTCCGCGCGGATGCCAACATCTTGCACGACGGGCGGGCCGCCTGCTCCATCGTAAACGGCGCCGCCGCGAATGATCACGTCGTAAGGCGCGTCAGCTGGCGCTTCTGCCTGAACGCTGCAGGGGCGCGCCGCGGAGAAGGTCAGCGCCACAACCAAAGCTGCCCAACGCAATGGAGTCAAACTATACATGCTCAACATCTCCAACCGTTTTCGAGTGTACTCTTGCGTCTCCCTCGCAACCCCATCCGGGCGACACTATAACACGCGATCCGGCGCGGGGCGAACCGACGGCAAACGCGCACTTTTCGGCCGTTTGGTGAATCGACACGACCTTCTGCGCCAATTACCATTTGCTGTGTCCCGGTGCTCACCAGAGACTCGCGACGCACGACGCGATTGCGCCCACCTGCCGTACAAAAATCACCCCGGATGATTCGCTATGACTTTGATTTCTCGCGCCGGATCTATGCTGCTATTGCTCATGACTCTTTCGCTGGCGGCGCCGGCCGGGGCGGATGAGTTCGACGCGATGCGCGAGAAGATCCCGCGCGAGCTGGCAGCGCGCGGCGTCCCTTCGATTGCCGTGGCCGTCGCGCGCGATGGCAAGATCATTTGGGAGCAAGGCTTTGGCTGGGCGAATCGCGAGCAGCGCATCGCCGCGGACGAACACACAATGTATTCGCTGGCTTCGATCTCCAAGCCGATCACCGCGACGGGGCTGGCAATCTTGATGCAGCAAGGCAAGATCGAGCTCGACAAACCGATCAACGACTATTTGGGCGAAGCCAAGGTCGTGGCGCGCGTCGGCTCGGCCGCCGACGCCACGGTGCGCCGCGTGGCCAATCACTCGTCAGGGCTGCCGCTGCACTACCAGTTTTTCTACGAGGACGAGCCCCATCGCCGCCCGGCCATGGACGAAACGATTCGCCGCTACGCTAACCTGGTGACCGCGCCGGGCGAGCGCTGGCAATATTCGAACCTGGGCTATGGATTGATTGACTACATCATCGCCCGGCAGTCCGATCGGTCGTTCGCGGACTTCATGCGCGAAGAAGTCTTCGTGCCGCTTGGCCTGACGCGGATGAGCATCGATATCGGGCCGGGCTTGGAAAAATACACCGCCATGCGCTACGGCGCGGACGGCTTGCCGATTCCGTTTTATGACTTCGATCACCCAGGCGGCTCGGCCGTGTTTGCTAGCGCCCACGACTTGGCGCGGTTTGGCATGTTCCATGCCGGCGCCAAGCTGCCGGATCAGCGCGAGATCCTAAGCGACGAGTGGCGCAAGCGGATGCAGGAGCCAACGGCCGAGATCGAAGGGGGCCGGCATTACGGCATTGGCTGGTTTTTGCAGGACGACAAAGCCGGGCGCCGCGTGGTCTCGCATTCGGGCGGCATGGGGGGCGTCTCGACACTGCTCTCCATTGTGCCGGAGCAGAACGTTGTGGTGGTGGTGCTCTCGAACGGCGCCTCGCCGCTGCCGTCGCAGATTTCGGCCCAGATTTTGAACGTCGTGCTGAAAGCGCCTGACGAAAAGAAGCCAGAGCAAGCGGAGAAACCCAAGAGCGAGCAGAGCGATGTCGCCGAAGCGCTGGCCGCGGCCAAGCCGATGGAAGAACGGGGCTTGAAGCCGCTCATTGGCCGCTGGAAGGGAACCGTCCACACGTACAACGCCGATCTGCCGATTGAACTCCGCGTACAGGAAGATGGCGACGTTCACGTGAAGTTCGAAGGCCAGTTAGTCACGCTGCTGACCGGCGCCCGCGTGCAAGATGGTTTTCTCCGCGGCCGACTGAAGGCCAATCTGGGCACAGAAGACGTCAACCGCACCAAGCACGAACTCCACCTGGAAGTGAAGCAACGTGGAGACGACGTACTGAATGGTTCGCTGATTGCGATGTCCTACCGCGTGCCACGCGTAGGAAACGCGCTGACGCATTGGATTGAGCTGAAGAAGCAGGTGGACTGAGGCGCGCGGAGATGGGAGTTGAAACGCACCATCGCATTTCGCATGGAGTGCGTTCCTGAGTCCCAGGGGGACGGTCGAACTTTAGCCCCGGGTAAGCCGGCATCGCCGGCGCAGCCCCGGGGCGCATGCCGAGCGCACTCGACGTAATTGTGTGCGCGGATCGCCGACGCGAATAACGTTCACCAGCAATTTTGAGATCTGACGAACGCTACGACGAGTCATACCGCGGAACGTGTCCAGGGGCGGCGCTGCGCTCTGCCCCTGGCTACATTAGAGCGCCCCGTTGGGGCTTTTCGGAACGCGCGCGTGCGAATCGTCCTACTTGCGGACGATGCCGTATTCTTCGATCTTGCGATAGATCGTCGCGCGGCCCACGCCTAATAGCTTGGCGGCTTCGGGCAGGTTTCCGGCGGTGCGGCGCAGGGCCTCGGTGATCAGGCGCTGTTCCCAGACGTCGATCCGTAGCGAATCGAGCTCGCAGGAAATGGCTTCTTTCAGCCCTAGGTCGCCTTCGTCAATCCGGTTGCCCATTGCCAGCACTACGGCGCTATCGATGACGTTGCGCAGTTGGCGGACGTTGCCAGGCCAAGGATAGGCCAGCAGTTTGGCTCTGGCGCCGGGCGAGAGTGTCAACTCCGGCCGCCCATGCTGCAGGCGGAAGTGATCCAGAAAGAAATCGACGAGTAGCGAGATATCGGCGCCGCGCTCGCGGAGTGGCGGCACGACCAGTTCAAAAACGCTGAGGCGATAGTAGAGATCTTCGCGGAACTTTTTCTCGCGCACGTAGGCCAGTAGGTCGCGATTGGTCGCGGCGATCACGCGCACATCAACTCGGACTTCCACGCTCGACCCAACGGGCAGAAACGGATGGCCTTCCAGAATACGCAGCAACTTGGATTGGCCGAGGAGCGTCATTTCGCCCACTTCGTCCAGAAACAATGTGCCGAGATCGGCCTGCTGGAAGTAGCCTTGATGATCTTGCGAAGCGCCGGTGAACGAGCCGGCCTTGTGACCGAAGAGTTGGCTCTCCATCAGGTCCCCCGGAATTGCGGCGCAATTCACCGAGAGCATCGGCCGATCGGCCCGCGCGCTGGCGCGATGCACGGCGCGGGCGACAAGTTCTTTACCCGATCCACTTTCGCCGCGGATCAACACGCAGCCGCTGGCGCGAGCCAGGCGCGTGAGCTTGAAGGTCATCTCTTGCATGGCCGGACAGGAACCGACCAGCTCGTCATAGCCGGGCGAGGTCGCCTTGAGCCGCGCCAGGTCGCTGTTCAGCGTTTCTTCGTGCCGAGCGCGGGCCAGCGCCACGGCCGTGATGTTGGCGACCGAGATGCCGAATTCAAAATCGGATTGGCGAAAACGTCCCTGCTCCAAATAGACGTGGACCGCGCCGAGCACCGCGCCGGATTGCACGAGCGGCACGCAGAACGCATCCGCAAAACGATTGCCGACGTCGGCCCCGCGCTGGTTGGCGATCCAGACGGCGTGCCCTTCTTCGGAAACGAGTCGCGTCAGCGGTTCGCTCAGCGCCGTTTGTGGCGAGCCAGTGTCCGGAATCACCAGCTTCGGTTTGAGTTGTCCTTCGTCATTAACCCACAGAAAGCCGACCATCGATGCGCCGGTGCGCGTGCGCAGCAGTTCCAAACTTTCGCGAATCACTTCCTGCGGATCGGCGCAGCCCAGCAGGCGGATACTGAGTTGATAGAGCAGCAACAGGTCCTGCGCCTGGTCTGCGTTATGGATCGCGGAGAGGGCGAACTCGCTGGGGATAAAGTCGCCGACCAGCGTGTTGCGCACCAGACTCGCGCCGCGCAGCGGGGCCGACGCCGAGGTCGGTGGTTGCTCGCTCTGATGAAAACTGAACTCGCACGTTCCCAGCCGCAGGGCATGCCCTTCGCTAAGCACGGCCTCGTCAATCTTCTGGTCGTTGACGAACGCGCCGTTGCGGCTGTCCATGTCACGGACGTGCCACTGCTGGTCCTGGCAGCGAATCACGGCGTGCAGGCGAGAGCAGAGTGGGTCCGCTAGAGAAACGTCGCAATCTTCGCCACGGCCGAGAGTGGTCTCGCGCGTGCTGTCCAGCAGGTAATGCGTGCCTGCGTGAGGACCGATCATCATGGTCAGATAGGTGTACACCACAGACGAGCTCGGCCCTTTCTACAGGCGAACGATTGTCTCCCCCGGCACTCAATATAACACGCCCCGCCCGAGGCGGTTCGCGAGTTCAACTGCATGCCGGTCAAGTATAGATTCGTGCGAAGCGACGTGTCGGACTCAGCCAAATCCGCAAGTTTACGCGAATCCTGAGCCAAAGGGCGCGGCGCGGGATATAATCGACGCATGACAAGCGACCTCTATCCTAGCGCCGACGCGCCTGCCGATCACGGCCTGCTGATCATTGGCCATGGTACCGAGGAAGCGCGGGGCCGCGCGGAATTCGACCGGTTGACGCGGTTGGTCACAGAACAGGCGCCGGGGACGCTGGTCGAGGGCTGCTTTCTGGAATTCGCCGCGCCCGACATCGCCGCCGGTTTTGCGAGACTGTACGATCGTGGCGCGCGCGACGTCACTGTGGTTCCGCTGTTGCTGTTTGCCGCTGGGCACGCCAAGCGAGACATTCCGGAGCAAATCGCCGCGGCGCAAGCCCGGCTGCCGGGTCTGACGGTGCGGCAGGCTGAATGTTTGAACTGCGCGGCGCCACTGGTGGAGCTTTCGACCCGACGCTACCAAGAAGCACGCGCCGGGCGCGCGGAACTGTCGCCCGAGCAAACGCTGCTACTGGTCGTCGGCCGCGGCAGCAAAGACGCGCAGGCGAACGCCGAGCTCTACCGCTTTTCGAGATTGCGATTCGAACAAACGCCTGTCGCGCGGTTGGAGACGTGCTTCTTGGCCATGACGCGGCCGAGCCTGGAAGAGGCGCTCGCCTGGATCGCGCCGCTACCGATCGCACGCGTGGTGGTGCAGCCTCATTTATTGTTTGCCGGCAAGCTGGCGGATCGGATTGTCGAGCAAGTCTCGGCCGCGGCCGCCCGGACGGACGCCAAGGAATTCGTGCTGGTTGCGCCCCTGGGGGCCGAAGCCGAACTGGCCGCCACGGTGCTGACGCGCGCCGCCGGTGCGCTAGCGTTGTCGCCAGCGACTGGACAACCTTGCTAACTTTTTAGTCGTTACCTGCCCGAGGCGCGCGACACAAAGAGCAGCGCGAACGACGTCCGGTGACATCGCGCGGGACCACGGCTGTCTCTCTGCGCCGGGGGCGATGTAACACCGCCTGCCAGGAATCCCCCGTCGAAACGTCCTGGCGAAGGGCCATGCTAGCGTTCTTAAAAGCTCCGTTGCCAAGGCATTTTGCGCCAACCCTTGCGACTGCCGTGGCGTACATACATTGTGCCCAGTCACCCTGATCGGTTGATCTTGCTTTTCCATTTAGCAGCGGATAGTATCCTCTAACTTATTACATCCGTGGCACTTAGATACGGAATTCGCAGTCGCGGACTCTCCTTTCCGCGCAACGCAGAAACGTAACACTGAGCAAAGGATTCGTGATGCGCCGTCCCAATACTCTCAATCGTCGCTCATCTGCCTGGGGCATTTCGCTCGCCGGGCTGTTACTCGCCAGTCTGGGTTTTGCCGCTGTGTTTGTCGGGGGCGCGGATCTTACCCAGGCGCAGCAGGCCCTTCCGCGCGTCAACGATCAGGCTGGTCCGACCAAGGCCACGCCTGTCGGCCTGACCGCTCCGAACGATGACGACCGCCGGATTGCCCTGGCGGTCGCTCAATTAATGCGTTCGCAGCACATGTCCAAGCGTCCGCTGGACGACGAAATCTCGAAGCGCTTTTTGGACCGCTTTTTGAAGATGCTCGACCCAATGAAGGTCTACTTCACTCAGACCGACATCGACCATTTCAAGGAGCGTCAGTTCGATCTGGACGACAGCATCCGCCGTGGCGACGTTGGCTTTGCCTATGAGGTTTTCAATCAATACCTCAAGCGCGTCGACGAGCGCGTGAAGTGGGTCGATGAGATCCTCAAGCAAAAGCACGACTTCACCGTCGACGAAGACTTGCAGCTCGATCCGGAAAAAGGGAACTACGCCAAGGACGAGACCGAAGCTCGCGACCTCTGGCGCAAGCGGATGAAGTACGAGTTGTTGCTATTGAAGGCCGACAAGGAAAGCAAAGACAAGAAGGCGGCCGAAGGGACCAAGAGCGACGACACTCCGGCCTCGACCAAGGCCCCGGAAGATCCGCTGGTCAAGCTCAGCAAGCGTCAGCACAATATCGCCCGCCGCATGCATCAGATCGACGGCAAAGAGCTGTTGGAGATGTATCTGACGGCGTTGACCACAGCGTTTGATCCGCACTCGTCCTATATGGCGCCGCGGACGCTGGAGAACTTTGAAATCGACATGCGTTTGCAGTTGGACGGCATCGGCGCGGCCCTCTCCTCGGGTGACGACGGTTACGTCACTGTGCAGAAGATCGTGCCGGGCGGAGCCGCCGACAAAGATGGCCGCCTAAAGATCGAAGATCGCGTGACCGGTGTCGGTCAGGACAGGGACGGCCCGATCGAAGACGTTGTCGACATGAAGTTGTCGGACGTTGTCTCGAAGATTCGCGGTCGCCGCGGCACGACGGTCCGTCTGGAAGTCATGCCGGAAGGCACCACGGAGCGCAAGATCTACAACATCGTGCGCGACGAGATCAAGCTGACCGATAGCGAAGCTCGCGGCCGGATTGTTGAAGAAGTCCGCAACGGCCAGACGATCAAGATCGGCATCATCGATCTGCCAAGCTTCTACATGGACATGGACGGCGCCCGCCAAGGCTTGCCTGACTTCAAGAGCACCACGCGCGACGTGCGACGCTTGCTCGAGGATTTCAAGGCCAAGGGCGTGCAGGCCGTGGTGTTGGACTTGCGTAAGAACGGCGGCGGATCGCTCCCCGAAGCCGAAAGCCTGACCGGCCTGTTCATCGATCAAGGCCCGGTCGTGCAGATCAAGGATTCTGACGGACGCGTCGTGCAGCACGACGATCCAGAACAAGGCATGGCCTGGAGTGGCCCGCTGGTCGTGCTGATCAGCAAGCTCAGCGCCAGTGCCAGCGAGATTTTCGCCGGCGCCATCCAGGACTACGAGCGCGGCCTGATCGTGGGAGACAAGTCGACCCACGGCAAGGGAACCGTGCAAAGCCTGATGGACTTGTCGCGGCAATTGCTCCGCGGCATCCCGAATGCCGAGCCGATGGGCGCCCTGAAGATCACGATGCAGCAGTTCTATCGCCCCCACGGCGAGAGCACGCAGCACCGTGGCGTGGTGTCCGACGTAGAGCTTCCGAGCATGAGCACCGAGTGGCCCGTCGGCGAGTCCGACCTGGACTACGCCCTGGAATTCGACAAGGTGCCCGAGGCTCCCTATCGCACGCTGCACCAGGTAGATCCGGAGCTAGCGAGCCAACTCAGCCGGATGTCGGCCGAGCGTCGCAAGCAATCGCCGGACTTCCAGGCGCTGGAGCGACGCATCACCCGCTACAAGGAACAGAAGAATCGTAAGACGATCTCCTTGAACGAGCAGAAGTTCCTGGCGGAGCGGGCGGAAGCCAACTCGGACAAGGAAGAAGAAAAAGAGATCGAAGACGCCACCACCCCGGCCAAGCAGATCTTCGATCCGACGAACTACTACAACCGAGAAGCCCTCAGCGTGCTGCTGGACTACCTGAACCTGACCAAGGTAGCCAAGGCGAACTAGCTGCCTGTTGAAAAACGCCGTCGTGGCGTTTTTCAACCTCGCCCGGCGCAAAGCAAAGCTTCGCGAGGCTCGCAAAATAACGACTTACGTCGCTATTTTGTCCTCACATCCATGTG
>Ga0105047_10011731_pt1 | contig 14188 bp, 11 predicted proteins | sample MAT04_FD_78384 | JGI IMG/M metagenome (GOLD analysis project Ga0105047, IMG submission 78384) | Freshwater microbial communities from Lake Fryxell liftoff mats and glacier meltwater in Antarctica - MAT-04 (megahit assembly) | ecosystem: Environmental > Aquatic > Freshwater > Ice > Liftoff... | reverse complement strand
CGACGCCATTGCAGTCCCATTTGACACTGACACGGTCAATATGATGGGTGTGCCAACTGGAAATGTCCTACGAGTGGCTTCAATGCATGTCCAAAGGCCGCCGTGATTCGTGGAAGCGGTTTCTGCAGTCGCCAGCTTCCATCCAAAACCAAGGAGCAGCAGCATAAGCACCGCGACATCTGTCCGACGTGAAAAGTTGCAGAGCATAGTCGTCATTACGGGATCGGAGAATGCGCCGGAACCGCTATTTGGACGGCTGCGAACTGGGGTGGGGCAGTGCAGGAATGCCGTTGGTGATTATAGCGAGGCAAAAGTTGTGACCAGCTGAGACTGACATCACATTGGTGACCCTGGCCGGCACCACTGCTTGCTCGCTGCCAAACTGGCCCCAAGCTACGACCGTTCCGTCCGCCCTCAGCGCTAGGCTGTAGCGTGACAAGGAACCAAAAAGCCCGTACTCGTTACCGGCTGCGATGGCGACCACATTAGTCAGCGTTTGGCCAGCGATTTTGACCAGTCCGCTCCCTTCGTAAGGTGCAACGTCGCTAGGAATTCCGGTTGCCTGGCCACATTCGTTGCCTCCCCACCCAAACACTGTGCCATCTCGCTTCAACGTGAGGCTGTGATACTCCCCGGCAGCAATGGCCACCACGTCAGTCAATCCCAGAGCCGCCTTGGGGAGCGAGCCACCCCACGCGACGATGGTTCCGTCGCGGCGTAACGCGAGGTTGCGCTCGAACTTCCCACCCCCGGCGGCAATAGCCACGATGTTCGTGAGCTTTGGCATTGGGTCGGTCTGTCGCCCCCAGCGTGTGACCGTTCCATCTGCACGAAGCGCAAGCGCATAAAATGAGGCGGCGGACACGGCGGCTACGTTCGTGGCGTCGACAGGAACATTGATTTGCCCCTCGTCGTTGCGCCCCCAGGCCACAACCTGTCCTCCGCGGGCAATTGCCACGCAGAAGTTATATCCCGCAGCGATACCCACCACGTTGGAGAGACCCGCCGGTACACTGGTCTGGCCGTAGTAGCCGAATCCCCAAGCCAACACCGTGCCGTCTCCGCGCAAGGCAAGGCTGTGGCCTCTGCCTGCGGCCACCGCGACGATATTGGTCATTGGACTAGCGCCTATTTCAACGACGCACACCGGAGCGCCTTTGGAAGGGCTGCCACATGCCTCACCAGCTAGATTTTGGCCCCAGCCAATGACGTGAGTGGACTTAACACTGGCATGGGCAGAAAGGGCAGTGACCAAGAGGCTCACAATGAGGTTCGAAGGCGTCATATGGTGCAGTTCTTAAGGGCCAACATTTATCACCTCGTCGGTCGAGCGGGACAGCCAGCTTCCGAATTTTTCGATCCTCATCGTGCCGAGACTGTCAAGCGATACTTGCTGGACCCAGCCTGTCATGGCGTTCGTGCCGTCACCGGGAATCCTCCACCTTGCCGGGATAAGCCAAGTGTAGCCACCTGGGTCCAAGGGGGGTAGTGACCAGGTCTCGCAAGCGTCGTTGTCGACCCAGTTGTTTTCAGGAGATACCGCGACGAACCTGTCGGATGTGTGATCCAGCCTTTCAGGCGTAAATGGGGCGTTGGTGAACCTTCCCCATGCGTTTGTTGCAGGTCCACGCACCTCCTCGATTTCAACGCGGTACAGCGAAACTGTAGTTGGTGCAAACACAACACGGAATTTCGCCCCAGCCCCAATGTAGTTGGTGCCATACAAGTTCGTTACCACTATGGACGCATGTGCAACACCGGCTGGCTCACGGACCTGGAAGACGATATCAAGTTCCACGTCACGCACGAGCACGCGCACCGTTGCAATAGCCGAATTGCTGGGTGCGGTGTATGAAGTGGCCGAGCCAAATGCTGGTTCTACGCTGCCGCCAGACGTTTCCCACGATGGCAGTTCTGGCCACTGCATCATGACAGGCGGATCCAAGCAGAAGTTCACTTCTTCTCCGACTCCCAACGACATTCGACTTCGATTCGTGTCTGCCAGCGCGGTATGAAGTGTTTCATGCACCAAACGGTGTAGCGTAGGGTTCCTGTACGTCCAGATGTAGTAGTCGGTGGGGCCAGGGACGATGGGAGTAATGTCAAACTTGGCCCCGGAGGGCAGGGCCCCATAGAGGTTCCCGTCGGCACCCAACGGGCCAAGCTGTCCCAAGTTGATGCCGACCGGGCTGATGGGATAGGTGTCATCATCGCCGACGTATTTCGGCCAGAACGGATTGCAGATGCCTTGGAAGTCTGCGCCCAGAGAGTAAAGATGCTTGCGCTGGATGCGCTTCTTGCCGCCGGTTTGAAGTTCGAAAGTGGACACGGCAGTGCGCTGGCGCGACCAGACGCGCGAGAGAAAGTCCGCATCCTCGACCACATAAGCTTCCACGCAGCAAAACTCCTTTGCCCATTCGGTCGGTGCCACATAATTGGTCGCCGTGTATCCTTCCTCGCCGCCACAGCCGTTTGTCCAACGGGTCAGCCCTTCAAGTCCGAGTCCATTCCCGGAGGGATCCCACGCGGCGCGGCTCCACTCGTAATAGCCGGAGGTGGTGCCCCAGCAATCATTCCATGACCAATGGCCGGGCTGGTGCTGTGCCCAAAAGATGTCCTCCAGCACGGTGTCGTGGAACGAATCTGTCGCCAATCCGTGTGTTTCATCCATGCGCTTTCGGAAGTAAAGCGTCTGCACAATGGCGGGGTCACGGTCGGTCTGCTCTTCCGCGTCTTGGGCCGACGCGTCCGAGGGATTCCCCAGGTCGTCCAGCTTGCGCGGCTGATCACTGCCCTGCCCAGAGGGCGTCCCGGAAATGGCCCGGGCTTGCACCACCGCAGTTCCGCCCGGGTTGAGCGGCACGGCGGGAGCTTGCCAGGTTCCGTCGTTCCAAACCTGGGCCTGGACGCCGTTCACCCACACTTCGGATTTCGTGTCGGCCACCTTGCCGCTTACCGGGATGGTGGGCTGATACAGGTCCAAATACTGGAATGAATCAATCGTCAGCGAGCCGGGAGTGCCAACCACGTACCAATTCGTGAGGGTAGTATTGCCTGCGGCGTCCGTGAGTCGCAGCGACACGTTGTTCGTGCCGCTGGTCACGGGCAGCCGCTCCACCCAGACCCAGCCGTCCCGCTCGACAATCCCATGTGCCTCGGCCACCATCTCCCCGCCCACGGTGACAGTAGCCAAGGCTGTCGCCGTTGCGTCATCAGTCCAAGCTCGAAGCGTGAACGTGCTACAGCCAACGCGCGTAGCCGGACCAGGCCAAAGCACTCGGGCTGTCGGCGGGACCGCATCTCCCGCGAGATCAAGCACGAGCATGACCGTTTGTGTGGAGCAGTTGCCCGCCAAGTCGGTGCCCCGCACAGCCAGAGTGTTGGTGCCCGGCGCGAGCGCGACATCAACCAGTTGCCACCAGTTTGTTCCCAGTGCCGTTCCGTTCTCCTCCAACTCCTGGCGCACTACCAAGCCGGGCTGGTTGCGGTTGGTGGCGCTGGTGTTTTCGAGGTCATAGGATAAAGCGGCCAACGGTTCGGCACTATAGCCCCCGAGCTGCACGAACGGCTGGCTCACCGGATTTGCTGGCAGGTTCGTGAACCCCAGCAACGGCGGTGCCGCATCCCGGATGAGGGTCCACGCCCGCCAGGTGGCTCCGGCACGGTCGCTCCTTCCTCGCAAACCAATCCAGAAGGTTTTGGGCCCGTTGGTTGTTCCGAGCGTGAGGCAGAGAGAAGGCTCGAATGGCTGCCATGTAGCGGCTTCGAAGTTGGTGCTATCACACAGGACGGCGAGCGCGGCAGGGACACCTTTGCGCACCACTATTTCGCCCGTGGCAGTGGCCCCGCGAACTCTGAAAGCTGAAAAACGCGCATCGAAGGAGATCGTGTTCGGATTTGTGCCTAGCGTCGACTCGGTCCCGTGGAGCGAACCATCCCCGTCGTAATCCCCATCCCAAACTTGGTCCAAGTTGCCGAAGTGGAGGATTTCCCACACGTCGGGCAGGCTGTCGTGGTCGGTATCGCGAGCCAGCGTTTCGTCGCCGCCTACCAGCGAACGATAGGCGGTGGTCACGCCGTTGGTGTCCAACCCTGCCATCGTGCCGAGAATGTAGAACGCGCCGTCCGGCGGGAGGTTGGTGACGCTGAATTCTGTCTGGCCCGGCAGTCCACGGGCGACCCAGGCCCAGCCGTTGGTGCCCAGGCTCGGGCTTTGGAGCAGGTCATAGACCGCGTCGGCTTCAGGGGTATGCACCAGCAGTTGGGCCGTGTCGTTCGTCACCGCCACCAGTTCCAGCCACAGATCGTTCGGCCCGTAGCTGCTGCTCATCTGGCTGGTGCCGCCCGCGCCTTCCAGCAACAACAGCCCACCCGAGCCCATCGCCGCCGCGGCTTGCAGCACCCGGCGTTCGGCTTCGATCGCGGCCCAGTCCAACGAAGTGTCGTCCACCAAGAAGCGATTGCCGCCCAGCGAATACACCGGCAAACCCAACGCCACATACTCCGGGCGGAAGAACGGCAGCGGCGGCCCGTTCCGGCGGTGCAGCGAGAAGAACGACCCCTGCTTGGGCACCGCCGCTGGCGCGACCCGCGGCAGGGCAGCCAGGTTCACGGTTTGGTTTCCGCCGGTGCGACTTGGGCGCGGGTCACACTGCTGAGCAGGCCGGCGAGGGCGGTTGCCAGTGTGAGAGCCAAGGCAGCTTTGGAGGTCAGGGTTCGGTTATTCTTGTTCATTTGGAGTTGGCGGAACCCAGTTGGCAGGAACAGCCCGGCGTGGAACGCTGTGAGAGAGCCTCGCACTGATGCGGCCACTCACAAGACGCTTTAGCCTCCTGGCGTTAAGTAGTACCGCCACCAATTCATTGCATAAGGGAGGCACGGCTGGTTTTCGACGCCTGCCACCGCCACCGGCAGTTGCCCGCCAAGGCATTGCTCGCCTTATTGGAAGACCCCGGGCAGTTCTACCACTGGGCCGAGGTTATCGGGGCTTGGGTCTGGATTCAGTTCGCCGACAAGCAGCCGCCCACGGTTACCCAGTTGCTTGCCGAGTTCGGCTTCCACTTAAGGCAAAGAGGGCGGTTCCCACCAATGACGCAACTGTTTGCCTCACCCATTAGGGCCACGCTAGTCCGGCGTGAGCAGTGGAATCACCTGCCGGCCGTGCCGGCGATAGCGGCGGAAATCCGTGTCCATCGTGAACACCCGGCAATCCGCGTGGAGTTCCGAGAGCCGCACCAGGCACGCATCCGCCAGCGACATCGGCGTGTCCGCATAACGCCGCATCAAGGCTTCCAAGGCGGCTGCCTCGGCTCCAAGGGCCAGCGCCACTTCCAGCACGCCCGCCTGCACCTGTTTGAGCACCTCCGCCGGTTGGCCCCCGTTGCGCTGGATCAGGAAACACGCTTCCGTCAGGACCGGCTCGCACGTCAGTAGCGGCGGCTGGAGCGCCGCCATCTGCGTCCGCGTCCAGGTATGCCACGCATCGTTTCGGTTCAGGAATGCCACCAGCGGGCCGGTGTCCAGCAGCGTCCGCGTCATCGGCCGAACCCTTCCAGATGTTTCGGGTTGGTGGACAAGTCTCGCGGCCCGCGCACCGAACCACACAAATCCTGCATCAGGTCCAGGCAGGTGCCTTTGCCCGGCTGGTTGCGCTGCTGCTCCAGCGCCTGCCGGACGAGCGCCGACTTCGAGCGCCGTAGGTCGCGGGCCTGCTGCGTGAGCCACGTCGCCAGCGGCGGCGGGAGTTTCACTGAAATCGTGGTCATGGGTGAAAGAGTATTACCGGGCTGACACGGGCGCAAGACTGTGGCTACCCGCAGCGCATCCGCCAACGGGCGGTAGCGTGCCGGGGACTACGGCTGCACCTTCAGCTTTTCCGCGGTGGCTAGTTGGCGCTGGTTGGCGTCAAAGGTGAGGAATTCCCGCGCGCCCCGATGCAGCGCCGTGGCGACGTGCAAGACGTCCAAACTGCGGTGCCCGCCGGTCATGGTGTGGCGCTTGGATAGGGTTTCCGCCAGCCGGTGAACGTCCGGCCAGTCGGCGGACACCACCAGCACCGCGCCGGTGTCCAAGTCGGTTTGCAGGTCGGCCAGCGCGCGGGCGCCCTCGGCCTGGGGGTAGCCTTTGCGCTTGTCGCGGGTATGGAGCCAGACTTGAAAGCGGACGCTCTGGCGAAACTCGTACAGCAGCAGGCCGGAGACAGGCAACGCCTCCGTCAGGGCTTGGAAATAGGCCGCCGCCGCCGGAGAATTGTCCTGCTGCCGGTAAAGGGCGCAGAGGAACGAGGTGTCGGGGAAGGCGATCATCCTTCTTCGCCTTCCAGTTCCGCCGCGCGCATGGCGGCGACTTCCTGGGTGGAGAACACGCGGTCGCCCCAAGTCTCCTTCAACCGCGCCATGATGTCGGGTTTGACGAGCTTTCGCGGGGTGGGGGTGATGGGCATGAGGCGGGCAAACGGCTTCCCCGCTTTGGTGATCTCCACCGGCTCGCCCTCGGCAATCCAGGCGGCGACGCGGGGAAACTGGTTCCGCAAATCTCTGACGGTGGCTGTTTTCATGGTGAGACCAAGGTGTAGCACGCTGCCAGCCGCGTCAACGGGGTTGACCGTGGTGGTTTTTCCGCCGGTCGGTCGGGGAAGCTCGGGCCGGTCGCCTGGCCGGGTGGCCAATTCGGCGGCGCAGTCGCGCGGGCGCTTGGCTGCCGCCTCAGTTTTCCAACCGTAAAAGCCGGGGGGTGCTGCGATCGCAGGCGCCGCGACTGGCAGGCCGGGCGGGCGTTTGCCGGCCTGTGAGCACCAGCGGGTGCCAGGCACCGGGCCACCTCATGGCCGGCGGTTGACGCACGCGGCGACGGGAAATTCCCCCCGCAGACGCAAACCGGCTTCAGGCCAGCGACGGGATCTTGCGGACGGCCGCGCGGCGGGTGTCCATCTCAAGCTGCGTGTATTTCTGGTGCTCACGCACGGACTTATGGCCGGTGACGCCCATGCGGACTTCCGCCGAAACGCCGTTGTTCGCCATCTCGGAATTGCTGGTGTGGCGCAGGCTGTGGAAGGTGCGCTTGGAGAACATCCGCTTGCCCGTGCCTCCTTCCGGCGCGTCCACCAGCATGGCCACTTCGGCGGGTGTGAACGTCCCGCGCTCCGCGCTTTCCGCCTCGGGCAGTTCCACGGCTTCGGCGGGATTGATGGGAATCAAGCCTTGCCGGCGGGCGACGTTCAAAGCCCCGCCAATGATCTTCACGTCCAGACTCAGCGTATCGGGCGAGAGGTCTTCCGCCGTGCGGGCGTCCAGGAAGTTTTCCACGTCCCGTGTCGTGAGGCTGGTCAAGGGCAGGCTGGCCCGCTTGCCCAGCGTCTTCAAAAATGCGTTCACGGCCTGACCGTAGCGTTCGCCCGTGGCGGCAGACTTCCGCGCCCGCTTGCTGGCCAGCCAGCCGTCGAAGTGGGCTGGGATGGTTGCGCTCTGAAGCGTTTCGCCGATGTCCGCCCGCTTCATAATGTCCCGCAGGACTTCGCGGGCTTGGGCTGCCACCAGTTCCCCGCGCCGGGCCAGCTTGCAGGCCCGCTCGAATTCAAAGGGCACGGCCAAGGCCGCGTTGCGGTCTGTCTGCTTGGTGCTGCGGAGAATCCACCGGCGATCCGGCCCAAGGTAGGAGGCGAGCCAGTAAGAAGACTTCAGCTTGTCGCTGCCCTTTTGGAATCATTGATGAACGCTTGCCATAACGGAGCTAAGACCAATGCTAAAGTCATCCTATGTCAATAGCGTTTGAGTATGCCGCGTTTATTGGCATTTCCGCGTTTCTGCTTCGCGGGAAGGAAAGATGGGTTCGATTCCCATACGCGCTACCAACCCACGAGGACCCCATCAAGATCAAGGATTTCCGCCTTTTTTCCCCTGTCCGCGCACCGCGTTTTGCGTTACAAACGCATAGCGCCCACGCCTCAAAGTTCGCTTGGTTTTCTTGGTCCTTTGCTCCTTTCCTGCCCCTCGTTTCTCGCCCCACCACGCCAAGCCACCGCCATCACGGCGCGTTCCTGTCCCGGCTCCATTTCTCGCCTCCGCCCCGGAGCGCGCGGTATCTCGTGCGCGGTTGTTTGGCGCCACGTCGCCCAGCGGCAGGCACACTCCGCGCGCGAACGCGAAAGGAATGCGACCATCGCAAAGGAGTATGCTCAGAACTCCTGACCTTGTCCAAGCAGGGGCGGATCAAGCGCAAGACCTAGCTCTGATTCTCAGCGCGAGAACAGCCCGCGGATTGCCCCCGCCAGCACCACCAACTCGCCCCACCACCAGAGCAACGCTGTCAGCACGGACACCTTGGTAGTGAGCAGCGGCAGACCCAATAGCAGGACCAGGATGTTCCCGAGGTAGATCGTCACTGCCGAGAACAGATAGCCCTGGCCGGAGACATCCGTCTGGTCGGTCGCCAGGATTTGCCAGGTCATCAGGACGTGAAAACCGTAGGTCGCGCCGAGCGCGAGGTGGAACCACGTTGACTCCGCCGGCCAGCGCCACAGCCATTGTCCCAGCGCGTAGCCAGCGACCACCAGCACGGCATACAGCGGGAAAAAATACGGCGCCAGCGCGATCAAAAAGTTCGTCTTCGACACGATCACGTGGCCGCCCTCGGTCGAGACCTTGAACTGGGTCACCTTGCCACCACACAGCCATGTCCATAGCGCGTGGGTCAGTTCGTGGCCGAAGACATAGGTCAGCATCGGCTTGGGCAGCAGCAGGAAAACCACCAGGGCGCAGCCGGCACCGGCGCCGAACATCACCCAGAACGCCTCCGCATCGCCGTTGGCGCGGACCACGCGCCACAGCGCCACCGCCGCCGCAAAGCACGACGGAAGCAGCAACAGCCCGAGGAAATTCTTCAGCCCGCGCAGCATGAGCGGTGAAGGCCGAAGGCCGAAATCCATCGCGGTGGAAGGGCGGGTGCCGGCCGACTCGTCATCGCTTGGCACCCCATTCGTTCAGCCGTTTCTCATCTGTCGGCGGCACGGCGGTGACGTGCAGCAACTCCATGGCTTCGCCGATGAGATAGAGCGAGCCGGCGACCACAGTGAATGGCTCGGTCGCCGTCTGCTCGAGCGCTTCCGCCAGCGAGGGACAGAGCATGGCGGTCGCAGCAGGGTTGGCGCGGTGACAGGCAGTCAGCAAGTCGGCGGGCGCAGCGGTCCGCTCGCTGCTGACGGGCACGCATAGTATCCGCGAGGCCACGGGCGCGAGCAGGCCGCACATCAAGTCCCAGTCTTTGTCCTGCATGATGCCCAGCACCAACGCCGGCCTGATGCCCGGAAAATGCTCCGCCAGCGCCGCCCGCAGCACCGCCGCGCCGCCCGCGTTATGCGCGCCATCGAGCAGGACGGAGCCGCGGCCCGGCACCTCGACGCGTTGCAGTCGCCCCGCCCAGCGCACGTCCAGCAAACCCGCGCGCAGACTCGCCGGACTGACGGGCACGTGCGCTTGCAGGACGCGCACCGTGGCGAGCGCCACCGCGGCATTGAGGCGCTGATGCCAGCCCAGCAACGGCAGGCGCAGCGTGTCCAGCGGCGGATGCTGCGTGTGCTCCGGCGTGACCCGATGAAAAGGGCTCTGCCGGGCGCGGGCGGTTTCTTCGATGACCGCGAGGGCCTCGGGCACGCTGGCGCCGGTGATGGCCGGCACCCCGGGCTTGAGGATGCCGGCCTTCTCGAAGGCAATGCGGTCTAGTGTCTCCCCGAGCCATCGCTGGTGGTCGGGCTCAATATTCGTGATGACGCTGGCCAGGGGCGTGACGATGTTCGTCGCGTCGAGGCGGCCGCCGAGGCCGGTTTCCCAGATCACCAGCTCGCAGCCTTGCTCAGCAAACCAAACCAGTGCCAGCACTGTGACGACCTCGAAGAACGTCGGGTGGGCGTCGGCGGGAAACTCCTTCAGCAGCGGCTGAATCTCGCTCACGAGCCGGGCAACCTCGGCTGCTGGAATCGGCTGGCGGTTAATCTGCAACCGCTCCGTGAAGCTGACCAAGTGCGGGGAAGTGTAGAGGCCGACGCGCACCCCGGCGTGGCGGTAAATGCTTTCCAGGAATGCGCAGGTGGAGCCTTTGCCATTGGTGCCGGCGACGTGGATGAAGCGCAAGCGCGCCTGCGGTTGGCCGGCGAGCGCGGCCAGCTTGAGGGTGTCCTCCAACCCGAACCTCGCCCCAAACAGGCGGAGTCCGTAGAGGAACTGGATGGCGTCGGCGTAAGTCATGGTCAAAGCAGCGGCGTGGGCTGGCCGAGGCAAGCCGGCCCGGTAATGTTCGGGCTCCCCGGCAGCGCACTCACCCGGCGGCGGAGGCCGGTCGCCGTTGGCGACCCAACCGCCCCAGGTAGGCAAGGCGGGCAAAGCCGCGGGAACGCCTCAGGCACCAAGGAGACGCGAGGAACTCAGACGATGCAAACCGGAAATCAGCCCGTCACCGCGTCGAAGGACTGCACCCGCGGCGGTGGCCAAAGTCCACGCAGGCCTTGTCGAACAACACGATTTCACCGGTGCATAGACCGGCGCGCACTTTGCGGGCACGCTTGTTGTCATGGCGCTGGGCCGTGTCGGTGAGGGCGAAGGCGGGCAGGCGGCTTTGCAGGTCCAGGCGCAGATGACAATGGGCGGCGGCCTTGCGCCGGCGATGCCTGGCCCAGTCCAGACAGGGGGCCACCAGTTGGAGGGTGGTGGAGCCCACGGCGTGGAAGGTGCGGTTGAAGCGGTGAAGCACACAGGTGTTGAGTGAAGGGATCAGTCGCCGGCAGATTCTCCGGGAGGCGGGGATGCGCTGGCAGAAGTTGAAGAAGATGCTGGGGCATGGTGAGCCGCCCCCGGACTGCGCTTTGGTCGAGCCAAGTCGAGGTGCTCCGACCCTTCGACCTATGGAAGTCAAACCGTATCGAATTCCTGCGGGCATTCTGCACTCAAATCAACTACGGCAACGTCAACCACACCACCGACCGTAATATGAACAAACACAATCTCACCATGATCAACCGACGGCGCTTCCTCTACGGCACCAGCCTGGGGGCCGCCTTGTTCCACATCGCCCCGGGCCGCGTCCTGGGAGCCGAACGCCTCTCCGCCAACGACAAGGTCAACGTGGCCGGCATCGGCATCGGCAGTCAGGGCGGCGCCGATGTGGATGCCGTGGCCGGCGAAGGCCAGAACATCGTTGCCCTCTGCGACGTGGACGACAATTACGCCGCCAAGAAATTCGCCCAATATCCCAAGGCTCGGCAGTTCAAAGATTTTCGCGTCATGCTCGACCAGATGGGCAACGAGATCGACGCCGTCGTCATCGGAACGCCCGATCACACCCATGCCGTCATCGCCATGGAGGCCATGAAGCGCGGCAAGCATGTCTATTGCGAGAAACCGCTCGCGCACAGCGTGCATGAAGTCCGCACGCTCATGGAGGCCGCCGGCAAATACAAGATCGTCACTCAACTCGGCAACCAGGGGCACTCCGACGCCACGATCCGCCGCCTCTGCGAGTGGGTTTGGGCCGGCGCCATCGGCCGCGTGCATACCGTTCATGCGGGCTGCGACGCCTTCCGCGACGTTTATTGCCAGCTCCGCAACCTCGATAAACTCGACAAGGCCTACGAGGTGCCGAAGGGCTTGGACTACGATCTCTGGATCGGTCCGGTGCCCTTTCGTCCCTACACGCCATTCTGGGTGCCTTGGAACTGGCGCGGCTGGATGCCATTTGGGACCGGCACCATTGGCGACTGGTTCTGCCATGTCATTGATCCGAGCTTCTGGGCGCTCGACCTGGATGCGCCGTCCACGGTGATGGCGGAGGTGACCGATTACGATCCGGCCAAGCAGGGCCTGACCTATCCGCCGGGGACCAAGATCACCTTCGAGTTCCCTGCCCGGAAGGAGCGCGGCCCGGTGAAACTGGTCTGGCACGACGGCAAGAACCAGATTCCCAAGCCGAAGGACTTTGCCGCCGACGACAAGGTCCCGGGCACCGGAGCCATTCTCTTCGGCGACAAGGGCATGATCGTGCATGGCTCTCACGGGGCCGGCGGCTGCCACTTGCTGCCGGACGCGCTGATGGACCAGTATTCCGGCAAGAACGCTCCGCAGGAGAAGATCCCGCGCGTCAAGAACCACGCTTGGGATTGGCTGGAAGCGATCCGCGCCGGGCGCAAGGCGGGTTCCAACTTCGGCTATGGCGGGCCGCTCACGCAGGCGGCACTGCTTGGGGCGATTGCGCTCCGTTTCCCCGGCCACACGCTGCAGTGGGACGACAAGGCAGCGCGGTTCACCAACCACGACGCGGCCAACGCCTACGTTCATCCACCGTATCGCAACGGCTGGAGCCTGTGAGGCGGTTGGCATGGTGGTTTTCAGCAAGGGGCGTGGTGCCAAGCATCACGCCTCCCTTCATCTTTGGATAGGTAACCAGCCTATGAAACGACAGGTGGTCCTCAGCGCGGTGATGATTGCGGCGCTCCTTGAGATGGCGGTCGCAAGCAGCCTGAATGGCACGCCAGCGGAACGGGCCTTAGCCGGGGTGGCGAACGAGTCGAAGCCGTCAGCAGCCACGGCGCACCCTGAGGAATTGATTCCGCCCGCCCCGCTCGTCTCCTTTCCAGGCTATCGAGCACTGGCCAGTGGAGTGCAGGGGGTCGGTTTCCTGCCCGGACAGCGCGAGTTCATCTTCAGCATGTATGGCGCGCCGGGCGAACTGGAGCGCCTCCGCCAACTGGTCGGCGTGATGCGCGAGCAGAAGCTCGGCAATGGCTTTGACCCCGGGCCGGGAACGGGGTCGAGCTCGAAACCTATCTTCGACTATCTCGCCACAGTTGGCTGGCCGGTGATCTGTTATTCCGGCGGTGAAATGCAGATCAAAGGTGGGCGCGCGGTGCTCGGGCGAGAGAATGAAACCACGCTCGAATCCATGGATCGGGAAGGCGTGTTCACGGCGGTCCAACTGGGCGAGTGGGGCTATTACTTCCACAACCTGGCCGCGACTGAATCCTGGTGGCGCGACGTGTACGGCAAGGATTTCGACGCCTTCAAACACCTGATGAAACCCGCGGGACTGGCTGGCTATGACCGGCGCCCCGTCACCAAGCGGGAATGTTACGAGACCGTCAGAGATTACTTCCTGAGCCGCCAACGCGATCTGCTGGGGCGGGTGATCAGCGTGACGGGGCATTCGCACTACGAAGCCTATGCTGGGGAATGGGGCGCCCGGTGTATTGGATTGGAGTTGGGCGAAAACATCGCCTTCACGCAGTCGAAGCTGGCCTTCGCTCGGGGCGCTGCGCGGCAGTGGCAGAAGCCGTGGTCGGTTCAGGTCAGCCCGTGGTTCTCCGGCGCCTGTACCACCAGCGGGCCACTGCGGAGGCAGGGCAACGATGCCCGCGGTCTCGACGCCGGCCACTCGCTCAGCTTTTACGAGCGGATGTGGCTGCACGGCTGGTTTGCCGGCGCGGCGATGGTCACCCCCGAGAACAGCACCGCGATCTTCTTTGAGAAACCAGAGGCACCTTGGACGCTGACAGCCCATGGGCGCAAGGCGACGGAGGTGTTTGCCTTCATGCAGCAACACGATCGCGGGGTGCCTTACATGCCGGTGGCGGTGGTCCTTGATCATCTCGCGGGCTACAACGCCTATATGGACAAGCCGTGGGGCATTCTCCAACCCACAGCGGGCGACCGGGAAGTGCGGGACCTGTTCGATCACCAACTGTTCCCAGGCAGCGATCACATTCACGCCAAACCGGACCCGGCAAATCCGGAAGCGAGCTACCTTCGTCCAACCCCCTTCGGCGAAATCTTCGACGTGCTGCTGACAAGCGTGCCACCGGAAGTCCTGCCCAGTTACCCGGTAATCCTGCTGGCCGGGGACATTGAATTCGACCCGGCCTTCCTCGGCGAATTGGAGAAATCGCTCCGCCGCGGCAGCCGGGTGTTGCTGGCGCCGCGCCACCGTGAGGCACTGGGCGCGGAGTTCAGCCGGTTGGCGCGACAAGGCGATGTGGAAATCATCGAGCCCTGCACCAACGCCTTTACAGGACGCTCCGTCGCGATTTCCAACGATCGGCTTCGGAAGCTGGCGCAGTATTACCTGCCCATCGAGATCACCGGCGATCCCGTTCAATACCAGATCAACCGGACTCCAAAGGGTTGGGTGATCGAACTCATCAATAATCTGG
>Ga0105047_10011730_pt1 | contig 14188 bp, 18 predicted proteins | sample MAT04_FD_78384 | JGI IMG/M metagenome (GOLD analysis project Ga0105047, IMG submission 78384) | Freshwater microbial communities from Lake Fryxell liftoff mats and glacier meltwater in Antarctica - MAT-04 (megahit assembly) | ecosystem: Environmental > Aquatic > Freshwater > Ice > Liftoff... | reverse complement strand
TATATTGAAGATAATGTTGCTACTGATGTTGATACCAATAGTGAGGAAGATGAAGGTCGGGTTATTGTGGTTGTAATTGCTCACCGCCGCGAGGTATACGAGTAATTTTTAAGCGATCGCACTTTTACCAGATAAGGTGAATTGGGTATGAATTAAACATATAATCTTGACTAATAATAGAAATATTTTCAACTATAGCTTGTGCAATTAATAATCGATCGAAAGGATCGTTTAAAAGTTGCATGATTAATCTTCAAATTCTTCTAAGGGTGCATCAAAATCATCAGAAATAGAAATGATTCCTTTATCTGTGCCAAATAAAGGAGGGCGTTGAGATTTTGACTTAAGTGAAACTAATTTTAATAATGGTTGTTGATTTTCTGTAATGATGATTTCTTCTCCATTTAAAGCTAAATGGAATAATTATGATATTTGAGAAATAGCTTGTGTGATTTCTACGGAAGACATAGTGAGCTAGTGGGATGCTATTTTTCGGTAATTATAACATATAAAATGTCGTATTCACGGGGAAGCGATCGGTCCTATTGAATCGCACCTCATCCAACTTCTATCAAAAAGTGCTATACTCAATCATAGTTTGTAGGGTGTGTCAGATAGTTTGGTTAATTATTTGAGCAATAAGTTTTTTGGTTTGATGGAAATTATGAGATAGGCGATCGCACTTTAACGACAACTATAAACTCTCTGGCGAGAGCGTGAGGCAGTAATTATTTTCTCCGCTCCAACTTTGACACCTTTAAATCCTTTACTATTCAAAACTCTCATAAAATCATTAGCTGTATTTTTGTTATAAAATGAGGCGATTACAATGGTACTGTTTGATTTATTGTAATAAGCATCACAACAAAAATTATTGCGAATATTAGTTAAATTACTTTGATTATAATTAATATAGACATAATGCCAAGTATTAGATCCTCCGGCAGAATAATCACCGCAATAGTTCATAGGAAATTTTATAGTATAAATTGCATTAGGGTTATTTTTGTCTGTTGTTTGAATAGCATTTATGTAATTAGAGTAAAAAGTAAGAATAATACACATATAACACCTATTCCTATCATTAAATTAATAAATTGGCGAAAAGACATATTTATTAGAAATTAATCAAGTTTTAGGTTTGAGCAACAAAAACAAAAATTGACCTACCCTAATTGATAGGCCAAGATAAAATCAAAATATTAACTTAACCGTGGTTGCGATCGTATTCATCCCAAGCCTCAAATTCCGATCTGAGTTTTGCGCTTTTATTACACTCATTACTCCAAACAATTTTGACTGATTCCTCAAATTTAACAATCCCACTGGTAATTTGAACAACAGGATGACTGTTGTATGTTTGTAATTGATATACACTGCTCCTTGCGAGAGCATGATTGGGATTGAAATTGTTATTTGCCATAAATTATTTCCTCCTTGAATCTCTAAATAATATTATATTAGCACAAGCTTTTGTTGCATTAGCTTTATTAATTTTTCTTTACATAGTCTCTTAACTACTTCAGCTAAACTACTATGTTCTAAACGTTTAAGCTCTGCTTCAAAAGTATCAATAACTTGTTGCTTTTTTCTTTTTTCAGCTTCAACGCGAATATGATAAACTTCTCGTTCAAACTAATCCATTATATTCACCTTATCTTTCGATAAAAAATTAACCATCCAAGCTTTTCAATCTTTCTTCCATTCTCCTTTTTAAATTATCACCATAGATTTTTTTTACCTCTTCAGGGTAGTGAAACTCTGGAGATTTACTATCAGATAATTTTGCAAGTTCCGAGCCAAAACTATGAAAAGTATTTCTCATTCTAGCTACTTCCCCCTCCTTCCGAATGGCATCATTTTGATTATTTACAGCTTCTCTAATTGCATTAATTTCATTTTGGACAAATCCGCTTGCTTTTTCGTATGTTACGCGAATGTCACGGTAAGCGCCCATAGCAACAATAGTTACTGCTGTAACTGGTGTTGCTAAAGCACGTCCTAGAAAATCTAAAACTATTTCTCTCTCAACTTCGCTAGGAACAACCATTTTTCCACTTTTATCTTCATAGTAAACAGGAACTGTCCTTCCTGCTACAGTAATCTCGCCAGTTCTTTGCCGACTCATTGTTTTTACTCCTAATAAATGATTATTTAGAATCTACAGAATCTACAAAGCTTACTAAAATTGAAATGATAACAACCCAGATAAGGATAGGAAGCCACAAAGAAAACTTTGTTATTATGGCAGCAATAATACCAGATACAATAATAGCTCCTCTAACCGCAAGCCTAGTTTCTTCTGGATTAGCATAACCCTGTTTTAACTTTAATTGAGATTTAGCAGTTTTCAGAGGTAAGTTTGGTATTAATGGAATATCTTCTGGAAGGTTCTTGTTTAGAGAGCGTGCTACCCAAATGATCATTTTTTGAGCGGGATAAATGAAAGTTATAATTAAAAGAAAAGCGATACAAAATTGAACCATTTTTAATCATCCTTATAATCTAAATTCCAGGTTAATTTTTAACATTTTCTTTTCCATTACCTCATTAAAAAATTTTAGGCCAAAAAGATTGTTTCCTCGGTTTTTGCTTAACTCTCTTCATCCGCTTACCCAGTCTACTTTGCATCTCTTCTAGCAATTTAGACTTAGATAAATCTTTGATATCTTCAGGGTAATTACTATTAACCAATTGACTAATAGCTGCTCCAAAATACTGATAAATTCTTTGGATTCTTTCTTTATCTTCCTCTGCTCTAATTTTATAGACTTGATTATTGAAAACTCTGTGCGATTCTTCTGTTGTTAAACGAATATCACGGTTCATATTCCCCACAACAATTGTTACTGCTTTAACAGAATTTTCTAAAGCATTATCTAAAAAAATTATAGTAATTTCTTTTTCTATTTGACTAGGAACTATTAATTTGCCCCCTTCATCTTCAAAATAAATTGGAACTCTTTGTCCATTTATAAAAATCTCACTAGACTTTTGTTCTTCTTCTATAGATCTTATTTTCTTTTCAACTTGGTTTTTATATCTATCAAACAAACTGTAAACATAAATTTCTGTAGCTTCCTCTGTATATTGCTCTTGAGTAGCCAACCCCTCTACAACAGCTTTACCCGTAATTTCGGCGTCTATAACAATTTTTTTTAGTTCGGTTTGAGATATTAAACCTTGACTTTGAAGTTCCTGTAACCTTTCAGAAACTTCGGATTGATAAGTATTTAATTCTCCCCTTATTCTTGTTGCTAAGTCTTCCATAATCAATCTAGTTCTCTGAGGTTATTTGATTATCAAGTATTTCAGCATACTTGCTCTACATAACTTTTGCCAAACAGTTAAGTTCACTCCTATGCTAAATCCCCTTGTCTGACTACTGCCACATGAAAATACGTGATTTCCTTCCCTCTTTTGTTAAGAAATTTTAAGAAAAACCCTTGAAAACCCTCGATCTTCTACCGCGAGACTAAGCTATAATAGCTAAAACCATCACTATATCTAGCATCTATGCCTGTAACAGAAATTTTACAATGGGTGGATCAGTTAGTCTTCACGCAAACAGGAAACCACCTCAATAACTTACAAAAGAATGTAGTTCAAGGAATTTGGCAAGGTAGAACTTACGCTGAAATGGCAAAAGAGTTTGGCTATGATAGTGAAAATCATATCGGCAATGTTAGCCGTGAATTATACAAAATTTTATCTGAACAATTGGGAGAAGAGGTTAATAAATCAAATTTTGGTTGGACAATAGAGAGATTAAAGAATTCATCCTCACCAAATTCGTCACAGTATTTTTGCATAGGAATCAATAGTAGTTTTAATTTATGCCCATTAAATCAAAAAAATGATAGTATTTCTAATAAAGACAATGAACTTAATCTTTCAGAAAAACCCTATCACGACTTAACCCTAGCCCCCAAAATCACCCATTTCTACGATCGCACTCTCGAACTCCAAACCCTATCCCACTGGTTAACCACTCAAAACCCCCGTCTCATCTCCGTTTTAGGACTCAGTGGAATTGGTAAAACCACCCTAGTTAAACAGTTCGTTGACCTAAATCTACCACAATTTGATGTAATCATCTGGAAAAGTATCAAACTATCCAATTCTTTAGATACCATTATTACTGAAATTTTAACATTTATTAATCCCGATCCTATTCAAACTGACAATAAATTAACTCAATTATTCAACCTTTTACGCCAGCAAAAATGTTTAATCATCTTTGATGATGTACAACAATTATTTATCCCTGGACAATTCACCGGACAATTCAAACCGGAATATCAAAATTATCAAAACTTCTTCACAACGATCGCAGATATAGAACATCAAAGTACTTTAATCTTAATCAGTCAAGAACAATGTCAAGAAATGCTCTGTTTAGATGAAGAATTATATCCTATTAAATGCTTAGAATTACAAGGTTTAGACAATACCCCAATCCTGAAAAGCCTGAAATTAAAAGACGAGTCAAGCTGGTCAAAGCTGATTGAAATCTATGAAGGTAATCCAGTTTATTTAAAAGATATTGCCAATTTAATTAAAAATCTATTTGGTGGCAAAGTCGCTGAATTCTTAAATGAAAATGGTATAATTGTCACCAAAGATATGAAATCTCGGTTGACTGAATTATTCAACCGACTATCACCTATAGAACAAGAGATTATTGTACAATTAAGTAAATGCGATCACCCAATATCAAGAGAAGATTTAAGACAAAGTTTATCCCTCTCGTCAATGGACTTGATGAATGGGTTACAATCTTTGAATCAACGTTATTTACTCAAAAGAATAGAAGGAGAAAAAGTATTATTTGATTTATCTCTAGTTGTGCGAGAATATGTGAGAAATTATTGTCGAGAATAAGGGGGTATTAAATTATGGCAAATATTGAGATCCCCTAAATATAGCGCTACGCGCTATATTGACAGATTGTTCTATAATAGAATATAATAACTCAAATCTGAGATAATCACTCACCATCATTCCTAGCGAGGTAACAATGACCACTTTACTCAAAACTCAGAAAATCTATGATGAATTCATTGATTTAATTGCCAAAGGCGCAACTCCCGAAAGTGTTGCTAAATTTCAATTTTCCGAAACAACGAAAGAGCAAATAGAAGATTTAGTTGAACAAGCTAAAATAGGCGATTTATCACCTGACAAAAAAAACGAACTAGATGAATTGTTGGTTGTCGAACATATCATCAGATTAGTTAAAGCTAAAGCTCATAAATACCTTCAATCAGTAGTAGCAGAATAGATAAAACTTATGTCTCGCACCTACATAACCAAAGAACTGAAACGATTAGTAACTCAACGGGCTAATTGTCTATGTGAATACTGTTTAATTTCTGAAGAAGATACCGGAGGGTGTCAAATCGATCACATTATCAGTTTAAAACATGGAGGCGAAACTACAACCGAAAACTTAGCCTACGCTTGTTTATATTGTAACCTAAATAAAGGTACAGATTTAGGGTCAATTATTTGGCGTACAGGTGACCTGGTAAGATTTTTTAATCCCAGACGAGATCGCTGGTCAGATCATTTTCGTCTAGAAGGTGCAACAATCCAAACTTTAACCGATATTGGGGAAGTAACAGAGAGAATATTTCAGTTTAATAATAGCGATCGCATTCTGGAAAGACAAATTTTAATTAATATCAATAGATACCCTTCCCCTGATGCGTCAAAACGAATCAATGATTAATTGCGTCATAGCAAATCCGCTACAAAACCCCCCTTTCCTTTCTGACTCTCCTTCTTGGCGTTCTTGGTGTCTACCCTGCGGGAAGCCTTCGGCTATGGCGGTTCGTTAAAAAACGAGGATATAGAAACAGATTCCATATAAAAAGAGCGAAATCATTTTTAGTTATCACCATATAGGGATAGCCGTTGCTAGTACCTAGTTCCTGACGGAGTAATAATACTTAGCTAATAGCGATAAAAATATACAATCTACTGGGGCAATTCCCCAGGAAAATGCAGCGAAAGCAGTTAAGATAGTGAGAACGATCGCTCCTCTTACCCATTGCTTTTTGAGCGGATGGGGTCAAAATCCTCTTGAAGATATCGCGCTAAGCGATCGCGATCTCAAAAAACCCGCCTTACGAGTCGGGTGGTACACTGAAACTGGTAACCCCCGCAGTCCTCACTTAAACATGACTGTATTCTCCCCCCAAGAGCCAAAAGTTGTCCTCCGCCCGGTGCAATACCGGGATCTGGAAGCGCTTGATGAGATGTTTGTGGAGGCGTGTGAGGCTGAAGACCACACCTGCTCCGCTGACACAAAGAAGCAGCTTAAGCAGGTTCGTAACTGGTACTGGTTGATGAAGTTTTTGAGCTTCTTCCCTAACCCGTTCCGGTACAAGTTTTGCGCCTATGTGGCCCAGCAAGACCGGGAAGTTCGGGGGATAATTCAAATATCCCCGTTTAATCGCACGCGCAGCACTTGGCGAGTAGAACAGGTGGTGGTTGACTCGGAAGCAGGTAGCCAAGGGATAGGCTCTCAACTTTTGCGCTATTGCTTCGAGACAATCTGGGAAGCACGCACTTGGTTGCTAGAAGTCAATATCCACAACAAAACGGGGCTGGCTTTGTATCGGCAAAATGGGTTTCAGCCCTTGGCCCAGATGACTTATTGGGCTCTAGCATCTTCGACCCTCCAAGAACTGCAAGAACGGGAACCCGATTTACCCAATCTACTTCCGGTAAGCAATGCCGACGCCCAACTGCTATATCAATTAGATACAGCAGCGATGCCGCCTTTGGTGCGCCAAGTATTCGATCGCCACGTCCAAGACTTCAAATCCAGCTTTTTCGCAGCTTTAATAGAAGGGATAAAACAGTGGTTCAACCAGACCGAAGTAGTAAGCGGTTATGTGTTTGAAACCCAGCGCAAAGCAGCGATCGGTTATTTTCAAATCCAACTGAGTCGCAACGGTTTGGTGCCTCACAAAGCCCAGTTGACGGTTCATCCAGCCTACACCTGGCTTTATCCTGAATTGCTGTCCCAAATGGCCCGCATAGCCCAAGATTTCCCGCCACAATCCTTACAACTAGCCTCTGCGGACTACCAACCAGAACGAGAAGAGTATTTGGAGCAACTGGGTGCTGAGCGGGTGGAACATACCCTGCTAATGTCTCGTTCGGTTTGGCATAAATTGCGGGAATCTAAGCTGGTATCCTTAGAAGGTCTGCCATTGTCTGAAGTACTTCAAGGTTTGCAGCGTTCTCGTCAACCAGTACCGGGACGGATGTCTTGGTTGCGATCGCGACAGCTAGCAACACCGGAGTCGGCGAGAACCGATTTAGCACCCAATGTCTCCGGACAACCAGGGTCAAAATCAGAATCGTCCCCGGAAACAGCTGACGGCGTCGCTTTCAAAGTATCGCGCCAAGGTTCGTCTGGCAGATCATCCCAGGTAGATAGTGCCGAGACTCAGCAGGAGGAACCTTCTTGCTAGCATCTGGCTCTAAGTAGTTAACATAAAAATGCCAGAAAGTCAAGAGTGCCCTGACCCCGCTACCCCGCTACCCCGCTCCAGAGCGCCTATTTCAGCACTGGGGTTGGATGTCGGTCGCAAGCGCGTTGGGGTAGCCGGATGCGATCGCACTGGTCTGATTGCCGCTGGTCTAACGACCATCGAGCGCAAATCCTTCGATCGGGATCTCGAGCAGCTGAGGCAACTTGTCGCCCTGCGAGAAGTGCAAGTCCTCGTCGTTGGTCTACCCTACTCTATGAACGGAACTTTAGGCTTTCAAGCCCGATCGGTCCAGAAATTTGCCCAGCGGGTCAGCAAAGCCTTGCAGCTGCCCGTGGAGTATATTGATGAACGACTGACTTCCTTTCAAGCCGAGGGACTGCTAAAAGACGCCAACAAATCGCCATCACGGCATAAAAGTTCGGTTGATCGGATTGCTGCGGCCATAATTTTGCAACAATGGTTGGACGAGCGACGCACACCGTAATAGCACTCCCCTTGGTTGGAGCCTTGCAAATGTCTAAAAAGAAAGAAAATGAAGATTTCCAGAATAAACCCGTCATCATCAAAGATGAAGCGGGACTCGAACTAGCTTGTTACATCGAGCGATCGCTGGAAGTCGAAGAGGAAGAATATGTTCTCTTGCTACCAGTTGACTCACCAGTCGAGATTTTTGCATGGAATGAAGACTCTGAGGAAGAGGAGGCGGCAACAGTCGTTGAAGATGACGAAACCCTTGACAAAATCTTTCCCGTTGCCCAAGCTGTGCTAGCAGAGCAAGACCTCATACTCAAGCGCACCGGATTCTCCTTAACGGTTGCCGGTGAACTGCCAGAAGTAGACGAAGAAGAAATACTCACTCTGGAAATCGAGGATGACATAACTCAGCTAGAGCCTGAAGAGTTACAGTTCCTGGCTAGTTTTTACCACGAAGAACAGGAATACGCGATTTACACCCCCCTCGATCCACTCCTTTTCTTTGGACGTATTAACCAAAAGGGTGAACCTGAGTTACTTTCCCCAGAAGAATTTCAAAGGGTGCAGCCTTTGCTTGAAGAACAATTGTTCGATGAACTCGAATAAGTTAAAGCTATGCAACGCCTCTCCAAGTGGTTGTTTTATATTGGCCTATTCCCAGTAACCCTGGGGCTATGTGCTTGGCAAGGCTGGTCTTGGTGGAGTTGGGCTTCTGCCCCGCCTCTAGCATCAGCAGCCACCGCAGCATCACCCGACGCGGAAAAAACGTTACAAATCCGAATTCCACCAGGAACTTCGGCTTCCCAAATTGGCCGCGATCTGGAGTCAGCTGGTTTAATTCGTTCTGCTGAAGCTTGGAATCTGTGGGCGCGTTGGTTGACGCTGCAAGACAAAGCGGGGTTCAAGGCAGGCACCTACCAGTTATCACCCACTCAGTCCCTGCCAGAAATAGCAGTCGAAATTACCAAAGGTAATGAAGTGCAGCGTAGCTTCACCATTCCCGAAGGGTGGTCGCTCAAGCAAATGGCAGCCTACTTTGAAGCACAAGGCTTTTTCAAAGCTGAAGATTTTTTGGCCACCGCTAGCCAAATTCCCCGCGACCAATTTCCCTGGCTACCCAGCGGTATACCTCACTTGGAAGGGTTTTTGTACCCGGACACCTACCAGATAGCCGCTGGTGCTGTTACACCTGAGAGCGTCATTAAACCGATGCTCAAAAGGTTTGAGGAACTAGCTCTCCCCGTATATCAAACCGATCCGCAAAAAAGCCAGATCGGCCTGGTTCAATGGGTCACTTTAGCCAGTATTGTCGAAAAAGAAGCGGTGGTTCCAGTGGAACGTCCCCGGATTGCAGGCGTCTTTGTCCGGCGCTTGCGGCTGGGAATGAAACTTGAATCTGACCCAACGGTTGAATACGGATTGAATATTCAGCAGACCCCAGATCAGCCCCTAACTTTGAACCAAGTCAGGACACCCTCTCCCTATAACACCTATCTGAATCGAGGTCTGCCGCCCACCCCCATTGCTAGTCCCGGCTTGGCTAGCTTAAAAGCAACTCTCGCTCCTGAAAACACTGAATATATCTTTTTTGTGGCTCGCTACGATGGTACTCACGTCTTCAGCCGCACGCTGGCAGAACACGAAGCAGCAGTTGTGGCAATTCGCAAACAACGATCGGCGCGACGCCAAGCTACTTCCAAGCCCATCTAAGCTGTAACGCATTTATTTGCACCGTTGCCGCAAGGAAGCCGGGGCGCCGGAAAAAATTTCAGATTGTAAATTCTAAATTTGCAATCTGAAATCTTAAATCTGAAATTCCTAAGCAGTATCACCTCAAAGAACTTCCCTACCTAGACAAATGTTAGGTAGGGATGAATGACGACCAACTAATAGACTGAGCGATTAGCGAATCAATGCTTCTTACATTTGTGCTACACTCTTACTGTAAACCTATAATCGCAGTAATGCTTAGAAAAGTAGTCAAAGTTCGCCTAATACCAACCAACGAGCAGCAACACCAATTAGCAAAAATGTTTGGGTGTTCGCGTTGGTGGTGGAACTTTGCACTCAACAAAAGCATTGAGACATACAAGGAAACAGGTAAGGGATTAGGACAGTCAGCGCTAAACGCTTTGCTACCTAAACTCAAAAAAGAGGAAGAAACTGAATGGTTAGGTGAATGTTATAGCCAAGTTTTGCAGGCGACAACACTTAATCTTACGACTGCTTATAGAAACTTCTTTGATGGACGTGCAGGGTTCCCTAAGTTCAAATCAAAGAAAGGCAAGCAGTCTATTCAATACCCCCAAAACGTTAAGATTGTAAACAGCTATGTAAAACTACCAGGTGATATTGGTGAAGTTAAAGCTAGTATCCACCGGACAATAGACGGCAGAATCAAAACCGTAACTATTAGCAGAACACCATCAGGTAAATATTTTGCTTCTATCTTGTTTGAGGTGGAAGGCGAAAATCCAAAAACCGCAGAAGGGAAGATTTACGGAATTGATTTAGAGGTTAAACATTTTGCCGTTGTCACTGATGGCGAGAAAGTTTCTAAATACGACAACCCTAAGCATTTAGCCAAACATGAGAAAAATCTAAAGCGCAAGCAAAAGAAGCTTGCACGCAAGAAAGACGGAAGTAACTCTAGATATAAGTATCGAAAATTTGTTGCTAAAGTTTACGAACGGGTAGCCAACGCGAGGCCGGATTTTCTACATAAACTTAGCCATAAGTTAACCAGCGATAGCCAAGCTGTCATCGTGGAAAATCTTCATGTCAAGAGCATGGTACGTAATCACAATTTAGCGAAAGCAATTTCTGATTGTGGATGGGGGTCGTTTGTCAATTTTCTAACTTACAAACTAAAGCGCAAGGGCGGAAAGTTAGTAGAAATTGACAGATGGTTTCCTAGCTCTAAACTCTGTTCTAATTGTTACTATCAAGTGGATGAGATGCCATTGGATGTGAGGGAATGGACTTGTCCTCATTGTGGCACTCATCACGATAGGGATGGAAATGCAGCAACAAATATTAGAGCAGAAGGAATCAGAATGCTAAAGACGGAGGGAACAGCCGTTTCTGCTGATGGAGGGGAGGTAAGACCAAGAAGTGGACGCAAGTCTGTTTTGAGGCACTCCCCTGTGAAGTCGGAAGCTCCAACTATACCGTCAGGTTAGTTGGAGTAGTTCACAATTTTGGATTGTTATTTTTATTGGTCATTAGAAAAGGACAAATGACGAAGGACAATCTAAAATCTAAAATTGCTATGTCTAAAACTATTGTCGTCAAAATTGGCACTTCCAGCCTGACCAATCCATCTACGGGTAACCTTGCCCTTTCCACGATCGCCTCTCTAATTGAAACCCTCAGCTATCTCCGCACCTTGGGACACCGCGTAGTTCTGGTGTCATCGGGAGCGGTAGGCGTTGGCTGCGCTCGCCTGGGACTGCGGGAGCGACCCCGCAGCATGGCCTTAAAGCAGGCTGTGGCAGCTGTGGGACAGGGACGCCTGATGCGGATTTACGACGATTTGTTTACGTCCCTGCAACAGCCGATCGCGCAAGTATTGCTGACCCGCAGCGATTTGATGCAGCGCAGTCGCTATGTCAACGCTTACAATACTTTCCAAGAACTGCTGCGGCTGGGTGTCATACCAGTGGTGAACGAAAATGACACGGTGGCAATAGAAGAGTTGAAGTTTGGCGATAACGATACCCTCTCTGCCAGAGTCGCCAGCTTGTTGGAGGCAGATTGGCTGTTTTTATTAACAGATGTCGATCGCCTTTACTCTGCCGATCCCCGCAGCAATCCCGATGCACAACCGATTAATCTTGTCAAGCAAATTGACCAACTGGCAGAATTACAGGTACAAACAGGCTCTAGCGGTTCTGGGTGGGGTACTGGCGGCATGGTTACCAAAATCGCCGCAGCTCGGATTGCCACCGCTGCTGGCGTGCGAACCGTGATTACCGAAGGCAAGTCTCCCCGCAACATCGAAAAAATCTTGCAAGGAGAAGCAATAGGCACCCACTTTGAAGCTCAACCGCAGCCTAGCAATGCCCGCAAACGTTGGATTGCCCACGGTTTGATTCCCGTTGGCAAGCTTTACCTAGACATGGGGGCTGTAGCTGCGATCGCTCAGGCAGGGAAATCCCTGTTAGCGGCTGGGATTGCTGAAGTGAAGGGGGACTTCCATGCCTCAGATGCCGTAGAGTTGTGCGACGCCACAGGTCGCGAAATCGCCAGGGGAATCGTGAACTATAGCAGCACTGAGCTACAGAAGATTATAGGCCGTCAATCAGCCGAAATACCCGCAATTTTAGGTTATGTCGGTGCCGAAACAGTCGTCCATCGCGATAACCTTGTCTTAAGTTTGTAGGGCGTTCGCTCGATCGTGCCGGAGGCATTAGCATTCCGGCAGAAAATCTAGGTTTTAGGGAATAACGTAAGTTGCTAGTTATATTATTAAGGCTTTTGCACCAGGTACGTTGTTGCGCTTTAGCGCTAAAGCGCAACAACGTACCTAACTAGCAACTTGAGTTAATAGATTGTTGTCGGTCAGGGCGAAGCACTTGCGTAATTATGTTATTTCTAATATCCAAAAATTTCGGCGCAAGTGCTTCGCCCCTACAGCCCCTACCCTCAGCCTGTGGAGATTATTCGTCGCTTGTGGATTTACGACGATGGCCATTGGACTCCCATTGTTTAGCCCAGCAGCGTTCTAAAAGTTGAATTCTGTAGAAATACCAGAATTGATGGGGATTCAATACGAGTTTAGTTGTAGAACTAAAGAGAGGCTGGTTGAGATACTGCCAGATCGGGAATCTAATTTTGCTGTGTTTTGGAGCCATAAACTGAAAGTTATAGAGATAAGTGGAGTAAAACGTTGGCACTCTGCATCTATCTTAAGTGCCATTTTAGGGCTTATTGCTATAACTGTGCCAAAATTCACAGCAGATTGTCTTGGTGAGGATTGCGGAATATATGGTGCAACTTTTTACATAAGTCTGTAATTTTACTTAAGTATTAGCTCGACATTGCTACCCAACAGGCTCGCGAAGCAGATTCAACTAGGCAAAATTGTGCAGGTACGTACTGCTGCTCTACAAAACTTGGCGATCGAGCTTTGGTTAAAAGCTTTATCCCAACCTTTAACACCCCAGTCAGCAGCCATAGTTCACAGTAACCTGGCAACTGCCTTCAGACAAATTGGTCAAATCGATCGCGCGATCGCCCATTGGGACGAAGCAATTGCTATAACCAAACAGCAGAAAGATCGGCTTCAACTGGGTAGCCTCTATCCACAACGAGACGATTAGCGGTAATATCCAATATCCCAGCATCCCCAAAATCGGGATTGCTCACAGCGATAAAGCCTCGATTGCGGATAGTCAACCTGTCAGTCACTATGTACAAACTGCCTGCGGCGGCGGTAGTGGTAGACCGAGAATACAAGCCGCTGGGAAAGTTGGCAGATTCCCCCACCAATTCCACCGACTCCCTGGCGCGGATAGCAATATTTCCCCCCGCACCGCTGCCCGCAGTATTTGATTCATTACCTCTAGGCGGCGTTGATTCACTGCGGTGGCATCCCAGGGCGCTGCGGTTAAAAAATGGTGTAATTTGTGGTAAGTTACTCCTACGGCGTTGTTCGCCATCTGAGTGATATTTTTTCGCTCACTTTCTCCTAATAATCCGCCAAGTGATGTATCATTATAGCCAAACCTTAAACCACAAAAAATTTCGTGTTAGAAGCCTTTGTCTTTGCCACAATCTTGTGCGGTTTTTTTGGTATCATCCTAAAAAAGAACCTGGTGATGAAGATCGTCTCTATGGACGTGATGAGCACCGGTGTAATTGCCTATTATGTCGTAATCGCATCCCTAAATGGCTTGTTCACGCCAATTATGGGAGAAGTCAAAAATAGAGCTTTCGCCGATCCAGTCCCCCAAGGGATCATCTTAACTGCGATCGTCATCGGCTTTTCGATTCAAGCCCTGATGCTGGTGGGTGTGATGAAGCTAGCACGGGATAACCCCACATTGGAAACCAGCGAGATCGAGAAAAATAACACGCCGTAAACCCATCCATGAATATTATTACGATCGCTTGGCTGACCATACCATTTTTTATCGGATTCGTCATTTATCTACTCCCCAAGCTTGACAAATATCTCGCCTTAGCAGTCACCTTTGTTT
>Ga0105047_10011729_pt1 | contig 14189 bp, 11 predicted proteins | sample MAT04_FD_78384 | JGI IMG/M metagenome (GOLD analysis project Ga0105047, IMG submission 78384) | Freshwater microbial communities from Lake Fryxell liftoff mats and glacier meltwater in Antarctica - MAT-04 (megahit assembly) | ecosystem: Environmental > Aquatic > Freshwater > Ice > Liftoff... | reverse complement strand
GGCAGCTCAGAGCCGAATGCCGCCAACGCCCAACCGAACCTAGCTTGCGCGCGCCGTGTTTGCCGCAAGCTTGAGCGCCCGCGCGGCCTCGGTCACCAGGGCCGGGCCGCGGTAGATCAGGCCGGTATAGATCTGCACCAGATCGGCGCCGGCTTTGTGTTTGGCAACGGCATCGCCGGCGCTCATCACGCCACCCACGCCGATGATCGGGTAGGCGGGGCCCAGCTCGCCGCGCAACATGCGGATCACCCGGTTGCTGGCTTCGAACACCGGCTTGCCGCTCAAGCCGCCGGCCTCTTCGGCGTGTGGCAGGCCTTGCACCGCATCGCGGGCAATCGTGGTGTTGGTGGCGATCACGCCGTCGATGCCGCTGCGCTTGAGGGTCGCGGCGATCAGCCGGACTTGTACTTCATCCAGGTCCGGCGCGATCTTGACAAACACCGGCACCGCCTTGCCGTGCTGCTTGGCGAGCCTGGCCTTGCGGACCTGCAGCGTGCCCAGCAGCGCGTCCAGCGCCTCGTCGCTTTGCAACGCCCGCAGGTTTTTGGTGTTCGGGCTGGAGATGTTCACGGTGACGTAGTCGGCGTGCGGGTAGACACCGTCCAGGCAAAGCAGGTAGTCGCTGGCGGCGTCTTTGATCGGCGTGGCGGCGTTTTTGCCGATGTTCAGCCCCAGCATGCCGCCGCCGGCGCGAAAGCTGCGCGCCCGCTTGACGTTAGCAATGAAGGCCGCCAGGCCGCCGTTGTTGAAGCCCAGCCGGTTGATCAGCGCGTCTTTCTCGGGCAGGCGGAACATCCGCGGCTTGGGGTTGCCAGGCTGGGCCTTTGGGGTGACGGTGCCCACCTCGATGAAGCCAAAGCCCATCGCGCCCAGGCCGTCGATGCAGCGGCCATTTTTGTCCAGGCCCGCCGCCAGGCCGATGCGGTTGGCAAACTTCAACCCCGCCACCGTCACCGGATCGGCGATGCGCGGTTGCTGCCACAAGCATTGCAGCGGGGTGCCCTGCAGCGCTGCGATCGACTCCATCGTCAGGTCGTGGGCCCGCTCGGGGTCAAGGCCGAACAGGAAGGGGCGGGTGAGCGCGTAGGGGACGATTGCCATAATGGATTGTCCCAGAGGCCAGACGCCGGCCTCGTCCATCCCCTCGCTGCCTGCCCCACGCCCCCACCATGTCCGAGCCTCTGCCACGCCCCATGACCCAGGATGAACTGAAGGTGCTGGTTGGCCGCGCCGCGCTGGACTTCGTGGTGCCGGGCAGCATCGTCGGCGTGGGCACCGGGTCCACCGTCAATTGTTTCATCGACGCGCTGGCTTTGATCAAGCACCAGATTGTCGGCGCGGTGTCGAGCTCGGTGCAGAGCACGGCGCGCTTGCTGGCGCTCGGCATCCCGGTGCTGGACGCCAACGACGTTGAATCCATCCCGGTCTACATCGACGGCGCCGACGAGATCGATCACCGCGGCTGCATGGTCAAGGGCGGCGGTGCGGCGCTGACCCGCGAGAAGATCGTCGCCGACCTGGCCGGGCGCTTTGTCTGCATCGCCGACGAGAGCAAGCTGGTCGAGGTGTTGGGCCGGTTTCCGCTGCCGGTGGAGGTGATCCCGATGGCCGCGGCCCAGGTGGCGCGGCGTTTTGCCGCGGCCTGTGGCGGCAGCGCCAGCGTGCGGGCGGGTGTCACCACCGACAATGGCAACCTGTTGCTGGACGTGCGCGGCCTGACCATCACCGACCCGCTGGCGATGGAGACCGAAGTCAACCAATGGCCGGGTGTGGTGACGGTGGGCATCTTTGCCCGCCACCGGGCCCGGGTGTGCTTGCTGGGCACCACGCAGGGTGTGCGCACGCTGAATTTTGGTTGACGCTCGGCTGATTTTCGGCTGGCACCTGCGGTGGCGTGCGGGGGCTTTGCTGCCCGCTGGGAACTTCGCGCGTGGGCGCACAAGGGCGCACGTGGGCGCACGAAGGCGCTAGTCTGCCGCCGGCGTGCGCCGCACGGCTCGCGCCGCAAACCGCGCCGGGTCCAGGGCGTCCAGCAGCGATGCGGGTGCGGGCATCGGGTCGCCGGTCAGCCAGGACGCCAGCACCTCGGCGCCCAGCGCTGCCTGGGTGATGCCCCGGGCGCCCAGCGCGGTGAACACGTAGAGCCCCGGCTGGCGCGGCACGAGGCGGGGTTGGTCCAGGCGACGTGGCTGATGTCGCGGTGTCTCTGGCCCAGGCAGGGCGATGCAGCTGTCTTGCAACAGCGGGGCCGCCGGCACCGGGCCCAGCAACGGCAGGCGGTCGTCACTTTGCACCCGCCAACCCACCCGACCTGACAGGGTGTGCAGATCGGGTGCGCCGGTCCAGCCGGTGAGACGGCGCAGCGTGGACAGATTGGCGGCGTGATCTTGCGCGCGCAGGCCGCTGTGCTCGTCGTCGGGCTGGGCGCTGGCGCCACACAGCAGGCGGCCGTCGAGCAGGCTCAGGGCGTAGCCGGTGTCGGCCAGCGGCAGCGGCAACTGCGGGATGGGTGGGTTGGGCTCGGTCGGCGGATGGCCTGGGTTGGTGGCGGGCAGCAGCGTGGTCTGGCCCCGTACCCGGCGCAGCGGCCAGGCAGGCCAAGCGGGCGAACCGGGCCAAGCGGGCAAGGCGGGCCGGGCGGATGGCCAGGGTGGCGCCGTGCCCGGGTTCGATGCCGCCAGGCCGGACACCAGGCCGCTGGCGTCACCGGCATTGCACAGCACAAGCGCGTCGACCTCGGCCAGGCAGCGGCCGGCCGCGTCTTGCAAGCGCCAGCCGGCACTTGCGGGGTCGCCGCCCGTGCCGACCCTCGGCTGGATCCGCGCCACCGCCACGCCGTAATGGGTGCTGATGCCGGGCGACGCCAGCCAGTGGGCGCACAGCGCCGGCGGTGCCACCCAGCCGCCGCCGGGGTAGAACCAGGCCGGCCGACCGCCGATCAATGACTGGCGCCGCACCTGTACATAGTCGGCCGGCAGCGCCAGGTGCCGGACCAGCGCGTCCATGCCATCGGCATCGGTGGCTTGCTCGCCGCGCAGCAGTCCGTCGATGGCGCCGTCCAGGCCTCGGGCGATCAAGGGCCGCAGCACACGCTCGGTGTGCAGCGCGGCAGCGCGCAGCCAGCGGGCGTGGCTGCCGTCGTGGCCATGCAGCGTGCCGTGGAACAGGCCGCCAGGATTGCCCGAGGTTTCGCCCGCGCAGCCGGCTTGCCGGTCGAAGACTTGCACCGCCAAGCCGCGGGCGGCCAGCGCCCACGCCACCGCGGCCCCGGCCAGTCCGGCACCGATCACGGCCACGTGGCGCACATCGGGCCGGGCCTGCCGCCCAGGGGGTGGCAGGCTCTGGAAACGCGGCGCAAAGTGGCCGGTGGTGGTGTCGGGTGCCTGGCCGGGTGCCTGGCCGGGTGCTTGGCCAGATATCTGTCCGGGCGGCTGGCGGTGCATGCCGTCCGCGCTGGTCACGCCGTCCAGGACAAAGCCCGCGGCAGACAAGCCGTCACGCAGCGCACCATGCGCGGACGCGGCCGCCACAGTGGCGCCGGCCGCGGCCAGGCGGGGCAGTTGGCGCAGCCGCCAGGCATCCCACATCGCCGGGTTCAGTGCGGGTGCAAAACCGTCCAGGTAAAAGGCATCGACCTGGGCTACCAGCTCGGGCAGCACCGTCGCGATGTCGCCCAGTGCCAGCAGCAGGCGCACCCGACCGCCGTCCAAGTCGATCAGGTGCAGGTCGGGGGTCAGCGGCGGCCAGCCGGCGACCAGCGCGGCGGCCTGGCTCGGCAGCGCGGACCCGGCATGGGCGCGGGCCAGATCGCTTCGCTGCGGCGGATGTTTGTCGATAGCGACAAACCACAGCCGGTCACAGCGCCTGGCGTCTTGCTGCCAGGCCGCCCAGGTGGCGAGAAAGTTGTGACCCAGGCCGAAGCCGGTCTCCAGCACCACAAAGCGCCGCCGCCCGGCCCAGCGTGCCGGCAGCTGGCTGCCCGCCAGATAAACCTGCTGCGCACGGACCAGCGCAGCGGCGCCCACAGGGTAGACGGCGGCGCCGTGGTCGGTGGCCACGGGGGCCTGGGGATTGCTGAAGTCGATGCGCGCCGGGCGCAACGGGCCCCAGCTCATGGCCGGGCGCCAGGCGGCAGGCCGGTTGCTGTGGGCGGGGCTTGGGCGCGTCGCGCCAACCAGCGCAGCAGCGGTGCACGCACGGCGGTCAGCCCCCGGTAGTCCAGCACGGCGTCGCTCATCGATGCCAGGGCGTCATGTACCCGGCTGGCTTGTGCCGGATGGCTGAAGGCCTGGGTGAGCGGCGTCACATTGACCAGGATCGTGAACACCGCTTGTGCGCCAGCGGCCAACCCCGGCGCGGCCGCAGCGGCCGGCGGCACCGGGATGAAGGTCTGGCGCTCGGTGCGCCACCAGGTTTGCGCCGCCAGGGCGTCGTCGTCCAGCCCCGCGGGCCAACGCGCGGCATCCACCCGTTGCGGGTGCGCATGCAGGCGGGGGTGGGCGCTGATCGTCCAGACAAACCGCTCCCAGCGGTCGGCGTTGTCGGGCAGCGCTGTGGCGTGACCGCCCGGCGCCTTGCCCACGCCGTCTCCGGTTACCAGCCGGATGAGCTGAGGCGCGGCGGCCAGGATCAGCCGGTTGTCGGCCACCGGGGCATGCAGCTCGGCAAACCCGAGTCCGATCTTGTGCTCGGGCGCCCACATCGACGGCAAGGCCACTGCCAGCCAGGGCAGGGTGCTGCTGGCGCGGTCGAGGATGGCAAAGTCCTCGGCAAAGGCCAGGCTCAACAGCGCGGCATGGCGCCATTCGGGCGGCAGTTGCGCCAGCAGCGGGCCGATCTCGGGCCAGCCGCCGCCCAGGTCTTGGGGCCGTGCCTGGGGGTCCACCGCCCAGCCCAGCCACGGTGCTGCCCAGTGCCGGCCTTCAATTTGCAAGGCTGCGGGATGCTCATTGGCCGCGTGCGCGGCCAGTGCATCGAGGGCGCGGCGGGGGTCGAAGCCCGGTACACACAGCAGCGCCTGGTCCGCAAAGGCACCCAGCACCGCCAGCTTTTCGCGCAGATGTCGGGCCAGGCCCCGCTGGGGCGCGACGCTGGGCGTCAGCTGCGCGGCGCCCGGCGCCAGGCGGCGCAGGCCGGGTTGCATGCGGTGCGGCACGCCGACCGCGGCATCGAAGTCAAAACTCATGGCGCCACGCTAACACCCAGGTCGTGGACAAAAAAAGGGCACCGAAGTGCCCTGGCGGTCGTGCCGCGGTGGCGGCAGCCTGTGATCAGACGCGCTTGCGGTACTCGTGGGTACGGGTGTCGATCTCGATCTTGTCACCCTGGGCCACGAAAATAGGCACCGGGATGTCGAAGCCGGTGGAGATCTTGGCCGGCTTGAGCACCTTGCCCGAGGTGTCGCCCTTGACGGCCGGCTCGGTCCAGGTCACTTCGCGCACCAGCGAGGTGGGCAGCTCGACCGAGATGGCCTTGCCGTCGTAGAACACCACTTCGACCGGCATCGCGTCTTCGAGGTAGTTGATCGCGTCACCCATGTTCTCGGCCTCGACCTCGAACTGGTTGTACTCGCTGTCCATGAAGACATACATCGGGTCGGCGAAGTAGGTGTAGGTGCAATCCTTCTTGTCGAGGATGACCTGGTCCATCTTGTCGTCGGCCTTGAAGACCAGCTCGGTGGCCTGGTTGTTCAGCAGGCTTTTGAGCTTCATGCGCACGGTGGCGGCGTTGCGGCCCCCGCGGGAGTACTCGGTCTTGAGCACAACCCAGGGTTGCTTGTCCTGCATGATGACGTTGCCGGCGCGGATTTCTTGAGCGGTTTTCATGGGGGTCCCGTACGTGGTCTGGTCTGTCTGCTCGTGGCTGGCCCGAATGGCTTGGATGGCTTGGATGGCCTGGATAGCCGCGGTGGCCTGATGGGCTCGAGCTCGGTCGTGCTCGGCCTCGCTTGGCTTTTTGCCTTCGGCCAGCCCCCGCTTCAGGGTCTGCCTGGCGGCGGGCCCATGTCATCGGTTTCGATCAGTTTGGAGCAAAGCCCAAGATTTTAGTTTGAATCGGCAGGTGGGATCAAGCCTGCTTCTGGCGCACGAAGTGCATCAACTGGCTGCACAGTTCGGTTTGCGACTGCAAAGCGCGGCGCCAGTGGGCATGGGCCGACCGCCAGTCGAGCCTGCCGGGCAGCACTGCAGGCAGGCTGGCCAGGCCGTTGAAAGCCCGGAAAACGGCCCGCACGGGGCCGGCCAGGTCGGCGGGCTGGCCCGCCAGGTACCGGTCCAGAAAAGCCTCCAGCTTGGCGCTGTGTGCGCCGTCGTGCTGGGGGTAGATCTGCCAGACAAAGGGCGCGTCGGCGGCGCACTGCGCCCGCACAAAAGAGTCCTCGCCGCGCACCAGGTTCAGGTCCGCTGCTGCCAGCAGGCGGTCGAACTCGGGCTGCGGCAAGTAGGGCAGGTCAATCAGCCGCAGGGTGGGCGGCAGTGCCGAGGTTTGTTGCAGGGCGCGCAGCTGCGCCCGGGCCGGGCCGGGCGGCAGGCGCAGCAGCGTGGGTTGCGCCGACAAGGCTTGCAGCAGGGCCGGCAAGGCCGGGTTGTCGTAGCAGAACACGGTGAGCGCCTGCTCGCCGGGCACAGCGGCCCAGCCCTGGGCGGCCACCCAGGCGCACGCTGCCGCGGCCGCTGCATCGTCGTCCGGCGCTTGCGCCCGAGCCGGTGCTGCGCCGCATTGCAACAAGCCGCCCGTGGCTGGCGTGAAACCGGGGTAAAAAAACCACTTGTTCAGCCCGGCACCCGGCCCGCTGAACTGGGGTGAAGCCAGGCCGTGCGAGCGCTCGACATAGGGCTCGGCGCTCAGGTACTCCAGGTTGATCCAGACCGGCCTGGGCTGGGCGGTGGCCATCCGGGCCACGAAGCGGTCGGGCGGTACGCAGCCAAAGGCCTCGATCACCACGTCGCCGGGCGCCAGGTCGGGTGGGCTGGCGGTCCAGGCCAGCACCTGCACCCCCGGCGCACCGCCCGGCGCCATCCAGGCCAGCGCGGTGCTGTCGTCGGTCCACAGGCGCACCGTCAGGCCACGCCGGCCCAGCTCGGCGGCCAGGCGCCAGCACACGCCGATGTCGCCGAAGTTGTCGATCACGCGGCAGAAGATGTCCCAGACCATGGCGCGATTATTGGATGCACTGCCGGGCAAATCCCGCCTGCGCGGCCTGGCGGCAGAATCGCCTGCCGCCGTTGACACCCTGGACGCCCGAACCCCGTGCCCGCTGACCCCTCTGACCTGGCCCCGACCCCCCCGTCGCCATCACCACCGCCGGCGGCGCCTGCCGTGCAAGGCGACGCCAATGCCGTCGTCGACGGTGATGCGGTGCGCGAGCGCCTGCTGGTCGAGGTGGCCGCGCTGCCGGCGCTGCCGGGCGTTTACCGCTATTTCGACGCGCAGGGTGGGGTGCTGTACGTCGGCAAGGCGCGCAGCCTGAAAAAACGCGTCGCCAGCTACTTCCAGAAAGACCACGGCGCCAGCCGCATCGGCCAGATGGTCAGCCGCATCGTGCGCATGGAAACCACGGTGGTGCGCACCGAGGCCGAGGCGCTGCTGCTGGAAAACAACCTGATCAAGACGCTGGCGCCGAAGTTCAACATCCTTTTTCGCGACGACAAGAGCTATCCCTACCTCAAATTGCAGCGCCATCCGTTTCCGCGCATCGCCTACTACCGCGGCGCGATCGACCGCAAGCACACCTATTTCGGCCCGTACCCCGGCGCCTGGGCGGTCAAGGAGACCATCCTGCTGCTGCAAAAGGCCTTTCGCCTGCGCACCTGCGAGGACACGGTCTACGCCAACCGCTCACGGCCCTGCCTGCTGTACCAGATCCGGCGCTGCTCGGGGCCGTGTGTGGGCCTGATTTCGGCCGAGGACTACCGGCGGGATGTGTCCAACGCCGAGCGCTTCTTGCTGGGCGCCACCGACGAGGTGCTGGCCACGCTGCAGGGCCAGATGATGGTGTTTTCGGACGCGCTGGAGTTTGAGCGCGCCGCCGAAGTGCGCAACCAGATCAGCGCGCTGTCCCGGGTGCTGCACCAGCAGAGCATGGACGAGAGCAGCCTGCAGTCGCGCGACCGCGATGTCGACATCCTGGCGGTGCGGGTGCTGGGCGGGCGGGCGTGTGTCAACCTGGCGATGGTGCGTGGCGGCCGGCATTTGGGCGACCGGGCCTACTTTCCGTCGCATGTCGAGGACGCCGCGGCGGTGGCGGCCGCCGCTGCCGACGACAGGCCCGAGCTGGCGTCCATCGAGCAGCAGGTGCTCGAAGCCTTCATCGCGCAGCACTACCTGGGCGTGGCGCCGCCCAACCTGCTGGTGCTCAGCCATGCCGTGTCGGGCGATTTGCTGGCGGCACTGGGCGAGCAGACCGGCGCCAAGCTCAATGCCCAGCACCAGCCTCGCGAGCAGCGCAAGGTCTGGCTGGAGATGGCCGAAAAAGGCGCGCAGATCGCGTTGGCCCGCCTGCTGGCCGAGGAAGGCAGCCAACGCGAGCGTACCCGGGCGCTGGTCGAGGCACTGGATCTGACGGTAGACGACCTGGACGCGCTGCGCATCGAGTGCTTCGACATCAGCCACACCGCGGGCGAGGCCACGCAGGCCAGCTGCGTGGTCTACGAAAACCATGCGATGCGGCCGGCCGAGTACCGGCGCTACAACATCGAGGGCATCACCGGCGGCGACGATTACGCCGCGATGCGCCAGGTGCTGATGCGCCGCTATGCCAAGGTGGCCGAGGCGCGTGCGGCGGCGCAACTGTCGGGCAGCGAGGCAGCGTTGACCCAGAGCGCATCGACGCACGACCCGGCGCAGAGCGCGGCGGACGGAGCTTCGGACGGTACCGCGGACGGTCTGATGGCCCCCGACGCCGCAGCCTTGAGCGGCGCCGCCCGGCCCGAGGGCATCGTCTTGCCGGTGGCCGCACGGCCGGCCAAGGCGCTGCGCCTGCCCGACCTGGTGCTGGTGGACGGTGGCCGGGGCCAGGTCAGCATGGCGCGCGAGGTTTTTGGCGCACTGGGCCTGGACCTGTCGCTGATCGTCGGCGTTGAAAAGGGCGAGGGCCGCAAGGTCGGCCTGGAGGACCTGGTGTTTGCCGATGGCCGCGAGAAGGTCTACCTCGGTCACGATTCGGCCGCACTGATGCTGGTGGCGCAAATACGCGACGAGGCGCACCGCTTTGCCATCACCGGCATGCGGGCCAAGCGGGCCAGCGTGCGCACCGGCAGCAGCCGCCTGGAGGACATTGCCGGTATCGGCCCGAAAAAACGCGCCAGCCTGCTGCAACGCTTTGGTGGCCTGAAGGGCGTGGCGGCGGCCAGCGTGGACGAACTGCGCAGCGTGGACGGCATCTCGCACGACCTGGCTGAAACGCTCTACCGGGCATTGCGCTAGAGCCACCCAACCGCGACCCAACCGCGACCCAACCGCGACCCAACCGCCACCCAACCGCCACCCAACCGCCGCCAGACCGCCAAACATGCGCCGGCCGGCACGGTGCCGGCAAGTCGGCGCGCAGCAGGCGGTGGGCGTCATCGGTCGTCCTGCACAATCGCCCCATGTTCCTGACGCTGCCGACGTTGCTGACCTGGGCCCGTATCGCGGCGATCCCGTTGATCGTCGGCGTGTTCTACCTGCCGCTGGACAACGCCACCCGCAACCTGCTGGCCACCGTGATGTTCGTGGTGTTTGCGGCCACCGACTGGCTGGACGGCTGGCTGGCGCGCCGGCTGAACCAGACCTCGGCATTCGGTGCGTTTCTCGACCCGGTGGCCGACAAGATCCTGGTCTGCGCAGCCCTGCTGGTGCTGGTCAAGCTCGACCGGGTGGACGTGCTGATCGCATTGGTCATCATCGGCCGCGAGATCGCGATCTCCTCGCTGCGCGAATGGATGGCGCAGATCGGCGCCTCCAACAGCGTGGCCGTGCACATGCTGGGCAAGCTCAAGACGGCGACCCAGATGACGGCGATCCCGTTCCTGCTGTTCGACGGCCGCCTGTTCGGCATCATCGACACCCACCTTTGGGGCACCGGGTTGGTCGCCGTGGCGGCGGTGCTGACGATCTGGTCGATGGTGTACTACCTGCAGCGCGCCTTGCCTGAAATCCGGGCCAAGGCCCGGTGAGCCTGGCTGATCCGGCGGGCCAGCCCGGCCGGCCCGGCCTGTTGGCCGCGATGCCCTGGGTTTTTGTCGGCATCTGGAGCACCGGGTTCGTGGTGGCCCGGCTGGCGATGCCGCATGCGCCGCCGCTGACCTTCCTGTGCTGGCGCTATGCGTTTTCGCTGCTGGCGTTTGGCGCCTGGATCGCGGTGTCCGCCGTGCCTTGGCCACGCGGCCGGGCGCAGTGGGGCCACCTGGCGCTCAGCGGCATGTTGATGCACGCCGGCTACCTGGGCGGGGTGTGGGCGGCCGTCAAGGCCGGTATCCCCGCCGGCACGGTGGCGCTGATCGTCGGGCTGCAACCGCTGCTGACGGCGATCTGGGTCAATGGCCGGGGCCAGCACCGGGTGGCGCCGTTGCAGTGGCTGGGCCTTGCGCTGGGCCTGGCCGGCCTGGCGCTGGTGGTCTGGCCCAAGCTGGGCCGGGGTGAGGTCACCGGCTTCAACCTGGCCTTGTCCGGGCTGGCGCTGTTGTCCATCACGGTCGGCACGCTGTACCAGAAACGCCATGTGCAGCCCACCGACGTGCGCACCGCCAACTTCGTGCAGTTGGGCGCAGCCTTGGCCGTATCCCTGCCATTGGCGCTGCTGGAGCCGGGCGGCATGCAGTGGCAGCCTGAGTTGGTGGTGGCGCTGGCCTGGTCGGTGCTGGGACTGTCGCTGGGCGGCAGTTCGCTGCTGTTCATGTTGATCCAGCGCGGTGCGGCCACCCGCGTGGCCAGTCTGTTCTACCTCGTGCCGCCCTGTACGGCGGTATTGGCCTGGTTCTTGTTCGATGAACAGATGGCCGGCCTGGCATGGGCCGGTATGGCCTTGTGTGCCCTTGGCGTAGGCCTGGTGCGGCGCGCCGACGCTGCCTGATCCGGCCCCGTCCCAGGGTCAGACCGCACCCGCAAACCGGGGGGTTCCGGGTTGCCCCGAACCCTCGGTTCCTTGACACCGGCACGACGCCACGGCTGTAATCAACCCGGGGCCTGCCTGTGAGCAAACAGCGGCACTCGGCTGACCGCGGCGGGCTGACTGTCAGCCAGATCACGGTACAACGACAATATTGAGCAGGGGCAGTACCGTGAACAAAGCCGAGTTGATCGACCACATCGCCGAACACGCCGACATCTCCAAGTCGGCGGCCACCCGGGCGCTCGAGGCCTTGATCGGTGGTGTCAAGACCACCCTCAAGGAGAGCGGCAGCGTGTCGATCGTCGGCTTCGGCACGTTTGCGGTGAGCCGGCGTGCCGCGCGCGCCGGCCGCAACCCGCGCACCGGTGCCGAGATCAAGATCAAGGCCGCCAAGGTGCCCAAGTTCCGCGCAGGCAAAGGCTTGAAGGATTTTGTGAACTGAGGGGGTGGCCGGCGGGCCTTCGGCCCGCAACCTGCCGCCGCGCTGCTTGCCATGTCTCGGGATTTGTCCCGATGGCGGCTAAAAAACGCGGCTGCAAATGCGGTGACAATCGATGGGTTCATTGCGGGTGCTTAGCTCAGTTGGTAGAGCAGCGCCCTTACACGGCGTAGGTCGGCGGTTCGAGCCCGTCAGCACCCACCACCGCAATGCCGGCAGGGGCGTCAGCGTGGCCAAGGTCCGACGCCGCCAAACGCTGCGTCAGCGTTTGGGCCGGCAGCTCCACCTCAGCCACTTCGGCCCGCGCCGGTCAACCGTAGAATCGTCGGTTTGTCGCTTTGGCAGGGCGGCCCGAATCCGCCCTGGGGATCCTGGTTTGCGGCCGGCCCGGGCCTGTGGCCAATTCATGCGGCTTTTCTGGTCACTGCGACACCGTGATTTTTCGACCGTCCGACTTTCCATCGGGGCCTCTGGCCCCGCTCGCCCAATCCCGAGGCTGTGACCATGTTTGAATTCGTCCGCACGCACACCCGCCTGCTGCAGTTCCTGCTGCTGATCCTGATCCTGCCGTCGTTTGTGATCTTCGGCGTGCAGGGCTACTCCAAGTTCACCGAGGGTGGCAACGCGACGGTGGCCAAGGTGGCCGGCGTGGCGATCACCCAGGGCGAGTGGGATGTCAGCCACCAGCAGCAGGTGGAGCGGGTGCGGCGCCAGGCCCCCAACGTCGACATCAAGCTGCTCGACACTCCCGCGGCCCGCGCCGAGACGCTGGATGCGCTGGTGCGCGAGCGGGTGATGGCCACTGCCGTGGACAAGCAGCACCTGGCCGTGTCGGACGAACGGTTGCAGCGCCTGTTTGTCAGCGATCCGCAATTTGCGATGCTGCGCAACGCCGATGGCAGCGTCAACAAGGACGTGCTGGCCGCGCAGGGCATGAGTTCCGAGATCTTTGCCGCACGCCTGCGCCAGGATCTGTCCTTGCAGCAGGTGCAGGGCGGCATCGTGGCTTCGGTGCTGGCACCTATGGTCAACGTCGGCCAGGCGCTCGATGCGATGTTGCAGCGTCGCGAGATCCGCACCGCACGTTTCGAGACCAAGGACTACCTGGGCAAGGTCAACCCCAGCGACGCCGACATCGCGGCCTTCTACAAGACCCACGAGGTCGATTTCCGGGCGCCTGAACAGGCCACCATCGATTACGTCGTGCTCGACCTGGCCGGTATCAAGAAGGGCATTCCGGTGCCCGAAGAAGACCTGCGCAAGTACTACGCCGAAAACGCGGCCCGCTACACCGCCGCCGAGGAGCGCCGGGCGCGCCACATCCTGATCAAGGCCGACAAGGCTGCGGCGCCCGACGTCAAGCAAAAAGCCAAGGCACGCGCCGAGGCCCTGCTGGCCGAGGCCCGCAAGGCGCCGGCGGGCTTTGCCGAACTGGCCAAGAAGAACAGCGACGACACCGGCTCGGCGTTGCAGGGCGGGGATCTGGATTTTTTCGGCCGTGGCGCGATGGTCAAGCCGTTCGAGGATGCCGCCTTTGCGATGAAACCCGGTGAAATCAGCAACGTGGTCGAGTCCGACTTTGGCTACCACATCATCCTGCTGGACGCGGTGCGTGGCGGCGAGAAAAAGCCTTTCGACGTGGTGCGCCCGGCCATCGAAGACGAAGTGCGGCAGCAGTTGGCCAGCAAGCGCTGGGCCGAGGCCGCGGAGCAGTTCACCAATACCGTCTTCGAGCAGGCGGACAGCCTGCAGCCGGTGATCGACAAGCTCAAGCTGGAAAAGCGCAGTGCCACCGTGCGCCGTACGCCAACGCCCGGTGCCACCGGCGCGCTGGGCTCGGCCAAGTTGCTGGACGCGGTGTTTGGCAACGACGCCGTCAAGAACAAGCGCAACACCGACGCTGTCGAGGTGGGCCCGAACCAGCTGGCTGCAGCGCATATCGTGAAGTACGAGCCGGCGCGCACGCTGCCGCTGGCCGAGGTGCGTGACGCGGTGCGCCAACGGTTGGTGATCACCCAGGCCGACACACTGGCCCGCAAGGATGGCGAGGCCCGGCTGGCGCAGTTGAAAGGCGATGCCAACAGCGGCGTCTTGACCGGCGCGACCCTGGTGTCGCGTGCCCAGCCCGAAGGCCTGAGCCGCAAGGCACTGGAGGCCGTGCTGGCCGCCGACGCCAGCAAGTTGCCGGTGGTGGTGGGCGTGGCGCTGGACGGCCAGGGTTATCTGGTGGCCCGTATCGACAAGGTGCTGCCGCGCGAGATCAAGGCCGAGGAGAACCGCGCACTGCAGGCCCAGTATGGCCAGGCCTGGGCGCGTGCCGAGTCCGAGGCCTACTACCAGGCCTTGAGCGTCCGTTACAAGGTTGAAAAGCGTGCCGATCCGGTGGCCGCTGCAGCGGCGGCAAATGCCGCATCGGCCGTCAACAAGCCCTGATCGCGTTATACTTACCGGCTCTGCGGTGGCTGTAGCTCAGTTGGTAGAGTCCAGGATTGTGATTCCTGTTGTCGTGGGTTCGAGCCCCATCAGCCACCCCATCGGCCACCCCATCGGCCACCCCATCGGCCACCCCACTTGAATCGTCAATGTCAGCGGCCCTTCTGGGCCGTTTTTTTTGGGGGTTCGGCTTTGCACCTGTCGGGTCGGCGTGGCGCGCAGTCACCG